>Ga0209415_10000267_pt1 | contig 92477 bp, 90 predicted proteins | sample PeaSoiSIISIP2007_FD_187696 | JGI IMG/M metagenome (GOLD analysis project Ga0209415, IMG submission 187696) | Peat soil microbial communities from Weissenstadt, Germany - SII-SIP-2007 (SPAdes) (version 2) | ecosystem: Environmental > Terrestrial > Soil > Wetlands > Peat | place: Germany... | reverse complement strand
TTTGGGTAGATTGAAAGTGCACTATCCCCTATGATTAAATAGGGAAGTTTAACTTCATACTCTACTCATATATAACTGGTTGTCGTGGATTAGCCGACGCTGAGGCTTTTTTTCTTGGACACCCTGTCAAAGGAAGATACGGTTGAGACCGCGACAATCGCCGCAGTAACATTGTACATGATAGTGGAGTGTCATAATGACATCACCCTGTACGATCTGAAGATACGAGCGAGGAACGCTATGGATCCATTCCGGCAAGCGAATATCCGCGCTTCGGGTCTGCACGAACGTATATCGTTCCTCACCGCCAACCCGGCTGCTGAGCATGCTGATTTTTTTACGCGGCAGCGACACTGCGCTATTTTGAAAAACCAGTCATGCTCCAGGAACTGCAGACGTCGGTCCGAAAGATAATCGGCAGGACCCGAACGGCACTGTGAGGGGGGGCGCTCCGGCAACGTTTGCGGAAATACCGCCGAGTGCCATTCGTTGAGGGTTCTTGACGGTGGATGTACAGTAGTGGGTTTATTTACAGCGAACGATTTTATAAGAGGAGGACAAGGGTGATGACTAGAACGCCGCCATGGCTTATATCCGCAGCGCTTGCATTGATTTTGTGGGGCATCTGGGGGGTGTTTCAAAAACTTGCCACGAACCAGATGGCTCCTCGGAATGTTTATTTCATTTCCGCGCTCGGAGCTCTCTTGGTTGTTCTCGTCATCCTGTCAACGAGCCGATTTACGATTTCGCTGAATTTCGAAGGAGCGTTCTTTGCCCTGGTTGCAGGCGTCTGCAGTTCGCTCGGCGGACTGCTTTTTCTACAGGCGATGAGCAGGGGTGAAGCAGCGATCGTTATTACGTTTACTGCCCTTTATCCCGCCGTATCGATCATTCTTTCCTTCCTTCTCCTGGATGAAACGATAACGATGAAACAAGGTATGGGCATCGTCTTGGCCTTGTTTTCGATGCTGCTGCTGAAGTAGCTGGCGAGAGTCGGAAAAATTCTTGGAAATTACGAAGACGACAAGGAGAGCTTATGGCCGGAATTTATGAAACGAATGAAAGCCAAGGAAATTCTGATTGGGATCCTGGCATGCATCCTGGCGGTCTTGTACAGTTAATTTGTAGCGGATACCATTTACGACCAGGATAACCGATGCGCAGATGATGAAGTAGACAACGGGTTTATGATCGCAACCGAATACCGTCCATTCATAAATAAGGATGTCTGGTGCTGGAACCGTTCAGAACGAAGCGTTCAGGTTGAAGGGTATGATGGAAAAATAAAAAAATATGGCTGAGGGATACTTTATTATCACGATATGAAAATATTACGAAGATCAAGAAGTGAAATAGAACTGAATGAAACGGATCTTCCGGCCTTTCACAGGTGACTTATTAGGTCAAAAGGATGATGTTCAGCATGTTGCGGAACGGACAAACGCAGGAATCTTCCGGAGAGGGGATGTCGATTTGACAAAGATTTCCATCGGTGATAACTTCATAGAGAAGAGAGAGGCGCGCGACCTCGTCCCCGGATTCCTTCTGAATAAAGCAGGGATAGTTGAGGTGGACGCTTTCACTCCTGAAGTGATCAAATCGCTGCAGACAAAAGCCGCTTGAGGTGGCGGCAGAGTTCTGCGACACTATGATGCAAGAAAAGTCCCTGCCCGGATAAGTTTTTTAGCCACCCGGGCTTTTTTGTTTAGATCACACAGGCCGGGTGCGGGATCCGGATAAGGCTTCCTTGACATGTTGCCGGTGCAGTGATAGGCTTTAAAGAAATCGGGTGACAGGCTTAACCCTTTGGAAGAAAGGGGCAGCGGGTCTCACTCTCTCCCGATCCGCGATTGCGGTCAGACGGGCGGATAATATTTCATATCGCGCATGTGTTCCGTTTCTGCGAAGGAGAAAACAATGGACGTTGCCGCGGAAAAAAAGAAAGCAGAGATACCCTCCCCCGACTTCCCCTTGGAAAAAAAATTCGCCTCCATCGACGGATATCGGATCGGTTATGTAGAATCAGGTAAAGGAGACCCCGTCCTTTTTATTCATGGAAATCCCACCTCATCCTACCTGTGGAGAAATATCCTTCCGCAGGTAGCCGAAGACACCGGCAGCCGGGGAATTGCTCTCGACCTGCTGGGGTTCGGCGAATCCGACAAGCCCGATGTGGTGGACTACAGCATTCGCCTGCACGCTGATATCATAAAGGGTTTCATCGAACAACTGGATCTCAAGAATCTTATCCTTGTGCTTCATGATTGGGGTGGCCCACTGGGGGCTGCTTATGCAGTAAACCATCCTGAAAATGTTCGGGGTATTGCGTTCATGGAGACTTTCCTGTGGCCTCTTGTCTGGAAAGACTTCGGCAACTATGCAATGGCGTTCAAGTTGTTCCGCTCGCCGCTGGGACATCTGCTGATCCAGGTTATGAATGTCTTCGTGAATAACATGATTTCCGGAGCAGTTCTGCGAAAGGGCAATATGACGGAAGAAGTCATGCGTCATTACCGCAAACCGTTCCCGACCATCAGGTCGCGCAGAGCTGTCAGGGCTTTTCTGAAACTCCTACCCATTGAAGGCAAACCGTTGGAAAGCGATGCATTCCTCGAGGATATTCACCAAAGAATTCAGAACATCAAGGTTCCCGCGCTCTGGATCAAGGCCGTTCCGGGCGTTGTGCTTTCGAATGATACGGAATACCATCTTTATCTTCTCCGGGGCCAACTACCCCAGATTATCATCAAGGACTTCGGTCCCGGCCTCCACTATCTTCAGGAGGAAAACCCGGAAAAGATCGCCGATTTCATCACAGAATGGATGCGCCAGAGTAAGCTTGATAGGAAGGATCGGGAATCTGTTCAACCAAAGAATTTCAGACATGCGGCGTGATGGTCGACAGCGACCTCCTGAAAAACCGCTGTTATAGCTCCGTAAGCGAGTCCTTCAATTTTTTTGATATTTATCCACCCGCTTCTTCGAGTATAAACCATGTGTCCCGACCTACTTCGAGGAGCGTCCCTTTTTTTCCCGAATTGGGCAACCACTCCGCATTAAGGCTCTTGCTCCTCATTTCCTGTGCATCGCAGTCACCTTCGACTGCCAAGCATGGATAATCTTCCCGCTCGGAAGCCTAACCGGGATAAGGGCATAAAGGACCCCAATGTCATAAAGCCTGTTTCTTTGTGAAACTCCCGGCGGGTCCGTAACAAGGGCATCCTCATTCTTATCAATAAGCCCCTTGGGAATGGACCAAGCCGCCAAGTCTTTCTTCACCTAAATCGGACCGCAAGGGTTGACGAGAAACACCTCAATAATCCTATCCTTTATCCGGTGCATTAAAATTCACGTGCTGACTTGCGGCATGGCGCAGGACGCCTCCTTCCCAATAGTTCGGGTGCAAAGACAAGTGCGTTTTCTGCGCCTTGCTCTTTCCATCCTGAGAATACCTTCTTATGCATAAGACCGTGCAGGGTCGGTAGGCCTATTTGCTATGGTCGCGGCCATTCGAATTGCCGGAGGATTCCAGGTAGCTCTCGACGTTGCTGTCCAGTCTTATGTACGTTATCACCTTCCCGCCCTTCAGGGAGTAGGAGATGTTCAATACATTAGCCTGGCCTAGCTGATAGGGAATGAACAGTGGCCGCATTTCATAACCGATGATTCCGCCGCTGCCATCGGGAATTCTACTGAGCTGAGTCTGCCAGACACTGTAGGTGCTGCATCTCAGGAAAGCCTCGGCTTTGGCGAGCGCCTCTTGGGCTGAAAGTCCTTTTATCGTTTTATAGGAGGTATCGAGATCGAATATTTCGAGCGGGTATTTACTCCCCTCTTCCACAAAAAAAGCTGCATTTTTAACATCAGAGGGATAGTGACAGCCATAGAGGAGAAGAGTATAGGTTCCTGCCATTTCAGCGGGCTTCGCCGCGCTGGGCATCAAGCGTATACTGGGCACACAGGCTGTCAAGGTTATTGCAAGAAAAATGACAGCACCGGAAAGAAAAGGACAGATTATTTTCATGCTCATTCACCTCGTTCCCGATATCGGAGCTGGTTTATCGAAAATCGCAACTCAAATATATTATAACTCATCTATTTATCAGGTACCATGAATGTACAACGCCGAGGGTCGATCATCATACTTTAAAATGAAACGGGTCACTTCCTATCGCGGGACATTATCCCTCATTCATTAATAGCATTATAGTAAAGCGGTGAACATTTGTCTACTCAATTATCAAAAACAATACTTTTTTTGGTCGCGTTGCAACCAGCGCCTTATATCCCCGCCCTGAAGCGACGGGGTTTTACGGCGCAGAAGGATAAGTTAAGAATCAAGTTCTTTTCAAAATGGCAGGGGGGAAGATGCCGCATAACACACAGAGGGCTCGCAGAAAAAAGAGAAAAGACAGGGCTATGTTTTAAAACGTTATAAGTTTTCTCCGTGAACGCTGCGACCTCTGAGGATAAATCTTTATCGGCCTGTCCGGGTTAGGGTGAGAGTGCAAGTGGAAAAACGAGGCTGCATGCCGGGAATTGGCGTTTCTGAAATTCGATGTCCAAAAAGTGCTAAAATAATAATATGCAGCGCATTCAAACTTAAAGTGAGCTTTGAGTGTGCGCAGTTATTTGGAAAGGAGAAGTGCCGATATGTTAAAACATCGATTTGCACAGTTGACTCTGCTTATGGCCCTGTCAGCGCTGGTTATAGCAGGGTGTTATCGGACGCCTGAACAACGGGCGGAACACTTTGTGAAGCACATGGCATCCGAATTGAAGCTGAACGATGCACAAACGGCGCAGTTGGAAAAGATCAAAGATGAGTTTCTGGCAAAGCGGCCCGAAATGGCAAGAATGCGCGATGAGTCGGTGAAAGAAGCGAACGAATTAATGAGAAGCCCTGAAATAGACAAATCGAGGCTGAACGCTCTGATTGAGAAAAATACGGCCCAGGCCGACGATATGATCCGGTTCATCTCCGCAAAATTCGTGGAGATTCACGACATGCTCACACCGGAACAGAGAGAGAAACTGGTATCACATATTGAAAAATACATGTCTCACGGACATGAGAAAAGCCCAACCGGGGAAGGCGAGTCAAAGAACAGCGGTTACTGAACAACACCAATTAATAATTGCATTTCAGTGAACTTTTGTATTATGACGACGGGAGAATAAACGGAGTGGTTTCACCCGTCGTTTTTTTTTGCACTGTGAACCAGCAGAAGGCATCTGTCTTTTTTTCCCTGGATATGTTCAGACTTTAGAAACGGAGTGCGTCGCCGTCAGGACATTGGGAGAGTGACTCGTTTCCTGAGAAAAGTGGTCCGATGCTACAATCTGAAATAGACTTATTCTTAAGGAAAATGAAAAGGTAAAGGGAGGGATGTTACTATAAGCAGTTGATGAAAACCATAAAAAGCGCTACAATGAACTCGCGATTTACATATCTGCAGCATTTGACGAGGAGGTAATAATGCCGAGAGTGGCAGTTATTCTCGCCGATGGATTCGAGGAAGTGGAAGCCATAGGCGTTATTGATGTGCTGCGTCGAGCCGAGATCGATACGGTAATCGCAGGCTTGCATGACGGTAACGTTACGAGCGCTCGGAAGGTGAGGGTCGTACCGGATACGGTGATCGATACGGTGCGTGCTGAAAACTTCGATATGATCGTATTACCCGGTGGTCAACCGGGTTCGGACAACCTGAATGCTGACGTACGGGTGAAGGAGCTGATCAGGCAGTTTTCGCTGAAAGGAAAAATCACCGCAGCAATATGCGCGGCGCCTTATGTACTCGCGAACGCAGGCGTGCTTGTGGGAAAGCATGTAACGTCCTACCCTACGTACAAGGACCGGCTTGGCGGTGGTGTCTATGAGGAGAAATCCGTGGTCATCGATGGGAGTGTATTGACCAGCAGGGGGGCAGGTACAGCGCTCGACTTTGGGTTAGCAATCGTTGAAAAACTGGCCGGGCGGGAAAAGGCGCTGAAGATCAGGGATAGCATGCTGATCGCCCCATGACTGCTGTTTACTGTGTGGTCCCTTCGAGATGCAGCCCTGTTTCGAAAGAATTGTTTCCGAGCGTCTTGACCCAACGCACTGATGCAGGACGCGAAGGATGGGCTTTATCAGAACGGATTATGGTCAGTGTCTGATGCAGCCACAAGGACATAGAGACTTTTAAACAGAGACCGGAGGGGCTGAAGTTCGTCGCAACACCTGTCTGAATACTGGAGGCGGGGGCAGTTTGGAACGAAATCTTGATATTGCAGGGTTGGCGTTTTTCCATTCTGACGAGGCCCAGAGGTTTCGTAAGATCCATGCGCTGTTCACATTGGTCAAACCACTCTGCGAGCCGTGAGAAATCGATGGGCTTCTCGAAGACCGCACAGCCCAGTTGTTCCAGTTTTGCCCGGTTGAGTCCGTCGAAATAGCCTGTAATGAGCGCTTTGTTCATCGGTGTGAGTTTGCATTGACGGTTTGTTTGTGCTTTGAGTAGTTCGGTACCGGACATTTTGGGCATGCTGAAGTCGATGAGCATGATGTCGGCGCAAGGATATTTGATGCTGCACTCTGTATCGTCTTTGTATACCGGGCAGATAAGAGGTTCTTGGTAGGCGTAGAAGTCATAACCGCGCAGACTGAGAAACATTTTTAGGAGGCCCATTATAACTACATCGTCTTCAAAGATGACGGCCCGTTTTCTTCTCATAGCATACTCCCGCGTCAGGTCGAAGAGCTAGTCACCGCGCCTGGTGGCCTGATGCGAAATGAAAATTATGTTGCCGGATGTTTACCCTTGATGGTATCCGAATTCCCCAACGTTCATGGAATTTCACTGATGGTTTAAGTATAGATAGCGCCTTGCGACCTGTCAAGGCATACCATGTTTTAATTGTCTCAATTTAACAGCCCGTTATCTGCGTAATACAGGGCACGGGGGAAACACTTTTCATGATTATTGCTCGCAGGGTTGCCACGCTCTTTTTTTCTGTTTACGCTCTTGTCATCTTCGGATGTGCGCATTTTACCGTGCCAGCTCCCACAGCGCCGGTAAAACCGGTTGCAGAGATTATTGTTGAGGACTCCACAATCAACGTGCCGGTCAGTCTGTCATTGAATTCCCTTGAAAACATCGCTAACGGCTTGCTACCGACTGGCAAAGGAAGCGATAGAAGTAATGATGAAGATGCTTCAGTTAGCAGGATCCGGAGATTTCTGAACAGACAAATTACGAAAATTGACGACGATGTTGTGAACAGCGACTTTATCCGGGAGCGGGCATCTGCGGCCTGGAATGCACTGCAATATCCGATTCCGCTTACCGACAGCCTGGCGCTCTTGCTGAACCCGCAAGCGGTGTATGTTTCGCATCCCACCGCGCAAAATGGGCAGGGAGATAAATTTACCGTGGTCATCGGTCTTGTCGCCAGGCCGAGAATTATTGCTAATAATACGCCGCATCCATCAGCTCCACCGGTTCCCCGCTTGTCTACGGCTCCTTCGGGGAACAGTTTTCACATTGCTCTGGAGAGCGAGCTTTCCTATGAGATCGTCGGCAGCGAACTGGCCAAAAGACTGGAAGGCCGGGTCTTTACGAGGGACGACAGCAGGATTAGAATCGGAAATGTGAAGGTCTATGGCTCGGGCGAATCGGCTGTCCTGCAATTACAGGTCACCGGAACCATAAACGGCACGATTTACCTAAGGGGTACGCCGGCATATGATGAGCTGTCCAGGCGCCTGTATATCCAGGATCTGGATTACACGGTAGAAACGAGGCAGGTTCTCGTCAAGGCCGGAGACTGGATGTTTCACACCCGGCTTCGGGAAAGCCTGGAAAATGCAACAAAATGGTATATCGGAGACAGAATTGACGGGCTCAGCGGCCTTCTGACAAAAGCGCTGAACCGCAAGCTGACGCAGCATGTTGCAATCAGCGGTACGATTGATTCGATTCGCCCCGTTGCCGCCGGCTTGACAGATACCTCCTTGAGGGCCGTTTTTGTTCTCGACGGTACCGCGGAGTTGAAGGTATTTTAACCTGATGAAACGCTAACCCCCCCAGGATTGAATGGAATTCTGCGATCTTGACTGCACATATACCAGGTTTCCGAAGTCCGATGCCGTTGACGGTTCCCGGAGTTGCAGGACCTTTATTGCATTACACTGCACTTGGAAAAAGAAGCTGGTCCACAAGAACCTGCCCTGTAAGGACAAAGTGACAAAAAAGAACGGTAGTGTCCTAATTTGAATTATTTTTTATGAGAAGTGAAATTGATTTCAAAACTATTTTAGCTTGCCAGTCCGATGATCTTGAACAATAGAAGCACGAATGGCTTTTTCGGGCGAGTCAATAGGCGGGACATTGAGAACGGCATAATATCTGTACTTCTTTGACCCTTCTGTTGGCGAGGCCCAAGCGAAGCATTGTTTAGCTTTGCTATGGCCTTCAATGTCGAAAACATAGACAATCCCTTCCCAAACCGTCTTATCGCCGAATTTCTCTATTACCACAACCTCTTCAAGATAAGAAGCCTTGCAGTTGTGCATCCGTTCGACGGCAGTCCTTATGTCGTCAATTTTTGGTTGCTTCATCTTTTTCTTCTAATAGCATAGAACGCACTGGTTTCTTATTTACATCGGGGATGATCGAACTTTCTACTGCAGTCTTTACATCTGCGGGATAGTCTTCTTTCACTAATTGGAGAAGCTTAATAAGCTTTTCAATGGTTTTTTGTGTAATTTCGGCGGTGCCACTGGCAACAAATTGAAATGATAGCCCTGGAATAAACTCATTGAAAGATAATACGTTTCCCACTGTTGGAAGCAAAGTCATATCAGTTTGCCTAGTAGGGGCTTGACTAGATACAGCCATTTTATTGCCTTCCTTTTCCTGTTCTAAAGAGGTTAATGTATCATCTAACCTACCCTCTTCACCCCTCATTATACCAGAATCATAAATTTTTGCAAACTCCATTGTTTCCCTAAAAACACGAATGAAATTGCGAACGCTCTCTCGGTTAAATTTATATTTAGTCGGAAGAGCATAGTTTAATTCATTATCCGCAGGGATGGCATGTGGATAATCATTGTAAATCATGCTGAACATCTTCGGAGACAAGGCGGCAGATTTCAACAAATCCCATGTGTCGACAGCATCGGGTCGAGACTCTAAACCTATAATAATTTTAAATGCATCATCAGATAACTTAACCTTTTTTTGATCACCAGTGCCTTGCGTTTCAATAAGCCTGTAATATCCCAACGTAGCGAGGGCTTGTGATCCTAAACTGTTAGGAGAATATCCCATGGAACGCAGGGCAGCTTGCGAAGAAACGAAATTCTTCTTATGATCCCGATATAAAATTTGGATTTTCTCAATAGCCTTTGTAAGGCTTATGATTGGAAACCGAGGACTGCGATCATGCTTTAAAATTATGGCGGTTTCTGGTTTTGGTTGCGCGACCTCTACATTTTTGCGTGGCATATTTCATTCCTCCTCTCTTTACAATGCCAACATAGCATAAACCAAAAATAAAGTCAAGTTGTTATTTTTATATTTATATGTAAAGTAACAAGAGTGTTAGGCTATAACTGGAAGGTAAATACAACTTTACCCTTGACAAACGACCTCGATTGTGATTTAATAGGGGGTAGTTGGTATTTAGGAGGGCAACATGAGAAGAGATTAAGCCCTTTTTAATCATTTCGCCGTTAACTAGGGCATAAACTGCAAGGCCCCAAAAGCTAATGACCTTTGGACGAGGGCAAGCTTTTAGGGCCGTGGCGATAATATGGGGCGCGGAACGGTTCCCTGGGAGGCCCTTACAACCATCTCAGCGGGGTTCAATACTCCGGCGCTCCACATCTTCTTTTTGTATTATACAGGAAATTTGGAGAAATTCAAGGTTTTTTTGAAATAAGAGGGTAAAACGATGAATAAGCTTACTAAAGAACAACAGGAAAAGGTAATTTCCGCTCTCGTGGAAGGCGTTTCTATCCGTTCAACTGAGCGCATGACTGGTATTCACCGGGATACAATTATGAGGCTTGGCGTTCGCACAGGCCAGCATTGCAAAGACATTCTTGACCGTGAAATGCGAAACCTGAAATCTTCTAAAATACAGGTAGATGAAGTTTGGGCTTTTGTCGGCAAGAAACAAAGGCATGTCGGCCTCATGGATAATGTCGAGGAAGTCGGAGATCAATGGATATTCGTCGCACTGGATGCTGACAGTAAACTGATACCATCGTTTATAATCGGCAAGCGAACCGCTGAAAATGCATCCGCTCTTACGGATGATTTAGCATCGCGCCTAACGAACAGGGTTCAAATATCTAGCGATCAATTGAAGGCCTATGTTGATGCGGTTTTTATGTCTTTCGGCGGTGACGTGGATTATGGGCAGATTGTAAAGTCCTTTGAGGCAGAGCCAGTCGGCGCGGGTAGGTACTCGCCCCCTCATGTTGTCTCAGTTAATCGTCACGAAATTATAGGCAAGCCGAATTTAAAACACATATCCACATCATTTGTGGAGCGATCTAACCTTACGATGAGGATGCAAATGAGACGGTTAACACGCCTCACGAACGCCTTTAGCAAAAAGCTAGACAATCTGAAAGCGGCAGTTGCTCTTCACTTTGCATATTACAATTTCTGCCGAATTCATCAAAGTCTTAAAACGACACCAGCAATGGAAGCGGGTATTACGAATCATCTTTGGAGCATAAGGGATTTATTACCAGAAAGGTGAGTAAAATCGGAATGGGTAGACCCTTATAAACAAATAAAAACCCCAAAACGCATTCAAAGTACGATTTGGGGTTCTCCCCGCTATCATGGTAAGGAGGGGGAGTCTTACAAAAGACATTGCCACTATCTAAATTAACTTTAACACGGCATTGTCCTTTCTGTCAAGGCTCAAATCAGATTCCAGAAAGGACGGTGATGAGCCATGGCTAATAAACCAGGACATAGGCTCATATTCGTGGCCTATATCACGACCAAAAGCGGAAAGCGTCTTTACGCTTCAGCCTATGGTAAAAAAGCCTGGGCTATTTGGGTAAAAGCCTGATGGTCTAGCAACAAGGGGGCTTCGGCCCCCTTCCTTAATTTTAGGCAAATTAGGACACTACCAAAAGAACATCTAGCTTGCCATTTCCCCGTTGACGTTCCTCACCCTGCGATATTTGCTACAATTAAGAAAAATTGGCCGCAAAACGGGCCTGAACAGGAATCGTATGCGAACAGCGGTAATTTCTGATATTCATGCAAATCTAGAAGCACTGACCGCTGTGCTCAATCGGATCAGGACTCTGCAGGTAGACGAGATCGTCAATCTGGGAGACGTGGTAGGGTATAACGCCAATCCGAATGAGTGTATCGACATCTTGCGAAGCGAGAAGATTCTGAGCGTGATGGGCAACCACGATGCCGCAGCAGCGGGACTGGAAGAGCCCGATAACTTCAATCCGCAGGCTCGAGCAGCCGTTCTCTGGACGCGGGAGCAATTGACTGGCGAGAACAAACGGTATCTGATTGATCTCCAGCGTGAACGATCTGTCCGCGATTTTTACCTCTTTCATGGCTCCATTCATGATACTAACCGCTATATTCTCTTCCGGGATGACGCTGTTGATAACTTCCGCGAACTTGCACGGCTGCGCAAATCTCCGGACCTCGGCTTCTTCGGTCATTCACACGTCATGACCATTCTCATCGAAAAGGACGGCATTATTGCGACATCGCTTTCTCACGATGACCTGTTTCTGCAGCAAGGCAAGCGGTATTTGATCAACCCAGGAAGCGTGGGGCAGCCGCGAGATGGTGACCCCCGCGCAGCGTTCCTTGTTTATGACGATCGCGACCGGAAGGTTACTTTTTACCGTATCGAATACGACTTGCGACGGAGCCAGGACAAAATCATCAATGCGGGCCTGCCTCCCCGGCTCGCGGAACGACTTTCTTGGGGAAGGTGACTGAATGTGCTACTGGTAACAGGCTAGAAAACGCAGGAAACCACTGATTCGCAGAGAGACACTAGAAACAACTGTCGATCTGTTGGTCTGAACTACTACGAGTTACACAGTATCTTCTGTGGTTGAAGCCAGACCGCAAATTGTGTCCGGAGGGAGGGGTTATGACGAAGATAGCGTTCGAGACCGTACAGTCGACTTACACAATCCTGAATCCACAAAACAATTTTGCTGAGGAAGCCTACCAGGTTGAAGTGAGAAAGGATCCGCTTCTGGGGGACAGGAGTGTTTACAATCCCTTTCTCAGAGACAAAGCAAAGGTTTTTTTCGGCGGCAATGACCCCGCTCTGATCAGGGAGCTTGTCGCGGAAAGCGCCAAAACCTGCATCTTTTGCGGAACACGTGTCGAGGAAAGCACACCCCGCTATCCCGCTGATCTGGTGCCGCAGGGCAGGATCCGGTCGGGAGAAGCGCTGTTGTTCCCAAACCTATTTGCAATCGGGGCCTACCATGCCATCGTATCTCTGAGTAGTGCCCATTTTCTGAAACTTTCGGAATACAGCCCCATATTGCTGGAAAACGGACTCAACGCAGCGCTGGAATTTCTGAAGGCGGTGTTCCGGCGCGATCCAGAAGCCCGGTTTGTGACGATCAACGCAAATTACCTGTTTCCCGCCGGCGCCAGCCTGGTCCATCCTCACCTGCAGATACTGATTACGCCGGTGGCCTATTCGTTTCACGGACGAATGATCGATGCATGCCGAGCCTATTATCTGAAAAATGGCTCTCCATACCACACTGATTTGGTTATGGAGGAAAAAAAATCCGGAGCAAGGTATGTTGCGCAGTTCGGGAATTGGCACTGGCTCACTGCCTTTTCGCCGATGGGAAACAACGAGATTGTTGCTGTCCATGAATCGAATAGCGATTTTGATATGATGACCGACGCAGATCTCGGAGATCTTGCCCGTGGCATATCGAAATCGCTTGAGTTCTACGAACGCCTGGGCCATCTGAGCTTCAACTATTCCCTGTTCTCAGTTAGACAAGCTGAAGGTGGAGAGGGAAGCCGGTGTCTGTTGAAACTGGTGAATCGCCAAAACCTGTATCCCAATTACCGGAATGATGATTATTTTTTACAGAAAATGCTCCAGACAGAATTGATCATCAACCCGCCCGAGGAACTTGCAAAAAACCTGCGGTTGTCGTTCTGATTTAATAGAATGGCTATGCTGTCCTAATGGTCAATATCAACAGCTGAGACATGGGGAGCATAATGACTGCCCAGAATACGTACAGGTTTGACGGCAAATATGCCCCTGCAGATTATCCAAAAATAATTATTAATAAGAAAACTGAAAAAACAGGGGAATCGACCAGTGAGGGTTAATATCAAGGTTCACCGTATGGGAGGGATGCCGATATCCTGCAATGCTCCTGAATTTTCTTGCACATTTCCCCGTCATTTTACAAAAATAAAATGGGCGGACGCATGAAAACCACGGTACTATCAAATAGTGAGGGAGGTTCTTGTTTTCGCATCAAGAATTCGACGCACCACAGAGAGCATATAGTGTGATTCAAAAGGCTTCTTCAGAAAACCGTCGATTTCTCGTATACCGTCCTTGTCCGCGATATACTTCGTGTGACCAGACATGGCAAGAATCTTTATCTCTGGCTTTATTTCTTTGATCTTTTTTATAAGCTCCTTGCCGTCCATGTTCGGCATAGCGATGTCCGTAATGACAAGCGCTATTTCCTGGGGGATTTTCCCGAAAACGGCGAGCGCATCAATGGAATCATTCATGGCGAATGTCTTATAGCCATGGTTTTCGAGGGCCTCCTGGATGAATTTTAAAAGATCGATCTCATCATCGACCAGAAGCAGAGTCTCATCACCTCGCAGGGAGGTAGTCGCTTCAATGACCGGCATGGTCGCAGGCGACTGTGTGAAAGCGGGCAGGTAAATAGTGAAACTTGAACCGACTCCCACTTCGCTCGCGACGGTGATATATCCTTTATGCTCTTTAACCGCTCCGTACACCATAGACAAACCTAGTCCGGTGCCTTTTCCACGTTCTTTTGTCGTAAAGAAAGGCTCGAATATCTTATCCCTTACACTTTCAGGCATCCCTATACCCGTATCGGAAATCATGAGCACGACATATAGTCCTGGAATGATATACTGAGGCACGTCCGGCATATCGGATTTCACGTCGAGCACGGAAGTGTTGATGACGATTTTTCCGCCTTTCGGCATCGCATCACGAGCGTTGATAATAAGATTCATGACGATCTGTTCGATATGGTTCGTATCTCCCTGAATGACAGGGAGATGATTGTCGAGTTCCACCCTCATCTCTATTTGCTTGTCGATGACTCTTTCTAGGAGTTTGATCGTATCATAAACGACATCATTCAGATTGAGCGGAACCAGTTCATACTTGCTCTTGCGCGCAAAACCGAGAAGCTTGGAGATCATCCGCCCCGCACGGCGAGAAGCGTCCTCGATTACGCTCAAGCTATTTGTCGCTTTGACATCCAGCGTGGGGTTCTTACGAATAATCTCGATATGCCCGAGGATGGCCGTTAAAATATTATTGAAATCATGGGCGATTCCTCCGGCTAAAACGCCGATGGAATCCATCTTTTGTGATTGAAACAAGTGTTCCTGGAGTTTTTTCCTTTCTGTAATATCGCGGTAAAAAGTTTGAATGAAATACTCCTTATCGATGATGATCGCTTTTGAACTCGCTTCGACGAAAATCGGCGAGCCGTCCTTTTTATTGTGCTTTGTCTCAAACACCATGGATTCACCCGACAGGATACGGCGCATCCTGTCCGTCATCTTCTCCTTCTCGGTTTCCGCCTCAAGGAGTTTTATGTGAGCTCCGATCAAAGCTTCACGCGAGAATCCGTGCATTTCGCACACTTTCTCGTTTACATTTAAAATAATGCCATTCTTGTCGAGAACGAGAATGCCGTCTGTTGCGTTTTCATAGAGTGATCGATGCCATTGTTCGGACTTATTCAGTTCTTTTGTCCGCTCTGATACCAGGTCTTCCAAATGAAGGGAATATTGTTCGAGCTGATTTTTATCCTGCGATAGGTCATAATCAAGAGAAAGCTTGTTAACAAGAAGATCATAGTTGTAATATCGCCATGCCAGTCCTGTTAGAGCAGCTGCGGTCAGGAATACGGTATTATTGATAAAAATTCTGACGTTTGTGATATGGTCAAGTATGAGAATGGGCAATAAATATATTGCATAAATCATAGAAGCCATTGCCAAGGTCACTTTAAAAGAAACCGGGACAAAACCTAGGATAAACATAAAAAGAATCGTAAAGCCGGCGTAATAAAGAGACTGATGACCCCCAAAAGATAATATCATCACTTCGATCATTGATGCGGGTATTAAAATGCCAATAAACAGGACGGCAATCTGATAGAGTTTATTTTTGCGAAGTCTAAATATGAAATATAATGCGGCCTGTAGTGAGGATGCCGTGATTCTGTATATGAGGAATGTGGGGAAGTTCTCGGGAGTGACTAAATAGTCCAGGATACTTAATAAAATCGTTACAATCGCACCGGCAAGCAGAAGCGCCCCGCCCATCGACTGCAGATAGGCTGACAACTCTTGTTCTATATAGCTTTTTTTATCCATATATTATAGTATCCGAAAAAGGTCAGATCCGTCAATTTAAACGCATCTTAGTTCCGCTTCATTCTATTCCGAAGGATTCTTTTAGCTGTATCATAGCCCACATTCACCACTCCAGAAATTCCCAGTCCCCGGGTTGTCCAATGGCCTGTCAAATAGAGACCTTGAATAAATGAAGGTTTTCTGAAGTCCGGCATCGCAAGTTGTGAAGGGGCGACTGCCCATCCGAAGGCGGCTCCTTTATAATTCAAAGTATACCTGAAGAGTGTTTGCGGCGTGGCCACCACTTCGCATACGGTATGTTTCGACAACCCAGGGGCGACATCTTTTTCTATTTTATTTATAAACGATTCCGATAACTGCTTTCGATTGTCATCCCAGTATTTTTTGTTGATAAATGGCACATTTATAAAAGAAATAAGACTCTTTTTGTCAGGAGAGACATGAGTCAAATATCCGCCAATATCGCTGAAGTCTCTTTTTTTAACTGCAGAGTCCACATTTTCAAAATTGTACTGGGATTGTATCCATATACTCGTGCCTGGTTTCGGCAAGTTATGAAAATGATTATCCACTCCCAAATATAAAATAAATGCTGAAAGTGATGGTGTCATCTGCGTGATCACGTTAAAAAAATCCGCGCCAATAATGTCCCTGCCCAGCAACTCTAAAAAAGTTTGTCTGGCATCACAGTTGGATATCACCAGTCGGGATTGGATGTAATCCCCGGCCGACGTAACGATGCCATCAATCGTATTTTCCTTGACCTTTATTTTTTGAACAGGGCAAGAAAACTTTAAATCGCCACCTGACGTTCTGAACATATCAGCTAGTGCATCAGGTATGGTTTGCATGCCCCCATCCGGGTAATAACCGCCATCAAGGAGAAATTCGGTTATAATTTGGGCGCCCATACAGGCAGACAATATGGATGGAGAAGCGCCGCTGTTGCCATATACCGGATGGGACAAAAGAGACTTTAATCTATCATCCTTAAAATACGCATCCAACAAATTTTTTAATGTCCAGTTTCTTATGCGGAGAAAAAATGCTGGCTCTGGGTTGACCAAGAGAGAGAAAAAATTCTCAATATTACTAGCCTCTTCCGGAAAGGATTCCTGGAAGTCGGTGATTGTCTCTCTTACGTCGGACCAGAAAGACACCTTAAAGTCAGGGCTTATTACGGTATCCGACGGATTATATCTTGTTATCTTGATACGTTTGTCTATTCCAAGGTCGCAAAATACCTTTCTTACAATACCATCTTTTCTATGCGAACCATACGAATGGGCGGCTGCATCAAATGTGAAACCCTTCCTTTCAAAAGAAGTACAATATCCTCCCGGTTTAATATGCTGCTCGGTTATAAGAACCTTCAACCCTGCCTGCGCGAGATAACATCCACATATAAGACCGCTCAATCCGGCGCCTATTATTATCGCATCGTACCTATTGCCATCAACTTTCGTCATTTATAATTTTTTTGATTCAACAGATTGTTGACTAGTGCGACCGCTTCCTTCACTGTTGTAATCTTCGGAACGTCTTCATCCCTCACGGATATTTTAAATTTTTTCTCAATAGCCACGGTAATTTCGATCGCTTTTATGGAATCCACTTCAAGGTCCTTAAAAAAGTTTTTCTCCGGCGTAATCTCTTCCGCGTCAAAACCCGAGACATCCGCGATTATGGTGATAATGTCTTGTTCAATATGTTCGTTCATAGGTCTTCCTTATTCATCCGTATTGGAAAATTTTTTCAGTATTAGGCATGCATTGTTCCCGCCGAATGCGTAGGAGTTGTTCAAGGCGATACCGACGCGATGTTTTTTTGCGTAGTTAGGCACGCAGTCGATTTCGCATTCAGGGTCGGGTGTTTCATAATTTATGGTCGGAGGGACCATGTCGTACTTAACGGCCAGAGAGCAGGCAACAGCTTCAATTGCCGACGCCGCGCCCATGGTGTGGCCCAGCATGGATTTGATGGAGCTCATAGGGATCGTTTTTGCGCATGAACCGAACACTTTCTTGACCGCTGAGGCTTCGTTTCTATCGTTTGTCAGCGTTCCCGTCCCGTGAGCGCTGATGTAATCTACCTGCTCTGGGGCAATGCCTGTCTCTTCCATCGCCTTGCTCATGCACGCAATGATCCCTTCCGTGGAAGAGGTGGTCATGTGATAGGCATCACAACTCAGACCGTACCCAAGCACCTCAGCATAGATCCCGGCATTTCTTCTCAGCGCACTCTCGAGAGATTCTAGCACCACGAATGCTGATCCTTCGGCCACCATCATTCCTTTCCGGTTTGCGTCAAAGGGCTGGCATCTTTCAGGCGCAACAGCTGAGAACTGATTAAATCCCGTAAAAGCCACCTTCGAGAGAGGTTCGGTGCCTCCAGCAAGGAGCACATCGGCCCTGCCGAGACGTATCAGGTCTAAACCGTAACCGATTGCGTAGTTTCCTGCGGAACAGGCAGTCGAAAACATGAAATTCGGTCCCTGCATCGAGTATTCACGGGCAATAGCCGCAGAAGTTGAATGGGTCAATGTTTGACGGACAAGATCCGCTCCGACAGCATTTTCTCTGTCGGTTGCCAGCATTTCATTTATTATTTCCACTGTTTGAATCGCCCCCATGGTAGTACCGACACAAACACCGGCTATTCTAGCCGAGAGAGCGGCTGAAGATAACGTTGCATCTTTAATGGCAAGATGCGCGCTTGCAAAAGCCAATTGCGTTGCTCTGCTGAAAGAGTTCAGTTGATCTGTAGAGAGGTAGTCTTCCGGTCTGAAATTCTTGACCTCTCCGCCGTTGTGTGTGAACTGGTTCGAGGTATCAAAGGAAGTAATGGGGCTGATTCCTGATTTGCCTTTCAGGAGATTGTCCCAGAAGTCCCGCCAGCCGATCCCGATGGAGGAGATAACACCCAGCCCTGTTATGACAATTCTCTTATTCATATTTTACGCTAAATACCAGCTCCGCCTCAGCGATCTTCTTCTCGTCAACAAAGGCAACGCCCGCCACATAGGCGGCGGTTGGCAGGGATTTGACGTTTGCAACCTGTATCTTGAGTTGGTCTCCCGGCACTGCCGGATGGAGAAATCGCGCTTTCACCGATCCAAAATAGTAAAGCGGCTTTTTGCCGTCAGCCTGCTTCTCTCTACCGACGGCAAATAGGATGATGGAGGCCTGCGCCATCGCCTCGATAATAAGCGCTCCGGGCATGATGGCCTTGTCGGGAAAGTGACCGAGGAAGACCATGTCATTGCCCGAGATGTTTTTCACGGCTACTGCCTGTTTCCCAGGCTCTATATCGATTACCCGGTCAATCATGAGGAAGGGAAAGCGCTGCGGCACGATCTTTTTTATCTCCTCGAAGTCAAGCTGCATATTCCTCTTTCCTCGGACGTCATTTGCCGATGATGACGGCAGAATTCTGTCCGTAAGGGTCGGCCGAGGTAACGAGCACTGTCCGGATGTCGCCTGGTCTCGACTGATTGGGGACGTAATCGAGATCACAGTCGGGATCCGCATTCCGGTAATTCATGGTTGGCGGGATCCTGCCATTTTGTATCGCACCAACGGCGGCGACCAGGGCAAGCACGCCGGACGCCGACAAGGACTCTCCAACCATGGATTTTATAGAACTGACCGGAATAGTGTACGCCCGCCGGCCAAAAATATCCTTAATCACCTTCGATTCCATTCTGTCGAGGCCGATGGTCGAATTTGAGCAGGAACAAATATAGTCAATTTCTTCCGGGACAAGAGCCGCCTCTTTCAGGGCATGAGCAATGGCATTCCGAAGACCTTGTCCCGGGTGTTTAAAGTTCCAATCTGCCGATGGATCGAACGCATTACCATATCCCATGACGTGTGCATAGACCGCCGCGTTTCTGTTTATGGCGTGACGCGCGTTTTCAAGTATCAGTATCGCCGCGCCTTCGGAAAGAATGACGCCGTTTCTTTTTGCGTCGAACGGGCGGCATACCGCTTTTGAACCGTCTAATCCGGACAAACAGCCAAGTTTATGAAATCCGAAGAACGTCTCTTCACAGAGTTCTTCAACCCCGCCCGCGAGCACAGCTTCAGCTCTGTTCAGGCGTATGAAGTCAGCCGCATAGATGATGGCATCAAGGCTGGCGCAGAACCCCGTGGATATGGTAGTGTTAAAGCCTTTGATGCCGAATCGAATCGATACGTGACTTGCAGGCGAATTGATGACCGTGTTCGGAAAGAGGGAAGGATTGACGGCTTTTGGACCTTCTAGGAGCCTTGACCGGTCGAATTGTACAATGCTGTGAAGACTGCCGAATGTCGCTCCGATGGAAACTCCGGTGGAATAAGCCGTGGTATCTATCAGTTCAAGCCTGCCGTCATCGATGGCCAGCCTGGCGGCGGAGCAGAGCAACCTCGTACTTCTGTCGAGTTCTCTCAACCCTTTTTTCCCGAGAAACGCAAGCGGGTCAAAGTCCGAAATTTCTCCGCCCAGGCTAACGTGAAACTGAGCTGCATCAAATAATGAGATTTCCTTGAACCCTGTCTTGCCCTGAAACAGCCCTTTCCAGTAATCATCCCTGCCGATCCCGATAGGCGAAAGAACCCCTATGCCGGTAATGACGACATTTCTATCCATGTCAGAAATTCACATCCCCAATCCGCCGTCCAGTTGCATTACCTGGCCGGTCATATAACTAGAGGCACTGCTTGCCAAAAAAACGACAACCTGCGCTACTTCCTCAGGCACGCCGAATCGTCCGAGGGGGATCATCTTCATGACCTTCGCCCTGTACGCATCGCTAAACGCCGAAGTCATATCGGTTTCCACAAAGCCGGGCGCCACGGCGTTGACCCTGATATTGTATGGTGCAACTTCTTGAGCAAGCGACTTTGTAAAACCGATTACTCCCGCTTTAGCTGCCGCGTAATTGACTTGGCCGGCAAGGGGATGAATGCCGCTTACCGACGACATATTTACGATACAGCCACTTTTTCGTTTTAAGAATGTTATAATGCATGCGCGGGTCATATTGAAGACGCCCGTAAGGTCCGTATCTATGACATCGGACCAGTCCTCCTGACTCATCATCATCAGCGACTTGTCCCGTGTGATTCCTGCATTATTCACAAGAATATCAATCGTACCGAAGGTCTTCTTAACCTCTTCTGCGAAACGAAACGCCTCGCTAAAATCCTTCGCGTCCAATTGGATCGGAAGAGCTTTTCTGCCCATACTCCTGAGTTCTTGCGCGAGAGATTCCGCAGCCGAGGAGCTCTTCCTGTATGTAAAAGCACAGTTGGCACCCTCTCGACAAAGAGCCAAGACGATCGATCTGCCTAAACCTCGTGTTCCTCCTGTGACAATCGCAACTTTATCAAGAAGTAAATTCATATGCGCCATATGTGCGCTGGTTCCATAAACATTCGAGTCTTACTTTCTTTGGCGACCTCCAAGCTTGCCCGGAATCGTTCTTTTTGAGAGCGTTATTTGGCAACAGGAACCAGAAAAGCCGGAATGTCGACTTGTAGCGATTGCATGATATGTCTAGCCAGGTTTTTTGCACTGGGGAGTGAACTTTTGTCGCTTCCGGGACAATATCTATCTCCGTCAGGGAATCCAGCAGCTATGGTTTCGTCGCCACATAAAATATGATTGACCCGGACTTCACACGGGACATCGACACTGCATCGCTGGTAATTTCAGCCTGACGCAATATTTTTTCAAAATCATCGGGTGTACGCTGGAGAAAACCATCCCAGTCGGCGAACCAATGATACGCCTGGGACCGGTAACGGTTAGCATCCTTGAATGCGGCGATCAGCTTTCCGCCCGGATTGAGTATGAGATAAAGTGCATTAAGCATTTTCGTAAGAAAATCATCGGCGAGATAGTCGAAATAACCTACGCTGTAGATGATGTCTCTCATACCGAAAGCAGACAAAGCGGTCTCGAAGTCGAATAATCTCAGTGCATTGTATTGCATGAATTCGACGCGGTCGGAAGACAGGCCGGCATAGGACAATCGATTGAGCGCGAAATCCAGTGCTTCGGAGTCCAAGTCGATGCACGTGAAATGGGCTTCGGATTTGATTATTTCTGGAACGATTTCATGTAATTCTCGGCATGATCCGCAAGCGATATCGAGAATGCTCGGAGAATGTTTCCTCTGAAGCTCCGCTTTTAAAAGCTCAGATAGCATTTGCATTCTCTCTCTGACGCCGACGGCGAGGGTCGAGGAAAGCAAATACTTGTCAAGGTAGTAGCCTATACCTTCGGACAGGGGCGTATTTCTGTATATGAATTCTATTGTTTTATAGTCACCCTGATATCCCTGCGGCCACGTTCGAACCCGCTTCGCACCGTAGCCTTTTGACACTATTGAGTCCGTTTTATCGCGGAAAGCAACCCGTGCAGCGCTCAGCGCAGCTTTATTCCTGACAACCTTCTCGAATTGTTCACAGACCTGAAGCATGGACTCATTGAGCGTCGTAAGATCCTGCATGATACGGTCAGAGTCTTCTCCCGGCTTATTGCATCTTCGTTCGATGTCACTGAGCGCAACCATATACTGATCGGTTGTTGCTTCCAGATAAGCGATATGTTTTTCGCTTTCCTCTCCGACATGTAAAGAGTTTTCCTTGATATCCTCGTTTCCGAAACTCCATGGATCGGCCATCGTTTCCTCCTGGCAACAAAATTAGGCATGGATAAACAGAACGGAGTTACCACCAAAATAATGCATGAAATCATGCTTACTTAAGAAATTCGGTTCGGGATAAGCCTTTTTCTGCTATAGATAGTTCCAAATCACTGAACTGACTCGAAAAATATGAATTGCTTTTAAAGATACAGGCCGACCATCCGGAACGACCAGTTTGCAATATTAATTTGTTTGTGAGGGTAAGGTGGGAATGTTGCCTTACATTCTGTAACTTTGCGTATAGATTAATATAATTTACTATTTATGTCAAGAAACAAATTAGGCAAATTAATACTTAAGCTGCAAATTTCAGCATTCATCTCGATTTATTAAAAATTGGCAGGTCAACTCGTTTGGAAAAAGTAAAAAAAATCCTACAGGGATAAAAGGCACTTTATTTTAAAGGCAAACCTTTTTACTATTACCGACGAGCATCTGTCGTCTGATCTCTATTAGGAGACCTTAACATGGAATCCATGAATACAAACAGCAGATTTCCCTTCGGATGCAACTCCTACCTTTCACTACCGTTCTCCCTGCCTGAATGTCTGTTTCTTTACCCTCACGCAAATAAATAATGGAGATCTTGTCACCAGGGTTCAGGGTTTTTAGTATATCTGAAAAATCCTTCAGACCTTCCACAACCCTGCCGTTCATCTTCACGATAATATCGCTCTCCTTCAATCCCGCTGCCTCCGCCGGAGAGCCCACGACTACGCCGGAAAGCCTGAAACCTTTGTCGCTATAGGAAAAATCGGGGATGGATCCCAGACCACCTTGCGTTCGGTTTTCAGAGAAGGCTCCTCGGACGGTGGTGACATCCCAGTTGCTGTAGTCAGTGGTCGCTCACGCTCTGCGAGGTAATCGATGACTTCCCTTGTTACGTACGCAATCTTTACAAGACCGTCGGCATCAATCCTGTCCGCAGTGTCGATCGATGGTAATCCAGATTCGGACCGGAGAAGAGCTGGACTGCGGGCACGCCGGCGTCCTGAAAGCTCATCTGATCGCTGGAATCTAGCTCCGCCGAAACGGTTTCGATGCCCACGCCCGTCACAAAACCCGCTCCGCGGAATATATGCGCCCATTCCTTTGCCGAACCCGCACCGACCACGAGGAGCTTGTTCTTTCCGAGTCTGCCCACCGTATCGAGGTTTACCATGCCGATGCAATCGCCCAAGGGAAAGTGCTTTTCGTTCGCAGCGTAATATTTCGAGCCCCGCCTTCCGGCTTCCTCGCCGGCGAATGCGGCGAACACAATAGTCCGGTCAGGCTGCGGACCCCTTGCAAGAGTACGGGCCAACTCTAGCAGAACGGCCACTCCGCTCGCATTATCATCGGCGCCGTGATGGATCTTTCCCGGAACCGGGTCCCTTGTCTCGGGCCAGCCAAGCCCAAGATGGTCATAATGAGCGACAATAACCACACTCTGCGATTTCATCTCTGCCTTCGCGCCGGGAATGATGCCGATTACATTCCTTAGAGTTGCAGTGTGCGCGGTGTCGCCCCCGATGTCCTCCCAGGCCTGAAAGTACCCGCCCTCTTCGTCCCCGGCCGGCGCAAGGCCCGCCTCCTTGAACTGCTTCGCAATATATTCAGCGGCTTTATCCAGCCCCGGCGATCCATAGCCGCGGCCCGCTAGCTCATCGCTCGCAAGATAACTGACGGTTTCCATCATCCTTTCCGGGGAATAGGGCGGATCGAGGCTGGCGAGCGGTTCGCGCGGGGAGAGTTTACCCATCTCGACTTTCCGCGACACACCCTTTTCTCCCGAAAGAAAAATGGTCAGGGGAGACGCGTCCACGGGCCAGCGACCTTTCGCCACGTTTGCCGGCTCCGATCCTTCAAAAACAAGGTAACTGTACTTGTGATAATGCGGGAGTTTGTTCGCCAGACCGATCAGCGACAGGGGATTGTCCGTGACGATCAGGCTCAGCGGCATATTTCGATTTTCCGGGGACCGCGCCGTGAACACAAAAGAGTGGTCCCTGTGCGGCACCGATGTTTTGCCGATTCGTACCTGATCCGTGCTTATGGTGACATCATACTCCGATAATGCCTGGATGGCATGTGTTGCAAAGCGGTTCTCCCATCCGATAACCGTTATTGCACGGTCCGTCGGCAGTTGAATGATTTCGGTGTCGAGTTCCACCGCAGCCTCATCAGGGCCCGATTGAGCCAGTGATTGCGCGAACGTCCGGTATGCATTGAGGAGATGCCGATCAGTTTCCGAGGGAAGAATGATCAACATTTTTTTTGAGCCCAGAGCCTGCGAGATGGCAGGGGGGATCTCTTCACGACTGAGCCTTCTGAAAACATCGAATTCTGGGTCAATGTCAAGTCTGAGCGGCTGTGCCGACAGGGATAGTTTTATCTCCGTTTTCTTACCGTCCATGTTGATCGTCGTCTGGAAAGCCTGATCCTGTCCCTTGAGCGTCACGGCAACGGGAATCCGCAGGCGATATGCATCGCCAGCCTGGACCTGTTCGATGGTAGCGGAGAGAGAAAATCCACCCGCCTCCGCAGCTTCGGAAGCCTTGCCCAATTTCAGCTGTGGCGCGCCAGTCCAGGTCACCCACTGATCGAATTCCGGCTTCAGGTCTTTTCCGGAAACGGCCTCGAAGGTCGACCTGATGTCCTCGAAGGTGGCGTAATGATATTTGTACTTTCTGTAAAATTCCCTGAGCCCTTTCTTGAATAAAGGATCGCCGAGTTCACTGCGTAGCATGTGGAAGAACATGAGCGCCTTGCCGTAGCCGACGGCTTCGGTGGATGGATCGTGCCGGGAGCGGAATTGCGTGAGGGGGAAGTCCTTGCCGCCGCGCACATAATCGGCATATTTCTGGAGTGTGGCAATGCGGTATTCGGCCCCGCCGCCCTGCTGCTCGCGCATGAGATGATCAGCAAGGTAAGCCGTGATGCCCTCGGACCAGTTGCCTTTTTCGTAGACAGGGTACACGCTGTTGCCCCACCAGTTGTGCAGGATCTCGTGGGGATAGGAAGTGTTGATGATAAAGGGCAGGCGGATGACCGTGGGACCCAAAAGCGTGAATGAGGGCATGCCGAAGCCAGTCTCCCAGAAGTTTTCGACAAGAGCGAATTTTTTATAAGGGTAAGGGCCGATAAGTCTGCTGTACATCGAGATATAGCGTCCCGTTGCATCGAGGTACTTGTCCGCCAGGGCTTTGTCGGGTGAGCGCAGGAAGACCATGGCCTGGACCGGGCCGGACGATATGGTATATTGCGTAAATGCCGCGGCAACAAGGTAGATGGATTCCTGCGGTTCCGGCGATTTCCAGTGCACGAGGGTGGAGAGAGCGCCCCGGTCATGACGGGTGCGCTCGCCTTGACTGATGGCATCCCATGACCCCGGCAGTTTGACTTCAAGATCGAATGTCATGAGCTCTGACCCGAAGTCGGGGTACCAGCCCGAGGTGCCTGACAGGTAAACGCCTGCATCGGATATCGTACCGGGTGTGTCCTGAAAGCCCCGCGCTTGTATCCTGCTTTGTTGCTCTAAGGGATGGTTAATGGCCCCTGCATAGGACATCGTAAAAGAATGAAGTCCAGGAGGCAGGATGACTCGGTAGGCCTCCAGCGGCACAGCCTCATCTCTGCCTCCCTCGTTCACGATGCGAACGAGAGGTGAAGAGGAGGTCGGCTTCAAACCGCTGTGCAGAAGGAAGGTGGCCACCTGGGGAGAATCGCCGGGAAGTGTTATGGAATCCACGACCGTGATCCGGTGTGCCGTGGGCGAAAGGGTGATGCTCAGGTCGTGGTGGATCAGTTCAGATGCACCGAGAGAAAGAGGCAAAAATGATAGGAGAAAAAAAAGCGGAAGTAATATATACTTCATCATAATTGTTAGACATCTCCTCCTCGTTCTCAGGCTGGTTTAATTATAAACACTGTACTGGACGAAGTAAAGCATATTGACAGATCAAGGTTTCAATGTTACTGTTCGACATGCTTTGCCGAAAATTTTGCGTACCCCTACTCCTGATTATACTTGTCCTTACCCTGTGCCTCTTGTCGGGGCAGGCTATCGCAAGCCAATCGACGGTCGACAAGATCAATGAAACCGCAGACTATGCTCTTGGATGAACCTACGGCTTCGCTTGACCTGGAGACGGTTGGAGAGGTGTTGTCGGTCATACGGAAACTGGTGTCGCAGGAGGAAATGACCGCAATCATTTCAGCTCATGAAATGGGGTTCGCTCGCGATGTCGCAGATCGGATCATTGTTTTTGCTGATGGAGCGATCATCGATTCGGGCGCACCCGAAGGTGTCTTCACTAGTCCCTGACAGGAACGGACGAGGAAGTGTTTCTGACCAGAATGCTGAAGCAGACATACGACTCGGGGGTATTCTTTTCTCGGCCGGTGTGGACTTTCGTGATATTCCGCGATATGCTATAATTCTAGAGTCGCCGGTTCGCGCGGCGAGAATACAGCTCATCCGAAGAGGTTGATCAGTGAAAAAGATTCTCATTTCCGATACGGTTAATTTGCTTCTTGAGAAAGATAAAAAATTTCTGCAGCGGACTAATGTGAAGTTGTACACAGTGGCGAGCAACGATGAGCTTCTGTTGGTCCACCAGTCTGAAAAAGTGGACCTCATCATTTCCTGGCTTGATGCGCCGGGGGTGAGGCCGGAGGACCTTTTTATAGAGATCAGGAAGGATGATGAGCTCCGCAAGGTCTCCCTGATAATGATTTGCCATGATAAACCGGCTGATAAGGCGCGCGCGGAACGGTGCAGTCCTAACGTGATGCTGACTCTTCCGGTGGATACACGGCTGCTGCTCGAGAAATCACAGCATCTTTTGAATATTCCCGTGCGAGAATCGTATCGCGTTCTTCTGAGCGTGAACATCAACGGCGGAAGCAAGGACGAGGCTTTTTTCTGCCGCTCCGAGAACATCAGCGCGACGGGGCTTCTACTTGAAACAGATCGGACCATACAGGAGGGTGACCGGCTTACCTGCTCGTTCTTTCTTCCCGAATCTCGGCAGATCACCGTTCCCGCTGAAGTTGTCAGGAAAATAGTCCAAGTCGACAAGTCTGGCGCGAAACGCTACGGTGTCAGGTTTGAAAAAATGAATATCGAGACCAGGAACGCGATTGAATCCTTTGTTCAAAGAAAGTCCCAGAAGATTCACTAAGCAACTCAAATCCCCCTCCATTACCGGGTTTATCCGCATAAACAGGATAATTGGCGTTCTGATGCATCCTGCATTGAAGAAGAAAACGGATGAGGAATCCCCCCTTTCTTGACAGGTTGAAACGCCGGTGCTATAGTAAATACAAGACATAAATTATCCCGATAATGCCAAACTCTCCGCAAGGCGAGGGCGGAAAGTCTCGGGTCTTCATTGGGGATTGGGAAGACAGCCGAACTGCCGAAGGATTATGAGCGATCAGGGCGGTTCGGCATTTTTGTGTGCTTAACCGGAAGTGACGGGCTTTTAAGCGCGGTTAGAAAACATGGGAAGTTGAGGCGATTGTCATGAGGGATGCGAGAAAAACGGGCATATCAAGCATTACCGGAAAAGTTGTTGTGATCAGGCACGCAACGGACCGGGACCGGATCATTGTTGAGGAGTATCTCAGGAACAATTGTCCGGATGCCGGTACCGACGGCTCAGAAATCGCAATTGCCCTGGAAAATGAGCGCATTATCGGGTTCGGAATTCTAAAAAAAGAACGCGAAGGAGGATGTGTCTCCCTGTTCGAAGACAGCAGGAGAAAGGGCATTGCTTCTCCGATCGTAAAGCACTTGATGGAATATGCAGGGCTGACGAAGGTGTATGCGGCGCGCAATGCCACCTACTTTACCCGGTCAAAGCTTGTCCGCGGAAAACAAGCGCTCATTTCACGATCAAGCAAAAAGGGGTTCTTGTGCAGGGCGCCCTTAATGGAACCACTGTCCTTGGCGGTCTGACCGGAGTTGCGGCAAGGGAAGGTTACGGCAGATAATGGACCGTGTGTATGATTGTATTGTTATCGGAGCGGGGCCTGGCGGATTGCAGGCTTCAATTTACCTGGCCCGGTACAACCGCGATGTGCTGCTTCTTGACCGCAGCGGCGGTAGGACATGGCATGCCCGGCATATCGAAAATGTCCTGACACACCGGGAAATATCAGGGAGTGAAATAATCGAACGGGGCATGGAGCAGGCACGGAGATTCAATGTCCGGATCGAGCGAAAACACGTAATATCTCTGCGAAAGGACGTGCTGTTCACTGTTACAGCGGACGACGCTGCATTGTATCGCTCGCACTACGTCATTGCATCATCAGGTGTGTACGACGTCCTGCCCGCTGTGGAAAATATATATCCCTATCTCGGTGTAAGTTATTTTACCTGCCTTGACTGTGATGGCTATAAAACCACGCATAAGAAGGTCGTGGTCCTGGGGGACGACCTTCACTCCGTGAACATCGCGCTTGCTATGAAGCAGATGTTTACGAGGGACATTACCTACATTCCTTACCGGCTGAGCTTGCCTGACTCGGCTGAGGAAGTGCTGGAAGAAGAAGGAATCAGATTGGTTACGGCCGAACCTGTGCGGATTATCGGTGCCGAGAACATGGAGGCCCTTGAACTTAGGAGTGGAGAGCGGGTCCCCTGTGAAGCGATCATGGCTTCCTTCGGCATTAAGCTGAACGACGAATTCCTCAGCGGGGTCACGTTGAAAAGGGATTCAGAGGGATTTAAATATGTGGTCAACACTTCCTATGAATCTTCCTTGCGCGGACTCTACATCGTGGGACCGCTCAATACCGGCCATGATCAAGTCATCATAGCAGCAGGTGAAGGGGCGGTAGCGGCCATTGATATTAATAAACGACTTCTAGAGGAAACTTACGTAAAAGAGGAAGAATTTGCCGGTGTGGGACATGCCTGAAGGAGGCGCAATACCGTCTTTCAAAGGTCTTCGTACTATGAGGAAAATATCACTTCGGCTCTTTTTTTTGTCTTTAGTGCTCCCGTTATGTCCGGACAAAAAAGGCACTAAACTACTCACTCATTTTGGAGAAGAGCCAAAATTAAAAGCTATAGATATCGAACAATGCTATGCTTCGCTAATGGCATTTTAAGAGTGTTACAATGGTAGGCAACAAACACATGTTTGGAGTTTGGGGCGACTGTATCCGATAGGCTTCGAAGAAAACACGGGGTAGGAGGGAATTGGCGAAGAAAATTATTCCCATTTGAAGATCATGGAGCCGATCGCGAGAAAGAGCGCACTCATGATGCCGAGCATCAGAAGGTTCGGCGTGATGTCCGCGAGACTGGCACCTTCAGTCATGATGGCGCGGGCGCCGTCGACGAGATAGGTGAGCGGCAGAAAGCGGGCTATTTTCTGAACGACGGGATTGGTGCCTTCCAGCGAGAACCATACGCCCGAGAGCAGCATCATAGGCCAGGTCAGCAGATTCAATATGCCTCCTGCGAGTTCCTCGCTGGAAAGTCTTGCCGATACGAGGAGACCAAGCGAAATGAGGCAAATGACTCCGAGGAGCGATATGAGAAAGAGGTTGACGTAGGAACCGCGCATCTGAAAATGGATGAAATAGTTGCAGCCAGCATAGACGGCGACCGTGATGGTCTGGATCAGGAGGAGACGCGATACCATCTGGGCTAGGAGAAACTCAAAAGGATTCAGAGGCGTTGCCTTGAGCCGCTTAAGGAATCCGTTTTTCCGGTATCGTACGATCACATAGCCGACGCCGAAAAGGCAGCTGAACATCATGTTCATGGCGAGGATGCCCGGGACAACCCAGTCCACATAGCGTATCTCTCGTCCCAGCACGGTAGAACGCAGGTATGCTGTTTCCCCCGTTCCCTTCAAAATTCGTTCGAGAATATAACCGTTGGGAGAGTTCTCGTTGATCCAGTATTGCTTGCTTGCCCGCACGTCCACCACCATGTCGAGTTGAAAATGTTCGACCTTGTAGAGGGCTTTTCCCCGATCGTCAACCGGAATGAACTGAATGTATTTTGTTGAAAAGAAGTCATTACCAGGACTTTGGAGTGCGCGTTCTCCCAACACGCCAACCTTGAACATGGGTTTGGGTGGACCCGAGAATACAAACGCAAAGGCGAGAACAAGCAGGAGCGGGAACAGGATATTCCATCCCAGGGATGACTTATCGCGGATGAACTCCATGTTCCGGGCATGCAGTATAGCGAGAAATTTTTTCATGAAAACCTCAAAAGTCTTTTATCTTCGGATGAACACGGGCTGAACTACCTGAACAGAAAAGAGCCGGTTTCCCCTCTTACCGCTTCAATGCCACTGAATCCTCAGTTCAATATCAGCTCCTTAGAGCTTTTCCCGTGAGCGCAATAAACAGGTCTTCAAGGCTCCAGGAACGCATTTTCATTCGGGAAAGCGAAACCCCACGCTCCAGAAGCAACCTTATCGCGCCGTCTACGTCATGCGTCTGTATCTCACACCTGCCTGGTTGTTTCGACATGCATAGGTTCAGCCCATCGAGCTTTCCCTTTACTTCCTCTTCAGGAAACTGTAGCACCACGTCCCCGAAGTGCTCCTTCAGCAGGTGTTCGGGTGTGCCCTGTGCAATGATCTTGCCGTGGTCCATGATGGCGATGATGTCACATAACGCATAGGCTTCGTCCATGTAGTGCGTTGTCAGCACCACGGTTTTGCTTCGTGACTTGATCAGGGAGATCAGGTCCCAGAAATTGCGGCGGGCCTGGGGATCCAGCCCCGTCGTCGGTTCGTCGAGAAAGAGGACCTCCGGATCGTTTACAAGCGCCAGAGCCATAAGCAGCCGTTGGCGCTGGCCGCCGGAAAGCTTGCGCGTATCGCGGTCGAGGAACTCCTCGATGCTGCAAAGCCGAATGATCTCGTTAAGATCCGTGTTGCGCGGATAGAGGTTCTTGAAGAGCCGGAGCGTCTCGCGCACGGTCAGAAATTCCTGGAGCGACGTGACCTGGAACTGGATACCCGCTTCTTTGCGGAACCTGACTCCTACCGGCGCGCTCTTGTAGAGGGTGTTGCCGGAGTCGGGCCGCTGGACGCCCTCTATGATTTCGATCAGCGTAGTTTTACCCGCACCGTTCGGTCCAAGAAGACCGAAACAGACGCCCTGTTCTATGGAAAGGCTGATGCCGTTCACTGCTCTGATGCCCGGGTATGTTTTAACCAGATTGCTTATTTCGATAATGGGGGCCATAATTTTTTAAAATAGCGGGTTCGAATCGGAATGCTCGATACAGTATCACGCTGCCAAGGTGCTGTCAAGCTTCGGAGACTCCAGCTGCGGCATCCGAAGCGATGCCACTCTTGCCGATGCCGTTCAGTACCGCATTGACTACCGCGTGCTATAATTTTGACAGATACTATAGACATGGGAGGAGGCCATGAGTCGGAGTTTGCATGAGAGTATTAACAAAGAGGTTGAACAGTACCGGCGCGCCCTTGTTCATTTCGCAAAAGCCCGAGAATGGGAGACATTCGAAAAAAAAGCGGGTATTCTGTTCGATTATCTGGAAACGATCGAACTGACGATATTGGAACGAAAATTTTATTCAGTGTTCATCACGATCCTCGCTGTTTTTGTCGGCATCATCATCGCAATTCTAAAAGCGGATGGCCGATTTTTCCCAATGATCACACGATATAAGGAATATGTTGTCTTGCTTGCTGCTTTTGCAACCTGTTACGAAATTTACTTTTACCTCAATTACCGCTTGTACGTTGGAGTCAAGATGTCGCGATACAAAAAGAGAAAGGAACAGTTTATCAGGAACATTGAAAACGACTTTAAGGAGTATACTATGGGATCGGGAGAGTAGGGGGAAAGGGAATGTCTAATAAAATGCCGGTACTTTTCATCGGGCACGGCTCACCGATGAACATCATTCTTGACAACAGCTACACGAGGAGTCTTTCCGGGCTGTACGCGATTCTGCCTAAGCCGAAGGCGATCATGGTAATCTCCGCTCACTGGCTTACGAAAGGGACGTCGGTAACCTGCATGGAAAGACCGAAGACCATCCATGATTTTTACGGTTTTCCAGACGAGTTGTACGCGCAGCTCTATCCTAGTCCCGGCGCGCCGGATGATGCGCGGGCGATCATGAATCTCGTAAAAACGGTCAAGATTGCCTGCAGCAGCGAGTGGGGGCTGGACCACGCGTCTTGGGCTGTGCTCAAGCACATCTACCCTAAAGCCGATATACCCGTATTCGAGATGAGTCTTGCCTACTCGTACAATGAATGGCATCCGAAACCGCTTCAGTACCATTACGACCTAGCAAGAGAGCTTGCCGAACTGCGTCATCGTGGGGTGCTGATCATCGGCAGCGGAAACATCGTTCATAACCTCGGCATGCTTGATTTTGAAAACATCGACGCCCCGACCTTTGACTGGGCCGGCGAGTTTGACGCGCTGATAAAAGACAGCCTCATCAAAGGAGACCACGACGCCCTGCTACGGTACCATGAGTTCGGACGATCGTCCTCGCTGGCCGTGCCGACGCTCGACCATTATCTGCCCATGATTTACGCTGTCGCACTCCAGGGGGAAAAAGAGCCTCTCACGTTCATTCATGAAGGGTTTCAGTATGGGTCGGTTTCGATGCGGTGTTTTAAGATTGGGTGAGCGTGAGAGTGATGCGGCGCGCATTTTATTTACCTCAACCCTTTCGGGCGGTATGTTATTAAAATCAAGACCCCTCTTCTAGGCCCTCTGCCAAAGCTAACAATTAAAAAGATGACGATGTTTCCGGAAGCTGTTAACAGCTCAGGTACAGAAATACTCGAAGCACAGAAGTATCGTGGAAAATTGCTGCTGAGTGCGCAGACCGGGTTGCCTGGAAAAGAAACAGGCTCTCCATGTCAGCCCATAAACCGGATAGGCGGCAAATATCTCTGCCGTATCTGCGAACAGAAGCAGCAGTTGCTCTCAGCAGCAATAGAGACTGATTCGAAAATCATTGGCTTTCGGGCCGGGGAGGTTGCATGTAATGTCAATCTTACTTCAATATCTGAAAAAGGTTATTGTAATCATCAGTCCAGACACGAAGGTCCGGTCGTGCGGTGAGCTTTTTCGCTGTGTTCGCGAAGAGCGGTGATTCGAGGGGCTGCGACGAGAGAAGCGCCCATATGGCTCGAAAAACGTTATGCTGGCTGTCGGAATCGTTCGTCACAAGCAGGGCATGCTTCCCCAGCTTCGTGCTGAGCTTTTCCACGACCGGTTCGAGATCGAGGTGAGTATTTGTGATATGCAGCGCTAGAATGCCGCTGGGTTTCAGATGGCTGAAGTAGAGCTCGAGCGCCTGCCTGGTCAGCAGGTGTACGGGAATGGCGTCACCGGAGAAAGCATCAACGACGAGAAGATCAAACTGCTGGTCTGGCTCGCGTTCAAGAGAAAGGCGGCCGTCGCCCAGTGTCACGTCGACTTTTCCACGGCAGTCCTTGAGAAAGGTGAATTCAGAGCGGGCCAACTGCTCCACGAGCGGGTTGATCTCGTAAAACCGGATCGTGTCCCCGGGACGGGCATAGGCTGCAAGAGAGCCCGCACCGAGACCGATGACCCCGATGCGTAGTGATGAGCGACGGAGGTAGGTCGCCGCAAGCGCAACACCCGATTCAGGACCATAGTACGAAGTCAGCTCCCTTCGACGAGATGAGGGCATGTATTGTATGCCATGCGTCACGGTCCCATGTACGAGCACCCTGATTTCGTTTGTCGTTCCCTGGTGATATTCATTCACCCGGAGACCGCCATAGAAGTTTCTCGCCATAAATCGTTCCTTTTGGCTGTAAGCGAACATATAATAGCCCGCTGCAAGAATGACCATGGTGGCCGTTGCCCCGCCGATAGCCAGCAGGAGGATACGTTGTTTTCGGTAATCCAGAAGCATTAGCAGGAGTACTGCAGAAAAGACGAGCGTTATGGGAAGTTCGAAATAGGCCGGCAGAAGAGAGGGCGCAGCGAGACCGACGAGAAGCCCTCCAAGCGCACCACCGAGGGACAATATCAGGTAGAAGGAAGTCAGATGCCGAGGGGCGGGCTTGCGTTTCACCAGTTCGCCGTGAAAAAACATGCAGGCGATAAAGAGACCTGTTGCATACGTAGCGATGACCAGCCTGAGGTTGGTTTGTGAATTCCAGTTCACAAGACCATACGCCATGCTGCCAAGAGCGAGAACCAAAAGCCAGAAAGAAATTCCGCGATGATAGAGATACTCATAGTCGAAGGTTAGGATGAAGGTCAGGAGATAGACGGAGAGTGGCAGCACCCAGAGGAACGGAATGGAGGCAATGTTCTGCGTGAGGTGGTTCGTAACAGAGAGCAGAAGCATGGAAGTGCACGCGGCAAGGACAAGCCAGAATATTTTTTCACGCAAGGTCGGGGGGCTGCAATGTTCAAGAGAGGTTTCCGGGACGGTGGCAACATCGCAGACATCAACGGCTGTGTTCCGTCTATTTGTTTTTGCAGCGGCGATCCCGAGCGCAACAAATACTGCAAAAGCCAAGGACCATCCCAAGGATTGCTGCCGTAGGGTAATATTGGGTTCAACCAGGACCGGGTAGGCAAGGAGGCCCAGGAGTGAAGCCAGGTTCGACAATGCAAATAGTTTATAAGGCAATGCTGTTTTGAATTTCCGCGCATACCATGCTTGGATGAGCGGGCTTGTTGTCGAGAGAAGGAAATAAGGCAGCCCGATCGAAACAGCCAGAAGGCCCAGGATGCGCGGGGCCGGGGCCTCGGCGCCTGACGGTTTCCATGCCAGTGACGGTGCGACAGGCAGGAGGAGGAGGCTGGCTGCGAGCAAAATTATGTGCACCAGGGACTGCCACTTTGGTTTGAGCGAGCGAACAGACCAGTGCGCATAGAGATATCCGCCGAGCAGCACAATCTGGAAAAAGAGCATCGCGGTTATCCAGACTGATGCGGAGCCGCCGAACCAAGGCAGTATCATCTTCGTGATCATGGGCTGGATTTGGAAAAGAAGAAAAGCACTAAGAAAAATCGTTATAGTGTAAATGAGCATAATGATGCGGATTATAACATACTGGCAAAGCAGAGCGAAGACAATTTCAAGCACTCGGAGGTGCGGAAAATCCCACAGCCACTGACGGCGCAAGGCGGTGTCTTCCGCTTCCCCTCTCATGTTCCTGGTACCTAATATCCTAACCCGGACAAGCCGGAATAGATTTCGCCACATAGATTATCGCGTCAATAGAGAAAATCATGTAGAAGTTATAAAAAAAGTAACTCTGTCTTTTCCTGTTTTGTCTCGCCCGCACTCTATGTGCTCTAGGGCAACGTTTTTTCTTGCCATTTTGAGAAGAATTTCATCCTTAACTTTTAACGTCGACTGCAGAGTTGGCAACGATTGATGTCCCTAAATTAGAGTGGTCCGTTCTTCAGCGATCAACGGCCATGAATGATGTTGTTAATTCCCCTTATGTAGTGTACAATAAAACAAATTTTTGGTTTGCACACATGAGGGAAGAGGAATGTCCGTGTTATCTATAAGCAAAACGCTTGATAAAGCATTATCTCATTATGAAAAAAAGGAGTATGCCGAAGCCGAGAGGGGCGCTGACGCCCTGATCGAAGCCTATCCGGAATTTAACCGGTCCATTTTTTTAAAGGCGGTGATTCTTGAGGAAACGGGACGAAAGGATGAGGCAGATAAGTACTACGAGAAGTGCGGTCCCCTGTATCCCTTGTGGTACCGTCTTGCTCTGCAACTCCAGGAAGCTGATCCCGAACGCGCACTTAAGTATTTTGAAAAAGTTAGTGCCGTGGACGCAGAGAACAACATGGTATGGTACGGCATGGGCAGCCTTTACGAACGGACAGGCAAGCTTGAGGAAGCGCGGAAATGCTTCCAGAAAATATCGCTGCAGCGTGATGATGTGGCACGTCTTTTGAGCCCCATCGGGTTCCTTATCATCATGATCACCGGTTCTATCATGATGCTCAAGCACGGCGACAAAGCCTTTGCTTCACTCGTGATTCTGTCCGCCATCGTCTGTCTTTTCTGGCTGAAGCGCGACAGCGGGCGGGTGTTGCAAATGGTGATAAAGCGGAGGAAGTACCGGTAAATTCCGCAATCCTGTCCGCCGTAAAATCTTCAGTGTTCCCTGTTGGTCCTGCGCATTCCTGTCGCCGTTCGCACTTCACAACAGCCACATTTCCTTTCTCTCCGTCCCTTTGATGTGTTATACTCTTTCTATTATTTATTCGGAGGGACACTCCATGCAAACCAAACGTACAAAAAAGAGCGACAGCGTGCTCCATGGCGTGAGCTTGTTGACGGACCACGACATTTACTTGTTTAAGGAAGGGAACCATTTCAAGCTTTACGAGAAGCTCGGTTCACACCTATTGACTGTTGACGGAGTCGAGGGCACGCTCTTCTCGGTCTGGGCTCCTAATGCGGCTAAGGCCTCGGTCATTGGCGATTTCAACGTATGGAACAAAGACGCTCACCCTCTGCGATTGCGCAATGATGGTTCGGGAATCTGGGAGGGGTTCATCCCTGGTATCGGGCAGGGGGCGATCTACAAATACTTTATTCTTTCGCGGCATCGACACCACCAGGGAGAGAAAGGCGATCCATTTGCATTCTCCTGGGAGACACCGCCGAGGACCGCGTCCATCGTATGGGACCTCTCTTATGTGTGGAGCGACGGAGAGTGGATGAAGGGCCGTAACGTCTGCAATTCGCTGCAGTCCCCCTATTCGGTGTACGAGCTTCATTTGGGCTCCTGGCGAAGGTTCCCGGAACAGGACAATCGATCACTTTCCTATCGAGAAATGGCGGCCTATCTTCCGGAGTATATCAAGGACTCCGGTTTCACCCATGTGGAGTTTATGCCAATTATGGAGCATCCCTTTTATGGTTCCTGGGGCTACCAGGTTACCGGGTTTTTCGCGCCCACGAGCAGGTACGGGAAACCACAGGACTTCATGCACCTCATAGAACGCCTGCATCAGGAGGGGATCGGCGTAATTCTCGACTGGGTGCCATCTCATTTCCCGAGCGACGCACATGGACTGGTGTATTTCGATGGCACACATCTCTACGAACATGAAGACCCGAAAAAGGGCTTCCATCCCGAGTGGACGAGCCATATTTTCAATTACGGACGGTACGAGGTGCGCAACTTCCTGATTAGCAGCGCACTCTTCTGGCTCGATCGTTACCATGCCGACGGGCTCCGGATCGACGCAGTGGCGTCCATACTCTACCTCGACTACGCGCGGAAGGAAGGGGAGTGGATCCCGAACCAGTACGGTGGTAGGGAGAACCTCGATGCCATTGAATTTCTCCGGAGCCTGAACCGCGAGGTGTACCGTGCGTTTCCCGATGTGCAGACCATCGCCGAGGAGTCCACGGCCTGGCCAATGGTTTCGCGGCCCATCCACGTGGGCGGGCTCGGTTTTGGCATGAAGTGGAATATGGGATGGATGCACGATACCCTCGATTATTTCACCAAGGATCCAATCTTCCGCAAATATCATCACAACGACATCACTTTCAGCATCTGGTACGCCTTTTTCGAGAATTTCATGCTGCCCTTGTCCCACGATGAGGTGGTCTACGGTAAAGGCTCGCTCGCCGGTAAAATGCCGGGCAGCGGCCTCCAGAAAATGGCGAATTTGCGGCTCCTCTTCGGCTACCAGTATACCCATCCCGGCAAAAAGCTTCTCTTCATGGGCGACGAGATTGGCCAATGGGCTGAGTGGAGCCATGAGCAGAGCGTAGAATGGCACCTGCTGCAATACCAATCGCACTACGGACTCTGGCAATGGGTGCGTGACCTGAACAGACTTTATCGCAGCGAGCCAGCGTTGTATGAGCTCGACTTCGAGAATGCGGGTTTCGAGTGGGTGGATTTCAGCGATCAGGAAACAAGTATCATAAGCTATCTCAGAAAAGGGCGCTCGGGCCGCAATCCGGTGCTCGTGGTCTTCAACTTCACTCCCGTAGCGCGCATGAACTACCGCGTGGGAGTGCCGGAGGGCGGCTTCTGGAGAGAGCTGCTCAACAGTGATGCTCGGGAGTACGGAGGAGAGGGGTTCGGGAACTTCGGCGGTCTTGAGGCTACGAACGAGCCGTGCCACAACCGGAATCATTCTCTCCTGATCACCCTCCCGCCGCTGGGAGTGGTTGTGTTTAAGAAGTAAGCCTGGCCAGTTCTCTTTGAGGTGACCGTATTTATGATGGTCTCGTAAAAAAAAGTCGTTGTTTCTTAGTTAACATTATTCCAGCTCATCCGGAATCGGCAGTTTCGGAGCACTGATCTGCACTATGATCCCGGGCGCGCCAAGTGGCAACTATTCATGAATGGAGAATTCATCTAAACTTAAAAAGCGAACGTATTTTGTGAGAAGTAGTTTAATTTGCGCAAGATTTTTCGCTTAAGCGTCTGGGGCATTCTCGCTCATCATGATCAAAAGGCAGCAATACCGCAGTTTAAAACAAAGGGCCAACCATGGACCGTCAAATACTTGAGAATGTCGGTTTTTTGCAGGAGATCTTCGATGCCATACCGGCAATGCTGCTGATCGTCGACGATGATGTGCAGATTCTGCACCTCAATGCCACAGCATCAAGCGGACTCGGTCTGGATATAAGGTATGTTCATCACAAGCGGGGAGGAGAGGCGCTTCACTGCGTCCATGCGACCGATGTCCCAGGCGGCTGCGGGCGGGGACCGGCTTGTAGGGAATGTATTATCAGAAACGCGGTTACGAACGCCGTGCAGGGAAATAAAACCTACCGGAAAGCGACCCGGATGAAGCTGGTGAACAACAGCAGCACAACGGAATTGCAGCTCCTGATAACGGCGTCACCTTTTAAATTTGAAGAAAAATCCTATATCCTGCTGACCCTCGAAAATATCAGCGAACTGATACGGCTCAAGAGCCTTTTGCCGATCTGCATGCACTGCAAGAAGATCAGGAATGATGAGGGATACTGGAACAATATCGCAGTTTACTTCAATACGCAGCTGGATGTGGAGTTTTCCCACGGACTCTGCGAGGAATGCCTTGTCAAGTTCTATCCTCAGCGGCAGAAACAATAATTATCCCAAGTTGATGATCCATGAGCACCCTCGATTCGCATAACGCTTCTTCATTCACAGCACCATTTTATTGTCTTCGGTCACCCACCGGGGGACCAGTTCCGGGTCCTCGGACTGCTTCCGACCTGAAATATCGAACCCGCCTGCGGCAAGAGACACCACTTCATGACGTTCGTTGGATATCTCTCATCCAGATGCTATATTGATTAGGTAGAATAGACTTTCCGGCCAGATTTCGCTAGGAGTACGGAGATTACTACGGCGGCATTCTTCACATAAAATCGTGTGGTACAGTATCGGGCTTACTTTGTCACGACCACGATCCCCGAGTCGGTGACGATGCAGCCCCTCAACCGATCTTCCTCGGGATCGAAACCGATTTCCAAACCGTCGGGGATATAGATATTTTCATCGATAATTGCTTTCCTGATTTTCGCATGTCTGCCGATCTGCACGCTTTCGAACAGGATCGAATCCTCTACCTGGGCAAAGCTGTGCACCTTGCACGATGGCCCCAAGATCGACCGCCGCACAGTCGCGCCACTCGTGATGCAGCCACCGCAAACCAGGGAATCGATGTTCTGTCCGCGCCGGCCCTCGTCGTCGAAAACCGTTTTTGCCGGGGGGAGGTTGCCCTGGTCCGTCAGGATCGGCCAGCTGTAATTGTAGAGGTTCAGCTGCGGACTGACACTGACGAGGTCCATGTTTGCCTCATAGTAGGAGTCGATGGTTCCTACATCCCTCCAGTAACCCCGTTCATTGGATTCCATGCCGAACACGCAATTGTCGAAAAAACTGTACGCGAAAATTTTGTCCTTCTCTTCGAGCATCATGGGTATCACGTGCTTGCCGAAATCAAGGTCCTCGTGACTGCGCTTGCCTTTTTTCAGGATGTCGATCAGTTTCTTCGCCGAGAAGATGTAATTGCCCATGGATGCAAAGCAGGTGTTCCTGCCAGGAATGCGGGAGGGATCCTTGGGCTTTTCCACGAACGAGGTGACCCTCAGGTCTTCGTCCACATTCAGGATGCCAAAGCGCGTAGCGTCGTCAGGGGAGACCTCGAGCGCGGCGATGGTAATGTCGGCCTTGTTCATCCGGTGGTATTCCATCATCTGGGATATGTCCATCTTATATATATGGTCGCCGCCGAAGATAACAACGAAATCCGCGTCGGACGATTCAATGAACCGCAGGTTGTGGTAAATGGCGTCCGCGGTACCGGTGTACCATTGCTCGCCGATATTGTTTGTTTCTGGAGATATGGTATCGTAAAACTCGCCGAGCCCCACCCACCGGCCCCAGGATTCTTTGATGTGCTTGTTGAGCGAATAGGCATGGTACTGGGTCAGAATATAGGCCCTCCGGATGCCCGAATTAAAAAGGTTGCTCAGCACGAAGTCGACGATCTTGTATTTACCGCCGAAGGGGACCGCGGGTTTGGGTCTGCCGACGGTGATCGGGCTGAGCCGCTCCCCCTTACCACCGGCAAGGACCATCGCGATGGTATTCCGGGAAATGTTGGCAGTCTGGTACATGCTGTGAAGTCCTCCTGGAATTCGGTGTTAATATCGATCGTCCGGTGAAATGAATTGCGGCGCTATGTTGATGCTTCTATTGTAACAAATTCTACGGCTTTCTTGGGGAAAAAATCGGGTTCGGCGCTCACCCGGAAAGACGTTAAAGCCGGGACTCTCTTTAAAACGAGCGATCTCAAGCGTGTTTCCAGCATGCCGGGGCTCGAGAAGCACGGGGAAACATTCAATTGACAGGATTCGCTTGATTGTGTTATTCATAAGTGCTTGCCGTGTTGAGTGCTCAAGGGACCATGACGACATTGATCAGAAAAATAAGCGTTCTTTTGCCAGTGCCGTCGGATGACGACCGCCGGCCGCATGATCAGAGATTAAAAGACGCGCTCGGTTTTGCGAGCCTAGAAATTCCTCTGAAAGTCCTCAAGCGTTTGCCAGCACAGGTCCGTCACAACTTGCCCTTTTCGTGCATTGTGGGCCGTACCGGACCGGGGTATCGCGTTATTGATATCGGCAGTGAGCACTCTTATGCAATTGCCCTGGACTTGGGCACGACCAATCTTGTCGCCCTGCTCTATGACAACATCACCGAATGTGACATCCTTAGCCGAACTCTCGAAAATCCGCAGATTGCTTTCGGTAGCGACATCCTGACGCGGATGCACCATGCCATGTCCAATCGCGGCGGGGAAGTGTATCGATCGCTCATTGAAGGCATAAACAACCTGATAAAAACTCTTTGCGACGACGCGGGTATTGCGAGCAACGACATCCATGCCGTGTCTGTGGCAGGAAACACAGTAATGACCCATTTTTTCCTCGGCCTCGATATTAGCACCATTCCGGTCGACCCCTTTGTTCCCGTGGTGAGGACACCAGGGTTTTTCAGGGCGGCAGAACTGTCTCTCGTCACTAATCCTGAAGCCCTGGTGTATGTATTTCCGAATGCCGGAAGCTACGTGGGTGGCGATATTACCGCCGGCATCGCTGCTTCGGGCCTGTACCTGTCCGACCAGCTGTCGATTCTCATTGACGTTGGCACCAACGCAGAAATCGTTATAGGAAACCGGGAGTGGATGATCGTCGGCGCGGGGGCTGCAGGCCCGGCTCTTGAAGAAGGAATCTCCCGGATCGGCAGACGGGCGAGCACGGGAATCGTCTATGATGTCGAGATTAACAATGGAGAAGTCGGTTGTAAGACCTTCGACGAACGGAAGCCGGAAGGGATTTGCGGCTCCGGCATGGTGAGCCTTCTCTATGAGATGTACCGTGTCAGAATTGTCGACCAAAGCGGCACCCTGCTGCCTGGCGCGCTGGTGGGAGAGATTGATGGACAACGGGTATTCTCCATCGCCTGCGGGTGCGACGACGGCCTTGTTATAACCCAGACCGAGATTCAGAATTTTATGAAATCCAAGGCCGCCATGTTCACCCTGTTGCTGGTCCTAACGCGTTCCGTCGGCATTTCATTCGGCGATATCAAACAGGTCTTTGTGTCAGGTGCGCTGGGGACCGGCATCAACCCGGTGAAGGCCGTAGGCATCGGCATGCTGCCGGCGTGGCCCCCCGAAATTATTAAACCACTGGGAAACTCATCGCTTCTTGGCGCGAGAATGCTTCTTGCCGACGACGACCTGATAACGACGATTGATGCCGTTGTCGATAAAATCACCTACAAGCACATGCAAGATGATCCTGAATTCATGAAGGAGTTCCTGGGTTCGGTATTCATCCCCCACACTGATCCGGAAATTCTGAAGGCAGGTTAATTGATGCAGCTGCGATTCCAGCGGGCAATAGTAAAGCGCGTTCCTGAATGCTGAACGCGCTTTATCATGGAGTTCATGCTGCCTGGTGGATCTTGTCCCGCTCCTCGATGTATGCTGTTTTCCCTGCATCGTATGCTGTTTTCCCAGCATCGATGGCGGTCTTGACCGCTGTTTTGCTTCCCTCATACAGGTCTTTGCCCTTGTCGATGGAGGAGGCGATCATTTCACGAGTATCTATGGCCAGACCCCTGATGTCTTTTCGCAATTCCTTCCCCGATTTCGGCGCAAACAAGAGCGCCACACCAGCCCCTACTAATCCACCCACTAAAAACGGGACAAACAGATTACTTTCTTTTTTCTCTTTTACAATGTCTTCTTTCATGGCGATTCCTCCTTTGATGTTTTCAGATTTTTAACCAGCGTTAAAACCCCCGTCTTGATGCCGGCTTTTAATCCGGCGATATTCGCCTCAGCGACGGTGCCGAAGCCTTCCCTCAGATAACTGTATAGCTCCCGTAAGCCTTTGTCCAGGCTGACAACGGTATGCGAGATCTGCCTAACCTCTTCCACTACAGCTCCTGCTTCACCGGTTATCTTCCGGACATTTTCGAGAGTCCCTTTGAGCTCGACAAGCGTGCCGTTTATATTGCCTTCCGTGCGTTTGATAAATTCCTCCAGAGTCACGCTCGTGCGCGTCAGGCTTACCAGAGAAACTATGGTGAATGATGCATAGACAATGAACGCCACAACACCGATGCCCAAAATTATTTCCAACATGATCACTCCTTGAATTAAGTATACCACAGGCTTTTTTTTAAGAATCATGAACGTATTGAATACGGGACTAGAGATGCGGCGCGTTATATGCACGTTATATACAATAGTCACTTCACTGAAATTTCCCGACATGAGGAGAATTACCGCCATTAGCGGGAATACAACTTTAGTCGTATTAATGTTTCCCCCCCAACGTTCATCTCATCGCAAACCTGTCGGAGAACAGAATGAAATCATACATTATCCACTAAAGCCAGGGCGATCAGGTATGTTGTTTTTTCCGGTGTGCTATGGTATGGTGCAAGACGTTTGGCGAAGATCATCAAGTACACTAGGAAGGTTTTCACGTGAAAAAAGCCGAGGTAAAAAAAACCGGCGGTCTCTCGAGACGCCTGCATTTTCCGGAAGATGAAAAAAAACTGGCCTGGCTGCCCATGCTTCTTGACGCCTATGCCATAGCGGATACAGGAATAGCAGTCGCTATCAGGGAGGAGGAAAAAAACCATAAAAAAAAGCTGGCGTGCGGAAAAGGATGCGGGAACTGCTGTGAGCATCAGAAGGATCTGCCGCTTTATCCCCACGAACTAGTGGGCATCTACTGGTATGTGTCTGAAAAGATGACGCCGCCGGAAAGGGATGTCCTGCGGGACCGGCTGGAAAAGCATAAAGCAGGGTCGGGTTGCCCCTTTCTGATGGACGGATCCTGCTCAATTCATCCTGTCCGACCTGTCGGCTGCAGGCAGTTTAACGTTTTCACCGCTCCTTGTGTGCCTGGCGAAGACCCATATTATACGCGGCGGAACGATGTTCTTGAGCCAATCGCCGACTATAAAGACCGTGCTTTTGCCGCGGTGATTCCCTTTTATAATTTTAAGAAGGAACGGGACCTCTCGGCGGCCATCAGGCTTATCCGCGGCCAGATCATGAATATCCAAACATTTGATTGGAAAAAACTCATAGGCATCATGGAAAATTATGACTCTCGGAAGTCGAAATAAAACAAGATCATCCAGGTGCGATAAACTATCTCCCGCGGATTCTTCGCATCCTTCACGAAAACACTCTGAAACGAGAACATAAACAATTCACTTCTCGTGAGGAGTGCTTCACCTTATCCTCTTTTCGACTTCGCCCCCCCAGGCTCCTTGATCAGATCCCCCATCGTGCTGACAAAATCTTCTTTCGCGGTACTTCCGCGGTACCGTTTCATGATGTCGTCTCGCAGAGACCGGAACTTTTTGTAGCCTTCCAGCCGCGCCGATTCCACGACTGCCCAGTTCCCCTCTCGGGAGAAAACGACGTACGCTTCCCGGATCTCGGGGTACATCATTCTCCGAAAACCCTCAATGAGCGCAATGGATAGACCGAGAGCGCCACGGTCACGGGTTTCGATGATTTTCCTGTACGGGCCATGATCGGACGTGTCGGCGATAAGATCCTTCACTGCGCGCAGGTAATGTTCCAAATGCCGGTCTCCTGAGGACAGGGCGAGGATTTCCTTCCATTCCGGGATTGCTTCCGCAGCTTCTCCAATCTCGTGGGCAAGCAGAATTTCAGAGTATCTATCCGCCATTTGTTCCAGCCGTTGTTCAAATGTGATGTCAATAATCTGCCGCTTCGGAAAACCGTACTCGGCAAAAGCGTCCTCCAGAACGGTTGCATGCCGCACGTTCAATTCCGAGTGCTTGTAAAGAAGAAGGATCGTCAGCGGTTCGAGGCGCAAAAACACGGTTTTTTCTCGGAGCATTCCTGGTGCGGTGAAGAGGTCGCGAACCAGCTCCTGCCCCGAGGTGTATACAGTGAGTCCGGAGACTTCCCGCAGGCTACGCAGTTCCGCCAGGAAAAAGGTGGGTTTAAGGTACATGCCGTAGCCCGCTCCATAGACGAGCCCTTCGCGGGTGAGTTTCGCATTGATTGGTGCGACATCGAAAGGATCGAAGCTTGTTCCATCAATAGTCAGGTTTTTATACCCTTTTTTTTCAAGTTCAGGCCACTTCGATTCTTTTGCTTCAATCCATGCTCCTATTTTTTCATGGGGAATGTCCGCCCAGGGCTTCATCCCTATCTCGGAGCGATACAGGTCGCGGTACCGCATGAGCAGGCCGCAAACCGAATAATATCCCCAGAACTGCGCATCGGACACGTCACAGTTGAATTTTATATCAGCAAGGAAACCAGAGTCCATGAGACATATTACCATCTCAAGGGTGTGAAGTCCACCGTTGCGAGAGTTTAACATTCAGTGAGTGCCTTTTTTGCACATAAGATTTTCGCCGTTATCGCGGTTCACCCGGAGTCCAGTCTTGTCATCTAAAAGCCATGGCTGGTAAAAAAAAATGTGATCGACGGCGGTGGATTTATAGCTGCTGGATTTGATGGTAGGCTTAACATTGGTGCAGATACGTTTTATCCGAAATGGATCAAGTTTCTCTAAGTTGAGCCGGCAATGCTGCATCCTTCTTTATATATTATTATGTCAACGTCCACGTTCTCCTTGAAGGTTGTTTCCCCGTATTCCTTTTCCCGGTTCGGACCAAAAAGTCCTTGCAACTGCTGAAAAAATAAACTATAATTGTCAAACTCCCTTCAGGCAGGATTTTATCGAGATGCCCAACCAGAAAATTAAGGAACTCCGTAAAAAGATCGATGAGATTGATGATAAGCTGGTCGACCTGCTCAATGAACGCGCCAGCATTGTCATCGAAGTCGGGAACGTCAAGAAAACCGAGAAGCTGGATTTTCATTCTCCGTCCCGGGAACAGGAAATCCTTGAGCGCTTGACCGCTCGAAACACCGGTCCGTTCCCCCAGGATACGCTCAAGGCCGTATATAACGAGATCCTCTCCTCATCGCTTTCACTGGAACGGCCGCTCAAAGTGGCTTATCTCGGCCCACGCGCCACTTTTACGCATCAAGCCGGCATGCAGCAGTTCGGCTACGCAGCTCAGTATGTGCCCACGGAGAGCATCAGGGACATTTTCCGAGAGGTGGAACGGGGCCGTGCCGATTTTGGTGTTGTTCCCATTGAAAACTCGACCGAAGGCGTCGTCAACTATACCCTCGACATGTTCATCGATTCGGATCTCAAGATTTATGCCGAGATCCTGCTTGAGGTGTCGCAGAATCTTATGAACAAATCAGGTCGGATCGAGGACATAAAAAAAATCTACACCCATCCCCAGGTGCCGGGCCAGTGCCGACAGTGGCTGGAAAAAAACCTGACAGGCATACCCATCATGGACGCGCCAAGCACGGCGAGGGCTGCCGAGATGGCAGCCGATGATTCCACGATTGGGGCCATCGCGAGTGAGATGGCCTCCATGCTCTACGGGCTCCAGATGGTGGCCCGCCGGATTGAAGACAACCAGAACAATTTTACCCGGTTCCTGGCCATCGCTCCGAAGTCCCCTGGCAAGACAGGGCGCGATAAAACATCAATCATGTTCTCGATCAAGGACCGCGTTGGTGCACTGTACAATATGCTTGCTCCTTTCGCGGAAAAGGGAATCAACCTGAATCGTCTTGATGCACGGCCGTCGGGCAGGAAGGTCTGGGACTACGTGTTCTTTCTCGACATGGAAGGTCATATTGAGGACGAGAAGGTTGCCACCGCGATCGAGAAGCTCAGAATCGATTGCATGTTCCTGAAGGTCCTCGGTTCCTATCCCCGGTGTCAGTAAGGCTGTAGAAAACAAGTAAACAGGGTGTGGGGAAGAGCGTGCGGAGATTAAACTCTATGCGCTTTGTTTTATTATTTTTGTTGGCGAGGTTTTAACATGATTAACGTATCAGACAACATTAAGAATATCACCCCCTATGTTCCGGGGAAGCCGATTGGGGAACTCGAGCGCGAACTCGGCATTAGCGGGAGCATCAAGCTCGCTTCGAACGAGAACCCCCTTGGTCCGTCGCCCAAGGCGATGGTGGCGCTCAAGAAAGTTGTCGAAGGATTGAACCGGTATCCCGACGGCAGCGGTTTCTACCTGTCGCAGGCCCTTGCGGCGAAATACCAGGTTGAACTGTCTCAGATCATTCTTGGAAACGGCTCGAATGAACTGATCGAGTTGGTGGTGCGCACCTTTGTCCAGCCCGGGGACGAGGTCATCTCGGCCGATCCGTCTTTCGTGGTCTATAAAATGATCACCCAGGCCGCAGGCGGGACGAATATGATCGTGCCGTGCAAGGATCTGCGCCACGATCTTAATGCAATGGCGGAGCGTATCACGAGCAGGACGAAAGTCGTGTTCATTGCCAACCCGAACAATCCGACAGGCACCATGAACACTAAGGCCGAGATGGACCGGTTTATGGAACTCGTGCCTGATAACGTGATCGTGGCCGTAGATGAGGCGTACTTCGAGTATGTGACCCATGCCGATTACCCTGATTCACTGGATTATCTGAAAGATGGCAGGAATATCCTGGCACTCAGGACCTTCTCCAAGATCTACGGGCTCGCCGGGCTGCGCATCGGGTATGGCATTACGACACCGGAGATTTCGGAACTTCTGAACAAGGTGAGACAGCCCTTTAATACCAATTCGCTTGCACAGGTGGCCGCGCTCGCGGCGCTTGCGGACCGGAGGCATGTCGAGAGATCGATAGCCGTCAACAATGAAGGGAAACAATATCTGTATCAGGCTTTCGGACAGCTCGGCATATCCTTTATTCCCACGGAGACAAATTTTATTCTCTTTGAAACAGCGCTGAAAGCAAAGGATATTTATACGGCCCTCCTGAATCAGGGTGTGATCATCCGGCCGATAGGCGAGAAAAGGCTCAGGGTCACCATAGGACTTCCCGAAGAGAACAAGCGGTTTATGGCGGAGTTGGAAAAGGTTGTAAAGGCATAGCGCTGAGGACAAAGGTCTTGAACACGATGCGCCGGGCGATTTGCACTAGGCAGTTCTAGAAAGGATTATCATGATTATCGTTGTAAAACCGGATGCGACCGAGGAGCAAATCGACCATATCATAAAAAAAATCAAAGACTATGGCCTGCAAGCCCATGTGTCGAAAGGGACGGAACGGACCATTATCGGCGCCATCGGCGACGAGGCGATTCTCCAGAGCGTACCGCTTGAGGCGATCCCGGGCGTGGAGAAAGTGCTCCCCATTTTGAAACCCTTCAAGCTGGCGAGCTGGGAGTTCAGGCGGGAGAAAACGGTCATCAGGGTGGGCGGCCAGGAGATCGGGGGTAAGCGGATCGCGGTCATGGCCGGTCCCTGCGCCGTGGAGAACAAGACGCTGCTGATCGAGATAGCGAAGGAAGTTAAAAACGCCGGCGCCAATTTTCTCCGGGGGGGCGCGTTTAAACCGCGGACCTCGCCCTACGCTTTTCAGGGGCTTGAAGGGGAGGGGCTCCAGTATCTCGCCGAGGCTCGCGACCGTGTTGGGTTGCCGATCGTGACGGAAGTCATGGATCCCCGGGATATCGAACTGATCGCCAAGCATGCCGATGTGCTCCAGATCGGCGCTCGGAACATGCAGAATTTCCGGTTGCTCAAGGAAGTGGGGCTGTGCAAGAAACCGGTGCTCCTGAAGCGCGGGATAGCGGCGACGATCAAGGAATGGCTCATGTCCGCTGAATATATCATGTCCGGAGGCAATCACGACGTGATCCTCTGCGAGCGCGGTATCCGCACCTATGAAACAGCAACGCGCAACACGCTCGACCTTTCCGCCGTGCCGGTGCTCAAACAGATGACGCACCTTCCAGTCATCGTGGACCCGAGCCATGCGGTCGGCAAGTGGGACCTTGTGGCTCCCATGGCAAAAGCTGCGGTCGCCGCCGGTGCCGACGGGCTCATGATCGAGGTGCATTCAAACCCCGAAGAGGCGCTCTGCGATGGTGAACAATCGCTGAAACCGAAAAGTTTCAAGCAGCTTATGGATGAATTGAGGCTGATAGCTGCTGCTGTGGGAAGGGAAATCTAAAATTCAGTAGTAGACAACAGGCAGAAGTCAGGTTCATTTGCTTGTTTGCTCGCGAGGTTGTTAGGTCTTTATCAGTCTGAGAAAAAGATTCGTTCATTATGATTTATTTTAATAATGTCACCATCATCGGCGTCGGCCTTATCGGAGGGTCGCTGGCCAGGGTCTTAAAGTCCAAGAACCTTGCCGGCCGCATCACCGGCGCGGGCAGGAGTAGGAGCACGCTCGAACAGGCACTCAAACTCGGAGTGATTGACTCCATGGGGCACGGCTCGTCGGTAGCTGTCAAAGATGCCGATCTCGTGGTTCTCGCTTCACCGGTCGGAACGTTCGAGAATATCGTGCAGGAGATTGGGTCTTGTCTGAAGCCGGGCGCCATCCTGACCGATGTCGGCAGCGTCAAAGGTGCATTGATCAAAAGCATGGAAGCAGCTATCCCTTCCAGTTCTCATTATGTCCCAGCACATCCCATAGCAGGCAGGGAACGGTCAGGGGTCGCGGAATCCACGGAAACGCTTTTCCAGGGGCGTCGGTGCGTGTTGACCCCCACGGCCCGGACTGACGGGAAAGCGCTCGATGCCGTGAGCGATATGTGGAAAGCCGCCGGCGCGGATATAACCATTATGGACGCGGACCTGCATGACAGGGTTTTCGCGGCCGTGAGCCATCTTCCCCATGTTGCCGCCTTTGCCATGATGTCTGCTGTTTCGGAATTGAATACGGGTACGGAAGATTACCTGCAATTCTCCGGCGCCGGGTTCAAGGATTTTACGCGTATTGCCGCCAGTTCACCGGAGATGTGGAAGGACATCTGTCTCTTGAATCGTGATAACCTTGTTCAGATGATAGACCGTTACCTGCTCTCTTTGAACCGGTTGAAGCACGATATTATGGTCAGGGACGGGAAACGGCTGGAAATGGACCTTACCAGGTCTAGCAACGTACGGAGAGGGATGGAGTAATGGCCAACCTGGTCGTAAAGCCCTCCCGCGGCCTCCGGGGTGAGATCGTTCTGCCCGGCGATAAATCCCTCTCGCATCGGTCGGTGATTTTATCCGCCATCGCTGAAGGGGACACCGTTATTAACGGCTTCCTCACCGGTGAAGATACCGTCAACACAGCTAGGGCCGTACAGGCCATGGGAATCACCATTGAAGGGATAAACTCGAGTCGCCTTATAGTCCATGGGAAAGGTCTCGACGGTCTTTCGGAGCCCTCAGGAGTGCTCGATCTCGGCAACTCCGGGACAGGCATGCGGCTATTGGCAGGCCTTCTTTCCGGCCAGAGTTTTTTTTCCGTTCTGACCGGCGATCAGTATCTACGGAAGCGTCCCATGGCAAGGATCGTCGCACCGTTGCGCCGTATGGGCGCCGTTATCGACGGCCGTTCTGGCGGGACACTCGCACCGCTTGCGATCCGCGGAAGCGGCCGGAAGACACAATCCATCGATTTTACCACTCCCGTTGCGAGCGCACAGGTGAAGTCGGCGGTGTTGCTTGCCGGCCTGTATGGCGACGGGGAGACGTCGGTGAACGAACCGTCAAAATCCCGTGATCACACCGAACGTATGCTACGTTTTTTCGGTGCAGGTTTAACGGAGCAGGGGACGATCGTTACGCTTCGTGGGCGTCAGGCTCTTCGTCCGCAGGGTCCGATCGATATTCCGTCCGATATATCATCGGCCGCGTTTTTTTTGGTTGCGGCAAGCATCGTGCCGGGGTCGGACCTGACGATTAAGAACGTGGGAGTGAATCCCACGCGCACGGGCATCATCGAAATCCTGACGGCGATGGGAGCTGATATCTCGTTTGAGAATCCTCGCGAGCAGGCTGGCGAACCGGTGGCTGATCTCAGTGTGCGCTACCGGAAACTTCGGGCAATTGAGATCGCGGGGACCCTTATCCCGCGAACAATCGACGAGATTCCCGTATTATCCGTCGCCGCTTCTTACGCCGAGGGCACAAGCATCATCAAGGATGCTTCCGAGCTTCGCGTGAAGGAATCGGACCGCATAGCAACCATGGTTACCGAACTGAAGAAAATGGGGGCGCAGGTGACCGAGCGTTCCGACGGGATGGAAATTACGGGTAGGGAAGCGCTCGATGGTGCGGTTTGCGAAAGCCATGGAGACCATCGCATTGCCATGTCTATGGCCGTGGCTGGTCTTGCCGCGCGGGGAGAAACGGTCGTTCGCGACACCCAATGGATCGAGACTTCCTTTCCCGGCTTTGAGCAAGTATTGCGGCAGGTAATGTAGGGATGCGCAAGGCATCAGGAAAACTCAACACTCCTTTGCAATAAACAGGATATGAAGAAAAAAGGACAGGTAATAGCGATAGACGGACCATCGGGGGCCGGTAAAAGCACGACAGCGCGGCTTCTTGCCGAGCGTCTCGGATATGTATATATAGACACCGGCGCGATGTATCGTGCCATAGGCTGGAAGGCGAAGCGGGAAGGCATTGACCCGTCCGATGAAGAGAAAATGGCTGACTTGTGCCGGCGCACCGAGGTTACTATCAGGCAGGTTGGCAAGAACCCGGGTTTTTTCGTGGACGGACAGGACGTAACCGGTGAAATCAGAACTCCCGAAATGGGTATGATGGCTTCGGCGGTGTCGAAATCGCCGTCGGTCCGAGCCCGTCTTCTCACGCTCCAGCGTGATCTGGGAAGATGCGGCGGGGTAGTCTTGGACGGGAGAGACATAGGCACGGTCGTGTTTCCCGACGCGGATGCGAAATTTTTTCTGGATGCGAGCGCGGAAGAACGCGGGCGCCGTCGGTATCTTGAGCTAAAAGCAAAAGGTTTGGAAGTGGATCTCATGCAAATTACCCAGGAGATCAGGGACCGCGATAGCCAGGACAGCGGACGCTCGATCGCTCCGCTCCGGCGGGCGGACGATGCTGTGCTGATAGATTCGACAACGATGGGTATCGACGCGGTTGTGGATAAGATGCTGTCCGATATAGGGAAAGAGAAGTGAACAAGCATGGAAGTATATTTAGCTGACAAGGCGGGATTCTGCTTCGGCGTGAAGCGGGCCATCAATACGGCGTTCGAGACCGCAGGCAAGGGCCATGTGTATTGCCTCGGCCCACTTATCCACAACCCCCAGGAAGTGGAGCGCCTGCGGCAGGTAGGCATCGATACAGTCGATGATTTTTCCGATTTGCATCCAGGCGATTATCTCATCATCAGATCTCATGGCGTTCCACCCCGCGTGCTCAGTCACGCTCGTGATAAGGGTCTGACGATCATAGATCTTACCTGCCCTTTTGTCAGCAAGGCACAGCGCCATGCTGAAGTCCTTAGTACTGAAGGATATCAGGTGGTTGTTGTCGGTGAAAAAAGGCACCCGGAAGTGCAAAGTATCCTTGGTCATGCAGGGGAAAACGCGGTCGTTGTGGAAACAGCTGATGACGTAGATGCATTGAAGCTTCAAGTCCGATTGGGGGTTGTAGCACAAACTACTCAATCATATAGTAATTTTTCGGAAATTGTGCTAAAATTACTGCGTCTTTCCAAAGAATTAAAGGTTTTCAACACAATTTGCAGCTCAACCAAGGAGCGGCAGGATGCAGCACGGGTACTGGCTGGCCAGGTGGATGTCATGCTGGTGGTCGGAGGACGCAACAGCGCGAATACAAGCCGGCTGGCATCTTTGTGTGGTCAGGAAGGAAAGCCGACCTATCACATTGAACTGGCCGAAGAAATCCGGCCTGAGTGGTTAAAGGGCGTTAAATCGGTAGGTGTTACCGCTGGAGCTTCCACACCCGACTGGGTCGTGGAAGGTGTTCTTGAAAAGTTGAAAAAGCTGGGATAGGGCGGCAGCCGTTTGATGAGATTTTGGTTCTTGAATCTCTTTTTTGAACCTGGATACTCGATGCGCAAATGCCCGGCTTGTTGTAGTGAGTTGGATTTAAAGACCGGTTTTAGCGTTTGGTGTTATCAGTGTTGGAGGATAGGGCCTCCAGCAGAGTTTACTTTTAGGAGGTAGGGACGTTTCATGGGAGATAAACGAGAAGACATCGAGAACGAAGAGAGCAATGCCGCAGGAGGACAGGAAACGGAGTTTGAAAAACTCTATAGCCAGTCTTTAAAGCGTTTTAAGTCCGGCACCGTGGTGCGGGGGAGAGTATTGCAGGTCCGGTCCGGTGTCGTTATGCTGGATCTCGGGTACAAATCGGACGGCATCATCCCAGTTGAGCAGTTCACGGAAGAGGAGCTGAAGGCGCTCAAACCAGGAGATGAACTTGAAGTCCTGATCGAACAAGCCGAGGATGCGAACGGAAATATCATGCTTTCCCGTGATAAGGCGAAAAAGCTTCAGGTCTGGGATGATCTGAACCGCGCCTATGAAACCGGCACCCCAATAAAGGGAAAAGTGCTAGCCTCCATCAAAGGGGGGTTGTCTGTGGACATCGGCGGCGTGGACGCGTTCCTGCCAGGATCGCAGGTCGATATCAAGCCTGTCCATAACCTCGGGCATCTGGTCGGTCAGTCGCTGGACATGAAAATCATCAAGATGAACTCAGGTCGCGGCAATATCGTCCTCTCCCGTAGGGCCATCCTGGAGCAGCAGCAGAATCAGAGGAAGGAAACAACGCTTTCTACTCTCTCCGATGGGCAAATCGTGAGTGGGGTCGTGAAAAATATTACAGATTACGGAGCGTTTGTGGATCTTGGCGGTATCGACGGCCTCATGCACATTACCGATATTTCCTGGGGTAGGATCAACCATCCCTCGGAGGCGTTTAAAGTCGGTGATAAGATCGACGTCGTGGTGCTTAAATACGACCGGGAGAAGCAGAAAGTGTCTCTCGGCTTGAAACAGAAGACGAAGGACCCCTGGCTTTCGGCTGCTGAAAAATATCCTGTTGGCAGCAAAGTACGCGGCAAGGTCGTGAGCCTGACTGACTACGGTGCTTTTGTCGAACTAGAACACGGTGTGGAAGGTCTGGTTCACGTATCCGAAATGTCATGGACCCAGAAGATTAAACATCCCTCCAAAGTTGTTGCCGTCGGCGATATGATCGATGTCCAGGTGTTGTCCGTGGATCCCTCAGGTAAACGTATTTCCCTCGGCATGAAGCAGATATCACAGAACCCCTGGCAGACCATAGGTGAGAGGTACCCCGTTGGGTCAGAGATAGAGGGCAAGGTCAAGACTGTTACTGATTTCGGTGCCTTCATTGGAATTGAGGAAGGTATCGATGGTCTTGTTCATATCTCCGATCTGTCCTGGACGAAGCACGTCAAACATCCTTCCGAAGTACTGAAAAAAGGCCAGAAGACCAAAGCCGTGGTCCTCGCGCTCGACCCTGCGAAGGAGCGGATCTCGCTGGGAATCAAGCAGTTGTCTCCTGATCCTTGGGACAAGGCGATTCCGGAGAGATATAAGGTCGGCCAGGATGAGACGGTAAAAGTCACGAAAAAGGCTGATTTCGGAATGTTTGTCGAGTTGGAGCACGGCATCGAAGGCTTGATCCCAACGTCGGAAGTCCCGAAGGACTCGCCCGAGAGCAAAGAAGGAGATGAGGTGACGGCACGCGTCATAAAGGTGGATAAAGGCGATCGCAAAATAGCGCTGTCCATCAAGGCCCACGTCAAGGGCCAGGATCGCTCCACTCTCCGGGAGTACATGAACCAGCAGGAAAAGCCCGACACAACTATAGGCGCCTTGCTGAAGGAACGGAGCTGATTCGTAATGAAACGGAATCCAGTCCTGATTGTGTTAGTGACAGCCGCTGTGCTGGGATTACTGTTTGTCATTGCCGTCTCGCTGGCTTCGCTTCTCTCGGGAGGCAGGCGGACGGCTATGCCTCTGACCGGCGGAGGAGGCAGCATTGCGCTTGTTAAAATCGATGGACTTCTCGTTTCCTCCGAGAACATCGTGAATGAACTGAATGACTATGCGGAGGATGGCTCCATCAAAGCTATTGTTCTCCGGATCGACAGTCCCGGCGGAGGGGTCGTTCCGTCCCAGGAAATTTTCAACGCCGTCAAACACGCGAAAAAAGAAGGCAAAAAGGTAGTCGTATCGATGGGCTCTGTTGCAGCATCGGGCGGCTATTATATCGCCGCAGCCGCGGACAAGATCGTGGCCAATCCGGGAACTCTCACCGGCAGCATCGGCGTCAAAATGGAATTCGCCAACGTCGAGAAACTCCTGGACAAAATCGGTGTAAAAGGAATGGTTGTGAAAGCGGGTCAGTACAAGGATATCGGGTCTCCCTTCCGTGAAATGACTGAACCGGAAAAGAAGCTTCTGCAGGACGTTATCGACGACGTTCACGATCAGTTCATCGAGGCAGTTTCCGAGGGTCGGGGGATTCCGAAAGCGGACGTGACCGCCATTGCGGACGGCCGTATCTTCACGGGGCGTCAGGCGCTTTCCTTGAAGCTTGTTGATCAACTGGGGGACCTTGAGGACACCATCAAACTCGCGGGAGAGCTTGCCGGGATCAAAGGGAAACCGAACATCGTGGAGAAAAAGAAAAAAATTCCTTTTCTCGATTATCTGAAGGAAGAATCCGCATCCTGGATCAGTGAAGTTCTCATCAACGGAGTCAATAGAAGCACTGTATCTCTGCAATATCGATAGCGAACTGCAGGCCGGGAGTGACAACCGGAAAACGTGGTGAATCGTTCATCAGATAGGCGTCTGTTCAGCGCATGTTGTTTGGATTCTGAAGTGATAACTCGGAATATTGAATTGAGCAATCTATCGTTCTTTTAGGAGGGTATTGCATGACGAAGGCGGAGTTGGTGGATAAAATAGCCGAAAAGAAGCCTGGATTGACGAGGAAACAGGTGGAAGTTGTAGTGAACACTGTGCTTGATGGAATTAAAGACGCCCTGTCCAGGGAAGACAAGGTCGAGATAAGAGGGTTCGGAAGTTTCCGCATCCGTTTCCGCCGGGCCAAAGAAGGCCGGAACCCCAAAACCGGCGAGACCGTTCAGGTCCCGCCTAAAAAAGTTCCGTTCTTTAAAGCGGGCAAGGAAATGCGGGAAATGGTGGACGGAAAGGCATAACTTCCCGCGTCACGCAGCTATTTTGATGATTCCTTTCTGAATCGCGAACTCGATCAATCAGTACGCGCATGTTAACCGAGTTTTTCCCCGATGGCCGTTTGCCAGGCGATGACCGTCTGGGTGCTGATAATTCATATTCGCCTCTTCTTAGTGTATATATCCCTCTGCTGCGAGGTTGAGCACCTGTTTTTCCTGGTCGCTCAGCCTATCGTAGGGATATTCCTCATTCGCCTGTTTCCTCCCCGAACAGATATCCTGCGACAAATTTCGTTGATGCTGGCGAGTACAGGTTGAACCCTCCCCGCACGATTGCCTTGAGCGCCGTGATCAAGTCTCTACCCGCGTCTTTCTTGTGTCGCGTCGCTCTCTGCATTGCGCGATTCCAACGTATGGCTGAGGATTAGGAGCATATTCTGGAAAAGAAAAATCAGCGCTAATAGAACCGGCGAAATGAGGAACAGGACACTGACAGGTATGACACCCCAGGTTTCGATGGTAAACCATCCATCGTTGGCAAAAATCCCCCGATTCAGAATAGTGAAGAGCCCCGTTACGGGTCGGCTGATAGATCGGGAATGATAGGACCGGGAAGAGAATGACGGTGAACCAGAACAGCTGCCGGACAAGGGGACTATTTATTCTCCAGGCTTCCAGGTGCGGTCTGTGATGAGCGGGCAATAGGTAATAACTTAATAGCAGCGGAACAGAGCCACGTAAATACTGCATAGGAATTGAAGAATGATGATATGCCTATATTCCATAAATATTCAATAGACGCAGAAGAGATAAATCATGGTGAAAAAGAGGAACGATTGCCCTATAATAGTTCAGCAGCGCGCTCAGAGAGTGATGGAGCGCGCGAAGGAGGCTGAACATTACGGAATATTTTGACGTTCTAGACTGCCGGGGAAAGAAAACCGGGGAAATTATTCCGCGCGATGAGGCGCACCGGAGCGGCACATGGCATGGTGCTTTTCACTGCCTCATCTTCTCTCAGCGGGACGGCCGGACCTACGGACTGTTCCAGAAGCGGTCACTGTTTAAAAAAATTGCGCCGGGAAGCTTCGACGTAAGCGTGGGCGGTCATTATTCAACGGGGGAGGATGCAGCAGTCGCGGGGCCACGGGAGATACAAGAAGAACTCGGCATTGACGTTTGTTTCGGCGACCTTCTGTGCGTTGGTCGGCGGATCTTTGTATATTGTTTTGCCCCCGGAATAAAAGAGTATGAATTCCAGGACGTGTTTCTGCTGCGCCGCAATATTTGTCCGGAGCAACTCATGCTCCAGCCAGAGGAACTCGATGGAACAATCGAACTGGATGTGGAGAAGGGGATAGAACTTTTCTCAGGCAAAACACTTCGCGCCCAAGTCCCTTTTACGAAAACCGGCGGCGAGACGGCCCCTGTTTCAATTACGATTGATGATTTCGTACCCTGCCTTGATAAGTACTACCTGAAACTGCTTCTGCTCGTGCAGCGATATGTGAACGGCGATCGGGAACATCTACTGATCTGAACTTGCCTATTGTACCTGCTGCTATAAACTTATTGACGCGGCCTCGATACTCTCGGTTATCATCATCGCCATTGCTGGCGCGCACGCTCCGATCGTGAACGCGCCCGCCGTGACTTCGCCGTCGGTGCTCGCAGGACGGATGCTGTACGACAAGAACGGCTGTTCCGCTAGTCATATCATCCATGTCAAGGGTGGCACCCTCGAGGCCGATCTAACCCGCGTGGGGAGCAAGAGAGACCGCGACTGGTTCAACCGCCACTTTAAAGACCCGCAGGCTATTTCGCCCGGTTCTATCATGCCAAAGGTATCACTGTTTGAGAAAGAATTGAACCAGCTGACGAATTACATGCAGAGTCTGAAGTGAGCCCCGTACGTGTTGAACTCTGAAATATCCTCTTATCCGACTTGACTCTCCGTGCTATTTGAGTAAACTTAGAATATACTGTGTCCGGCAGGAAACTCGCAACAAGGAGGGTAGGGGGGTAACACCGCGGTATTGAATGATCGGAACGAGCATCGATTTCTCCCTCGTAGACAGCATGAAACTAACGTGGCTTATCAGCGGGCTGTTTATCGTTCTTATCGCTTTTCTCGCCGTATTTGCGTTTATATACATTCTGCCTCTCGATCTTCGGGACCGATCTCCGATCCAGCCGATCTCCTTCAGCCATAAGAAGCACGCCGGCGACAACGACATTCCTTGCCTATTCTGTCATCGTTATGCCCCAAAGTCCACGGTTGCCGGCATTCCCGCAGTTGCGGACTGCCGTGCCTGCCACTTGTTCATAGCTCAGAACTCTCCGGAAATTAAAAAGCTAATGACCTATTGGGAAAATAAACAGCCGATCCCCTGGATCAGGGTCTATGGTGTGCCGGACTTCGTCTATTTTCCGCACATGATGCATATACGTGCCGGGCTCGACTGCGGCACCTGTCACGGCAACGTTGCCGCCATGGAACGGATTACCCGGAGCGTCAAAATCAAAATGGGGTGGTGCCTGAACTGTCATCGCCAGCATAAAGCCAGCATCGATTGCTGGACCTGTCATAAATAAGGGAGCCCTAATGGATCGCAGAACCTTTTTGCAGCTTGGCGGCATAACAGCAGCCGGCGCTCTTTTGGCGGGGTGCAAGTCCGCGAACGAGAAACTGATCCCCTACCTTGTTCCACCAGATGAGGGTGTGACTCCGGGAAGAGCTGAGTATTATGCCAGCAGCTGCCGATTTTGTCCGGCTGGCTGCGGTATTTTGGTCCGTGTGTCCGAGGGGCGGGCAAAAAAAATCGAAGGGAACCCTCTCCACCCCGTCAACAGGGGCAAACTATGCGCCCGGGGTCAGGCCACTCTGCAGGAGTTATACCATCCAGACCGGATAACACAGCCGCTCAAGCGGACAGGGGCACGCGGTTTCGGAGAATTCAAGAAGATTTCTTGGGAAGAGGGACTGGATCTCCTGACCAGCAATCTCAAGATACTGAAGCAGGAAAAAGCTGCCGGCAGTCTGGCATTGCTGACACCGGAGCTTCGGGGCACCCTTGCGGAGCTGACAACGCGTTTCATGCGTTCCTTCGGCTCGACTCAGCATCTATCTTACGAACTGCTTGGTTTCGACTGGCTGCGCGCAGCCGACCGTCGAAACTTCGGGCAGGCCGGACTCCCCTTTTACGATGTGGCAGAGACCCGCTACTTGCTGAGTTTTGGCGCTGATATTGTGGAAAGTTACTTGTCTCCTGTGCAGTACGGCTATGCCTTCGGCAGGATGCGCCAGGCGCGGGACACGGTCCGAGGTCATTTCACCTATGTCGGCGGCCGGATGTCGCTGACCGCCGCATCGGCTGATAGATGGATGCCGGCTCGTCCTGGCAGCGAGGGAGTGCTGGCACTCGGCATGGCCCGGCTGATTCTAGCAGAATCCCTTTACGACAAAGCCGCTCTTGCTGCGAACGGACTCCATGTGGAGGATCTGCTGAAAGGACTCACATCGTACGATCTTCCGCGGGTGGCGGAGCAGACGGGTCTTTCGCAAGCAGCTATCGCCGAGGTGGCCCGTGAGTTTGCAATGACGCGCCCTGCGCTTGCCATGGCAGGGGAGGCTGTCGCCTTCCAGAGCAACGTATCAGAATCAATCCAAGCTGTTCAAATGCTCAACGTGCTCGTGGGGAACCTGAACAAACCCGGCGGAATTTATCCGGACGCCGGATCTCCTGACGGACCGACGAATTCTTTTGACGAACTTATTTCTCTCGTGGAAAAAATGCGCGGGGACCAGATCCGAACGGTTTTGATATACGGCGACCCGGTCCATACCATACCACAGGCCACGGGACTCCAGGATGCACTGGCCAAGGTTCCGTTCCTTGTCAGTTTCTCCTCGCTCCTCGACGACACAGCCCTGATGGCCGATCTGGTCCTGCCAGACCACGCTGCTCTGGAGAGCTGGGGGGACGTGATTCCCTTGGCCGGCACGCGGGAAGGGGTCATCGGGCTTATGCAGCCCGTCGTGACGCCTGTGTTCGACACGCGTCAGTTTCCTGAAGTCCTAATGACGGCGGCAAATGAACTGGGCGGGGATATGAAAGTGGCATTTCCTTACCCGTCCTATCTGGAAATGCTGCGGGCCGATGTGAAAAAGCATGCCGTAGTTTCAGGCAGCACGGACTTCGAAGCAACGTGGGTGGACCTGCTTCGCAAGGGGGGAATCTTCAAACCGAATGCTGGCCAGGTAAACGGTTATAAGTGGTCGGGAGGCACGAAAATTCCCGAACCTGCAAAGCCCCGGTTCGCAGGAAGTGAAAAGGAATTTCCGCTCCATCTATCGGTATATCCCTGCACAGCCTTTTTTGACGGTCGGGGCGCTCCGCTTCCCTGGCTACAGCAGCTTCCTGATCCCATGACCACCGCGGTCTGGGGCAGTTGGGTCGAGATTAACCCAAAGACCGCCGCCGAACTCGGTATCAGCTTCGGCGACCTGGTCGAGGTGGCTTCGCCCCAGGCCTCCCTGCGTGTACCGGCGGTGATCTTCCCCGGTATACGCCCTGACATGGTGGCGATTCCGTTGGGGCAGGGGCACCGCGAGATGGGGCGCTATGCCAGGGAGCGCGGCGCGAACCCCCTTGTACTGTTGGCAACGATTATTGAAGGATCCGCGCCTCAACCGGCGTGGCATGCCACACGCGTGCGCGTGACCCGGATTTCGGAAAAGGGAGAACTGGTGACCGCGGGGCATCCGCAGGGGAGCTACCGGAGCGACTTGATAGAGATATGACGAGGCTCTGCTCTTGAGCGGCAAAGCCAGATGAAAAACCGTTCAAAAAGGCAGGGAAACACATTGCCAAAGAGCACACGGAGGTCTCGGAGAAAAAAAGGGGGAAAACAGCGTTCCCTTTTGAAAACGTCTATAAAACTTTCTTTGTGAGCTCGGTGGCATCTGGCGAAATCTTTTATGGCGTGTCCGGGTTAGGATGTATAACTTGAAACAAGATGAGTGGTAAGACGCAATATTCGGTCGGAAGGATTCAATAATATGGAAAAAATGACGAGTCCCTATAAGTGGGGAATGGTGATCGACCTTGACCGCTGCACCGGCTGTGGTGCCTGCGTGGTTGCGTGCCAGGCGGAAAACAATGTTGCCATATGCGAAAAGAAGGAGATTGCCGAGGGCCGTAACATGCACTGGCTTCGCATCGAGCGGTTTTGGGTGGGCGAGTATCCTGAAGTGCGGGTGCGCTTCCTGCCTGTGCTTTGCCAGCACTGCCATGACGCTCCCTGCGAGCCGGTCTGTCCGGTCTATGCCAGCTATCACAACCCTGATGGACTAAATGGCCAGGTATATAATCGTTGTGTCGGCACTCGTTACTGCGGCAACAACTGCCCATACGCTGTCCGTGTCTTTAATTTCCACGACCATGAGCATGCATGGCCGTCCCCGCTCGAAAACCAGCTGTCTCCGGACATCACCATACGAAGCCGTGGGGTGATGGAAAAGTGTTCTTTCTGTATTCAACGCATTCGCCGGGCCAAGGAAGAAGCTAAGGCGGAAGGACGGATGGTCAAAGACGGGGAGGTACAGCCGGCCTGTGTACAGACGTGCCCACCCGAGGCGCTGGTCTTTGGCAATATGTCTGACCCGCAGAGCCGCGTTGCTAGGCTTTCGCGCAGTCCGCGCAGTTTCCGGCTCCTCGAGCATCTGGGCACGCATCCATCGATCAATTATCTCAAGGGAGGAGGACGAGAGCATGTCTGAGCATGCGATAGCCGAAAAGAGTGCCGGCCGGTTGAACGACGAGATGCTTTCTTCGCTACGGCCTCCGACCTGGCGCTGGTACGGGCTCGCCTTCTTCCTAGGCGCGGTTGTGGCCTGGGGACTCGCCGCCTTCACCTACCAGGTGATGACTGACTTGAGCGTAACCGGCCTTGACCGGCCGGTCATGTGGGGCATCTACATCGCCAACTTCGTGTTCTGGGTCGGCCTGTCCCATTCCGGGACCATGGTCTCGGCAATTCTGCGTCTCTCCCAAGCCAACTGGCGAAGACCCATCCTTCGCGCAGCCGAGGCAATGACCGTGTTCAGCATCACCGTTGCCGGTCTCTTTCCCGTCATTCACCTGGGCCGAAACTGGGTGGTTTACTACTTCTTGCCCTATCCCAATCAGCGGGGGCTGTGGCCCAATTTCCGCTCGGCGCTTCTGTGGGATGCGACTGCGATAACGACCTACATTATCGGGAGCAGTCTCTTTCTCTACCTAGGAATGCTACCCGATCTGGCGCTGGTGCGCGACCGAACGACGGGCTGGAAGAAAAAAATATTCGACGTCCTTGCCATGGGATGGCGGGGAACGGCGCGAGAGTGGGTAGTGTTCCGTCAGGCGTCGATACTGATGGCGGCTCTCATCATACCGGTGGCGGTCTCGGTTCATTCGATCGTGGCCTGGGATTTCGCCGTTACGGTGGTCCCGGGTTGGCACAGCACCATCTTCCCTCCCTATTTCGTGATCGGCGCGATCACTTCCGGCGTTGCCGCAGTCATCACACTCATGGTCATCATCCGTCGGGTCTTTCACCTGGAGGAGTATCTCACTCCGCTCCATTTCGACAATATGGGGAAGCTCCTCCTGGTCATCTGTCTGCTCTGGGCCTATGCCTACTTCGTCGAGGTCCAGACCACGTGGTACGCCCATCAACCGATCGAATGGGAGGTCTTCAGCTTCATGTCAGGCAAGTACACGCCGCTGCTTATCCTCATGCTGATCGGCAACGCCATACTGCCCATTACCGCTCTTTGCTTCAAGAAGATAAGGCGCTCCGTCAAGGCGATGCTCGTGATCACTATCCTGGTCAATGTGGGCATGTTCATCGAGCGCTACCTCATCATCGTGCCGTCGCTGTCCCACAAGAACATGCCCTTCATTTGGGGAACCTATTCTCCCTCGTGGGTGGAGCTCTCCGTGACCGCGGCTGCCTTTGCCGGGTTTACGCTCATGTATGTGCTCTTTGCGAAGTTTTTCCCCATGGTGGCGGTGACCGATGTGCGGGAACTTGGAATACGCCATGCTGATATCAGCCTCGGCCGTGCAAAGGTGCATTCGATTTCGGAAGAAGAGTGAACTGATAGTTGATTGTTGATTGATGATTGAGGATCATACCTTTGGAGATGTTGGGAACATTCAAGGATGTTGAGACCGCGGCAAGGGCAGTGGATGGTCTGATCGAGGCCGGATTCCCTGAGGAAACCATCACCTCACTTACGTCCGCGCCCTTTCCCGACGGGGTGATCGTGAAGACTGATCAGCGTACCTGGTTTCGCTGGATGTCCGTGGGCGGTGGGATGTTCGGTGCCTGTGCAGGTTTTCTTTTGGCCGCCGGCACTGCCTATTTGTATCCCGTGCAGACCGGTGACAAACCGATCATCGCCTATTTTCCGGCTGGCATCATCACCTACGAGCTCACTATGCTCTTCGCCATTTTGGGGGCCATCGGAGGCATGTTTCTGGAAATGAAGCTTCCGCCGAGAAAAGGGCGACCCTACGACCCGGCCGTTGCAGATGGGTACATCGGCATCAGCGTGTCCGTCCCCGCGGGAGACCTAAGAAACAGAGCAGAGTCCATCATGAAAGAAGCTGGCGCCCTCCGCACTACTTCAGAGGAAATGCTATGAAAAAATCCTTTTCCTTATTTGTTGTTCTGGTGGCCGCGCCTTTGCTGATGGCTGCGATCTGGATGGACGACCAGCAAACCTACAAGCCGTACGAAGCACCAGTATTGTCTCCGCCTGCCGGTTCTGTACCCATTTCCGGCAAGGAGCTTGTTTCGCAAGAATCAGAGCTGCGGAATCCCCTCGCTCCCACGGAGACATCCGTGGACCGGGGCAAGGCGCTCTTTGAAATCAACTGCCAAATATGCCACGGCCAGACCTCGGCAGAACGGGGACCGGTCGGGAAAAAACTTGTTCCGCCGCCTCCCGGCCTCGATCATGACCTGGTGAAGGGCTTGAGCGACTCAACTATTTTCAAGGCAATAACCTTCGGATTCGGCCGCATGCCCGTTTTCAAGGACAAACTCCTGCCGGATGAGCGGTGGAGCCTGGTCAATTTTCTTCGGACCCGCAAATGAACGGTTTCTTAGCTGTATTGAACTTGATGTGAATCCTGATCTCCGAACCACGAACGCAGAACGTTCAGTCATATGCCTTCTTCCTACGACGTCATTATAATCGGCACTGGCCCCGCGGGGATATTCGCTGCCCTGGAACTCGTCAAAAAGAATACAATCAATGTTCTTATGATCGAAAAGGGCAGCGACCTTGAGCATAGGGTCTGCCCCATGGTCGGAACTTCCGTTCCCTGCGTGCAGTGCGGGATCTGCAGCATCCTCTGCGGCTGGGGCGGCGCAGGGGCATACAGCGACGGCAAGCTCACACTCACCTCTGATTTCGGAGGCCGTCTCAAGGAATATATCACTCCGGAAGAGCTTTCCTCGTTAATCGAATATGTTGATTCAATTTACCGCTCATTTGGCGCCGGAGGCGACGTGCACGGCGAGAACAGCGCAGCATTGTCACGGCTCAAGAAAAAGGCGGCAGGTTATAATCTCGATCTCATCCCGGCGCGGATTAGGCATATCGGTACGGACCTTTGCAGGGAGGTATTGAAGAAGCTAAAGGACGAGTTGAATGGAAAGGTTGATTTTGTTTTCGACCGCGCAGCGCAGCAGATCATGACGAATGGTGGGACGGTTTCAGGCGTAATCATCGAGGGTGGCATGCAGTATAAAACAAAATATGTCGTTGTGGCCGCGGGTAGGGAAGGGTCGGCTTGGCTTTCCCAGGAGGCGAAACGACTCAGTCTTTCACTCCAGAAGAACCCGGTGGACATCGGTGTGCGTGTTGAGTTGAAGGCATCGATTATGAAAGAGATCACGGATATCGCGTATGAGGGGAAATTCATTTACTTCTCAAGGCGTTTCCGCGACCGGGTGCGGACGTTCTGTATGAATCCCTACGGCGAGGTTGTGAAGGAAGTCAGTGAAGGCATCGGCAGCGTGAACGGCCATAGCTACAAAAATCAGAAAACGGAGAACACGAATTTTGCCCTCCTGGTGAGCACGGATTTCACGGAACCTTTTAACGATCCTATATCTTACGGTAAATACATTGCAGGTCTCGCAAATCTCCTGGGCGGTGGAGTGATCGTCCAACGGCTCGGCGATCTTAAGATGGGGCGCCGCTCCACGCCAGAACGGATCGCTGAAGGATCGGTGCGACCGACGCTGGAGGATGCGACGCCCGGGGACTTGAGTTTTGCGCTACCGTACCGGCATCTGCACAACATTATGGAAATGCTCGAAGCGCTTGATAATGTTACGCCCGGCGTAAATTCCGGGGACACACTGCTTTACGGCGTCGAGGTGAAGTTCTATTCCGTGAAAATCAAGCTGACATCCTGCCTTGAAACGGAAGTGAAGAACCTCTATGCAATCGGTGATGGCGCCGGTGTGACGCGGGGACTGATCCAGGCGTCCATATCCGGGGTGGTCGCAGCAAGAGAGATTCTGAGGAAACGATAGGGGATCGTTTCTCACAGGAAAGAGAATGTTTTCTGTTTGTTTATGTCATTCCAGGTTGTCTGGAATCTTATTTATCTGCAGACTATTCGCAACTTGATTGAGGATAGGCCGTAATAAGAGCTTGTTCGAATCATTATCATGATCATTCGGCACAATCATCAATAATCCGGAATAATCCGGCGAGCTTTTTGTGCCCAATAAATTTCTCGGAATTTCAGACATGTTTTGCTGATTGTAATCACATTGTCGCTCACCCTCTCGTTGCTTTTCCCCCGGATTGACTGTATAATACTTCTCGTACAGAGGACAGAGAACATCGCCGCAGGAAAGGAACTCATGCAGGAACGCATTCAAAAAATCATATCAGCCGCGGGCATTACGTCGCGTCGCGCCGCGGAGCAGCTCATATCCGAAGGCAGGGTGCGTGTAAACGGCCAGGTGGTGACGGAGCTCGGCACCAAGGCCGATGCTGCGAAAGATCATATCAAGGTCGATGGAAAGCTCATCAATCCCCGGCAGCCCCTGACGTATGTGATGCTGAACAAACCCGCGGGTTTCGTCACGACCATGGCCGACCCCGAGGGAAGACCGACGGTGCTCAACCTGCTCAAAGGGCTCAAGATCCGCGTCTATCCTGTGGGACGCCTGGATTACAATACGGAGGGGCTGCTGCTGCTCACTAACGACGGCGACTTTGCACACCTTATAACCCATCCCAAGCACGAGCTTCCCAAAACCTACCGGGCAAAGGTCAAGGGCGTTCTCGAAGACCGCCAGATCAGCGACCTTGAGAATGGCATCTACCTGGATGACGGGAGAACGGCGCCGGCGAAGCTGAAAAAACTGAGCAAGGAAGAAGCGAACTCATGGCTGGAGATCACGATCCATGAAGGAAGAAAGCGCCAAGTCCGCCGCATGTTCGATCGTGTCGGTCACTCGGTTATCAAACTGAAGCGCATCAGGACAGGCAATCTGATGCTCGGTGACCTGCCCGAAGGAGCGTTCCGCTATCTGACTCCCGCAGAGGTCAATGCTTTGAAAGAACTTGCGGTTAAAGAGCAGAAGGCGGAAATCAGAGGCGCGAAGCCGGAGACAAGAAAGCCGCGCATCGACGACAGGCCGCGAAGGTCGAAGGAAAAATCCAGCGAGCATCCCGTTCAGAGGAAAGACACCGTCCGCAGATCCGAGGAAAGTAAAACGCGAGCTGATGGAGCGCTGTTCGCGAAGCCTGGCTGGGGGCCGAAACAGGAAAATCGACGACAGGTTCGGAGGGAGAGAATCCCGGGGCAGGGAGCCAGTGGAAGAGGTCCGAGGCGGCCCCCGAGGGAGCAAGGAACTAATCAGACGCCTGGGTTCACCGGCAGCCGTTTTGAGGAACGGGTGACCGCAAGACCGTCCTCAAGTGGGACGAGAAAAACCGGAACTCCGGCCCGGAAGCAGCAACGGACATTCGAAAGGCCCGGCACTGGCAAATCACCGGACAACAGGAAACGCAGACCTCAAACTCCCGGAAGCAGGCACCGACGGCCGGCAGGATCATAACCGAAAAACCGCAAAAACACGAACCGGGGAAATACAGGTGTCATCGGCAGGGAAACAGAAAATGGAATATCTTCGCGCCCAGGTGATCATCCACGGTATTGTGCAGGGAGTGTTTTTCCGCGCAAGCATGAGGGATGAGGCGATCCGGATCGGCGTAGGCGGCTGGGTCCGCAATCTTCCCGACGGCGCTGTACAGGCGCTCCTCGAAGGGGAGAAAAAAAAAGTTGAGGCGCTCATCGCCTGGTGCCATCAAGGCCCGCCGGGCGCGCTGGTAACCAAGGTGGAAATCATCCGGGAGACATACGGGGGAGAGCATAAACGCTTTGAAATCCGCTATGGCTATGTCGATTAGATGCCTCTTTCTCTGCTTTTCACTCCTCTTCCTTTTGGGCGCCGCATGCAGGTCCGAAAAAACCGTTGAGATAAAGAAACCCCTGCCAACGGTGATCGCGAAGCCAAGGCATGCGCTCCTGACTGCGGAGCAGCGCTCCGAACTCGCATTCCCTGAAAAACTGATCGCGAAAATAGAGCTTGATGCGGGAGCGGAGGCCGAACCGTTCTTCGTGACCGTGCTGATGCACACGGAGAACCTGAAAGGGGAGAAAGGGTTCGAGAGCAAGAAACTGGCCGGGTTAAGCGTCCGTACGGGGAAGGCTGACGAGCTCATCGACTCAAACCGTTCCTGGCTTCGTAAGCAGGGGTTTCTGATTTTTAAAAGCCAGAAAGGCTACGGGCGGTTGCAGGATGTGGTTGCCGTCGTAAGAGGTAATAATTCCTACGACATCCTGAAAATCCAGGGGACTGAAGCGCCATATTGCCAGCTTGATACGAAATCAATCATTTCGTGGCTTAAAGCCCGACAGCAGGAGGGGTCCTTCGTGGTAACCGGCGCGGGAACGGACTGGATCGAGGCACGCTTTATCAAACCGCCGCGAAACATGCGCGCCTTTGCGGCACATGTCGCGGCCTTTGCATCCGATGTGTTGGGTCAGGAACCGCCGAATGTCGAAAAGCTTGCGGAACGAATGAATCTGGACAATGGGTTTTATATAGGTTGGGATTGATGAAAAACCCGTTTTCGAACAGCCTGTCTGAATAACCATGAAAATCGTGACGGCATCTCTTCTCGGAATCGTCCTTATCGTTTTTTTTCTGTCGTTTATCCTCGTCTATATCAACACCCATCCGCCGAAGTATCCCCTTCATATTCCCCCGTCGATGTATAAAGCGGACTATGAGGATGTCGCCTTCACCGGCAGGGACGGCATTGTATTAAAAGGATGGCTCATCAGGCCCGTGCCTGCTCGGGTCGCCGCCCCGGCTATAGTCATCTGCCACGGTGTGGGTGCGAACAAATCGGATTTCACTGAACTTGCCGTTCACCTCTCTCGCAGGGGGTATGCTGTTTTACTTTTCGATTTTAGGGCTCATGGAAAGAGCGGAGGCAGCAGAACGTCCCTCGGATATCTTGAACAGGAGGATATACTTGCTGCACTCGGTTATCTTAAAACCCGGGATGAGGTCGATCCTCGCCGGATCGGCATCTATGGTTTTTCCCTGGGCGGATCGACAGCGATCCTTGCGGCAGCGAAATCGGACGGCTTCCGGGCCGTTGTTGCAGACAGCGCTTTCACGAGCCTGAGAGACCAGGCAAAAACGGCTGTCACGAACTTCTACCATCTGCCTTCTTTTCCCTTCCTTCCGCTCGTTGTTTTAGCCTATGAAGTTTATTTTCAAACGCGGGTAGGTGCCGTTTCCCCCGTCGAATCAATTGCGATGCTTTCTCCGGTACCTGTCCTCATCATCTCGGGAGACGAAGACAAGCTTATACCCCCCGAAAATGGACAGCGGCTGTATGCGGCAGCTCGGGAGCCGAAGGAAATCTGGATCATCCCCGGAGCTGACCACGGCGGCACTCTTGCCGCAGCAGGCGACGCCTATAAAAAAAGGGTTGGCGGTTTTTTCGACAAATATTTGGGGAAAATGGCTGCCGAAGAATGATGTTCCTGACAAAAAATCGAATATCTCTTTTTAAAAAGCATCACTCCCTGTAGTAGATCAAGTATGAAATATAATCAATCATACAATTGCAATTTGTGTAAATAGGTGCTATATCAATACGCATGATTATGGTTAAGGCCTACGAGCTTAAGCATTCTGCCAATCATGGTAAATTAAAAGAAATGATAAAGGTGACCAAGGCATACCGTAATCTTGCTGTCTCCATAGCATCTGAGCAATGGATGCTGTTTCAAAAACGGGGATCCTTATTTCGTGCGACCATCGGAACAACTCAAAGGGTATTATTGCAAGGAATATTCGACTATAAAAATTCTGACTATTTTTCCCCCGTTATCGCAGGCATCCCGGTCGTTTTCATTTTGACTCGGTGGCTCTTTTGCGGTAAGGTACAATCATGTACATTCTGGGCATCGAAACGTCGACCAAAACAGGCAGTGTCGCGGTTCTGTCGGAAAAAGGCGTAGTCGCGCAGTACAGCCTGAACATCGAAGTTACCCATTCCGAACGCCTGATGGCTACAGTGGACCGCGTACTTGTCGATACGGGGATGACGATATCGCAACTGGATGGTTTTTCCGTGGCGATCGGCCCGGGATCCTTTACCGGACTGCGGATCGGACTTTCGACAGTCAAGGGTCTGGCGCTCGCGGTCGACAAGCCCGTGGCCGTGGTGCCGACTCTTCTTGCACTTGCCTGGAACGTTCCCTATCCGGCTTATCCTGTCTGCCCGATGCTCGACGCACGCAAAAAAGAGGTCTACATGGCGCTTTATGTGTTCGACGGTACCGCCCTTCAACAAAAGATATCCGAAGCGGTGGTCCCTATTTCGCAGCTTGGCAGCCGGATTGCCGGAAAGACGATCTTCACCGGAGAGGCTGCCTACATTCACCGCGCAGAGATCGAGAGGCTGTTCGGCGATCGGGCGCTCATTGCTCCGCGATCGGTTGTATTGCCCTCAGCCGCTACGATTGCGGAGATCGGGCTCGAGTTGCTCAATAGCGGCAGGCATTCCGACCCTGACAGTCTTGCGCCGTTGTATATACGCAGACCGGAGGCAGAGGTAGCTTGGGAAAAAAGAACTCAATCGCGATAGACATCATGAAGAAGGAGGACATCGACCAGGTCCTTGCTATTGAACAGGCATCTTTCACCATGCCTTGGTCGCGAAATCTCTTTCTCTCCGAGTTCAGGAGCCCGAGTGTTTCCATGCTCATGGTGGCGCTTGCGGACGTTTCTGTTAGAAGTGTTATCGGCTACATTGTGTGCTGGCTCGTTGCGGACGAGGTGCATATTCTGAACCTCGCAGTGGATAGTTCGTTCCGCCGACAGGGCATGGCGAAAAGTATTGTATTGGCCGCATTAAAACGCGCGCATCAGAAAGGTGCAAAACGGGCTTTCTTGGAAGTCCGGTCCTCGAATACGGCGGCGAAGAAACTCTACTTGGATCTAGGTTTCACGGGTACGTCGGTGCGGCGGGATTATTATGATGAACCCATCGAAGACGCTCTCGTCATGACGCTGGGGGAAGGAGCCCTCGAAAGTCTGATACGAGTCGCGTAAATGTCTATAACACATTGATTTTAAAACATATAATCACTCTTGCCTTTTGGGGGGAAATGTGATATTTATTTTATATGTTTCAAATGAATTACAATCACCTTGTTCTTTCAAACACTTTCTCACCGACTACAACCCCATACCATAAAGGAGGGCCGCATTATGCTGAATGTGGAGGTAAGCGAAGATGTACTTGTAGCACGACTCAGGACAGAGGATCCGGAGTTCAAAAAGTGGGAAGAAGAACATCATAAACTGGAAAGTAGTCTTGCAAGCATCGACTCCCATGTGTATCTCTCTCCTGAGGAGGAAGTGGAGCGGAAGCGGATCCAGAAACTCAAACTGGCGGCAAAAGATAAAATGATGGAAATGGTCAGGCGCTACAAGGTTGGAAGGGCCTGATGAGATTGAGGCAAGGTTGAGATACCTTGCCTTTCATGTTTAACAAGAAGGTTTGAAAAAACCGGGAACCAGCGAATCCCTCTTTACGGGCTGAAGTAGAGAGGGATTTTTTTATTGACTAAAATCACTTATCTATGTTAAAAATAATGATATTCGGCTTGCAAAAAGTTCATTTGCTGCCTGTGCAGCATCCTTCCTTATTTAGTGCGGCGTACCCTTGTGTACGCCTCATTCGTCTGGACGGGAGTTTCATTCCTGGAATTTATTCCGGTGCCGCAGATAGCAATGTAAAGGGGTAATACAAGTGCGGAGCGACAGAATAAAAAAAGGGTTGGAGCGGGCTGGCCACCGGTCTCTATTATTCGCAACGGGCATCACGAGGAGTGAGCTCGAAAAGCCCATGATCGGGATTGCCACCAGTTTCACGGACCTTATCCCCGGCCATATCGGCATGCGCGATCTGGAGCGTTTCATCGAGAAAGGCGTTCACGCCGGAGGCGGCTGGCCGCTGTTTTTTGGTCTTCCCGGCATCTGCGACGGGATCGCAATGGGACACCTGGGTATGCACTATTCGCTTCCGTCCCGGGAACTGATCGCCGATATGGTGGAATCTATAGCCACGGCCCACGCCTTTGATGGTCTCGTCCTGCTTACAAACTGCGATAAGATCACGCCCGGCATGCTGATGGCCGCGGCGCGGCTCGATATTCCCGCCATTGTCGTTACCGCGGGTCCTATGCATTCCGGCAATTTCCGGGGGCAGCGGGTAAACTTGATCACCGCGTTTGAAGCCGTGGGCAAAGTCAGGAAGGGAGAAATGTCCGAGACCGACCTGGCCGAGCTTGAAGTATGCGCCTGCCCCGGGCCGGGTTCGTGCCAGGGAATGTACACAGCCAATACCATGGCCTGTGTCACTGAATCGCTCGGCATGAGCTTGCCGGGATGCGCCACATCGCTCGCCGTATCCGGGGAGAAGCGGAGAATAGCGTTCGAGAGCGGCAAACGCATTACGGGTATGGTAAAGGAAAATCTCACACCGCGGAAAATCATGACAAAGAATGCCTTCGAGAACGCCATCCGCATTGATATGGCACTCGGCGGCTCGACCAACACAACACTGCACATTCCAGCTATCGCATACGAGGCGGGAATCGAATTATCGATAAACCTATTTGACAAGATCAGCCGCTCGACACCCCATGTTTGTAATATGCTGCCGGGCGGTGACCATTATCTCGAAGATCTCGACGCCGCCGGCGGCATTCCCGGTGTGATGTCGCGGTTCGTCGCTGTGCTGAAGAAATCGCCCACAGTGAGCGGCAAATCCATCGTAGAGCTCGCAAAGGCTGGACAGGTCCGGAACGACGACGTAATCCGGAAACTGGATAATGCCTACCACAAGGAAGGCGGCATCGCAGTGCTCTCCGGCAACCTTGCTCCAAACGGTTCGGTAGTAAAACAGACCGCCGTGAGCAGCAAGATGATGAAATTCGAGGGGGCCGCCATCGTGTTCGATTCAGAGGAAGAGGCTATGACGGCCATCCTGAACAAAAAGATCAAGGCAGGTCATGTCATCGTGATTCGTTACGAGGGGCCCAAGGGAGGGCCGGGCATGCGTGAAATGCTCTCGCCCACGTCCGCTATATCGGGGATGGGGCTCGGCGACTCCGTTGTCCTCCTTACTGACGGTAGGTTCTCGGGAGGAACGCGCGGCCCCTGTATTGGTCATATTTCGCCCGAAGCCGCGGAAGGTGGTCCCATCGCGGTAGTGCGTAACGGGGACTGGATTGTTCTCGACATACCAAACCGCAAACTTGAGCTTAAGCTGTCCAAAGCTGAAATCAAGAAACGTCTCGCGAAGTGGAAACCCCGGGAGCCGAAGATCAAGACCGGCTGGCTGGCGCGGTATGCCAGGGTCGTAACCTCGGCAAATACCGGGGCGATATTAAAATAGAAAGCTGCGGTTCTTAAGTAATTCCTAAAAAAGTTGATTTTTTATATCAATCCGGCTTGTCCGGAATCGTACTTTTCAGAACGTTATTTGGTGCCATGATTCCGGAAAAACTGGTGTAATGTTAAAAACGAGGCGCTTATTTTTTACCCGATGCTGTCAATTCGGATTTGAGGACTTCTTTCTTTTTTATGATTTGAGATTCTGAATTCTGGATAGATAGGTGCTCTTATGACTACCAAACAGATTACTGGCGCTGAGATATTCCTCGAATGCCTGAAAAAGGAAAAGGTCGACACGCTTTTCTGCTATCCCGGTGGTGTCGTGCTTAAGATATTCGACGTTCTTTATGATCAAAAGGACGTACGCATCATTCTTCCGCGCCATGAGCAGGGTGGGGTGCATATGGCCGACGGCTATGCCCGTTCCACAGGCAAAGTCGGCGTCGCCTTGGTGACTTCGGGACCGGGAGCCACAAACGTTGTCACCGCCCTTGCCACCGCCTATATGGACTCCATCCCAATCGTCGTCTTTACCGGTCAGGTGCCCACTGCTTTGATCGGCAACGATGCTTTTCAGGAGGCGGACATTGTCGGGATAACCCGTCCCTGCACCAAGTATAATTTTCTGGTGAAGGATGTTGCCGACCTCGCCAGGACCATCAAAGAGGCTTTCTACATTGCATCAACAGGCCGACCGGGACCGGTGCTGATCGACCTCCCGCGTGACGTGGTGACGAGCAAGGAGGAGTTCCATTATCCCGAGAAGGTCGAGATCCGGAGTTATAATCCGACAGTCACGGGAAACAAGTGGCAGATCAAGCAGGCGGCTGAAGCAATCGCAAAAGCAAAGAAGCCGGTAGCATATATCGGTGGCGGTGTCATCCTCTCGAACGCGGCGGCGGAAATCCTCGAATTCGCCGAGATGACGAAGATTCCGGTGACCCATACACTCATGGGAATCGGAGGTTTCCCAGGGACCCATCCGCTGTCACTCGGGATGCTCGGCATGCACGGCACTTATTATGCCAACATGACGATTCACAACTCCGACCTTATCATTGCCATCGGAGCCCGTTTTGACGACCGCGTCACCGGCAAAGTGGAAGGGTTTGCGCCCGAGGCTAAGATCATTCACATTGACGTTGATCCTACATCCATTAGAAAAAACGTCCGCGTGGACATTCCGATCGTGGGCGACGTGAAACATGTGATGGTCGAACTCAACAAGGAGCTTCGTCATATCAAGGAGCCGTGGGACGCCATCCGAAAAAGCTGGCTCAAACAGATCGAAGCATGGCGGGAGGAACGACCGCTCTCCTACGAATTTGCCGATGATGTCATTAAGCCGCAGTTCGTGGTCGAGAAGCTTTACGAGATAACCGGTGGTAATGCTATCATCGTTACCGACGTGGGCCAGCACCAGATGTGGGCCGCACAATACTATAAATTCGACAAGCCGAGGAACTGGTGCACTTCAGGAGGTCTCGGGACCATGGGTTACGGGTTTCCGGCAGCCATCGGTGCGAAGGTGGCCCACCCTGACCGGGAAGTGTTCAGTATCTCCGGAGACGGCAGTATCCAGATGAACATCCAAGAGCTTGCCACGTCGGTGGAGAACAACATCCCGGTGAAAGTCGTCATTCTCAACAACCGTTATCTTGGCATGGTGCGACAGTGGCAGGAACTGTTCTACGCGGAACGCTACTCGTCAGTCGATCTCGGCAGCACTCCCGATTTTGTGAAACTTGCCGAAGCATATGGTGCAATAGGCCTGCGGGCGACGAAACCGGTGGAAGTGGAGCCAGTGCTCAAAGAGGCGCTCAAAGCGAAAAAGACTGTGTTTATGGACTTCGTGACTGCTCGGTATGAAAAGGTTTACCCCATGGTACCGGCGGGAGCGTCTATTCATGAAATGATCTTCGGGGAAGAAAAGAAAAAGGAAGATAAGAAACTGAAAGCGGTGAGGTAAACTTCACGAGAATTTGTAGCCACGAATAAATACGGTAAGACCGAGAGGTGTACATCTTTTTCTTAATTTTAAAACCGTATTCCTCCGTGGTTACGATCAAGGGTGGCCCATGAAACATATCATATCAGTGCTTGTTGAAAACAAATTCGGAGTGCTGTCGCGCGTATCGGGGCTCTTCAGCGGCAGGGGATTTAACATCGAGACCATTTCCATCGGCCCGACGCTGGACCCCACGATTTCGCAAATGACAATCGTCACAACGGGCGACGAGCGCATTCTGGAGCAGATCCTCAAACAGCTTAACAAGCTTATCGACGTCATCAAAGTAACCGACCTCGCGGAGAAGGAATACGTCGAGCGAGAGATGTGTCTCATTAAAATCAATGCGCCGACTGAGCACCGCGCCGAAGCACTGAGAATAGCCGATATTTTCCGCGCGCGCGTTGTCGATTCCTCGCAGAAAAGCTACACGTTCCAGGTGACCGGCGACGAAAAGAAGATCGAAGCCTTTATTGAGCTGCTTAGGCCCACCGGAATCAAGGAAGTTGTGCGGACCGGGAAAGTCGCCATACCCAGGGAATAAATTTCAAATGCGAACGCCTGAGCAAAGATGCACGATGTCATTCCTGGCCCAAGGGAAGCTGGCGGCGTTCTGTCTCGCCGCGTTCTGTCTGCTGGCTGGATGCGCTGAGAAAGGCCCTATTCTTCTTGATATTGCCTATCAGCCTCCCGCTAGAAAGACCTCGGGATCTTCCACCGTAACCATCGGCGTGAGCTTGATAAGGGACGAACGGGGTCTTCCGCCGTCTGTTATCGGCAAGCTGACCGTGACGAGCGGCCTGGAAAATGACCTTGTGACTCAGGGTACGGTGGCGGATCTGGTCACGGCGGGATTGAAGGACGCCGTGAGGGCCCATGGGATAGCCGTAAAAGAAACAGCCCCCTGGGACCTGACTCCGGAAGGGATGCCTGGGGACGGGTACGATCTTCTTATCGGCGGCGAGATCAAATCCCTGTGGCTCGACTCAGCCTCAGTTCCCTTTAAAACAAGCCTGAAAACCTCGGTCCGGCTGAAGATCGTCATCGGTGATGCTGCTGAAAAAAAAATCATACGAGTCATTGACATCAACAGCACGATTGAGCAGGATGTCCTGTATTCACGCGTGAAGCTAGCCGCGGCGCTCTCCGAAGCTCTTTCGGCGGCGCTGGAGCAGATTTTCCAGGACGATGTGCTGAAGAAAAAAATTCACTAGCGCAGACGACCCGATATCCAATGATCACCGACGTTTCGCTCGAAACTGCGTTCATCCGTTGCAAAAATTCCGATTGAGGATTCCAATAAGAGAAAGGGGACATAATGAAAGTTTACTATGACAAAGACGCGGACATGAATTTACTGAAAGGCAAAAAAACGGCTGTGATCGGTTATGGCAGCCAGGGTTTTGCTCATTCCAATAATCTTAAGGAAAGCGGCGTTGACGTGATGGTAGGGCTTCGCAAAGGGAGCAAGTCTTGGGAAAAGGCCGCCAGCGCCGGGCTCAAGGTCGTTGAAGTGGCTGAGGCCGCAAAAGTCGCCGATATTATAATGATCCTCGTACCCGATGAACTCCAGGGCAGCATGTACAAGAAGGACATCGAGCCAAACATCAAGAAGGGCGCCTATCTCGCTTTCGCTCATGGATTCAACATCCATTTCGGCCAGATTGTTCCGCGCGAGGACGTGAATGTTTTTATGGCGGCGCCCAAGAGCCCTGGCCATCTTGTCCGGTCCCAGTATACGAAGGGAGAGGGCGTGCCAGGTCTCATTGCCGTGCACCAGAATCCTGCGGGTAACACCAAAGACGTGGCGCTGGCCTACGCCTGTGCTGTCGGGCTGGGGCGGGCAGGTGTCATCGAGACCTCATTCCGCGAGGAAACGGAAACAGACCTTTTCGGCGAACAGGCGGTACTCTGCGGTGGAGCAACAGCGCTTATCCAGGCGGGGTATGAAACGCTTGTCGAGGCCGGCTATGCCCCGGAAATGGCCTATTTTGAATGTCTCCATGAGCTGAAGCTCATTGTAGACCTGATCTACGAGGGCGGCATTTCGAACATGCGATACTCAATCAGTAACACCGCGCAGTACGGCGATCTGACGCGAGGACCGCGACTCATTACGGAGGAAACCAAGAAAGAAATGAAAAAGATCCTCGGCGAGATCCAGTCGGGGCAGTTCGCCAAGGAATGGATGCTTGAAAACATCGCGAATAAACCCACATTCAATGCGCTCACAAAAAAGGGCCAAGCCCATCAGATTGAGGAAGTCGGCGACCGTTTGCGTAAGATGATGCCCTGGCTCCAGAAGGGCAAACTCGTAGATAAGAGCAAAAACTGATGAAAACTATTCGACGTTCAGAGTCCCCCGTCGCATCATCAAAGGTGAACCGGTGAGCCGACCAATGAACGCAGAGGCCTGTGTATTATGATGAAAAACTATGGAATCCCGGTCGCATCGGAGGGATGGCCTTTTATCATCCCCCTGGCAATCGTCACTACACTTCTCTTTGCGTTCGGTTGGAAGAACACAGCCATTATTTCGCTTGCCCTTACACTCTTTGTTCTTTTCTTTTTCCGGGACCCGGAGCGGATAGTCCCGGGGGGCAAGGAAGTTGTTGTTTCTCCGGCTGACGGCAGGGTCATTGTGATCAAGGAAATTTTCGAACCAACCTATCTGAAACAGAACGTGAAGCAGATCAGTATTTTCCTGTCCGTGTTCAATGTGCATGTGAACCGCTCCCCTATCGGGGGAACGGTGGAAACTGTGAAATACAACCCGGGGAAATTCCATGTCGCCTCGGTGGACAAAGCATCGCTGGACAACGAGCAGACCGCCATGGTCATTGCCGACGGTAGTAACAAAATACTCGTGAAGCAGATCGCCGGCCTCATCGCACGCCGCATCGTATGTTATGCCAAACCTGGAGATAGGATCAAAACCGGTGAACGGTACGGATTGATCCGCTTTGGCTCGCGGGTCGACATTTTTCTTCCAAAGGACGCCGATCTGAAGGTGAAGATCGGCGACAGTATCAAGGGAGCCAGGGACATTATTGCAGTGTTGAAATGAACCATCAAACCCCCTCCCGATAGCATCATCCGGGTGCAGGCTTCGATTCTCCCCTCGAGGGGGGAGGTACGGAGAGGAGCGTTGCCAGTTGAGAAAAGGAATCTACATACTACCGAACCTTATCACGCTGTCGAGCATGTTCTTCGGGTTCTACTCCATCGTGGCGTCGTTCAACTCCAATTACGAGCGGGCTGCGTGGGCCATACTCATTGCATCGGTATTTGATGTGCTGGACGGCTGGGTTGCGCGGCTCACCCATACGGCGACGCGGTTCGGCATCCAGATCGACTCCCTTGCAGACGTCATCTCGTTCGGCGTCGCACCGGGCATCCTGGCTTATACCTGGACATTGTCTTCCTTCGGACGTATCGGATGGCTTGGGTCATTTTTTCTCGTCGCCTGCGCCGCACTCAGGCTTGCTCGGTTCAATGTGCAGATGGGTAGCGCCGAGAAAAAGCACTTTACGGGCCTCCCCACTCCGGCTTCGGCTCTCGTGATTGCAACAACGGTGCTGGCATTTGCCGATATCATCGAGATACTTGACCGTCTGAAGCTTGTATGGCTTGCAGACGCGGTCGGCAAAGACTATTGGGTGCTCGCGCTGACCTTCATCCTAGCTGGACTCATGGTGAGCAATATTACCTACCACAGCTTGAAGGAAGCGAACTTGAAGGAACGGCGTCCTTTCGGGATTCTCGTCGTCATTGCGGGCTTTCTGGCAGTGGTTGCCTATCATCCTGCGCTCGTTCTGTTCCTGGTTTCCATCTCCTATGTGCTTATCGGTATGGCAGAGGCGCTGTACAAGTTGCTGAGGAAGAGGAAAACAGCCGCTACGTAGTCTTGCCTGATCGGAATCGTACTGGCCATCACGAGAGCAGGTATGGAGGAGAAATAAACGCGTATCTCTGACTTCGGTATCGCTATGTGAAGGGGCAGCAAGAAAAAACGTATTCTCAATGGCATCATCTGGGGTGATACGCAAAGACAGGTTGCTGCTAGACCAGTTCTCTTCCGAAGGAGAACTCTACTTCTGCATCATGCATGCATCACTCGCCGCATGACATGGAGGAACTTATGAGCAGAATCATCAAGATATTCGACACGACACTCCGCGACGGCGAACAGTCCCCAGGAGCAAGCATGAATGTCGAAGAAAAAATGGCTATGGCAAAACAGCTCGCACGGCTCGGCGTCGATATTATCGAAGCCGGCTTCGCCATCAGTTCGCCCGGAGATTTCGAGGCCATCAAGCGCATTGGGGCCGAGGTGGAAGGTCCGGTGGTTTGCAGTCTTGCCCGCGCCCGGAAGGAAGACATCGACCGGGCCTGGGAGGCGCTCAAAGATGCCCCGAAGCGGCGTATTCATACGTTCCATTCCACATCGGATATCCATCTGAAGCACCAGTACCGCATCTCACGCGACGAAGCGCTCAAGCGATCCGTGGAGATGGTCGGGCATGCCCGGTCCCTTGTGGAGGACGTTGAGTTTTCCCCCATGGACGCCACGCGGACCGATGTTTCCTATCTCCTGGAAGTGATCGAGGCTGTAGTAGATGCAGGCGCTGGGACCATCAACATCCCGGACACCGTGGGATATGCTATACCCGATGAGTTCGGTGCGCTCATCCGGGAGATCAGGACCAGGGTTAAAAACATTGGCAAGGCCTCCATCTCGGTTCATTGTCATAACGACCTGGGGCTGGCTGTCGCGAATGCGCTCGCGGCAATCGGAAACGGCGCGACACAGGTGGAATGCACGGTCAATGGCATCGGCGAACGGGCGGGAAACTGCTCCATGGAAGAAGTCGTCATGGCGCTCCGCACAAGGAAGGACTTTTTCGGCGCCGACACGATGATTCACGCCGAAGAGATCACGCGCACGAGCAGGCTTGTGACCAAGATCACGGGCATCCCGGTTCAGCCGAACAAGGCTATCGTGGGGGCCAATGCCTTTGCCCACGAGGCGGGTATCCATCAGGACGGACTGCTCAAGGAACGAACCACGTATGAGATCATGAAGCCGGAGTCCGTTGGTCTCCTGAAAACCAATTTAGTGCTGGGGAAACATTCAGGCAGGCACGCATTCCGCGACCGTCTCAAGGAAATAGGGTACGAACTCTCCGATGAAGACCTGAACAAGGCATTCGAACGGTTCAAACGACTAGCGGATCAGAAAAAGGAAGTATTCGACGAGGATCTTGAAGCGATCGTATCCGATGAGATGCAGCAGATCCAGGAGATTTATATCCTGAAGCATCTTAGCGCGGAAAGTGGCACGGGGATCACGCCCAGAGCCACGGTTGAGCTGGCAGTGGACGGACACCTCATGAAGCAGACAGGTTCCGGAGACGGTCCGGTTGACGCAGTGTACCGGACGATCGCAGCAATTACGGGCACGAAGAGCAAACTCGATGCCTATCTGGTCAAGGGCATCACCGGCGGCACCGACGCCCTGGGAGAGGTGACCGTGAAGGTCGAGGAAGAGGGCAAAAAGGTCGCGGGCCACGGCGCAGATACGGACATTATTGTCGCAAGCGCCAAAGCATACGTCAACGCCTTAAACAAGCTTGAGTATTGGAAAAAGGGAAGGCCAAAAAACTGTTGAAACTGGGCAAGGGATATTGTATATTTTTAACACTATGATGACGATAACGGAAAAGATACTGGCCGCGCACTGCGGCAAAAAAGAAGTAAAATCGGGAGAATTGATCAACGCCAAGCTCGATCTGGTGCTCGCCAACGATATCACCGCGCCTATCTCGATCAAAGAATTTCGAGCCGGAGGCGGGAAAAAGGTATTCGATCCCGAGAGGATCGCGCTCATCCCCGACCACTTTGCTCCGAACAAGGACATCTCTTCAGCCGAGCAGTGCAACATGCTCCGGCAGTTTTCGCGGGAGCACAGCCTTTCGCTCTACTTCGAGGTCGGCAGGATGGGTGTGGAACATGCGCTCCTGCCCGAGCAGGGGATCGTGGTCCCCGGCGACGTGGTGATCGGCGCCGATAGCCACACCTGCACCTACGGCGGCCTGGGCGCATTTTCGACTGGTGTAGGCAGCACCGACGTTGCCGCAGCCATGATCACCGGCGAAGCCTGGTTCAAGGTGCCTGAGAGCATGAAGTTTATCTATAAGGGCAAACTCGGCAAATGGGTAGGCGGAAAAGATATCATCCTTCGCACGATCGGCGATATTGGTGTCGATGGTGCACTGTACCGTGCCATGGAGTTCACCGGCGAAGTGATCCGCAAGCTCCCGATGTCCGGCCGGCTGACCATCTGCAACATGGCCATCGAAGCGGGTGGCAAGAACGGCATCATCGAGCCCGACGAGATTACGGAAAAATATGTTGCGAAGCGCGCGCGGCGCAAGTATAAATTCTTTAAAAGCGACAGGAAGGCGAGCTATGTGGACGTTCGCGAGTACGATTTGACCGGCATGGAACCGCAGATTGCATGCCCCCATCTTCCGGAAAACGTTAAACCTGTGAGCGAGCTCGCTGCCATAAACATCGATCAGTCCGTCGTCGGTTCCTGCACGAACGGCAGAATCGAGGACCTCAGGGAGGCTGCCAAAGTTATCAAAGGGCACAAGGTCCATCCCTATGTCCGCATGATCGTCATACCGGCCACGCAGACCGTATATAAGCAGTCCATTAAGGAAGGCCTCGTGGACATATTCATCGATGCGGGTGCCGCCTTCAGCACTCCGACCTGTGGCCCCTGTCTCGGAGGTCATATGGGTATTCTCGCCGCCGGTGAACGCGCAATAGCCACAACGAACCGGAATTTCGTCGGCAGAATGGGCTCTCCCAAGAGCGAAGTATATCTTTCCAGCCCCGCGATCGCGGCGGCATCTGCGGTTCTCGGGAGAATTGGTCGGCCGGAAGAACTGAAATAACTTTCGGTTCAAATGGGTTGAGCGGTCTAAACGGTTAAACCGCTTCAAATAATGAGGTTCTCATGAAATTTAAAGGCAATGCATGGAAATTCGGGGCTGATGTTGATACTGACGCGATCATTCCGGCCCGTTATCTGAATACCTCCGATCCAAAAGAGCTTGCAAAACACTGCATGGAGGATTCTACTACACCCGACTTCATGAAGAGGATGCAACCCGGCGACATTATCGTAGCCGAGAAAAACTTCGGATGTGGGTCATCGCGCGAACATGCGCCGATTGCGATCAAGGCTGCCGGGGTATCCTGCGTGGTTGCAAAAAACTTCGCGCGGATATTCTACCGGAACTGCTTTAACATGGGGCTTCCGATCTTTGAAAGCGCCGAGGCGGTAGAAGGCATTAAAGAAGGTGACCAGATCGAAGTCGATGCCGATGCAGGGGTAATTCGGAATCTTACCTCGAACAAAACGTTCAAAGTTGCTCCCGTCCCGCCCTTCATGCAGGAACTTATCGCCGCCGGCGGGCTTATGGCATACACGAAGAAGAAGGCAGGTTTGTAATTGACTGCGTGTTTCAAGCTAATGCAAACGCTCCAGCCTAGCGGAAAAATGCATGACTCCGGATCACGCTGTGAACCATGCGTGTATTACAGCCGGAACCTCGATTTCTCCTATTCCTCATCCATCAGACCTTCGCAGCCTTCTTGTGGGTTGGATTTTATCCCCGGCGACGACAACTGCATAGAGATGCGGACGAGTAACTGTAGCGCGAGAAAAGGATAGCAGCCTTTTCTCGGAAAATGGGAGAGTAATAATTCATTCATTTCATTTTTTTTGAGAGGAATTTATTCTTATGGCCAAGACCTACAAAATCGGAACGATACCCGGTGACGGTACGGGACCCGAAGTCGTTCGTGAAGCGAAAAAAGTTTTGAATGCCGCAGCATTACAAGGCGCATTTAAACTTGAGTTCACCGAGTTCGATTTTGGCGCTGCACGATATCTCAGAACCGGGGAGACACTCCCGGATAGCGCAATTGATGAGTTTAGGAAGTTCGATTCCCTGTTTCTTGGAGCTATCGGCCACCCTGATGTGAAGCCGGGCATTCTCGAAACTGGCATCCTGCTCAAAATACGTTTTGCCCTCGACCAGTACATCAATCTCCGGCCAGTAAAACTCTATCCCAACGTGGAGACCCCGCTCAAAGATAAGGGGCCCGAGCATATTGACTTCGTGGTCATCCGCGAGAACACGGGGGGCATCTACACGGGGCATGGCGGAGCGACCCGCGTGGGCACGACCGAGGAGATCGCGACGCAGTTGATGGTGTATGACCGTCGGACCGTGGATCGATGCCTTAAATACGCATTTGAACTCAAGAAGAAGCGTAATGCGAAAGACCCGAGATATGCCACAAAGCCGATCACGCTTATTCACAAGCGAAACGTTCTGACCCATTGCGGCGACCTCTGGTACCGCGCGTTCGAAGAGATGGGTTCAAAGCAGTATCCGGAGATAAAGCGCGACTATAACCATGTTGACGCAGCGAACATGTGGTTCGTGAAAAACCCGGAATGGTTCGATGTCGCAGTAACGGAAAACCTCTTCGGAGACATTATCACCGACCTCGGTGCAATGATTCAGGGCGGGCTCGGCGTTGCATCGGGCGGGAATATCAACCCAGAAGGCATTTCCATGTTTGAACCTATGGGCGGCAGTGCTCCGAAGTATGCAGGACAGAACGTGATCAATCCCATGGCAGCCATCGGCGCTGTAATGATGATGCTCGATTCACTGGGCGAAACAAGGTCCGCGCAGTTGATCGAAGCAGCAATGATCTCCGCTATGAAAAAGATGAAAAGCCAAGCAGCAGGGAAAATGGGATATTCAACCACGGAAGTGGGGGATTTGGTGGCGGGGATGTTTTAGTACAATTCGGATTTAAAAATATTACGAATAGATAAGAAAGCAGGAGAATTACATGATGCGAGTGGGTTTTATCGGCTGGCGCGGTATGGTGGGCTCGGTGCTCATGGGCCGGATGAACGAGGAAAAGGATTTTAATCTTATCGAACCGATATTTTTCACCACGTCGAATGTCGGCGGCAAGGGGCCGAGCATTGGCAAGGATGTTGCGGCACTCCAGGATGCGAAAAATATCAGCGCCCTCAAGGCGGTGGATGCGATCATTTCCTGTCAAGGTGGGGATTATACAAACGAGGTCTATCCCAAGCTGCGCGCTACGGGTTGGAAAGGCTACTGGATCGATGCGGCATCAACACTGCGCATGGAGAAAGACGCCATCATTATCCTCGATCCGGTCAATCTGAACGTTATCAGGAGCGGCATGGCAAAAGGGATCAAAAACTATATAGGCGGCAATTGCACCGTGTCCCTGATGCTCATGGCCCTAGGGGGGCTTTACGAACAGGGTCTGGTGGAATGGATGAGCGCCATGACCTACCAAGCGGCCTCGGGTGCCGGCGCCAACAATATGCGCGAGTTGCTGAAACAGATGGGCTCGATTCATAGCTCAGTGAAAGCCCTGCTCGACGATCCCTCAGGCGCGATCCTTGAAATTGACCGTAAGGTTGCCGAACAGATTCGGTCCGATTCCTATCCCCGGGAATTTTTCGGCGTTCCGCTCGCGGGTTCCGTTATTCCCTGGATCGACAAGCAACTTGAGAACGGCCAGAGCAAGGAAGAATGGAAGGGACAGGCAGAGACGAACAAGATCCTTGGACGTGAAGGGAATCCGGTCCCGATCGACGGGACCTGCGTGCGCGTCGGGGCCATGCGTTGCCACAGCCAGGCATTGACAATCAAATTGACGAAAGATGTGCCGCTCAACGAAATAACGGACATAATCACCAAGCATAATAAATGGGTAAAAGTAGTTCCGAACGTTCGTGAACTCACGATCAAGGAATTGACGCCTGCTAAGATCACCGGGACACTTACCGTGCCGGTTGGCCGGCTGCGCAAGATGAATATGGGGCCGCAATTCCTGAACGCCTTTACCTGCGGCGACCAGCTTCTCTGGGGCGCGGCGGAGCCGCTGCGCAGGATGCTGAGAATCGTTGCGGAAAAATAAACGAATAACAGTTAAACAAATTGAACGAGGCGTGCAGAGTGCGAAGCTTTTTTGATAACAAGCTTTTTGTCACTCTGCGATTTTAATGCCTGATCGGCAATTTATCCTATTGTGGCCACATGCTTAAAAAAAAGACTAAATATGTCGTTGCCATAGCCGGCGCAACCGGCCTAGTGGGCAGGGAAATGGTTGAGATCCTCGAGGAACGTAAGCTTCCAGTGGACGAATTGGTGTTGCTCGCATCGGAGCAATCAGAGGGCGAGCGAATCGCGTTCCAGGGCAGGAATGTCGCCGTTCGCAAACTGACGAGGGATTCCTTCAGGGACGTAGACATCGCCCTGTTCTCGGCAGGCGCGGAACGCAGTCTCGAGTTCGTTTCGTCCGCAGTCCTGTCGGGCGCCATCGTGATCGACAATTCGAGTGCGTTCCGCATGGATCCGACGGTACCCCTCGTAGTGCCCGAGGTGAATGCCCATGCCCTCGAAAAGCACGCTGGTATTATAGCCAATCCTAACTGCGCCACGATAAGCTTGGTTGTGGCATTAAAACCGATTCATGACAAAGTTAAGATAAAACGTGTTGTCGTCACTACCTTGCAGTCCGTTTCGGGCACTGGCAAAAAGGGCATGGACGAACTGGCGCAGCAGACCGTAGCGCTCCTTAACTTCAAGGATGTAAAAACAAAGGCATATCCGCACCAGATAGCATTCAACTGTATTCCTCATATTGATTCGTTTCTTGATAACGGTTATACTCGCGAAGAAATGAAGCTGGTTAACGAAACCAGGAAAATCATGGAGGACGACTCAATCCGGATAACAGTAACGGCTGTGCGGGTGCCGGTATTTCGCGGTCATGCCGTGTCGGTTAATATCGAAACGGAAACAAAGGTGTCAGCCGATGAAATGCGGGCAATTCTCGCCGCGGCACCGGGTGTCATGGTATATGACGACCCCAAGAAAAACCTCTATCCCCTTGCTATCGACGTTACGGGCAAGGATGAGATCTTCGTGGGCAGGATCCGGGAAGATGAGACTGTCCCGAGCGGGATCAATCTCTGGATCGTATCGGATAATGTTCGTAAGGGTGCAGCGCTGAACGCGGTGCAGATTGCTGAATATCTGATAAAATAAATACGCAGGAGACGGAAACCGACCGCGGATGGTGTGGATTCCGGCTGATTTCTCCGGACTTCCGATAGTATCATGTATAAATTGATTTCTAAAATATTCGATAGGCTTGAGCGGGGGCTCTCTCCGAAGGAGAAGGTTATTATCATTTCCCTCATGCTCGTGATCTCGGTGCTTGGGATTGTCCTCGCGGTGAGATACTATAACTATATTCAGAAAAACCCGGAGTTCTGCAACAGCTGCCATTTGATGGAGGAAGCTTACAAGGCGTGGAAACTCTCCGGTCACCGGAATATGGCATGCCAGGATTGCCATCAGCTCGGCATGATCGAACAGAACCGCTTGCTCGTAAAATTCATATTCACGACCAACCGCAAGACTCCCGAACCGCATGGAAACGAGACCCCGTGGAAGACCTGCACAAAGTGCCACTGGGACGAGGCTGCGCAGGGAACGATCACGGTGAACAAATCAACGGGGCATGCCCGCCACGTACTCATGGAAAAGCTGTCTTGCAAAGATTGCCATAGCCGAACCGTACACTCGTTCAGACCGGAAAAGGACGCCTGTTTGCGCTGTCATAAGGATTGGAAAGTTCATGGAGTCGGCATGGAGAACATATCCTGTCTTCGGTGCCACGCATTCTCATCGAAAAAGCTGGAGGCATTGATACCCGACAGGGAGCACTGTCTCTCCTGTCACCGGAAATCATCCAGGACATCATTTCCGGACAAGGTGCCCATGGCGCGTCTGAATTGCTACGAATGCCATAAGCCTCATGCGCGCATCAAACCAACAGACGATGACTGTCTCCGCTGCCACACCCGCGAAGTGCTGGCGGTCAGGGCTGTGCATGCCTCTTCAAAACATTGCAAGGCATGCCATATCCCTCATCGTTGGAGCACACCGCGCTGATACATACACGCGCTGCCGATATCACTTTTTTTTCTGTTTTTTTAGGCCGTTCTTCGAGAAAAGAATGTTGGGCTGGACTTTATATATACTGCACAACGTGATGAGTTTCATTAGACTCGGATTGGTTTCCTTGCCTGATTCGAGACGGGAAATATAGCCCTGCGTAATTCTTCCACGGGCGTCCGGAGCCACCTCGGATATGCGCGCAACCTGGCTCATAGAGAGTTTGTTCTTTATTCGTAATTTTTTAAGTATTTCGGCGAGCTTCATAATGTGGTTTTTATACACTATTTTTGTTAGTATGTCAACAGGAAGTTGCAATATGCACATCTTTCGATCGTTTCAATTTGCAAATATTTGTGCTATAGTAACGCCAATTTACAAATAATTACTTAGATAAATTTTCTTTCATTGAGGTTTTTGAAAGAAGCAGTTATGCTAAATCTTATGAGTGGAGGATTCGCCATGTATAAGATTGAAATTCTTGAGAAGAAGCGGTTGGAAAAAGGACTCAGTTACACTGAAATTGCAGACAGACTGGGAATGCACAAAGTGACCGTCTCTCGCACACTTAAAGGAGTTACGATGAAGCCGCGTACCGTAAAACTTTTAGCAGACTATCTAGACGTAGAGATGGAGATAATCGTCCAGTAATAAAAGCTCGTGAGAGAGTTCCATAGTTATTAAGCCGCTCGGGGCATTGCGGTCATCAGTTGGGGAGTAAAGGGTAGGGCGGGGCAGCCTTACCCTTTATTGTTTTCGATATTCGCGCACTCGTTTATACGACCAATTATTTTTTGGAGGAAAGGTGAAGGATATTATTGCTGTTGCCCGTGAAGCGGCACTGAAAGCGGGTAAAATCCTGCGCGAAAACATTGGCGGAACGCGCCAGATTACCTATAAAGGAGACATCAATCTGGTTACCGAAATGGATATGCGGTCTGAGCGTGAAGTGGTCGGAACCCTCCGTGCCGCATTTCCCCAACATAGTATCGTTGCCGAAGAAGAAACCGATATCCGGAATGACTCGGGATTTACCTGGATTATCGATCCCTTGGATGGCACCACGAATTATGCTCATGGCTATCCCTGTTTTTCCGTGTCCATCGCGCTGGAACAGGAAGGAACCATTATGGCTGGCGTCGTATACGATCCCATGCGCGAGGAGCTTTTCTCAGCGCAGAAAGGTCAGGGGGCCTTTTTGAACGGGGAAAAGATAAGCGTTTCAGCCATCGATACGCTTATGAAAAGCCTGCTTGCTACGGGGTTTCCCTATGACCGAAAAGTGAGTGAGATGAACAATATGAATTATTTCCATGATCTTCTTATGGCATCACAGGAAGTCCGGCGCGACGGCTCGGCGGCGCTCGATCTTTGTTCAGTGGCATCGGGTCGTTTCGATGGATTTTGGGAACTGAAGTTGAAGCCTTGGGACGTTGCAGCCGGAAGCCTAATTGTTACTGAAGCCGGAGGCATGGTTACCGATTTGTCGGGGAAAAAGTTCGATCTGCATGCCGAAGAGATCCTTGCGAGCAATGGCAGAATTCACCGGCAGATGGTGGAAATACTCCAGGAGGCCGCGAAACGCAAAGGGTAAATAACTTTTTTTTGCTGAAAACCAACCTATGAACAGAGAAATAATGTCGGATGTTTCACTGGTGCGCTGCATGGGTTATGAGCGAGAAGCGACCATGATTGCAGTCCGCCGGGCCGTGGATATTGTGGGCGGGATGAACACGTTCGTGAAGAGCGGCGACCGGGTTTTGATAAAACCAAATTTGCTCAAGGCAAAGTCACCGGAAAGCGCGGTAACGACCCATCCCGAAGTTGTTCGCGCAGTTATCCGGCTTGTGCGTGAATGCGGCGGCAGGCCCATGGTTGGCGACAGCCCGGGTATGGGTGATCTAAAAAAAGTCGCTGAAAAAACCGGGATTCTCGAAGTCATCATCGAGGAAGGCGCAGAACTGACCGAACTCATTGATGTGGTGCAGGTAAAAAATACAGGCAGATTTCAACGCTTCGAAGTGTCCCGAGTGGCATACGAAGCCGATGTAATTATAAATCTACCAAAGCTGAAAACCCATGGGATGACGACGCTCACTGGAGCGGTTAAGAATCTTTTCGGATGCATTCCCGGAAAACGCAAGGTCCAGTGGCATTTTAATACCGGAGTAAATCATGGCCTCTTCATGAGGATGCTAGTGGAACTCTACGCGCTTCTGGATCCCCAGCTCACTATTATGGACGCAGTCATCGGCATGGAAGGAAACGGCCCCGGCAGCGGCGATCCTCGATGGATCGGCGCAATACTCGCCAGTAGGGACGGCGTAGCGCTCGACATCGTGGCAGGGAAAATGGTCGGCGTGCCCCCGGAAAAGCTCCCTATTATAAAAGCTGCGGCGGCAACGGGTATTGGAGCAACAAAGCTTGACCGCATCCGAATACTCGGTGAGGCGTTGGAGCTTGTTGCAGTCAGTCAGTATCGCCTTCCACCGCCGACCCATCTTGAATGGCAGATTCCCGAATGGGCCCGTGGATCTCTCAAAAACGCCTTCACCGCCAAACCGGTGATCAACCATGCGCAATGCATTCAATGCGGCATTTGCCAGGGTCATTGCCCGCAAAAAGCCATTCAAAGTGCGGGAAAGCACCTTCAGATCCGCTACCGCGAATGCATCCGCTGTTTTTGCTGCCAGGAATTTTGTCCCCGGGGCGCTATAACAGTCGGCAGGGGATGGATGCTTGCATTATTCCCAAGACAGAAGGAAAATAGGGAACGACGGAAGAAAACCGATAAGAAAAACTGACAAGTCAAAACCGCCACTACGCGTGAAGAGACGTTTCCTGTTTAAGTCGGCTTCATCGATGATACCCAAAAAATATTGCTTAAATGTAGATCGGTACCTCAGTACAATCTCATAAAGCACCTCCAAGGTAATATGGGGATCTTTCCCAAGAGCATAACAGATTCTGATATGCTCGGAGGCGCCCTTTACTTAGCTAATTATCATGATTCCTGATTTCAACCGTGTTCCTCTTCGTTTATACGCCTTTCCCTGAATAAATAAGAGGAAACCTAAATTTTCTCAGACGAACCCTCTTCATTCCCCGCATCATGAAAATCCTCCGGCTCCATATCGTCGTCTTCATCAATTTCATAGATTGACTCCTGCCTGACTTTTCCCGGTTCTTCTCCCCGTGCCAGCAACTCGCGATACACTATGGGTTTGACATTTATTGGAAGAGACGGATCGATATAGAGCTCCCGAAGGTCCGATAGTTTTATTGACTGCAGAAAACGCTCGGACAGCGCGAGAGGCATGTGCTCGTTTCTGATCAGTGCGAACCGCACCGCCGACCGAAGCGACCAGTTCGGATGTTCGGCAATCATGACCACCGTGGTTGCTATCGTGTCCCTGCGGCTGATGATCTTGTAGAGATGGTTTTCGACGAGCCGGGGATTGTTGAGACACAGCGCTATTATCTCGGGGTCATGGTCCTGAAGCAGTTTGAGCAGAACGTTTCCCGCTGCCATCTTGGCGAGTGATTTCTTCAGCCCCAGTGCCATGGTTGGAATCCGTTCCACGATGATAGACTCGACCTTATGCCGGAATGCGAGTGGGATGGAGGGGCTGCGCGCAATCTCTGCGAGATCGAAGATGCGGAGATGCCTCACGAGAGAGAGCGAGACCAACAGCGGAGTTTTCGGATTGGCGGCCAGAGCCTTTTGGATGGGGTAACTTCCTGACCAGCGGCTGTCCCTAGCGATAGCGGTGAATACGTCCGGCGGCAGATTTTTCCTGCCCACAATAGCCAGGATGTCGTCCTCAGTGAGATTCTGATTGCTAAGCAGGGCTTTAATGACGTGCGGCGACGGGTCATGGAGCAGCGTGACGATCTGTTCAACACCGGCAGAAGCCGCTTGTTCAATTCTTATTTGTTCCGTCCCGTTCATTATTCTATTATACGGGTTTTCAAACCTATTGACAAACACCAAGATTTTCTGTATTTTATTTCTTCAAAACAACAAGAATTGGCAATGTTTTCGGTTCTTCCGATTCACGGTAATTCAAGGATTGCAATGGAACGGACGCTCCTCCTCAACGCTACATTTGAACCGTTAAAGATCATCTCATGGCAGAGGGCGATTACCCTGCTCACTCAAGGAAAAGTGGAGGTAATCGACTTCTACGATCGGGACGTGCGCGGCGTGTCCATCACCTTCAAACTCCCCTCCATCCTCAGACTGCTCAAACTCGTCAAGGTCAGGCGCACCAGCAAGGAAGTACGGTTTTCACGGGCCAACATTTACCAGCGCGATAAATACACTTGCCAGTATTGCGGGATAAAATATCCGGCTGAAGATCTCACCTTTGATCACGTCCTCCCTCAAGTGCAGGGTGGACAAGCCACCTGGGAAAACATCGTGACCGCCTGTCTTGCGTGCAATAACAGGAAAGGCGGCAGGACACCACAGGAGGCACGGATGAGGCTAATACGTCCTCCCGTAAAGCCCCGGTGGATGCCGGTTGTAACAATGACCTTTGGCATCAAGAACGCCCCACTCAGCTGGCGCGATTATCTCTACTGGAACATTGAATTGAGCAAGGACAGTTGAGCACAGATTTCCGTGCCTCGATTATTTACTCGCCATCTTGTTAAATCGTTCATTGCTGACGCAATTGCCAGTCACGGTCCCGTGCTGTTGCCGCTCTCCCTGTCCGCCTAATTTTATTTGCTGTAATACCAAAATAGAAATGATAATCATATAAAGGGCACCTCCGAGCATAGCAGAATCGTAAGATTCTGTTATGCTCATAGGA
>Ga0209415_10000266_pt1 | contig 92517 bp, 84 predicted proteins | sample PeaSoiSIISIP2007_FD_187696 | JGI IMG/M metagenome (GOLD analysis project Ga0209415, IMG submission 187696) | Peat soil microbial communities from Weissenstadt, Germany - SII-SIP-2007 (SPAdes) (version 2) | ecosystem: Environmental > Terrestrial > Soil > Wetlands > Peat | place: Germany... | reverse complement strand
GAAGCCGAAGGACCGCAAGACCCTCCAGAAGGAAGGGCTGGAACTCGAGCGCACGATCCTACGGCGGCATACGGTCCCCGAGAAGGTCCTGATTCAGGCGGAGCTCGGGTACATGCGGCGTCAGCTGCTCGGCGACCGACGGCTCGTCAACGTCACGTACGGCGTGAACCCGCCGTATGCCTTCGTCCACATCTCCTTCGACGAGAAGATGGGGGAGTTCGACTACACCGTCCTGGAGCCGCACCGAACCCCGGAGGAGCTGAGGCAGATCGTTGAGATTCGCGCGCGGATGGAGGCCCAAATGGGTCAGGAAGAGGTCCCGGTGGCGAACGGGGTCGCTCTTTCGGACTCCCCCGAGCTGAAAGAGTACCTCCGCAAGAAGTTCGTCACCGTCCTCGACCTGTACAATATCGACGTGGCCCCCAAGCGACAGCCCGTACTCCTGTACTACCTGACACGGGAGTTCTTGGGGCTTGGCCAAACGGATCCGATCCTGCGGGACCCGTTCCTGGAAGACATCAGCTGCCTCGGGCCGCACCTCCCGATGTTCGTCTACCACCGCGTGTTTGGCTCTCTGCGGACGAATGTCGAGTACGACAACGACATCGAGCTCAATCGGTACGTCTTCCGGCTCGCGCAGGTCGCCGGAAAACACATCTCGATCTACCAGCCGATCCTGGATGCGACGCTCCAGGACGGGAGCCGGATCAACCTGACCCTCGGAACGGAGGTCACTCGGAAAGGCTCGACCTTCAGCATCCGGAAGTTCTCCGCCGATCCGGTCTCCCCCATCGACCTGCTTCGGTTTGGTTCGGTGTCGGCGCAGGAGCTAGCGTACTTCTGGACCCTGGTCGACAATCACCGGTCGCTACTGATCTCGGGCGGAACGGCCGCGGGGAAGACGACGTTCCTGAACGCGATCTCGATGTTCATCCGCCCGGAGGACAAGATCGTCTCGATCGAAGACACTCCGGAGATCCAGATCGACCACGAGAACTGGATCCAGTCGGTCGCCCGCACCGGCTACGGGACAACGTCGGGACTTGGCGGAGCCTCGGGGGTGTCGGGTCTGTCGAACCGGGGAGGCGTCAAGTCGGCCGGCACGGTCACCCTCTTCGACCTCCTCGTCGCCGCGCTCCGGCAGCGCCCGGAGTACGTCATCGTGGGCGAGGTCCGGGGGTCGGAGTCGTTCACGCTCTTCCAGGCGATCTCCGTCGGGCATGCGTCGATGTCCACGATCCATGCGGGCTCGATCCCGGAGCTTCTCCATCGCGTCGAGAACGAGCCAATGAACATTCCCCGGGTCCTGTTCCAGGCGCTCGACGCCGTCGCGTTTCCCGCCCAGGTGGTGGTCAACGGCACGCGTGTCCGCCGGATCACCGGCGTGACCGAGATCCTCGATGTCGACGCGGCCACCAATGAACTGCTCACCAATGAGGTGTTCCGGTGGCTGCCGGCGAAGGACAGCTTCCAGTTCCTAGGACGGAGCTTCACTCTCGAAGAGATTGCCGAGAAGACCGGCAAGACCCAGGAGTCGCTCTTCGAGGAGATGAAACGGAAGGAACTCTACCTCGACCTGATGTCGCGGCTCGGAATGACGTACTACAAAGATGTCAGCCGCGCGATCGCGGCCTACTACATTGCCCCGGCCGACGCGGTCGAAGCGCTCGCGTCGAAGGTCAAGCCGTAGGCGGCGATGTTCGAGCGCGCGGACGCCACGGCCCCCGAAACTCGGCCGGCGCCCGCCACGGAGGTCAAGACTAAGAAGAAGAAGTCCGACGAAGAGGCGTTCTCGATCGCCTACCGGTCCTTCTGCTACCGGCTCATGGGGGAGCGGTTCGACCGCGGTCCGACGAACATCATCGCGACGGAGCGCCTCAAGCAGGCCGGGCTGAACATCAGTTACGGGATGCACCTCGGCGTTGTCGTCGTCACCACAATCATCGCGGTAGCGGCCTCGTTCGTCGTCGGGATCCTCCTCTTCGGTGGCCTTCTCCACTCGACGCTTTGGTACGCATATGTCGCCGCGATAGTCGGGATCACGGCCGGCGCGGTCCAGCTTGGGTTCCGCTCGCTCATCGGCAACCGAATCGCCAACCGGAAGGACGCGCTGGACCGCGAACTCCCGTTCACTCTCAGCGAGCTCTCGGTCCTGGCGAGCACGGGGACGTCCCCGATCGGACTCATGCGCCGGATGGCCTCGAGGGACCACGACCCGGCCATGACCGGCGAATTCAAGCGGGTCGTCTACAAGGTCGACATCCAAGGCGAGGACCTGATCACCTCGCTTGCCGAGACGGCCAAGGAGTCGGCTTCGACGTCCGTCCGGGAGGCGTTCTGGGACCTAGCGAACATGATCCACCAGGGTGGTGACCTGGACGAGTACCTCCGAAACAAGTCCGACGATGTACTGAAGCTGAAGCGTCTCGTCCAGAAGGAGTTCATCGAGCGGCTCTCCACGTTCCTCGACTTGTACGTCTCACTCGTGCTCGTCGGGGTGCTGATGATCGCAGTCGGCGCCTTCCTCTTGAACGCCCTCGGGCAGACCGCCGCCGGCCTCGACTCGAACGAGCTCCTGCTCGTGCTGACGTTCGGTCTCGTCCCGTTGGCGGTCATCATGACCGTCGTCATGATCTCGATCGCCTACGCGAGGTCCGAGTGAGAGGGGCGGCCCGCATCGCCACGATCGTGGCGTTGGTGCTCCTTGCAGTCGGGCCGGCCCTGCTCGCGCCAACCGCGCACGCAGCCGCGGGTCCGGACCCGATCACCATCACCCCGGTAAGCCCCTCGCCCGGGAGCCAGGAACCCTCGTCCACTCCGACAATCCAGGCATCGTTCGGAGATTCGGCAGCCTCGGTCGTGACCAGCGACATCTACGTGACGGTCGGGCCCTACAACCTCACGGATAGCACGGGCTGGAAAGCCACCGCCACGAGCGTTTCCTGCCCGGTCCCCAACATCCTTCCGCTCAAACCGGGGGTCTGGAACATCACGGTCTCGGTCACCGACACCGCTCAGAACACGGCTAACCTGACCTGGAATTTCACGGTCAACCCGAATGCCACCGTCGCCGGCACGCCGGTCTTCTCGATCAAGGCCCAGACGATCCTTCTGTACATCGGCGTCGGCGCTCTCGTCGCCGCCGCGGTCTTCTTCGCGTACATCTGGTACCTACGTCAGACGACCCGGTTCGCCTTCCGGAAGTACTTCGCGACCCACCCGGTTCAGAAGGAGTACCTGGTCCTGTACATCCCCCTCGTGGCGGCGTTCGTCTTCATCCTTATCGGCCTCGACTACGTCACCGGAACGAAGGGGCTCCCTTCGTACGCGACCGACCTCGTCGTCGTCGTGGCCATATTCATCGCTCTGACCGCCTACGGTATCGACGCCCGTCACCAGCTCAACCGCCTCCGCCAGTACGAGCGGGCGTTCGCGCAGTTCCTGTTCGAGATGGCGGATGCCATGCGGGGCGGACTCGACCCGGCGAAGGCGCTGATCGAGCTCTCGAAGACTCACACCAACGTACTGAAACGACCTCTCGCGATTGCCGCGGACGGCCTTCAGTTGGGCCGTCGATTCGATGTCGTGATGGCGGACATGGTCCGTCCCATGAAGAGCCGGCTGATCTCGCGGTACGGAGCGCTGATCAGCGAGGCGACCGATGTCGGGGGGGAGACGGCGACCGTCGTATATCGTGCCGCCAAGGACATGGACGACTTCGTCAAGATCGAGGAGGAGCGGTCGAACCAACTGACCCTGCCAATCGCGGTCATCTACATCGCCTTCGGCGTGCTGATGGCCGTACTGTTCGCCCTCCTGTACATCGCGCCGGAGCTTGGTACGCTGAACATCGGGTTCATCAACGGCGGCTCCGGAGCGCTCAAGGGATCGAGCGGCAGCTCGGTTCCCCGACTCGATGTGAACACGCTTCACGAGCGGTTCTTCGAGTTGATGCTGATCAACTCGCTCGGCACCGGTGCGATCATCGGGGCGTTCAGCGAGGGCCGGGCTCGCTACGGCATCGTGCACGCCCTGGCGCTCGTCGCCGCCACGACGGTGACGTTCCTGTTCCTCTTCCCGTAGGTTCGGGGCCAGGGCGACCGCCCTGAGGGGCGCTCAGCTAGGGGATCACGTAGGAGTAGTTGATCGTCGCCGAGTCGAGGAGGCCGTTCGAGTTCTGGACTGTCAGCGTGATCGCGTAGGTGTACGTGGTTGGCAGCGCGAACGTCGTCACGCTTGCAAACGGCGCTACGAGCTTCTCGCCGAGGGCGGTCACCGGATTCGGGAGCGGAGCTCCGGCGCTGGTGTTGAGGATGCTCCAGCTCCACTGGTCGATCGTCCCGTTCCCGGTCTGGAACGACTGGGAGCCGTCGAGCACCGGCACGTCCCGGTAGCCGGTCCCGGTGAATTGGGAGGTCGTGCTGACGAGCGGAAGGGCGGTCGGAGGGAGGAACACCTGCGTGAACGTGTTCTGGAGCGTCGTAAACAAGCTGATCTTCAGGAAGCTGTCCACCACGACGTTCGTCGTGACATCGAAGAACGCGAACGGACAGGTGCCGGACGTGAGGGGGACGTTGCTCGAGTTGACGGTAACCTGGACGACCTGGAACGGCGGCAGCGTGAACGGAGTCGAGTCGTTGTAGCACTCGGGACTTCCCCCCGCCGGCGAGATGTTCTGGACGAGGAAGAACCGGAGCGGATTCCCGTTCACGGCGACGGAGGCGACCGTCGACGGGTTGATGAACTCGCTCGCGAGCACGAAGGTGAAGTTGGCGAGGTTCGTCGTGTTCGACGGATCTGGCGTCACGTGGGCGACGCTGAGGACCTTGAGTTCCTCGAGGTTCCGCTGCTGGGCCTCCGCCTGCTGGCTCTGGAGTTGCTTCTGGTAGGAGGCGATGAAGGCGGCGAGGGCGATCGCGGCGGCGACAACGATCAGGACCAGCATGAGGGTCCCGACAATCTCGGCGATCCCTCGCTTCTGCGAGATCGAGCGACGGGCCGGGCGAAGCACGACCGACGAGCGGCGAACCGCTCTTTAGGCGTTCCCTACGTAAACTGCGTAGTTGACCCGAGTTCTCCGGAGGCTCCCTATGGCATCGTTATGGGCCGAACTCCGTACTCGGGGCCGTGAACGTCCCTGTCGAGGTTCCGGGCCTCGGCACTATCGTGCCGGAGGTCGACGGGGGCACCATCGTCATCGTCGAGAGTGGGGCCGACGGCGCCAAGAGCTTCCTCGTCCGAACCCTGGCCCGGACCGCGCTCCGCCAGGGCGACATCGTCACCTACCTGACGTCGCGGGACGCGTCCGACGTCCGGGAGATGCTGCTCGACGGCGGCTCGGCTACCCCCCCTCCACCGGAGCGTCTCGCCGTCCAGGAGCTCGATTCGCTCCCCGACTGGCACCCCAACGGGACCTCGGTCGGGGTCCTCGCGATCGATTCGTTCTCCTTCTTGACCCTCGACATGTCCCCTCCGGCCCTCGCCACGATGATGCGGTCGTTCCGCGCGCAGTGCCACGCCTCCGGGCTCACAGTGATTCTCGCCACGGACCGCGGCATGTTCGAGCCCCGGAACGAGGCGATCGCGATCCACCTTGCGGACGGACTCATTCAGTTCCACACGAAGGAAGGGCCGGAGGGTCTCGTTCGCTACCTGCGGATTCCGAAGTGGAGCGCGGGTACGTTAACCGACCGCAACGTCTACTACGAATTCGACGGAAAGCATATGGCCATCGACCTCCGACGGCGGGTACTGTAGGAGCCCGAATTGCCCGCCCCCTCCTACGAGCGCTACGGACTCCTGAGCAATCCGTTCCGGGACCTCGCGAGCGAGAGTCTCGAGGACGTCGAGCTGTTCCACGTCAACCTCGAGGTCGACCGGCTCCTCGAGACGATGCGCGAGGAGGTGTTCGCGAAGGAGAACCGCGCAGTCGTCGCACTCGTCGGATTGCATGGGGCGGGGAAGACCGAGCGGTTGCTCCTGACGTCCCAGGAGGCGAAGGCGCGCAAGGCGTTCGCCGTATTCTTCGACGTGACGACGAAGACGACCTGGGTCGCCCGGGGCATGGCCGAGACGTTCCTCAAGACGGCGAACCTCGGCGGATTCAAGCAGCTGTTCAGCGCCCCGAAGTGGTTCCGCGATGTCGCGGCGATCTCGAAGGTGAAGGACCAGAGTTACGACCCCGTTCGCACGGGGCGGGCGTTCGCCACGGCGCTGAACGCGAACGCGCCGGCGTACCTGCTCCTCAACGACCTCCACAACCTCGCCGCCTCCAAGGAGCGGACGTTGTTCATCAAGACCCTCCAGGAGATCCTCGACGGAATCCACCCGGGCGTGATGGTGATGTGGGGCGCGTTTCCTACCTTCATGCTGCAACTCGCGCGGGAGCAGGCCCCCTTGATGAGCCGGATCAACCGGACCATCGTGCTGCCGCGACTCACCGCGGACGAAGCGGCGCTGCTTCTCGCAAAGAAGCTCCTCGCCAAGCGGATCGTGGAGGGCCTCGACCCGCTCTACCCGTTTGACCGCGACGTCGCCTCGAAGCTGAACCTGATCGCCTACGGCAATCCCCGGCGGCTGCTCGAGCTCGCGGACGCGGCGCTCGAATACGGGGCCGCCCACCGAGCCTACCGCGTCGACGAGGAGGTGCTTCGAGCCGCCCTCGTAGAACGGAAGGTCAAGGAGATCGACCGGATCATGGACGAATCGTTCACCTGGTCGGAAGAGAGCCTGTTCGACGACCCCATTCATGGCCAGGGGGTCGGGCCCACCGTCACGCCCGGGAGGCCTCCGCAAGCTTCGGGAACGGCGGCCGCCGCTTCCGCCACCCCGCGGGCCTCGACCCGACCGGCCCCGAGCGTTCCTCCGAAGACCGCGACCTAGCGGCCCGTCTCCGGAAACTCCGTAGTACCCGTACGAGGTTCCTGCGCGCTCCGCCGACCGCGAAAATTGATTAAGGGCACCCCGAGTCGGCGGCCCTGATGTCGTCGGGTCCGGGTTCGGAGGGGTCGGGGGTCCGGGCGTGGAGCGGCCCTCAAGCGGCGTCGTCCGGCAGCTCGGGAGGGTCCGCGTCGCGACGCTCCACCCTCTACATGGCGCTCGTCGCCGTCGGACTCGTGGTGATCGTGGTCATCTTCGTGACGTTGTTCGTCCTCCCTCGGCACCACACGAACCCGAGCACCCCGGCCGGTACGCTCCTCGTCCCGGCCGGACACGCGTACGACGTCTTCGGGGGGCAATCGGCGAGCGACTCCTTCACGCTCACGGCCGCCGGGACCCTCCACGGCGCGTTCGAGTCGTCGTACCCGATCACCGCGTTCGTCCTCACGGACGCCCAGTACCACGTCTACGGCCATTCGGGGAACGTGACGAGCTACCAGTGGGCCTCCGGCTCCGTCACTTCCTACACGATCGACGCGAGCATCCCCGCCGGGTCGTGGAATCTCGCCTTCATCGACCTGAACGTCCAATCGACGAGCGTCCTCGTCACGACGGACATCGTCGTCACCACGCCGTAAGGGCGCGGAAGGGAGCGCTCCCTCCGACCGGGGCTCCGCCGGCGCCCTAGGCCGCCGCCACGGCGACGGCGCGCTTCGGTCGCTCGGACTCCGCGACGACGGCCATGTTGATCGCCTGCTCGGCGATGTCGGTCGCGTAGCGACCCGAGCGGCCGATCCGGTCGACGATCCCGCCCAAGGCGAGCAGCTCCTCCCCCTTGCGGGAGGAGACGAGATGGGTGAGCTGGTCGATCAACTTCTGGTGCTCCGTCAGCAGGTCGATCGCCTCGTTCGCAGCCTCGATGTCCCGCGCGATCAGGGCGCCGAACGACTTGTCGAGCATCCCGACCGCCGAGTTGGTCGCCTCCTCGAGCGCTTTCATCAGCTTGCCGTCGATGGGCTTGGATTGGCCGAGCACGCTCAGCGAACCGGCGATCCGCTCCGCGTGGTCGCCGATCCGCTCGAGGAGCTTCGCGACGAGACAGTGCCCCTGGATGACGGCCGCCGGGCCGCGTCCGTCGCCGTCGTTACCGCCCGGGCGGGCGAGATGGTACTGCTTCGCGACCATCCAGTAGAGTCGATCGACGTCCTGGTCACGCTGCGCCACGTCGTGCGCAAGCGACGAACTGTTCGTCTTGATGGCCTGTACGGAGTCCTCGAGCATCGCTCGGACGATCAGGTGCATCCGTCGCAGACATTTCTCCGAGTTCAGCTCGGAAGTATCCGATAGGTCCTGAATGACGAGCCCCGTGCGCGTCTCCTCGATGACCTCCGGTCCGATCACGAGGTGGCAGAACTCGCGCGCGACCCGGCGGACGAAAGGCCCCCGGTGGGGGTGGAAGCGCACCTCGATCAGTCCGAACCCGGAGATGTACGCTCCGATCAGCTTCCGGAGCAGGTGGTCCCGCGTGTCCTCGCCCCGCTCATCGAACACCTTGCGGAGCACCGCCGGCTTCTCGTGCGGCTGCCGGCGGACCGAAACCGAGCCGTCGATCTCGGTCTCGACGAAAATGGTGTCCCCCGCCTTCAGGCCCGAACTGTGGACCCAGCGCTTCGGTAGGGAGACCAGGTACGTCGAGCCTCCGGCGAGCTGTAGCTTGCGGCCCTCGAGCGGCGTGGGGCTTCCTCCGAGCTAACGTAGTTCTCGATGGCCTTAAGCATTATTTACCGCGACTATATAGTAAACCGGAATCCTCGGGGCCGCGCCCACTCCGGGGAGTTCCGGACGTCCTTCGCGCCATCGAGCCCGCCCCGATGGGTTAATCTGCCCGACCGTCGGAACCTCGCGCGACTCGGCCATCGGCCGAGGGCGACCCAGGATCATGACCGCGACGTCCCCCAGTCGATCGCCTCGAGTTTCGCGATCCGGAGCGGCGGATTCTCCGACCGCTCCGCCGTCCAGACTGACCGTCGTCGCCGAGGAGCCGCTGTGCGCGGAGACTCCGCTCGCCGAACTCGATTCGTGGATCACGCCCACGGATCGGTTCTTCATCCGAAGCCACTTCGATATCCCCAAGATCGACGCCGAGGGGTGGCGCCTGACCATCGACGGCGAGGTGGATCGACCGCTCAGCCTCACGCTCGCCGCGCTTCGTCGCGAGCGCGCCCGGACAGTCGTGAGCACCATGGAGTGCGCGGGGAACAGCCGTTCCTCCGTGTATCCAGCCGCGGAGGGGGTCCGATGGCGCCATGGGGCCCTCGGCACCGCGAGCTGGGCGGGGGTGTCCCTCGGCGAGGTGCTCGCGAAGGTCGGCATCCGCCCCGCCGCGATTGAAGCAGTGTTCGAGGGAGCGGACCGCGGCCATGAGGCCGAGGTCCCGGAGGAACTGACCTATGCGATGAGCGTCCCGCTCGGGAAGGCGATGCACCCGGACACAATACTGGCCTTCGAAATGAACGGAGAACCGCTCACGCCGGCCCACGGGTTTCCGGTGCGAGTGATCGTCCCGGGATGGTACGGGATGGGCTCGGTAAAGTGGGTCACTCGAATCTCTCTCATCGACCACTCCTTCCGAGGATATTTCCGGACCCACCCGTACACGTTCGTCCACGAAGGGGATGACCCGAACGTCCTCCGAAAGCCGGTCACCTCGCTGCAGGTGAAGTCGGTGATCACCTCCCCCTCCGAGGGCGCGACCGTATCGACCGGGCGGATCGTGGTCCGAGGGGCGGCGTGGTCGGGCGGGTCGGCGATCGCCCGAGTGGAGGTCGCGATCGGGCTTCCCCGCGATTCCGGCGGGGAGAGGGTCTGGCAGAGCGCGACGATCCTGGAGCCGAAGGCGCCCCACGCCTGGGTCCGTTGGGAACTTCCGGTCGACCTCGAGCGTCCCGGCTATTTCGTGCTCCGTTCGCGGGCGACCGACGAGCGCGGCGACACGCAGCGGCTCCGCGCCGAGTGGAACTTCCGGGGCGTGGCGAACAACTCGATCCACGCCGTGCCGCTGATCGTCCGCCGGAACCCGGTCGATAGCCGGAGCACCCCGTAACCCGCCGCTTCCGTCGTAACCGAGAGGATAAATACCCACTCCGACGGAATCGACCCGTTGGCGACGCGGTTCCCGATGGCGGTCGCGCTGTTCGAATCCCGGGGGATTGTCCGTGTTCGGTGACCCGGTCAACAACCTCTGGGTGATCGTCGCCGGCCTCTTGGTCTTCACGATGACCATCGCGGTCGGCCTCCTCGAGGTCGGCGAGCTCGGCGAGGCGCTCTACGCGAGCCTGATGAAAACCGTCCTGATGACGTGCCTCGCGCTGTTCGTGATGGCGATCGTCGGGTTCAACACCGCGTTCGCGCCGACGATCGGCGGCGGGGTGATCGGCAACCCGTTCTACCGCCCCGGCCTGTTCCTCGGCAGCTTCGCCGCGAGCCCGGCGACCGCCCCGGGCACCGTCTGGTGGTCGATGGCCCCCGCCGGGTTCAACACCGGCCTCGACACCGGAACGTACTTCCTCTTTGAGACGGCGTTCGCCGCCGTCACCCTCGCCCTCGTCGGGGTCGTCGTCCTCCGGAAGATGAAGCTCGTCGCGCTCGGCGCCTACTCGATCGTCTACTTCGTCCTGATCTGGAACCTTCCCGCGGCCTGGATCTGGAACCCGACGGGCTGGCTCGCCAAGCTCGGCATGGTCGACTTCGCCGGCGGGCTCGTGGTCCACGGGGCGGCCGGCGCCGCCGGGCTCGGGCTGCTCTACCAGTTCTGGCGCGAGGAGCGGGCGAAAGGGTTGACCGCGAGCCCGCAAGCGACGATCCAGGTCTCGCCCGGATGGCTCACCCTCGCCATCCTGCTCCTGTGGGTCGGATGGTTCGGGTTCAATCCAGGTAGCGTCCTCGCGTTCAACGACGAGACGACCGTCGTCGTACTAACGACGTTCCTTGCGGCCGCTTCGGCAATGCTCTCGGTCCTCGCGTTCCGCCACATCCTCCACGTAGAGGCGCCGACGCTCCTCGACGGAACGAACGGGATCCTGATGGGGCTCATCGTCATCACGCCAGTAGCCGGGTTCGTCAGCCCGGCGAGCGCCATCGTTCTCGGGATCCTCGGGGGCCCGATCTTCCTCCTCGGGGAGAAGTACTTCGCGAAGTGGAAGTGGATGTCCGACCCCGTCGGCCTCCTGCCGGGGCACCTCGTCGGCGGGCTGTTCGGCGTCGCGATGATCGCGTTCTTCGCCGAACCCGCGTACTCGGGCGCGCTCCCGGGCTATCCCGGCCTTCCGAGTCTCCCGGCCGGGCTGCTCTTCGGCGGCGGGACCCCCGCGCTCCACCAGCTCGGGATCGAGATGTTTGGAGTCGTCGCGGTGATGGTCACCGTCTTCGTCCTCTCCTTCGTCACCGCCTGGGTGCTCGCCAGGTTGCTCGGCGGCATCACGACCGATTATCGGAAGGAAGGGATCCTTCCGTAATCCGGCGTCGGGCCCCAGATATACCATCGCCGTGATCCGGGCGCCGATGTACCTGAGCTACGTCGGCCTCCGGGTGCGCGACCTCCCTCGGTCGATCCGGTTCTACACCGAAGGGTTCGGCCTCGTACCGGTCGACCCCGACGAACCCGCCCGGATCGACCCGAAGGTCCGGTGGGCGATCCTGCTCCGCGACCCGAGGTCGGGGCAGCGGATCGAGCTGAACTACTACCCGCCGGGGGACTCGTACGCCACGCCGTACGCCCCCGGGGAGGAACTCGACCACGTCGCGTTCCGCGTCGACGACCTTGCCGCGACGTTGGATCGGCTCGAGAAGCTCGGCCATGCCCCCGAGCGGATGGCCCACTACGAGGGTCGCATGGCCACGACCCCGAACTATCGGATGGCGTACGTCCGGGACCCCGACGGGATCCAACTCGAGCTGTTCGACGCCCCCGGGGACGGGGCGTACTCCCCGAGCTCGTACTAGCGCCCGGCCCCGCGCTCCGGCCCGTTAAGGGCGGTCGGCGCCCTCGCGGGCCATGGCCGCGAACCCCCCGGCCGAGTTCCAGTGCCCGGTCTGCGGCATGGTCCTCTCGAACGAGATCGAGTTCTCCGAACACCAGGACGTCCACCTCGAGGAACGGGCGGAGGGCCAGAGCGAGCTCCCGGTCCACCAGTGCGTGCTCTGTTCCGCGCGGTTCCGGACTCCGGAAGAGCTCCGGGACCACCACCGAACGGCCCACAACCGCTAGGGCGACCACGCACGGGACGGCGGCCCGGCGGGACCGCCCGGCTCCGGTCGGGCTCGGCGGGCCTGACTCACATCTTCTTTTCGAAGTCGAGGATCGTCGCGAAGAGCGTCGAGTACAGGTGGTTCGCCCCGGACTCGAACTCGAGCTGCCAGACGTCGCGGATGGCCAGTATCTTGTGCCGGACCCGGCCGATCTCCCGGCCATCCGGGCCGTTGATCGAGTACTTCCGGCGGATGATGTTCCCCTTGGTCACCATCATCGGGGCGCCGTTCGGGTCGACCCACGTCGCGTGGAGCCCGCCGATGAGGCTCCGCTTCATCTCGATCGCGCCGAAGCTCCCGCCGGTGACCGCGTCGACCACGTCGAACCGGGCCTTGTTGCCGCCCGAGCCCTTCTTGATCAACATCGCCACCTGCTGGTTCGAATCCTTGACGGTGTAGGTGTACTGCATGCTCCGCGCCGCGTACCGTCCGACGTAGTCGCCCGCGAGCTGGGACACCGCGCCCTTCAGCAGCGCTCCGCTCACGTTCTGGCCGGCGTCGAGGCCGATGTAGGCGAGCGGATTCTGGGCCGAGTCCATCACCCAGTAGTTCTTCCCGAGCGACAAGATCTGCATCTTCATCAGCAGCATCTTCTGGCCCTGAAGCGAGTTCACGATGTTCTGCGCCGCGGGGTTCATCCCGGCCATATTCCACGGTACAGTGTTCAGGGGAAGCCCGTTTCGGTCGAACCCCGACCGGAACCGACGATGGTCCCGTTCGGGAAGGATTTCCGAAGACTCTACCCTCCGGTCCGGGTCCCGGACCGCGAGGACCGACGATGGGGGAACCACCCGCCGCGGCGCAAGCGCACTTTGAGAAGCTGATCGTCCAACTCGCCGAGGACGCGGGGACGGACGGTCCGCGACGGAAAGGGTTCGCGAGCCATTCGATGTTCGTCGGCCGGAAGATGTTCGCGATCTTGGACGAATCCGGCGCGCTCGTCGTGAAGTTGCCCCCCGAACGGGTGGCCGGGCTCATCGCCTCGGGCGCGGGCTCCGGTTGGTCGCCCGGCCACGGGAGCCCACTGAAGGAGTACCTCGCGGTCGGATTCGATCGCAAGGCGCGGTGGCTGTCGCTCGCCAAGGAGTCCCGGACCTTCATGGCGTCCAAGGGGTAGGTCTCGTTTCCCCCCCGTCCCAGAAGTTCATTACGGAATACCGGTCCGGTCGTACGCCCCCCGGATCTCGCCGGAGGTGGCGGTCCAGACGAACGTGGCAAGCGGGTCCCGGTTCCGGCGGAGGTGGTCCCGCAGGGCGTACTTCAGCCGGTGGGCACTCGCGGACGCTCCGGGGCGGTCCTTCCGGCGGGAAAAACCGTCGATCAGCCGGTCCATGAGGGTCAGGCCCGCCCGGTCAGCCGGGAGGGGGTGGAGGTGGAATCGGGGATGGCGGTCCAGCCACTGCTCCACCTCGGCCGGCACGGGGTAGAGGCGGCTGTCGATGAGCATGTGGACGTCGAGCACCCTCGGCGTTTCCCGGTCCATCATTTGCAAGAACGCGCGGAACTCCGCCGCCTGGTCGCGGGGCCTCGCGGGCGGAACGAACGGGAGGGCTCCCGGGGACGGGGAACGCGGCCGGACGCGCTCGTCGGTCGAGAAGGCGACCGCCCGCCCCGGAGGATTCACATACAGGCCGACGAGGTCCGTCACGACGTCGAGGAACCCCATCCCGCGATCGGCGGGCGGGCGGGGACGTTGGCGGCGCGGGTGGACCCCGTGCTCGCTCCAGATCCGCTGGACCGTCGATTTGCTGACGCCGAGCTCCTGGGCCAACCCGCGGGCTGTCGGAACGCGCCCGGTGGGAGGTCGGCCGTCGGACGCGGCGCGAACGACGGCCCGGACCTTGGCGCCGGGAATCGACGCCGGCCGACCGGGCCGCGGGGCATCGCGGACCAAGCCCGCGACGCCGTGCGCGAGGAAGCGTCGACGCCAAAGGGCGGTCGTGGCCGGGCTCGTGCCGAGCTCGGCGGCGACCTGCAAATTCGTGGCCCCTTCCGAGGCGCGCAGCGCGATGGCGACGCGGAGCGCGACCCGGGCCGGGGTCGCCTCCGACCGGGCGAGCGCCAGCAGCTGGCGGCGTTGCTCCCAATGGAGGCGAATCGAAGGGGCCCGACGCACGAACCGGGATCGTCGCACTCCTATAAAGTAGGATATTTTTGGGTCGTCGCCGCGGCTTCATAAGGCGTCCCGGCCCGACTATGGCGATGGTCGACGCCAGACCGAGACGCGAACGTCCGCGCGCCCGAGCCTTCTTCGTCCCCTCCCTTCGGCCACCCCCGACGGAACGCGGCCGGCAGGAGGCGTAGGCGATGGACCCGATCTCCTCGCTCGGCCTCGGCCTCCTTGCCTTCGTCGCGGCGCTCATCAACGGCGCGGTCGGCTACGGCTTCTCCTCGATCGTCACGCCGATCGCGATCCTGTGGTACTCGAACAAAGTCCTCAACCCGGCCCTGGTGATCGTCGAGGTGGCCGTCAACGTGACCCTCCTGTACCGCGAGCGACGGTACATCCGTCGGACCTGGAGCCGGGCCCGACCGCTCGTCACCACGCTCCTCCCGGGCGTGATCCTCGGGACGATCGGACTCGCCTACCTCGCCGTGAACGACGTGAAGGTGATCGTCTATGCGACCCTGCTGCCCCTCGTCCTCCTTCAACTGGTCGGCTTCTACCGGCCCCTCAAGAACGAGAAGCGGGGCGGGCTCGCCGTCGGACCGGGGATCGGGTTTCTGTACGCGCTCACGACGATCTCGGGGCCCCCGCTCGCCCTGTTCCTCCGGAACCAGGGGATGTCGAAGAACGAGTTCCGCTGCACGATCGCCCAGATCCGGGTCGCCGAGTCCTCGCTCACCCTCGGAACGTACTTCGCGTTCAGCACGCTGTTCGGCTCGAAGCTGATCACCCTTCCCTCCCTCAGCCTCCTGCCGATCCTCGTCATTCCGGTGGTCGTCGGGATCCCGCTCGGCACGCTGCTGCTTCGGAAGGTGAGCCCCGAGTTCTTCCGAAGGTTCGTGATGTCGGTCGACGCGATCCTGGTCGCCTACGGGCTGTCCCGGGTCGTCGTCGCGCTCAAGTGGGTGTCGAACGAGCTCGCCTATCTCGCCCTCGCGGTGGCGTTTGCCGTGATCGGCGTCCTCACGTGGCTCTCGCTCCGGACCCTCCAGACCGCCCCCGCCGAGGCGACGGACGACGAGCCGCCCGAGCCCCCCACGAGCTGGGGCGCCGGAGAACCGGCTGGCCCCTCCTAGGGCGTTCGCCCGAGAGGGGAGATCGGGCTGCCTCCCGACCGGCTCCGAATCTCCCGTCGGATCGCCCTAGTGACCCGCCCACGGGGCGAACGGGGTCGGTGGGGCTGGTCCCTCTATCGCGAGGCGCCTACGAATTCCGACGGCTGGCGAACCGCCGCGAACACCAGATGGAGCGGGACTTCGCGAATCGCCTCCCGCTGCGGGTTCGCGGAGAGGAACGCCGGCGTACCGTCCGGCTCCTCCATCGCGATGACGGCGAAGCCGGCGAGGGCGAGCTCCCGAACGTACCACGACAAGGGACGGTGGTACGCGCGGGTCGCGAATTCGGGCCGGTCCGGGACGACCCACGGTACGGAGGCCTCGAACGGCTCGCGGTACCGACCCACGCGCCGGCTCACGGACGTGACGAACTCCTTGCGCTCCCAGAGCCAGGAGGAGGCGCCGGGTACGTCGAAGCACGGATGGCCGAGGCTGGCGACGAACCGACCCCCCGGCCGGAGCACGCGCGCCACCTCGCGGAACGGGGCCACCACGTCCGGCATGTCCATGAGCGCCATGTTCGAGTAGACGAGGTCGAACCCCGCCGTTCCGAGCATCGGCATCGACCCGGCGTCGACGACCTCGTAGTCGACCCCGAGCGGGTCGGCCCGCTCCCTCGCCCGGGCCAATTCGATGATGGGTCCGGAACGGTCCGCGCCGACGACCGTAGCGCCCCCCCGGGCGAATCGCCGGGCGAGGTAGCCGTTGCCGCAGGCGAGGTCGAGGATCCTTCGCCCCCGGACGTCGCCGACGAGCGCGATGAGCGGCGGGTCGATCAGCTCCCGATGCCAGAGGTCTCCCTCCTCGCCCATCTTCGCATCGTACCACGCCGCGAGCTCCGGCCAATCCACGGTGTCCGGCATGGGCGTCCCCCGTCGAGGCGGCCCGTCGCTTGAGGTTGGCGGCGGCCCTCGATTTCGCCGTGGCCCGGCCTCAAATACCCGAGGCCAGTCGCGGCGCGGCGAGGTCGCCCCGATGGTCACCGTAGAGGTCCAGCACAACAAGTGCACCGGCTGCACCCACTGCCGGGATGTTTGTCCCACGACGGTCTTCGAGATGCAGCCGCGCGAGAACTTCCCGGGCTCCGTGGACGACCCGGGCGTCGCGGCGAAGTTCCAGTTCCGGGCCGAGAAGTCCATGGTCATCCACGGGCCGGACTGCATCATGTGCGAAGCGTGCCTCTTCGAGTGCGAAGGGGAGTGCATCACGATCGTCGACGACGAAGGCACCGTCCACCAGTCCACGTACAAGTAGCGGGCCGGGAGGCCCCACATGGCGTTCGCGCGGCTCGAGCGAGACGCGTGGACCGACCCCGAGGTCGCCGACGCGTACTCCCGCCTGTGGGCTGAGTTCGTCGCCCCCTCGGTCCCCCGCCTCCTCGATGCCGCGCTCGTCGGCCGGGGCGATTCGGTTCTCGACGTCGCGACCGGCCCAGGGCCGGTCGCTCGGGGTGCCCTCGCGCGGAACGCTCGCCCGGTCGCGCTCGACTTCTCCCGCCCGATGCTGCGCCAGGGGGCGCCGTCCGTTCCGAAGGTCCAAGCCGACGCCGGCCACCTCCCGGTGCGGGACGGTTCGTTCGACCGGGTCGTCTCCAACCTCGGGCTCCTGCACTTTCCCGACCCTTCGGCGGCGATCCGCGAGGCCGCCCGGGTCGTCCGGCCCGGCGGCGTCGTCGCCTTCGCCGTCTGGGGCGCGGACGCGACGGCGCTCCGGATCGTGCCGGCCGCGCTGACGGCGCTCGGGCTCGTCTCGCCGGAACCGTCGGCGCCCGGGTTCTTCCGGTTCGGCGAGCCCGGGGTCCTCGAAGGGGAGATGCGGGCGGCGGGACTCGTTCCGATGCCGACCGAGACCGTCGGCTGGGCCGGGGCCGTACCCGACCCGGAGTCGTTCTGGGCGATGTTCCACGACGGAACCGCGCGCACGCGAGCCTCGATCCGGGCGCTGTCGGACGCCGACCGCACGCGACTCCGGGCCGAGGTTCTCCGACGCGCCGGCGACTTCCGTTCGGCCGACGGCCTCGCCATCCCGACCAGCGTCGTGGTCGGGCGGGGGCGTCGCCCGCCGTCCTCCGGCTAGCCCTTCGCGTCGATCTCTCTCGCGAACGCGCGCAGCATCTCGGCCGCCGATTCGAGGTGCCGCTGCGACAGCTGCTCAACGTTCACGCCGAGCGGGACCTCGCTCCCCGCCTCCGCGGACGTCCTAAGCACCTCCGACCAGAGGAGGAGCGCCCGGTCGACCGACCGGGCGACCGCGCCCCGCTCGTCGCCGTTGAGGATCGCCCGCTCGGTCGACTCAGGGATGTCGGCGCCGAGCCACCGAACGAATTCGGCATCCGCCTCGTCGGCCAACGGGGCGACCGAGACGATCACCGACGCGGGCGGGAGCCCGGATTGGCGGCACAGGAGGTCGTACTGCTGGACGAGGCGCCCGGTCGCGGTCGCGTCGAAGGCGATCTGGGTGGTGAAGAACGTCGCGCCCGCGCGCGTCTTCGCCAGCATCCGGTGCGCCTCGCCGGCCCTTTGGGGGATCGCGATGTTCCCGAGCGCCCCGCCGCCGCCCTCCACCGCGGCGCGGCAGAGCCGGTCCGCCTCGGCGACCGGGGGTCCGGGGTAGGGAATGTACCGGCTCGAGCCGCCGACGAGGACGAACGACCGGATCCCCTTCGTGAGCGTCTCGTCGGCCCAAGCCGATGTGGCCGACGGGCTCGGCAGGTGCGCGACGACCTTGTTCACGACCGGCTCGGTCGCGGTCGCGGTCGCGAGCCGCCGGGCGTACCACCGAACGTCGCCGGACCGGTAGTAGGGCCGGCCGTCGTGATTCTCGTCGACGAGTTCGGGGACGTTGACCGCGTCGACCCGACCGACGGACGCGAGGACAGCGACGTCCGCCTGGAACTGGGCCTCGACGCGCGCCGGGGGCGCGCGGGCGCTCGGGGGAACCGGCTCGAAGAACAGCGGGCGTTTGGCGAGCGCGGCGACGATCGGACGACCCATCGGTCTCGCCTAGGGGTAGCGAACCGGCCTATCAGGGTTGGGCGCCGGCGGCCGCTTGCGGTGGATGCAAGGGGCCGACCTCTCAGGAAACCTTGGGGAGCGGGTCGAGGTGGAACAAGCGCCGAGCGTTGTCTCCCAGGATCCGCTCGCGATCCTCCAACGGGATGGGCAGCGTGCTCACGAGCTCGACGGCCGTCGCGATCGACTCGAGCGGCCAATCGGAGCCGTACAGGACCCGGTTCGCGTCCCCGATGGTGACGATGAGCTGGTGGAGCCGGGCTTGGGCCCGCTCGAACATCGGCCGGAAGTACGGGACGGAGGGCTTCGCCAGCAGACCGGAGCAGTCGGTCCAGACGTTCGCGTTCTTGTAGACGAGCTCGGCGGTCTCCTCCACCCACGGGTTGCCGAGATGGCAGAGGACGAACGAGACCTCCGGCCACCGGACCGCGACCTCGTCGACCTCGATCGGCCGGGCGAACTTGAGGAGCCCATCGCGCTCGAGAGTGTCCCCTTGGTGGATCATCACGGGGACCTTCCGGCGAACGGCGAACTCGTACACCGGGTCGAGCCGGGGGTCGTGCGGGTAGAACGGGAGGTACCCCGGGAACAGCTTGATCGCGGTCAATTCGGGGGTCCGGCCCCACCGTTCGACCGCCTCCGCGATCCGGGCGGGACCGATCGCCGGGTCGATCGTGGAGACCAGGTGGAGTCGTTGCTGGCTCTCGGCGCGGAGGGTCCGGCCTTCGTCCAGCGTGGCGGCCACGTCGGGCGCATGCTGGACAGGGATCGCGAGACCGGAGCCGATCCCGGCCGCGTCGAGCTCCGCGAGCAGCCCGCGGACGGTGTAGTCGAGGTCGGGACGGTAGGCCGTGCCGGGGAGGTCGCGCCAGTACCGGGTCAGGTGAAGATGGACATCGACCCGAGCGCCGGGCGCCACGTCCGACCGAGCGTCCCGAAGGCGATAACCGTCACCGCCTACGGCGCGCTCCGAGGGATTCATAACCCGCCACGGGGTTCTCGACGCCGGAGCGACCGATGACCGGTACGGAGACGTGGCTGAGCTATCCGGACGCGCCGCGGATCCTGACGCCGCCACCGGGTCCGCGCTCCCGGGCCCTGCTCGCGGACCAGGCGCGCCTCGAGACGGACGCCGTGGTGTACTCGAAGTACTTCCCGATCGCCGTCGCGAACGCCCTCGGCTCCACGATCGAGGACGTCGACGGGAACCGGTTCATCGACTGGGTCGCCGGCGTCTCCGTCCTCAACCTCGGCCACCGTCACCCCGCGATCGCCGCCGCCCTTGCGGCGCAGGCCGGGAAGGTCTGGCACGCCCTCGAGCTCCCCACGGAGGCGCGCATCGCGTTCCTGAAGGCGTTCGTCGACGCCCTCCCGGGCCGGCTCCGGGGCCACGCGCGTGTCCTGTTCACCGTCACGGGCGGGGACGCGGTCGAGACCGCCGTCAACCTCGCGGACCACGCGAAGGGCCGCCGGGGGACGGTCGTGTTCTCGGGCGCCTACCACGGGGTCCACGGAGGCGCGGCGAACCTCACGAGCGGGAAGCGGTACCACCGCACGACCTCCTTCCACGGGGCGACCACGATCCGTGTCCCGTTCCCGGACCCGTTCCGCCCGGTCCTGGGACCGCGGGACGACCTCACGAACGCGACCCTCCGGTACCTCGAGCACCTCGCCCGGGACCCGCACTCCGGGGTCGACGAGATGTCGAGCGTGCTCATCGAGCCGATCCTCGGGGAGGGCGGCTACGTCGTCCCCCCGGACGACTTCCTCGGAGCGCTCCGGGAGTTCTGCAACGACCACGACCTCCTGCTCATCGCGGACGAGGTGCAAACCGGGCTCGGACGCACCGGCAAGATGTGGGCCGTCGACCACGCCCGCGTCACCCCGGACATCCTGTGCGTCGCGAAATCGATCGGCGGCGGCCTCCCGGTGTCGATGGTCGCCTATCGCGACGACCTAGTACCGTCGCTGCCGCCCGGCTTCCATCTGGGGACGTACCGGGGCAACCCCCTCGGCCTCGCGGTCGGGACCGCGGTACTCGGCGTGCTCTCGTCCACCGACGTGATCGAGCGGACCGAGCGGCGGGGTCGCCAGCTGCTGAAGCGATTCCGCGAGGTCCAGGCGGTCGACCCGTCGATCGGCGACGTGCGCGGACGGGGATTCATGGTCGGCCTCGAGTACGTCCGCTCCCCCTCGGACCATCACCCGTGGACCGACCGGGCGAAGGCGATGCGCCACGAGCTGTTCCAGCGGGGCGTCCTGATGCACACGTGCGGGGGGTTCGACCACGTCCTGCGGTTCATGGCCCCCCTCACGATCGAGGACGAGCTCCTCGAGCGGGGCCTCGCCCGGTTCGCGGAGGCGTCGGCCGCCCTCTCGGCCCCCCCGTCGCCGCCCGCGAGGGGCCGGGGCGCGGTCGCGGGTCCCCGACGGGCTCCGATGCCCCGGATCCCGCGACGGGTGCCCGGGACCGGGCCCCCCGGCGTGCCGCCGCCGGGCCGCACCCTCCCGTGAGCGGAACCCGCCGACGCCGGACCCTCCCCCCGGCCCCCGCTCCGTTGGGCGGGCCGCACGCCCGCATCCACCTCGCCCCCGTCGGCTTCGAGGTGGAGCGGGTCGTCGAACCGATCCTCGCGGACCGCGCCGACCGCGTCTACCTCGTGACCCGGGACGGGGAGGACGCGGCGGCGCCGTTCCTCGCCGAGGTCCAGCGACGCCTCCGCGCGGCGCGATGGCCCGTGGAGATCCGGCTCGTCCCGACGCCGATCTGGGACGTCTTCGGCGCGCTCGGGGTCTACCGGGGGATCTTTGCCGCGGAGCACCGGGCCGACCGGAACGCCTCCGGCGTCGTACCGATCCGGGTGAACGTGTCGACCGGAACGAAGATCACAGCGATCGCCGGCACGCTCGCGTGCATGCTGTGGCGCGGCGAGCCGTACTACGTCCAGGTCTCGCGCGCGTGGTACAGCGACATCACGCGGAAGGTCCGGCGGGTGAACGACGTCGTCCGGTCGGTCGACCCGGTGAGCGTCTACGAACTTCGCGCCCCGACGCCCGAGCTCGTCGAGGTTCTGGAGGCGCTCGACCGCGCCGGCGGAACGCTCCGGAAGCGCGACCTGATCCGGGCCCTCGGGCTCGACCGGCCGGCGGCCGGGGCTCGGGCTCCGAGCGCCCAGGCGCAGCACAGTCGCCTGCGGATCCGACTCGGGCCGCTCGAGTCGAAATGGGGGTTCGTCGCGGCAGAACCGTCCGGCGGGCGGGGGCGCGTGCGGCTGACCCACCAGGGCCAGCTCGCGCTGACGCTGTTCGGCCGGCGACCGGCCACCCCCCTTTCATCGATTTAACGGAATGAATCGGAAAGCAGACAAATACCGGCGGGCCCGTTCCCTCCTCGTGGACTCCAGTTCGTCGGTCGCGCGGGCGGTCGAGGCGGACGGGCGGGGTCCGGACCCAACGCCGTGGGTGCACTGGGCGGCCTTCGGGCCGCGGCCGAAGCGGCGCGCGCCGGTCCGACCGGGACCTTCGGGCCCCGGCCCGCGCCCCGGGCCGATGCACCCGGGGCCGGGGGCGCAACTTCCCCAGAACTGAATTGGACTAACCGACCCGCAATCGTCGGAATTCTTCCCGGATCCCGAGCCAGCCTGCGTAACATGTCTCGTTCACCTGATTCAAGACCCTCCCGCCAGGCTCACGTCACGAGGAAGGCGACTTGCTGGGCATTCTCGCCCGCCATAGCAACAGGATGCAATTCTCGCCGGAACGCCGCGGAGTAATCTCGAAAGGCGCGAAACTCGTGGAGGGGGACGGGAAATTCGTCGAATAGGATGATCGTCCCTGGCAGGATTAGCGAATCGCAGCTCGCGAGACAGAAAAGGGTCGAGCTGTAGAGATCGCAATCGAAGTGGATGACCAGCCTTGATGCAGGGCGGAATCCCCGGAGGAACACGGGGAGCGTCCGCTGAAAGTCACCCTTAACGAGGGTTACGCGGGTGTCCTCGAAGGGGGGGGGCGCCGGACAGATCGTAGGCCCCTTTGGCGAATCCGGGCACCCAATCTTCGGGAAGGCCCCGAAATGAGTCGAACCCAAAGAATCGACTGTTCGCGTTCGAGTTGATTCTAATCCACTCTCGGAGCGAGCTACCCTGATAGACCCCGAACTCCAGGTAGTCGATGGCAGCTCCTTGGATTATCTCGTCACCCAGAAACGCATACAAGAGCTGGCGATTGTCGACTGTGGCCATCCCGGGTCGATTGGCGCGAATCCACTCCCGAACGAGCGCGAGGTAGTTCGCCTTGTCGAGGCGAGCGGAGTAGGTGGGTAGGAGAAGGTGGGCCAGGGCGTCCTTCGGTCTAATCGGCAACGGCTCCTCCCCTGCGAAGTCTAGGCCACGACGCCTTGAATCACCGAGAATCCCGTACGGGAGAAAAAGGGGGTGATGCGCCCGTCCGCCCGGGACCTCCGGGTCCCGGCACGCACTCCGGGCGGATACACCCAGTGCCGCGGCCGAAAACTTGGTCGTCGCGCCGGCCGGGAACGAGGTCACAACCGGAAAACGTCTCGCCGAACGAGGAGTCAGCTCGTCCGAAGCTCGCCTCGCAGCAGGCCGAACGACCAGACGTCGCCCCGGCCTCGGGCGAGGACGGCGGATCGCCGCTCGGTGCCCTCGAGCTGGAATCCGACCTTCTCCAAGACCCTCCGGGAGGCGTCGTTCCCCACGACGACCTTCGCTTGGATCCGGGCCAGCGCCATGGACCGGAACCCGTACCGGCACGCGAGCGAGAGCGCCTCGGTCGCGAAGCCGTTCCCCCAGCTCGAGCGACGGATCCAGTAGCCGACGTCGGCGTTGCGCTCGAGCGGGGAGCAGTGGAAGAGCCGGATCTGGCCGACGACTTCGGTCGCACCGAGCGGGCGGATCACGAACGGGGCCCCGTCCCCGCGGCGAGTCTCCGCGAGGACCCGGGCGACGAAGCGCGCCCCCGTTTCCCCCCGGACCCTGGGGGGGAGCCATCGGGTCGCGCGCCGGTCTCGGAGGACCATATCCAGGGCGGAAGCGTCGGAGCGTCGGAGCCGTCGGAGTTCGACCCGCCGACCCCGAAGCGGAGCCGGGGTCACCGCGGGTTCCCGCACCGCCGTCTCCGATTCAGGGCCGCGCCCCCCGTCCCGGGACCAACGCGACGGCCCGCACGACCCGGGGCATCCCACTGGGACACTTCCGTCTGTCGTGGACCCGGACGGGGTCCTGTCGGGCGGCCGCTCGGGGGTCCGGACCGTGGGCGTCGGGGGCTCGTGGAGGGGGGCCTACGCGAAATTCACGGAGATGAGCTTGACGTCGGTCATCTCCTCCATCGCGGTGCGAAGTCCTTCCCGCCCAATCCCGCTCTCTTTCACGCCGCCGAACGGCAGCGCATCCCACCGGAGGTTCGTCGGGTCGTTCAGGTGCACGCCGCCGGCGCGGATCTGCTTCGCGATCCGGAACGCCCGCTTCAGGTCGTTCGTGTACACCGCGGCCTGAAGGCCGTACGGCGTCGCGTTCGCGATCCGGATCGCCTCGTCATCCGACTCGAACCGGAGGATCGGCACGACGGGCCCGAACGGCTCCTCCTGCGCGATCCGCGCCGTCTCCGGGACCTGGTCGAGCACCGTGGGGGCGTAGAAGAACCCGCCTCCCGCCGGACCGACCCGTCCGCCCCCCGTGAGCAGCGCGGCGTCGTGGGCCTTCGCATCCGACACGAGGGTGTCCATCCGGTCGAGCGCCGCGGCGTCGATGAGGGGACCGAGCTGCGTCGTCTCCTCGAGGGCGGGCCCGATGCGGAGCTTCGCGGCGGCCTCGGAGAACGCCGAGGCGAACCGGTCGGCGATGCTGGCGTGGACTAGGAGGCGCTTCGACGCCGTGCAGACCTGCCCCGAGTAGGCGAACGCCCCCCGGACGGCCGCCGGGACAACGACGTCGAGCGGGGCGTCCTCCAGGATGAGGAACGGGTCGACCCCGCCGAGCTCGAGGAGGACGCGCTTCGCGTGGCGACCGGCCCGCTCCGCGATCCCCTTGCCGACCTCCGTCGACCCGGTGAACGTGATGAGCCGGGTCGCAGGATGCTCGACGAGCGCGTTCCCGACCGCGCCACCCGGGCCGAGGACGACGTTGAAGACGCCCGGCGGCACCCCCGCCGCGGCCGCGTGCTTCGCCAGCCGGAGCGCCGTGAACGGTGCCGCGCTCGTCGGTTTCGCGACGACCGGGTTGCCCGCGGCGAGCGCGGGCGCGACCTTGTGGCTCAGTAGGTTCAGGGGGAAATTGAACGGCCCGATGGCGACGACGACCCCGACCGGGTCCCGCACGGTGAACAGGAGTCGCTTCTCGTTGCCCGCCGGGTGGGTGTACGCGTCCGCGGGGAACGTCTCCCCGGTCAGGTGGCGGATCGTGTCGGCCGCGAACTCGAACACCCAGCCGGCCCGGTCGGCCTCGACCCGGGCGTCCGCGATCGGCTTGCCGACTTCGCGGGCGATGAGGCGCGCCATCGTCTCGCGGTCGGCCCTCAGCCGCGTCGCCAGGTCGTAGAGGATCGCGGCCCGCCGGTGGCCCGGCGTCTCTCCCCAGGCCTCTCGGGCCGCCTCGGCCGAGTCGACCGCCGTCTTCGCGTCGTCCGCGCTGCCGACGGCGACGTCGCCGAGCGCACCGCCGGTCGACGGGTCGAGGACCGGACGGTACTCCGCCGTGGACGGGGGAAGCGCGGCGTTCCCGATCCACAGGTCGGCCCGGCGGCCGTCGGGGATCCCGTCGTCGGTCATCGGACTCGGGGGCTCACGCCGGGTCGCCGTACACCGTGTAGTGCCAGCTCTTCCGGGCCTGGCCGGTCAGGTCGATGTAGATGTTCTTCGTGACCGTGTAGTCGGCGAGGGAGTCGACGCCGAGGTCCTTCCCGAAGCCGGACTGCTTCATCCCGCCGTGCGGGGTCTCCGAGCCGAGCGGCAGGTGGTCGTTCACCCAGACGTCCCCGAACCGGAGCGCGTTCGCCGCGCGCACCGCGGTCCGGACGTCGTTCGTCCAGACGCTCCCGGCGAGGCCGTAGACGACCGAGTTCGCCGTCCAGATCGCCTCGTCGAACGTCGAGAAGGTCAGGACGTCGACGACCGGGCCGAACACCTCCTTCTGGGCGATCGCCATGTCGGCGTGGACGTCTTCGAACACCGTCGGGGCGACGAATGCGCCGGCCGCGTGGGGGCCCGCGGGCGCGGTCCCGCCGAGCCGGAGCTTCGCGCCCTCGTTCTTGCCGGTCTCGACGAACCCGAGCACCCGCTGCTGGTGGGAGCGGTGGACGAGCGGACCGAGGTCGGTCGTGCGGGCGAGCGGGTCGCCGATCCGGAAGGTCCGGAGCCGGTCGACGAGCTTCGTGACGAAGGTGTCGCGGATCGACTCGTGGACGATGAGCCGGGTCGCGGCGGTGCAGTCCTGCCCGCCGTTCACGAACCCTCCGACGACCGCCCCCTCGACCGCGGCGTTCACGTCGGCGTCGGCGAACACCACGAACGGCGCCTTGCCGCCGAGCTCGAGCTGGACCCGCTTCACGGTCCCGCTCGCCGCCTCCATGATCTTCTTCCCGGTCGCCGTGTCGCCGGTGAGCGAGACGAGGTCGACCGACGCGTGGCGGGACAGCTCGTCCCCGACCTCGCCGCCGGGCCCGGTCACGATATTGAGCGCGCCCGCGGGGAGGCCGGCGTCCTGGAACACCCGGCCGAGCTCGAGGGTGGTGAGCGGGGTCCACGTCGCCGGCTTCAGCACGACCGTGTTCCCGACCGAAAGGGCCGGGGCGATCTTCCAGACCGCCATCATGATCGGGTAGTTCCACGGCGTGATCGAGGCGACGACCCCGACCGGCTCCCGCCGGAAGATCGTCGTCCCGTCCCCCGTGTACTCGCCCGGGCTTCGGGCGTCGAGGGTCCGGCAGGCGCCCGCGAAGAACACGAGGTTGTCGACCGAGAACGGCAGGTCGGCGTCGGCCGCCTGTTTGATCGTCTTGCCCTGGTTGCGGCTCTCGAGCTCGGCGATCGCGGGCAGCCGGTCCCCGAGGAGTCTCGCGGCCTTCAGGAGGACCTCGCCGCGCGCGCGCGGCGGCAGCTTCGGCCACGGACCCTTGTCGAAGGCGTCCCGGGCCGCGTCGATCGCCCGTCGGGCGTCCTCCCGCGAACCGACGGGAACCTCCGCGATCGTCGAACCGTCGAACGGGCTCACGACGGGCGCCGTCGCTTCGCTTCCGGCCCCGACCCATTCGCCCCCGATGAGCATCTTCGCCGCCATCGCGCCGCCCCGGCCGGCCGAGCCGCGCCGCCTTCAAGACGGTGGCGCGGACGGAGTGGCAAATCCCGCCGAGGTAGGGTTTAACAGGGGGAAACTCCTCCCCGCGTCCGGACTTCTCGGGGGGATATATTCCTTGATTCCGCGAACGCGCAACATCCTGGTCATCGTGGTGGTCGTCGTCCTCGTCGTGGCCGGCATCGGGGTCTACTTCGTGCTGAAGAAGTCCTCGACCTCGACGTGCAGCGCCTCCGAGCGGAACTACATCTGCATCGACCAGGCCGAGATCCCGGATTCGCTCGACCCGGCCGTGACGTTCTCCACCCCCGGCTGGGCGGCCGTCCAGCAGGTCTACCAAGGGCTCGTCAACTACAACGGCTCGTCGTCGACGTCGTTCGCGGGCGTGCTCGCCCAGAATTGGACGACGTCCTCGAACCCCGCCACCGGCAACCTGACGAGCTACACGTTCACGCTGAGAAGCGGCGTCCAGTTCTCGAACGGGGACCCGTACAACGCGTTCGTCCAGTGGTACAGCCTGTACCGGAGCCTTCTGCTCGCTCAGGGTCCGCAGTTCATCCTGGAGCAGAACTTCTACTCGACGAACTTCAACCCGTCGAGCCCGCTCTCGTACTTCTCGAACGGGACGAACGACACCGCCGCCAACACGACGCTCGTGAACGACCTCAACACGTGGGACTTCTCGGCGCCGACCACGAGTCAAGCCGCGCTGATGGAGGGGCCGAACCAGTCGATCCAGGTGCTGAGCCCGAGCCTGATCCGCCTCAACCTCGGGTACGGCTACCTCGGTACGAACTACACCTACCTGCTCGCCTCGCTCTCCGCGCCGAACTCCTACGCCGTCGACCCGATGTGGGTCGACCAGCACGGCGGGGTGCAGGTGGGCCAGGTCAACGACTACATGCAATCGAACACGATGGGGACCGGCCCGTACGTCCTGAACAGCTACAACGGGATCGGCGGGGGAGGCTACACCCTCACGCCGAACTCCAAGTTCTGGGGCGCCGGCGCCTCCGCGACCCAGCCGTGGAACAACAACATCGTGGTCGCAAACACATCGGTGGAGGTGGTCTTCCAGGACGCCATCGACATCACCACGAACGACCTCGCGAACGGCGCGGTCCACGAGGCGTCGTTCGCGTACGTCGGACCGTCCACGATCGCGCAGCTCGAGGGCCACTCAAACGTCGTCGTCCAGCCGCTCCCGACCGTGTACGGAGCGACGAGCGGCTCCTGGTGGGTGTTCCTGAACCAGTCCCACCACCCGTTCGACAACCTCTCCGTGCGGGAGGCGATCTCGCACGCGATCAACTACCAGCAGATCATCCAGCAGGCGTTCGGCGGCTACGCGACCCAGTGGGTCGGCCCGGTCCCCCCAGCCTACCCGTACAACAACAACGTGACGGCGGCGCTGCCGTACGAGCAGTACGACCTCAAGCTCGCGTACCAGGAGATGGCGAACTCGCCGTGCGCGAACGGCGCGTGCAAGTCGATCTCGAACAATTACATGTACCTCAACACCGGGACCGACTGGTCGGAGGCGACGCAGTTCCTCGTGCAGGACCTCGCGGCGATCAACATCACGATCAACCCGGTCGGGGTAAGCCTCGCGCAGCTCTACCAGGAGCAGGGGATCAACTCCGGCCACCAGTGCGTCTCCGCGACGAACGCGAACGGCGGGCCGTTCTTCATCGGCCAGGAGTTCTACACGTCCGACTACATCTCGCCGGACGACTGGACGCAGAACGACGCGTACAGCCTGGGGAGCGCGAACCGGTGCATGAGCGGCTACGCGAACGGCACGGTCGACACCGACACGTTCGCGGCGGCCAGCGCGTCCGACCCGGCGACCCTGACGGCGTACTACGCGAACATGACGACGCTGATGTACAACAACTACAGCCAGATCTGGCTCGTCGTCCCGACGTCGTTCGGCGTCTACACCTCGAACGTCCACGGGTTCGTCCAGAACCCGATGGCGAGCGCGGAGCCGTACGCGATCGGGTTCAACACCCAGTGGCTGAGCTAGCCGGACGGAGCGAGCGCCCCGGGCCGGGCCGACGCGACGTCCCCGGGCCCGGGCGCAATCTGGAGCAGGGACTCCGGAGGGACGTCCCCGACCTCCTCGGCCCGGTGGCACGCGACGAGCCGGTCCGGCGCGCCGGGCGCGGGCCGTAGCCGGGGGTCCTCGACGCGGCAGCGGTCGATGACGAACGGGCACCGGGGCGCGAACCGGCACCCGGGCTTCGGGTCGATGAGGCTCGGAATGTCCCCCTCGATCCGGTAGCGCATCCGGCGGCGCCGAGCGTCCGGGACCGGCACGGCGGCGAGAAGCGCCTTCGTGTACGGGTGGACCGGATGTTCGAGGACCTCGCGGACCCCGCCGAACTCGACGAGCTGGCCGAGGTAGAGCACCGCGACCCGGTCGGCGACGTACCGGACCGCGGCGACGTTGTGCGTGATCAACAGGTAGGCGATGTGTCGCTCGCGCTGCAGCTCGACCAGTCGGTTCAGGATCTGGGCCTGGACGGCGACGTCGAGGGCGCTCGTCGGTTCGTCGAGGATGATCAGCTTCGGGTCGACGGAGAGCGCGCGCGCGACCGACAGGCGCTGGCGGCCCCCGCCGGAGAACTCGTGCGGATACTGGTCGAGGCAATCGGGGGGCAGGCCGACCGACGGGAGCAGCTCCTCGACCATCTTCCGGGTCTCGGGCCGCGTGGCGCCGGTCTGCGCCCGGATCGGCTCGCCGACGATCTGCCAGACCCGAAGGCGCGGGTCGAGCGACCCGACGGGGTCCTGGAACACGACCTGGACGTTCCGACGCCACCGTTGGAGCTCGCGGCCCTTGAGGTGCGTGACGTCCGCCCCGTCGAACCGGATCCGGCCGCCGGTCGGCTCGTGGAGACGGGAGACGAGCCAGCCGAACGTCGTCTTGCCGGAGCCGGACTCGCCGATCAGCCCGACCGCCTCGCCGGGGCGGATCGTCAGCGAGACCCCGTCGACGGCGTGGACGGACCTCGTCGCCGTCCGCGTCACGAAGTCCCCGAGGCTCTTCGTCAGGGGGAACCACTTCTGGAGCGAGTCGGCCTCGAGGAGGGGGGTCGGGTCGCTCACGGGAGGCTCGGAACCTCCGACTGGAAGAAGCAGGCGCTGGCGTGGACCCGGGCCTCCGGGTCCGGATTGGACGGGTCGACCGGGTCGAGCGTCGGCAGCTTCGCCTTGCACGCGGGCCGGACGAGCGGGCACCGCGGGTGGAACCGGCACCCGCTGGGGAGCCTCGAGAGGTTGGGGACCGACCCGGCCATCGCGCTCAGCTGCCCTTCCGACTTGTACCGGTTCGGGGCGGCGCGGAGCAGCGCCTTCGTGTACGGGTGCCGCGGGGAGTGGAACACCTCGGCGACCGGGCCGTACTCGACGATCTGGCCGGCGTACATCACCCCGACAAAGTCGGCCGTCTCCGCGATGACGCCGAGGTCGTGGCTGATGAACAGGATCGCCGTCTGCACCTCGTCGATCAGCTCCTTCATCAGCGTCAGGACCTGGGCCTGGATCGTCACGTCGAGGGCGCTCGTCGGCTCGTCCGCGATCAGGACCGCGGGCCGCTCGGAGAGCGCCATCGCGATCATGATCCGCTGCCGCATCCCGCCGGAGAGCTCGTGCGGGAACAGGTCGAGGATCGTCTCCGGGTCGTTGATACGGACGAGGCGGAGGTACTCGAGCACCTCCTTCCGGTAGTCCGAGCGCGTGCGGAGCCGGTCCCGGACGACCTCGCCGACCGCCCCGTCGGGGACGAACGGCTTCGTCAGCGAGCTCGACACCGTCGCCGTTGGGCGCTTCGAGTAGTCGAACGGCACCTCGCCGCCCTGGAACGTCTTCACGTACCCCATGTCGCGGTAGTGCCGGATCCGGATCGACTCCGCCACCTGGTCGAACACCCGGTAGGCAGGGTTGAGCGAATTGAGCGGCTCCTGGAAGATCATCCCGATCCCGGTGCCCCGGACCATCGGAAGCTGGCGCTTCGTCACCTTCACGAGGTCGGTCCCGCGGAAGATGATCTGGCCCCCGCCGATCGTCGCGGGCGGCTCGGGGAGGAGACGCGGGATCGCCTTCGCGAGCGTGCTCTTGCCGCAGCCGGTCTCCCCCACGATCCCGACGACCTTCCCGGGGTACAGTTTCAGCGAGATGTTGGTGACCGCGGGGAACTCCCCGGCGCCGACGGTGTACGTGATCGAGAGGTTTCGGACCTCCAGGACCGGCTCGGTCATGCCGGGGCTCCGAGGTCGTTCGCCGGAGCGCTCGGGGGAACCGTCCCCGAGGGGAGCGCGGTCGCGGGGACCTCCGCCGGGGGCTCCCGTCCGGCCGAGCTGCGGACGAACGCCCGCCGGGTCCTCGGGTCGAGGATGTCGCGGAGCCCGTCGCCGAGCAGGCTGAAGGCGAACACCGTGACGAAGATCGCCGCGCCCGGGGCGAACACTTCCCACGGGTAGGCGTTGATCGCGCCCGAGCTCTGGTAGAAGGCGAGCATCGCGCCCCACTCGGGCTGGGCGCTGGGGTATTTGCTGGCCACGCCGATGAACCCGATCGTCGAGTAGGTGACGAGCACGGTCCCGATATCGAGCGTGAAGAACACGACCACCGGCTCGAGGACGTTCCGGATCACGTGGCGGGCGAGGATCCGCCACTCCGATACGCCGGAGGCCCGAGCCGCGACGACGTACGGGAGCCCCTTTACAGCGAGAACTTCCCCGCGGACCAGCCGGACGTAGTACGGCCACCAGGTCAGGCCGATCGCGAGGACGGTCGGGCCGACGCCGAGGCCGAGCGCGCGCGTGATCGCAAGCGCGAGGATCAGGCTCGGGAAGGAGAGGAAGATGTCGGTGATCCGCATGATCACGACCGAGAGCGCCCCCCCGAGGGTTCCCGGTCGGTCGAAGAACCCGGCGATCAGGCCGAGGGTCCCGCCGCCCAGGAGGGCGGACCCGGCGATCAGGATCCCGATCCCGAGGTCGAGCGGGAGTGCGAGCAGGACGTTCGAGTACACGTCGAACGAGTTGCCGTCCGTCCCGAACGGGTGGGCCCAGGACGGGCGCGCATGGTAGGCGCCGGTGATCTGCTGGGGTCCGTAGGGAATGAGGAGATGCGGGTCGATCGCCACGACCGCCGCCACGACCCCGATGAGCACGATGAGCGCGAACCCGCCCAGCGAGAGCGGGTTCGACCGGAGGACCCGCCACACCACGCGGGCCGAGCTGTCCGGACGGCTCGCCGGGGGGGTCGGGGCCACCGATTACCTCCAGTCCACGCGCGGGTCGAGGACGCCGTACAGGATGTCGGCGATCAGGTTCGCCGCCACCACCGCGATCGCGAAGATGATCACGACCGCGATCGCGCCCGCGAAGTTCGGCACCGAGCCGCCGCCCCCGATGGAGACGTAGGCGTACTGGCCGATCCCCGGCCAGAGGAACACCTCCTCGACGACCACCGTCCCGGAGAGGAGGCCGCCCGCGGTGATGCCGAGGACCGTCGTGGTCGTGATCAGCGCGTTTCGGAGCGCGTGCTTGTACAATACCCAGAATTCGCTGAGCCCCTTCATCCGGGCCGACCGCACGTAGTCGAGCGGGAGCACCTCCAGCATCGAGGCGCGGGTCATCCGGGTGGCGATGCCCATGTTGATGAACGCGAGGACGACCGCCGGGAGGATCAGGTGGCTGATTGCGTCCGCGGTGTACGGCAAACTGCCGGCGAGCATCGCGTCGATCACCGACATGTGGGTGTACTGGGAGAACGGGACGGCCTTCGTCGAGAACTCGCCGCCCGAGGGAAGACCCAAAAGGGGTCCTAAGAACACGGCGGCGATGACCGCCCCGAGGTACGTCGGGGTCGCCCAGCCGCTCAGGTAGAACACCCGGACGAGGTGGTCCGCCCAACGGCCGCTAAACTGGGCCGCGATGACGCCGAGGGGGATCCCGATGACGACCATCAGGAACAGCGCCGCGAGGACGAGTTCCAGCGTCGCGGGCAGCGCGGCGGCGATCTGGGGGTACACGGCCGCCCCGTAGACGTCGGTCCCCCAGTTGCCGTGCAGGAGGTTCACGAAGTACTGGACGAACTGGTTGGCGAGCGGCTGGTTGACCGTCAGCTCGCAGTTGTGGATGGTGGAGGCCCCGGCGTGGGGGTACCACTCGTTGCAGACGTTCGTGAGGTCGAGGTGGGTGAAGAAGAAGGTGAGGACGATGACCCCGACGAGGACGGGGATCAGCTGGAGCAGCCGCTTTCCGATGAAGATGAGCAGGTCGGACGGATTGCGCCCCAACGCTCACCCCCACCGGACTCGGTCAGGGGGGACTCCCCGGGACGGCACTGGCGCGGAAACCCCCGTGTCCTACTAAAACATACCCGCGGGGCCTGTTTTCGACCCTGGGACGAGTCACCCGCCCTCGGCCGTGGGCGACGACTTCGACCCCCCGAACGACCCGATCCGTCCGGCGCCGCGCGACGTCCAAGGCCGAAATTGAGGGGGACAGCCGCGCGGCCGACCGTCTACCGGACGGGAGGAGTCCGGGACCTGACAAGGACCCAGGTGAGAGCGACGAGGGAAGCTGCGGCGAGCCCGACCAGGCCGATCTCGAGCCACTCGGGGAGCACCCCACCGGCGTGGCCGACTTTGGTCGCGCCCCCGGGGGGAGCCGGGACCGCCGCGGCGAGCACCACCAGGGCGACGTGGACCTCCACGAGATGTCCGGACGTATCGGTGACCTCGATCGTGATGAGGAACGACCCGACCGAAGTAGGCTGGCACGCGAGCGTCACGACGTTGGCGGAGGTGCAGCCGGGGGGAAGCCCGGAGTACGCGTACGTGAGCGTCCCGTTGCCGCCTTCGGCCACGACGTACAGCACCACCGACGCCCCGAGCCGGATCGACGAGGGGGTCGCGCCGAACTCCACGATGTGCGGGAGCCACGGGCTCCCGACCGGGTAAATGGTCACGTTCGCCGAGACGCTGGCCGTATCGCCGCCCACGTCCGAAATGGTCGCCCGGACCGAGAAGGTCCCGGTGGCCGTGGACACGCAGTCGAGGGAGCTCTGGTTCGCCGAGGCGCAGCCGGTCGGGAGTCCGCTGTACAGGTACGTGATCGGTCCCGCCGTCGAGTTGGCCGTCACGTTGAGGTACGTCCCGTTACCGAGCACGAGCTGCGGAGGGTCCGCCGCGAACGCCGAGACCGTCAGATGCCCGACGGAAAGGTTGCCGACGACCACGGTGGCGGTGGCGTTCGCGGACTCATGGTCCGCGTCGGAAACGTGGACGGTGACCACGAACGACCCGACTCCCTGGGGCGTGCACGGAAGGGCCGGGACGGTTTGGGTAAGGCAGCCCGTCGGCAGGTTGGTGTACGAGTAGAGGAACGGGGGGATCCCTCCGGCCACGGTCGTACGGAAGATCGTCCGCGACCCGACGCTCACGTTCCCGGGGGAGGCCGTGAACGTCCCGACCGACGGGGGAGGTACGACGATGAGCGTCGTGGCACCCCCGGTGACGTTCCCCTTCGCGTCCGTGACCTGGACGCTCACACGGAACGACCCGGACGTGCCATTCGCGGGCGTGCAGCTCAGGGTCGACGCGTTCGCCGAAACGCAGCCGCTCGGGAGGCCCCCGTAGGAGTACGAAAGCGGCTGCGTTCCCCCGTAGACCGCCGACGAGAAGTTGGCGGTCGCGCCGTCGTCCACCGTCGACGGGTTGACGTGGAACGAGGTGAGGAACGGGCTCTGGCCCGCCCCGGGAACAAGTAGCCAGGTGTCCGTGAACAGTCCCGAACCGGTGCCTGCCCCGTAGCCCCCGTACAGCACGCCGTCACCCTCGACCGGGTCGAAGACGAAGAGCGCCGACGCCCGACCGGCCGGCCCGACCGTCCCGGGCAGGTACGTCCAGTTGCCGTTCCGGAACTGCCAAGTGTCGGCCGGGAGCCCGGACCCACCGCAATCGCTCGGCGTCCAGCAGTATCCCGAGAACAGCACGACCCCGCCGGTCGGTCCCATCCCCGCGACCGCGGCCTCTTGCCGCGGACCGGGCGCGACCGAGATCGCGCCGGTCAGGTTGGTCCATTGGCCGCCCGAAAACGTCCACGTTTCGTTGGAGATGCTCGTCCCGACCACGGGGCCGAAGGCGACGATTTCGCCGTCGGTGGCGTCGTACGCGAGAGGGTTCTGCAAGTACCCGACCGTGGAGGGCGCGCCAGAGGTCGAGGTGATGTTCGACCAGACCCCGGCATGGAACGTCCAGGTGTCGGGGTAGCTACCGCCGCCGAACAGGACGAGGTAGTTGTCGGCCGCGTCGTCGACCATGCTGGGAGAGCCCCGGGGCGAAGGGGAGGTCGAGGGCGTCAGGAGGGTCCACTGCCCGGCGAGGAATTCCCAGGTGTCGCCGTAGTACGTCGAGCCGTTGGCGCCCCCGAACAGGACGGCGTACCCGTCCGAGGCATCGTAGGCCAGCGAGGCGTACGAGCGGGCCGCCGGGGAGAGGGTCGGATGGAGCTGCGTCCAGTTGTGTCCGACCCGCTCCCAGGTCCCGTTCGTCGGATACCCGTTCGTGATCCCGCCGAACAGCAGCACGGCCTGCTCGGAGGAGTCGTAGGTCACCGCGGCTCCGTACTGCGGCAGACCCGATCCCGGGATCAGGGGCGTACGGTTCGTCCAGGTCCCGGCCCGCCAGGTCCACGTGTCGTGCAGCTCCGGGCTCTGGGTCCATGGCCCACCCCCACCGAACAGGACGAAGTACGCGTCCGACGGGTCGAACGTCAGTCCTTCCCCGAGCCGCTGGGCCGGGGCGACCGAACCGCTGTACGAACAGCTCCCGTTGACCTGGCTCCACGCCCCGCCGGCGAATTCGTAGGTCATTTCCGAGGGCCCTTGGTTCCCGTAGTTGCCGCTGTAGTTCCGGCAGATCTGCGTGTAGAGGGCGTAGCCGGCCGCGGGACCGTAGGCGAGCCCGTCCGGTTGCGGCTGCGGGGGGCCGTTCGTCAGGTTCAGGTCGGTCCAATTGCCGCCGGAGAACTTCCACGAGTCGTTGTACATGGAGTAGAAGGTCGCGTTCGCACCCGCTCCCCCGAAGAGCAGAACGTACCCGTCGGCCGAATCGTACGTCAGCCCGGCCGACGAGCGGGCACTGGGCGAGGTCGAGGGCGAGAGGGCCGTCCAGCTCCCGGCCGAGAAGCCCCAGGTGTCCCCGAGAACCGTTCCGTTCGGGGAGAGACCGCCGAATAGGAGGAGGTAGCCGTCGCCGGAGTCGTTGGTGAAGCTCGCCGACGACCGGGCGGGCGGCGACTGGGCCGGCGAGAACTCCGCCCAGGCACCGGCGTGGTATGTCCACGTCTCGCCCGCCGAGGGGCACGCCGAGCCGTTCGCGAGGCTGGTCCCGGCGAGGTACACCACGTAGCCGTCGGCCGGGTCGTCGGAAACGGCGGACGAGACGCAGCTCGAGGGGTTGCGGCCGTTCGTCGAGACCTCCGACCAGTTCCCGGCGTGGTAGGTCCACGTCTGGGGCGGGGCCGAGGCGGACGGCAGGATCGGATCCCCGAACAGGAGGACGTACTGGTCGGCCGAATCGTACGTCATCACGAAATCGTACAGATAGAAGGAGGGCGGTCCCCCGGCCTCCGAGACCCAGCCCGGCGCGGAGACGCTCGCACGGGCGGCAGCGTAAGCGCACGACTCCTTCAGCGCGCGCTGGTGCGCGTTGACCTCGGGGTAGTTCGCCTGGTTCACGGTGGCGCACGGGGGCGTTGGTCCCGCCGCGCTTGCCGTCGGGTGTCCCGTCGGGACGAGGGAGGGGGTGGGAGCGTACGGCGCGAACCCCGAGTCCAAGGTGCGGTGAGGCGCGGCCGAGGCGGACGCCGAGCCCGGCGAGATCGGTCCGAAGGCGAGGAGGAGCGTCGCGAGGGCGGTGAGCACCACGGCGTGGCCCCAGGTCCTCGCGGCCCACGACTTCCGAATCCGCGCCGACTTCACGCTGCGGCCATCGCTCGGGGGTTCTTCAACTGCCGCCGCATATACGGCGGCCGTATTCCGCCGGCGAGGCGGGCCCCGGGCGACCTACGGGAGGTAATCCCGCGGAAGCGTCCGGAGCTCCGTGAACGTCTCGTGGATCTTCTCCACCAGCAGGTCGACGTCCTTCTCCGTGTGGGCCGAGGAGAACGTGATCCGCTCGTAGTTGTCGGGGTGGATGTAGATCCCCTTGTCGAGCAGGAGCTGGTGGTTCCGCAGGTACAGGTTCCAGTCGATCTGGAGCGATTCCCGGTAGTTCGTGATCTTCTTCCGGCGCGTGAAGAAGAACTGCAGCATCCCGTTCACCGACTGGACGAGGCACGAGACCTTGGTGTCGCGCGCCGCTTCCTCGATCCCCTTCTCGAGTCGGGCGGTCATCCGGCCGAACCGCTCGTAGAGCCCCTCGCCCCCCCGCTCGAGGATCTTCAGGTTCGCGAGGGTCACGGCGAGCGACAGGTTGTTCGCGAAGTACGTGCCGCCGAACGAGATCCGCCCCGGGGCAATCAGGTCCATGAACTCGGCCTTTCCCGAGACCGCCGAGATCGGGACCCCGCCGCCGAGCGCCTTCGCCCAGCACGAGAGGTCGGGCTCGACATTGTACATCTGCTGGGCCCCGCCCGGGGCGACGCGGAACCCGGTGAACACCTCGTCGAAGATCAAGAGGAGGTCGTTCTCCCGCGTGATCTCCCGCAGGCGCTTCAGATAGTCCGGCGCGGGGGGGATCACGCCGGAGTTCGCCATGATCGGCTCGAGGATGACGGCCGCGAGCCGGTCGCGGTACCGTCGGACCATCCGCTCGAACGACGGGATGGAGTTGTAGGGGGCGACCATCACATAGTCGGTGATCCCCGGAGGGATGCCGGCCGAGTTCGGGAGCGGCCGGGGATACTCGTCGAGCCCGGCCACGATCGGCGGCGCCTCCGCGCTGATCAGCGCGTAGTCGTGCTGGCCGTGGTAGTGGCCCTCGAACTTCAGGATCCCATCCTTCCCCGTGACGGCGCGCGCGATCCGGATCGCGTTCATCGTCGCGTCGGAGCCGTTCGAGCAGAACGCAATGCGCTCGGTGTTCGGGACCATCCGCTCGAACGCCTTCGCGACGTCGATCTCGAGCTCGGTGGGGGCCGCGAAGTGGAATCCGAGCTCGGCCTGGGCGCAGAGCGCCTTGACCATCTCGGGGTGCGCGTGGCCGTTGATCAGGCAGCCGTACCCCAGGTTGAAGTCGAGGTACTCGTTCCCGTCGACGTCCCAGATCCGGCTCCCCTTGCCCCGCGCGATGAACGGCGGGCACGGGTCGTAGGAGGCGACCCGGATCAGGGAGCTCGAGGAGTTCGGGATGTGCTTCTTGCCCTCCTCGAAGAGGCGGGCGCTCTTCCGGAGCTTCGGGACGAGCCGGGCGATCGGGATCGGCAGCGGCTGCACCTCCTCGGCGTCCTTGTCGGCGGCCCTCTCGGCCTTCTCCGACGCCTTGTCGGTGCGCTCCGCGGCCTTCTCCGACTTCTCGGTCTTCTCCGCGCGCTCGGACTTCTCCGAGGGGCGTTCGTCCCCCTTCCCGGAGCCCTTCGGACCGCCCTCCGGGTCGGGGCGTGGGGCGACGGACCCCTCCGCGGTCAGGGCGCGGAACGGTTCGGAACCGGAGGGGGGAACGAGGGCGTCCGAGGGGCCCGCGACCGGGCTCCGGACGACGCCGGGCAAGGCGAGTTCCCGCTCCTCCATTCAAAACACATCCAAGTGGGTTTCGGGACCCGGAGGTCCGTATATATAATTGGCGTGGCGGTGGAACTCTTGGTAGTTCTCCGCTACAGTACACCACGTGAGACGTTCAATTAACCCAATGGATGATTGGGGTTGGCATTGGCTACTTTGAGCATCCAGAACACGCTAGATTGAGCCAAAAACCCCATCTTCCCGTGCCGGGCCGCGGGAACCTCGCTACGGGCGCGGCCGGGCCCGCGGTTTCGCCGTCGCGGTCCGCCGGACATCGATCCAGGTCATTTCGGGGGAGCTCAGGTCGTCCTTCCAGAGCGCCCCGATGATCTCTCCCAGGTGGTGCGCCTCCTCGACCGTCGCCTGGACGAGCGCGTCCCGGACGGTGTACCGGCCGGGCATCCAGAATGCCTTGACCGGGCGGCCGAGGCTCCGGGGCGTCCAGCTTCGCACCGTCTCCTCGACCCCGGACCAGACGCGCGCGGAGTAGGCGTCGAACTCCTTCCAGGTGGACGGCCGTCGTCGGGCGTCCTCGAACAACGCCCCGAGCTCCTCGTCGGAGTTCCGGCCCCGGACGATGTAGACCAGCCACACCTCCTGGACGTGCAGGATGTGGACGAGCGTGTCGAACAGCGAGCCGTGGCCGATTCCCCGGTCCCGCCAGGCGTCCTTCCTCGGAAGTCGGTGGACCCGACGCACAAATCGCTCGAACACGGCGCGATTGTACTCGACGAGGGCACGGGCGTCGCCGGAGGGGTACTCGAGGGCCTTGGCCATGATTACGGGGAGGCGCCCACCCAGATAGCCGACCGGCCGGCCGGTCCCGTTCGGGGCGCCCGGGCGGGCTCAGCCGGACCCTGGCGCGCCGGTCCGGGCGGGAGGCAGCGGAGGCTCCGGAGGCGTGATCGTCGTTTCAATCCCCCGCCGGGCCAGGGCGGCCCGGAAGGGCCCGGGCGGGATGCACCGCTCCGGCGGGACCACGCCGGTCTCGGTCACCGCCCCCTCGACGATCAGCTCGGCCCCGATGGCGCCCGCCACGCCGACGGCGTACTCCGTGGCGGTGAACCCCCACTCCGGCCGCGGCGGGAACCGCGCCTGGGCGTGGCGGAGAACGGGCACGTCGCCCTGGGATCCGCGGACCTCGACGTCGCAGACCTCCCAGTCGAGGAGGGTCACCCCCGCCGGGGCGCCGAGCAGTTTCTCCCGCTTCAGAAGGGCCAGGAGGAACTCGCGCGGCACGACCGGCTGGCCCCGGACGGCCACCGGGGTTTCGGACCCGAGTCCCAGTTTCGCCATGATCCGGAGCACCTCGATCCCGGGGCCGCCCTCCTTCCACTCGCAGTGGGCGAGGCCCTTCGCGGCGAGCGACTCGGGCAACGTCGCGGGCTCCGAGTGGAGGGTCCGGTAGACCGTGGTGCGGCCGACCGGGTCCGGGAAGTCGTACGACTCCCCGCCGCTCATCGGAGGATACGGGCGGTACGCTCCGCCCTCGAACACCATGGCGTCGAGGAGCATCTCGTCGAGGAACGTCGAGGGCGACCACGTGAACACGACCTCGGGGCCGTCCGGGGTGAGGTCCCGCCATCCGTCCCGGACGATCAGCGAGTCCACCCGGTCGAGGTCCCGGGTCGCCTCGGCCGCCAGGACGTTCGATACGCCGGGGACCTGGCCGAGGCCGGGGATCGCGAGCAACCCGGCCTCCCGGAACCGGGAGTCCTGGGCGAGCTGACGGCGCGTCGTGTGGAAGAGCCCGCCGAAGTCGAGGTACGGGACCCCCTCGGCCAGACAGCCGTCCATCACGGCGAGGTTGAACGTGTACTGGACCGCGTTCACGCAGACGTCGGCCCCCTTCAGCACGGCGCGGAGCGCCGTCGCGTCGCGCACGTCGAGGCGTTCGGCGCTGACCCGGTCGGAGCCGGTGGCGTGCGCGGCCGCTATCGCGAGCTCGAGGTCGAGGTCGGCGACCCGGATCCGGTCGAATCGTCCCCCGTGAGCGAGGTCCCGGACCGTGCATCGGCCGGTAAGACCCCCGCCGCCCAGGACGACCGCTTCCATTCCGCCCCCCTCCGGAACGGAGCCGGGACCTCTATTCAAATGCGCCGAACCGGGGCGAGCCCCGCCACCGGGTTATCTCGCGGAACGCCTCTTCCGCGGCGTGCGGGGTCACCGGATCGGCGTGGACCTCGGCCTCCTGAAGGCCGGCTTCGACATCGGTCGAGAGTTCGGTTGGCACTCGCTCGAGGAGATGGCCCGGATCGCGCTCTACGTCGAGCGGGAGATCTACGAATCCGGGTCGCTTCGTTCGGTCCCGGGGGGGATCGCCTTCACCCTGCGGAGCCCGCCGCTCCGAATGGGCGCCTTCCAGCGAGCCCAGCTCCTGTGGGACGGGCAGGCGCTCGACGGCGCCGGCTGTACCGCCCACCCGGAGGATTCGGGGACGCCGGTGCGGTTCGACCAGCTTTCCCGGGACGCACCGCTGGTCCTGCCGGTCGGGCGAAGGGTCGAATTCGCGGCGCGGATCGCTCCCGCTCCCGTCGGTCGTCACACGATCCGGCTCGAGCTCCAAAGCCTCGCCATCCCGCCGACCGTCTGGATGCAGGTCTCGGACGAGGTCCGGCCTCCCGCCCCGGAGTCCTCGTGACCCCGGACTCCGCCCCGGAGCCGCCCCTCGTAGCGACCACCCGGCCGAGGCCGGAGCAACCACTCCTCGTCGCGGGTCCGGGGGGGGCGGCCATCCTATCGGCCGACGGTTCGTTCTGTCTGCCGTGGGACACCCGCGGTGCGCCGCTCGAGTGGGGCGGGGTGTATGCCCAGGGGGTCCGGCTCTGCGGCCCTTGGTCCGTGGCGGTCGGGTCGGCCGGCGCGGTCACCCCGCTCGGCCCCGCTACGCTTCGGTCGCTCCGCCACTGGCGGTGGGGCGTCGAGACGGTCCACGAACTGGCGGGCCTCCGGATCGTCGACGAGCTGTTCGCGATCACCGGGGTGCCGGGGGTGGGTCGGCAGCTCACGGTCGCCCGGACCGGACCGGGGCCGGACGAGGTCCGGGTGGAGTGCGAAGTGCCCCTCGCACTCGCCCCCGTTCTCATTGAGGGGGTTCAACCCCACGATTTCGAGCTGAGGACCCGCGACACGAGCGTCCGAGCGGCGGCCCACGGCTCGGCGCTCTGCGTGGAATCCGAGCCGCTCCCGAGCCTCCTGGCCGTCGACGGGTCCCCCTGGATCGGCGGTCGCCGCGCCGGACCCGCCCAGGCGGTCCGGTTCGCGTACGACCTAGCGGTTCCGGCCGAGGGCGCGTCCACCCTCGCCTGGGTCCTCTGGGGCGGCCTCGAATCGACCGTCGAGGGGAGCGGGCGGGCGGGCCGGGCCGCCCTCGATTCTCGGGAGGCGTGGCGGGGCTCGGCGAGCGCCCTATGGCAAGCGTGGGCCGCCAGCATTCCGTGCCTCGAGACCCCGGACGATCCGGTCCTCTCGAGCGGGTACCGACTTGCCGCCGGCGCCCTCCGCGCCCTGTATAGCGACCCGGAGCCCGGGATGCACGGCCTCGTGGCCGGATATCCGTGGTACTCGGCCCTCTGGTTCCGCGACATCGGATGGATGCTTCCGGCGGTCCTGTGGCTCGGCGACGTGGACCGGGTCGTCGCTACGCTCGGGACGGCGTTCCGGTTCCAGGCGCCCCGGACCCTCGCGCTCCTCGGAGGAACGGCCGGCGAGCTTCCGATGCAGCTGTCGCCGGGACCCATCTTCCTCTACGGGACCTCCGACACGACGCTGTACTACCCGGGAATCGTTCGACGGCTCGTTCGCCACACCGGGGACCCTTCGATCGCGGACCCGTACCCCGGCGGGCTCGCCTCCATCCTCGACTGGGCGACCGGCAAGCTCGACGCGACCTCGGGGCTGTTCACGAACGGCGGCGAGGTCGAGGTCATGAAGCAGAAGGCGGACGAGCTCGGCCGCGTCCAGTACGGGATCGACGCCTTCGACACCACCATCTGGGACTCGGCCGACCGGCGGGACCACGCGGTCGACATCCAGGTCCTCTGGTGGGAGTGCCTCGACGCGCTCGCCGACCTCGAACGGATCCGCGGCGGCTCCCGCACGGCCGAGCTGGAAGGACGCGCGGCCACCGCCCGCCGCGCGGTCGCGGACCGCTACCGATGGCCGGAGCAGCGGTACCTCGTCGACTCGATCCTTCGGTCGGGGATCCGTCGCGAGCAGGTCCGGCCGAACGCCCTGCGGGCCGTGGCGGCCGGGCTCCTCGACGACGCCACCGCCCGGGCCGTGAGCGAACGGGCGGACGAGGGCGACCTTTCGACCGCCTGGGGCCTTCGAACCCTCTCTTCCGCGGACCCCTCGTACGACCCCCTCGCCTACCACGAGGGCCAAGTCTGGCCGATCGCCACGGCCTGGGCCGCCGCGGCCGCATTCCGAACCGGACGCGTCGACGCGGGCGTGCACTACCTCGACCTCCTCGCGGGTCAGATCGTGCACGAGAACGGGTACGCGAACGAGTGCTACCGGGGCGACGCGCCGACCGCGTTCGATTCGTGCTTCCTGCTCGGCTTCAGCGTCGCCCCATTCCTGACGACCGTGTTCGAGGGGCTCTGGGGTCTGACCCCGCGTCTCCACGGTCGGACGGTCGAATGCCGCCCGAACTTTCCCGCCGCGTGGCGCTCCGCCGCCCTGCTCGGTCTGAAGCTCGGCGGGGGTACGCTCGACCTCCGCTGGACCGAGGGCGAGATCCGGGCTCGCTGGGACGGTCCGTGGCCGCTGACCTTCACCGGCGACCACGGCTCGGTCGAGCTCGCGCCGGGGGGGTCCGGGACGCTCCCGCGCTCGGCGCCCACGCCACCGTCTTAAGCGTCGGGAGGTCCGCGGGACCGGCGATGGGCGAGGCGATCGCGGTCCGCGGACTGACGAAGAAGTACGACGCCCTCACGGCCGTCGACGCCATCAACTTCACCGTCAACGAAGGGCAGGTCTTCGCCTTCCTCGGCCCCAACGGCGCGGGGAAGACGACGACCGTCGAGATCCTCGAGGGCCTCCGCCGCCGGACCTCCGGCGATGTCACGGTACTCGGCCTCGACCCGTGGACCGACGGGCCGGCGCTCCACCGGAAGATCGGCGTCATCCCCCAGGAATTCCGCTTCTTCGAGAAGACGACCCCGAAGGAGGCGGTGGAGTACTATGCCACACTGTTCGGTGTCCAGGTCGACGCGAAGTCGATCCTCGAGCAGGTCGCGCTCCTCGACAAGGCGAACACGCACTTCGACGTGCTTTCCGGCGGGCAGAAGCAGAAGCTCGGGCTCGCGCTCGCCCTCGTCGCCTCCCCGACCCTCTGTTTCCTCGACGAGCCGACGACCGGCCTCGACCCGCAGGCCCGTCGCGGCATCTGGGACGTCATCCGCCAGCTCCGCCGGGAGGGCCGGACCGTCTTCCTCACGACCCACTACCTCGAGGAGGCGGAGCTTCTCGCCGACCAGGTCGCCATCATCCACCACGGCCAGATCATCGCGGAGGGCACGCCGGCCGAGATCATCCGCGACCACGGACGCCCCGAGCGGCTGACGGTGGAGGCGCCCCCCTCCCTGGGGGAGTACCTGCGCGCCCACCTGAAGCGCGACGTCACGGTCGAGGACGGCCAGGTCGCGGTCGCCATGCGGGACAAGTCCGACGCGCTGGTCGTCCTCCAGGCGATCGAAGCGAGCGGGATCCCCTGGAAGGGGTTCGCCACGTCGACCGACACCCTGGAGGACGTGTTCATCAGCCTCGTCGGCCGGATGGACGACGGCGTCCTCGGGGGAGGGGCGAAGACGTGAATCCGCGACGGATCGGCGCCGACTTCAAGGTCTTCTCCCGCGGGTACATCCGCAACCGGGTCGGGCTGTTCTTCGCCCTCGTCTTCCCGATCATCCTGATCGGACTGTTCGGACTGATCTTCTCGGCGACCGGCTCGTCGACCGTCACGCTCTACACGGAGAACTTCGACCACCACTCCCCGGCGTCGGTCGCGTTCCTCAGCGCGCTCAACCAGACCGGGGCCGTGACCGTCGACGTCGTCTCCCTCCCGGCGAACCAGGGGTTCGCCACCTGGCTCGCCCAGCAGGGCCATACGGTCGGACTGATCGTACCGGTGGGATTCCAATCGGCGTACGCCAACCATACGCCGACCAACGTCACGCTCTTCACCGACCCCCAGGACCAGGCGAGTGGCGGGATCGCCGCGGGGGCGATCTCGGGCGTGGCGAACTACTACAACCTGAAGGCGTCGAACGGCACGCAGATCGTGGGGCTCCAGGAGCAGCAGGTCGGAAGCCAGGTGTACAAGTACATCGATTTCCTGGTGCCCGGACTGATCGGGTTCTCGATCCTGACGAGCCCGATGTTCTCGCTCGTCGAGATCTCCTCGACGTACCGGAAGGACCACCTGTTCCGCCAGCTGTCGCTGACCCCGCTCACCCGGGGGGAATGGTTGACCGCGAAGGCGCTCTGGTACATCGTGCTCACCTTCCTGTCGGCCGCGATCATGATCGCCTTCGGCGTCTTCGCCTTCGGCGCGCACCTGACCTTCACGCTCGGCCTCGTGCCGTTCCTCATCCTCGGACCGTTCTTCTTCGTCTCGCTCGGGATGCTCGCCGGCTCGATCTCCCGTACGCCCGAGAGCGCGGCGATCCTCGGGAACATCATCACGTTCCCGATGATGTTCCTCTCCGGGACGTTCTTCCCGGTGAGCAACTTCCCGCCCTTCCTCCAGAAGGTCGTGTACATCCTGCCGTTGTACTACGTGATCGACGGCATGAACCAGGTCATGCTGTTCCAGAACACCTCGCGCGCCCTCCTCGACATCGCGGTGATCGGCATCGGCGGGGTGCTCGTGTTCGTCGCGGCGATCTCCGTGTTCAAGTGGCGGGACGAGTGACGGACGCGCTCGCGGTCGACCCGACTCAGTTCCGGCGGCTGATGGGCCGGTGGCCGACCGGCGTCAGCGTCGTGACGACGCGCGACGGGGAACGCGACTTCGGGTTGACGGTGAACGCCTTCCTCTCCGTCTCGCTCGCGCCCCCGACGGTCCTCGTGTCGCTCGGGCACGAGGCGGATAGCACTCCGGTGGTCCGCCGGACCGGACGGTTCGCGGTCAACGTGCTCTCCCACGAGCAGCGAGCCCTCAGCGAACGGTTCGCCCGGACGGTCCCACCGGAGGAGAAGTTCCGAGGGCTCCCGGTCCACCGCGGTCGCTCCGGCCTCCCGCTCCTCGACGGCGCGGTCGCCACCCTCGAGGCGACGGTCACGAAGGCCGTCGAGGCGGGGGACCACACGCTCGTCCTCGGCGCCGTCGACCGCCTCGACGTCGGCCCCGAGGTGCCGCCGCTCCTGTTCCTCCGCGGCCAGTACGGCGAGATGGCCGGGCCGGACCTCGTCCGGCTCCCGAGGCCCCGCGCGTAACGCGGGCGCCACCCCGTCCGCCACCGTTATTCCCCCGTGTCCCCCGGTCGGAGTGATGCCGGAGGCGACCCCCCCGCCCCGCCACGTGCGGCTCGCCATCGTCGGGAGCGGGCCCGCTGGCCTCACGGCCGCCATCTACGCCGCGCGGGGGATGCTCGCCCCGCTCGTGATCTCGGGGGTCCCGGCGGGCGGCCAGCTGATGCAGACGACCGACGTGGAGAACTACCCGGGATTCCCGAAGGGGATCCAGGGCCCCGAGCTCGTCGAGAAGATGCGCGAGCAAGCGGCCCGGTTCGGTACCGAGTTCCTCGACGCCAACGTCCGCTCGGTCGACCTCACGAAGCGCCCGTTCGTTCTCGATACCGGATTCACCGGTGTCGTCCACGCCGACGCCGTGATCGTGGCCACCGGCGCGAACGCGCGCTGGCTCGACCTCCCGAACGAGCAGCGCCTGCGGGGCCACGGGGTGTCGGCCTGCGCCACGTGCGACGGGTTCTTCTTCTACGGCAAGGACGTCGTCACGATCGGCGGGGGCGACTCCGCGATCGAGGAGGCGACGTTCCTCACCCGGTTCGCGAGCTCGGTCACGATCGTCCACCGGCGCGGCGATCTCCGCGCGAGCCGGATCATGCAGGAGCGGGCGCGCGCGAATCCCAAGATCCGCTTCCGCCTCGACAGCGCCGTTGACGACGTGCTCGGGGACGGCGCGGTCACGGGCGTCGTGGTGCGGCACCTCCCGACGGGCCAGACGGAGACGCTCGCGGTCCAGGGGGTCTTCCTCGCGATCGGCCACGACCCCGCGACCGAGGTGTTCCGCGGGGCCCTCGAGCTCGACGAGAAGGGGTACCTGAAGACGACCGACATCACCCGGACGTCGGTCGACGGGGTGTTCGCGGCCGGCGACGTCTACGACCACCGGTACCGGCAAGCCGTGAGCGCGGCCGGCCTCGGCTGCATGGCGGCGCTGGACGCCGAGAAGTGGCTCGCGGAGCACCCCAGCCCGGAGCACCGGCCGACGAACCACGTCGGACCGACTTCGGCGCCGCGGTAGACTTTAAAAAGGATGGGTGGCGTCCGACGGCCCGGAGCGTGCCGTGCCGTCGAAGAAGCACCTGCACATCGAGTCTTCCGGCCAACTGTGCATCTACTGCGGGGCCTGCGTCGGGGTCTGTCCGCTCAACTGCGTCTACCTCGATGAGACCCGCATCACGTTCGACGAGAAGATCTGTACCCGCTGCGAGATCTGCGTGAAGGCGTGCCCCGTCGGGGCCATCGCCATCGGCTGAGCGCGCCGGGTGGCACGAGCGAAGATGGTCGAGAACCTCACGACGGACGTCCTCGTCGTCGGCGCCGGGCCCGCCGGCAGCATGGCGGCGAAGTGGGCCGCGAAGAGCGGCGCCCGGGTCCTGATGATCGAGAAGCGCCAGGAGATCGGCTCGCCCGTCCGCTGCGGCGAGGGGATGAGCAAGGACTGGCTGAAGGAGGTCGGGATCGTCCCGTCCCAGCGCTGGATCAACGTCGAGGTCGAGGGCGCGCGGATCTTCTCCCCCTCCGAGAAGGTCCTCGAGATCAACGAAAAGCACGCCGGCAACGAGGTCGGCTACGTCGTCGAGCGCGACGCGTTCGACAAACAGCTCGCCATCGACGCGGGGAACGCCGGCGTCGACGTCCTCCTGAAGACGGCCGCGACCGGCGTGATCCGGGAAAACGGCAAGATCGTGGGCGTCAAGGCGAAGCGGTTCGGCGAGCCGTTCGAGATCCGCGCGCCGGTGACGATCGGCGCGGACGGCTTCGAGAGCCAGTTCGGCCGGTGGGCCGGACTCCCGACGAACCTCGCGCTCAAGGACATGGACTCCTGCCTCCAGTACCGGATGACGAACGTCGACTGCGACGTTCGATACTGCGACTTCTACCTCGGCTCGGTCGCCCCCGGCGGCTACGTCTGGATCTTCCCGAAGGGGGAGGGCCTCGCGAACGTCGGCATCGGCGTTCAGCTGAGCCAGATCCACGGCACGGCCGAGCCGAAGAAGTACCTCGACGCTTGGATCGCGAAGCACCCGGCGTACTCGAAGGGGAAGACGATCGACGTCGTCGGCGGCGGCGTCTCGATCGCCCCGCCGCTCAAGCAGACCGTGACCGACGGCGTCATGCTCGTCGGCGACGCGGCGCGGATGATCGACCCGCTCACGGGCGGCGGCATCGCGAACGGCTGTATCGCCGGGAAGATCTGCGGCGAGGTCGCCGCCGAGGCGGTCCGCGAGAAGACCCCGACGAAGGAGTTCTTCCAGAAGTACGAGAAGGGGTGGCGGGCGCGGCTCGAGGAGAAGCTGTACCGCAACTGGCTCGCGAAGGAGAAGCTCTGCAGCCTCTCCGACGCGACGTTCGACAAGGTCGTCGACGCCCTCGAGGGCGTCAAGCTCCAGAAGCTCTCCGTCCACAACATCCTGAAGGCGGTCCACGACAAGTACCCGGACGTGACGCGCGAGTTCGAGTCGTTCCTCTGACGGTCGGGTCGCAACGATGCCCGGCGCCCCCAACAGTCCCCCGAAGCTCGACGCCCCCACCCCGCCGGTCGCGATCGCCCCCGAGCGTCGGGTGTTCCGGCGTCTCGCAGCGAGCCGGGTGGCACTGAACCTCGAGATGTGGAAGGGGGCCCCCTCCCCGGAGCTCGTCGAGCCGCTCACGCGCGCCGAGACGGCGTACTCCGCCGGCGACCTCGTCAACGCCGAACAGGCGCTCGACCGACTGTCGGTCCGGTTCGCCGAGCCGCGGTGGCCCACGATGCCCGCCCCGTTCCGCGACCTACGGGTCGCGATCCCGGCCCCGATGCCGCCGCAGTGGGACGCCGATTTCGCGGTCGACGCCGCCGAGAAGGAGCGCCGGAAGGTCCGCCGGTTGGCCGAGCTCCAGCTCGCGCTCGCGAAGGCGACGGCCGCGTTCGCCGCCAAGCGCGGCCTCCCCGCCGAGGACCTCGCGGCCGAGGCGGCGCACGCCGAGACCGAGTTCGCCTCGGCCGGAGCGAGCGAGTCGTTCTGGAGCCACGTCGACACCCTCTGGACCGCTGCCCGCGAGCGCTTCCCGATGCCCGCAAGCGCCCCCGGGCGGGCCGCCCCGGCGCCCCCGCCCGCGAGCGATGCGACCGCGTAAGGCCGCGCCCCGGGCCGGGTCGGCCGGCGCGGATGAGATCGCCGGATTCCTGGAAGGCGTGCGGCAGCGCCTCCTCGAACGACGCCGGAGCGGTTCCCCGCTCCCCGACCTGGAGCAACGACTCGCCGCCGTGCCCGCGGCGATCGCGTCCGGCCACCTGGCCGAGGCCGAACGACGTCTGCTCGAGGTCTCCGAGCGGCTCGACCGCGACGAGGTCGAGCCCGAGCTGAACGAGTTCCCGCGCGGGCTCGTCGCCTACGACGCCGGCGCCGACCGGGGGACGCCGACTCCCGAGGACGAGGAGCCGATCGCCAACCGGCTGACCCTCGTGGAACGGCTCGTCACGGTCGCGGCCGCCGAGGGGGTCCCCGTCGACGACCTCCGCGGGGCGGTCCGGCTCGCCCGAGGCGAGTACGCCGCCGGCGACCGTCGGCGGGCGAAGGAGACCGGCGAGCGGATCCTCACCGAGCTCGACGAACGCCGCGCGGGTCGCCCCGCCGGACAACGATAATAGCGGCGCCCGTCGTCGGGACGGCGATGGCGCCCCCCCGGTTCGGAACGTTCTCGATCGTCGCGGCGGACCCGTCGACTGGCGAGTGGGGCGTGGCGGTCCAGTCCCGATTCATCGCGGTCGGGGCGGTCGTCCCGTGGGCGAAGAGCCGAGTCGGGGCCGTCGCGACGCAGGCGCTCGCCAACGTCCGGTACGGCCCGGAGGGGCTCGACCTCCTCCGAGGTGGAGAGGGAGCCGCCGCCGTCGTGGAGAAGCTGACGAGAGCCGACCCGAAACGCGAGCAGCGCCAGGTCGGCATCGTCGACGCGAAGGGCCACGCCGCCGCGTTCACCGGCAAGGAGTGCTTCGACTGGGCGGGCCACGTCGTCGGCGAGGGGTACGCCTGCCAGGGGAACATCCTGTTCTCGAAGTCCGTTGTCGAGGGGATGGCCCGGGCGTACGAGACCACGCCGGGCGACTTGCCCGAGAAGCTTCTCGCGGCCCTCTCGGCCGGCCAGCGCGAGGGTGGCGACCGCCGCGGCATGCAGTCGGCGGCGCTGCTCGTGGTCCGGGAGAAGGGGGGATACGACGAGGGCTCCGACCGGTGGGTCGACATCCGCGTCGACGACCACCCGACCCCGATCGAGGAGCTGAAGCGGGTGTTCAAGATCTACGACCTCACGCTGCTGACGCGGGAGGACCCGAAGGGGCTCGTTCCGCTCGCCGGCGACGTCGCGCGAGCGGTGCAGCAGGAGCTCCAGCTCCTCGGCTACTACAACGGCCGGCTCACCGCGACGTGGGACGACCCGACCGCGAAGGCGTTCGCGAAGTTCCTCGGCGAGAACAACTTCGAGAACAAGGCCCGCGACGATGGGATGGCGTGGCCGAGCGTTCTCCAGTACCTCGACGAACGGGCCCGGACCGAGACCGCACGGCGTACGACCACCGCCCCGATCGTGACGAACGCCCTCAGCCGCGGCCCGGGCGCCGCGCCGTCGAAGGGGGAGTCGGTATCCCCGCCGAAGAGCGAGGCGAAGCCGAAGGGCCGCCGGTCGAAGTGACCCTCCGCCACCGCGCCGCCTCCGAATCGGAGGCTCGCGCGCTCTGGGCGGCGGTCGCCGCCGACAACCCCGAGTACGTGACGGGTCGGGTCGTCGGCGACACCCTGGAGATCCGGATCGCCCCCGCGGGGGTCCGGAGCGTACGCCAGACGACGGACGACCTGCTGGCGGCCCTCGGCGCGGCGGAGCGGGCGGCCGCCGCCGCCCGTCGGAGCTAGCGGACTCCTCGAGCCCCGCGGCTCCGGTAGATCACCGGTCCGCCGCGAGCATGCGCCCGACGCGGCTCACGACGTGGAGCCGGTCCGACCGGCCGGCGAAGTATCGGGCGTTGACCTCGTCGGCGCCGAGCTCGCGGACCTCGTGGAAGCCGCGGCGCCGCAACGCCTCGGCGAGCTCGCCGACCGGGAACGCGCTCCGGAATGGTTCGCCGGAGAGGGCCACCCGCCGGGCGAGGAGCCCCCGAGCCGCGCGTTCGAGCGGCCGGGGGGCGTCCCGGTCGAAGTAGTCCAGGACGACCCCGCCCCCGGCGGCCATCGACCCGAGGAAGTCGAGCGTCGCGTCGATCGCCGGACGGGTGAGGTACATCGTCACGCCGAGCCAGGAGAAGAACGCGGGCGACCCCGGGCGAAATCCGGCGGCTCCCAAGGCGCGCGAGAGCCCCTCCTCCTCGAAGTCCGTCGATACGAAGCGGACCGTCGGCGGGATCAGAATCGACCCCTCTTGGAGTCGGGTCAACTTCCACGCCTGGGTCGCCGGATGGTCGACCTCGAACACGACGAGGTCTCCGGCGCTGGCGTCTTGGCGGTAGGCGAACGTGTCGAGGCCCGCCCCGAGCACCACGTACTGGGCGACCCCCCGGCCGCGGGCCCGCGCGAGCTCCTCCTCCGCGAACCGGCTGCGGGCGGCGATCCACGCGCGGAGCCCGGCGAGCGGCTCGTTTCGCGCGAGGAGCTGGGAGCTCTCGAGCCAACGGGTCGCGCCGGGCCCGAGGATCCGCGCAGCGAGCGGGTCGTCGAACACCTTCGGGTCGTCGAACTGCTGGTGCGCGGCCCGGAGGGTCGCGACCCGGAAGGCGGTGACGCTCGGACGGTCCCTCTTCATGGGGCGCGCCGATGGGGGAGGAGGCGCGGGAGTTCCTCCCCGAGGGATGACAGAACCTCGTCGCACCGGCCGACGATTCCCACGTCGACGCCCCCGAACACCGGGGCGGTCGGGTCGGGATTCACCGCGAGGAGCGCGCGGGCGCGACGCCAGGCGACCAGGTGGTTCGGGGAACCGCGAACCCCGAGCAGGACGCCGATCTCCGGGGCGACCCAGCGGCCCGTGAGCCCGACCTGACGGGAGACCGGCAGGTGGCCGGCGTCCACGACCCGACGGGTCCCCACGAGCGCCGCGCCCCAACCGGAGCAGAGGGTGCGAATCGCCGGGAGCATGTCGACGGCGCCCATTCCGACCGAGACCACGATGCGCGCGGAGTCCGGGTCGGCGAGGCCGTCCGGAGGTTCGTCGTCCCAGCCCGCCCAGGCGATCGACGGGTCGTGCTCGACCATCGGGCCCCGGTCCGTCTGAATCTCCGGCGCCGGTCGGAGCTCCCCGGCCGCGAATCCACCCGGTCGGACGGTGGCGAGCGCCGGGCGGGTCCGAGTCGCGATCTCGGCGAGGAGCCCGCCGCCGAGCGCGGGCTTCACGAACCGAAGTTCCCCCGGGGAGCGTGCGGAGAACGAGATCGCGTCCCCGGTCAGTCCGAGTCCGCGCCGGACGGCGAGCCGACCGGCCACCTCGCGGCCGAACGCGTGGGAGACGAACATCGCCGTTTCCACCGTCTCGTCGTGGGCAAGGAGGTCGTCGAGGGCGGCCGCCGTCGTCCGGGCCGTCGACCCCGAGGCGGCCGGTAGCCACACGACATGTTCCGCTCCCGCCGCGGCGAGCCGGCCCATGTCGGTGGACGAACTCGTCGCCCCGGCGTACACCGCCGTCGCTCGGAGCGAGGGGAGAGACCGCCGGATCTCCGACAGGAGCCCGAGAGCCGCGGAGTCGGCACGTCCCCGTTCGTCGGAGGCGAGGACGAGGGCCGTTCCCGTCGAGGGCTCAGCGCGCTCGGCCCATCGGCCCGACCCCGCGTTCCCGTCGCCTCCCCCGAGGCAGAGCCGGAGGGCCGCGAGGGCACCGGCGACCCGGGACACCGGCGGTCCGGCATCGAAGCGGACCGCGCCCCGGTGCGGGCTCTGGTCCGTGAGCTCGCCGACGACGGTCGGAGATCCGAGAAGTCCGACATCGCCCGCGGAGAATCCGAGGCGGGCCGCGTCGAATCGCTCGAACGATCCCAACGGAGGCGACGCGACCCCGCCTTCGGGGGGCTTGGCCGGCTTCGCAATCTTCTCTCCGACGCTGATGACGGCCGGCGCGGAAAATGTGGCGCGCGCCGAGCCCGTCTCGGTCTCGACGGTTCCCTCGAATCGGTCCGCCTCCGCGGCCCGCCGAAGCGAGCGCGCCGCGGAGAGGAGCGGCCGCCCGAGCCGCTCCGCGAGCTCGGCCGGCACCTGCCCCGTCTCCGAGTCGGTCGTCCACTTGCCCAGGATCACGAGACCCGCGGGCCGTTCGGCGAGGACCCGCGCCAGCACCCGGGCCGTGACGAACGAATCGGACCCGGCGAGGACCGGGTCGCTCACCAGGATGGCACGGTCGACCCCGAGCGCGATCGTCCCTTCGACCGCGGCCGCCGCGGAGAGGGGACCCATCGAGACCACGGTGACCGTCTCTCCGGGTCGCCGGAGGTCGAGGGCGACCCGGATGGCCCGCTGGTCGAACGGGTTGAGGAATTGCTCCCCTTCGTCCCGCCGGATGGTCTTGCGGGCCGGGTCGAACGTCGCGGATTCGGCGGCGGGGACGACCTTGACGAGGACCGCGAACTCCAATGGACGACCTATCGGCCGCCGAGCCCCCGAACGGATATCTCTCCCCGGTCGTCCGACCCCCGGTGCTCGAAGCGCTTCCCGCCGCCGGCGCCTCGGCCGCGGGACGACGGCTCGGCTCCGTCCCGGCGTACGCAGCGGCGACCGTCATCACGGTCGCCGCGATCCTCAGCCAGTACGTCCTCCCCGACGCCGTCCCCGCGCTCCGCGGGGTCTACGGGTCGTTCTTCGGGGACCTGTTCATCGTCTACGGGATCCCGATCCTTGCCTTCGCCCTCCTGGTCGGCGGGCGCCCGCTCGCGGGGTTCGCCGACAACACGGGCCGTGCCGTCGTCCAGGGGGTGGCGTGGTACGGCGCCCTCTCCGTCCTCGCGTTCGTCGTCGTCCTCGCCCTGACGATCGTCTACGTCATCGTGGACCCGAGCGCGCTCAACGCGCTCAGCAAGACGACGCCCGTGATCCAGTCGGCCGAGGCCGACCCGTGGTTCTGGGTCGTCTTCTCGTTCGTTATCGGCCTCGTCGAAGAGGTGATCTTCCGGGGCTGGATCTTCGGCTACTGGCTCGTGAAGGATCCGAACCGCTGGGCGCTCCACGCGACGTGGACGAGCGGCGTCTTCGCGGGGGTCCATCTGTACTACGGCCAGACGTACGGCCTCGCCGCGCCGCTCGTGTTCCCGTCGCTGTTCCTCCTCGGCTTCGCCTTCGCGGCGGCGATGCGGGCGTCGGGCGGGAATGTTCTCGTCGTGGCGATCCTCCATGGGGTCAACGACGCGGTGGCGTTCTACTCGCTCGTCTCCGCGAACGGAGCGCTCGCTCTCCACTACGGACTCATCCTCGTCGGGGCGCTCGTCGGGTTGATCCTGTACATTCGCTCCCGCCCAGCGTCGACGCCCCCGACTCCGTGGGGCGGACAGCCGCCCGTCGCGTATCGGCCAACCAATCCATACGCCCTGCTCCCCCCGCCCGAGTGGATTCCGGCCCCGCCCCCGCCGACGGCGCCGCCCCCGGCGCCACCTCCGCCGCCCTAGGCGCGGTACCGCCCTTCGACCTGGTCGAACGCCGGGGCTCGTCGAGACCCGCTCACGAAAGGCCACGCCGGAAACGTCGGGTGGGACGCGAGCACCGCCGCCTGGTCGTGCGGGAGGTGCATCCAGCTCGTCCGGAGGCCGCGCCGACCGTCCCGGACGTAGATGATCGTCGCCCCGAGCCGGCCCTGGTCGACGATGGGCCGCCGGAAGGCGGTCCACGGAACGAACTGGGTCTCGAGGGTGGACGAAAAGTGGACGCCGCCGGGCTCGATGCCGATCTTGCGGACGTCGACGGCCGCGCTCGTGATGCCGCCCGCGACCAGGAACGCGATCGAACCGACGAGAACCCAGATCCACGGAAGCGGCGGGGCCTGGACCGAGTGGCCCAGGTCTCCGCCCACGGTAACGACCGCCGCCACGGCGAAGTTGGTCAGCGGGAGGATGGCGGCCCCGATCACGGCCGCGAACAAGTAGATCGACCCGACGGCACGGCGGGGGATCCAGACGATCCCGCCGGGAATCCGCGTCGTTGGGTTCGGGTCGAGAGGCGGGAGCGGCGGGATGACGCCCGTCGGTCGGACCGCCTCCCCCACCGCGCTCGACATCGACATCCGTCGGCGGGCCCGCACGCCCCGCCCGACGGTCGCTCTCGACCGGGTTCTAGCGCCGAACTCCCTCAAGAGGGTACGCCCCGGCTCGCACCGCGCAGCCCCCGACGACCCTCGGGAACCCCGTCGTACCGTCGGAGGCGTCAGGCTCTTGAGCCGTCCCGCGGTCGGCGCTCCCGATGGCTTCCGAAGACCTGCGGATGCGGGACATCCTGACGCGGGCCGAGACGATCGCGGTCGTGGGGCTGTCGGATAAGCCCGAACGCGATTCGCACCAGATTGCCCGGTACCTCCAGTCAGTCGGCTACCGCGTCGTACCCGTGAATCCGATGCTCACCGAGGTGCTCGGGGAGCGGTCGTATCCCGACGTTCACAGCGTGCCGAGCGAAATTCGGATCGACATCGTCGACGTCTTCCGGAAGTCGGACCAGGTCGGGCCGGTCGTGGGCGAGGCGATCGACCGCCGCGTGCCGACCGTCTGGATGCAGCTCGGGGTGACCAATCCCGAGGCCGCAGCGAAGGCGCGTTCCGCGGGACTCGTCTGTTACGAGGATCTTTGCATCATGGTCCAGCACCGCCGCCTGAAGGTCCCGCCGAAACGGAGCGCCGCGTAGCGCGATGGCGAGCGCCAGCTTCCCCCCGGACCCGCGCGCGGTCCCTCTCCCGCGGATGCCGCCCGCACCCGCCCGGACCGGATCTATCGTGGACCGGGGGGTCGCACGCCATACCGCCGTCGCGACGGCCAACTGGTCGGTGCACGGGACCGCGAAGGTCACGGGCGCCGTCGAGGCAGACACGGTCGAGGTCGACGGGACGGCGTCGGTCGGTGGCAAGCTCACCTCGGTCGAGCTCGGCGTCCACGGCCGGCTCGACGTCGTCGGGGACGCGCGGGCGAACCATCGGCTCGCCGTCGTCGGCTCGGCCCGGTTCGGCGGCGCCCTCCACGCCGGTGACCTCGACGTCCGAGGCACGCTCCGCGTCGAGGGGGCCGTCGACGTCGACCGCGCGGTGCTCTGGCGGGGAACTCTCGAACTCGCCGGCGGCCTGACCGCCTCGCGATTCGCGGGCGAGGGACGGGTCGACTCGGCCGGGGCGATCCACGCGAAGGAAGTCGACCTCGTGCTCGAGGGCCCGTCGGTGATCTCCGCGATCCAGGCCGAGACGATCCGGGTGCGCTCGCGCCGCAAGCTCTTGGGCGCGTCGCCGTCGCTCGAGGTCGAGCGGATCGACGCCGACCTGGTCGAGCTCGAGGACGTCCACGTCGAATTTGTCCGCGCCTCCCAGATCATCGCGGGTGCCGGGACCCGCATCGCTCGGCACGAAGGGACCGTGACCCGCCAGCACCCGACGGCCCGGATCGGGCCCTCCTCGATCTCGGCCCGACCCGCGGGGCTCTACCGATAGGCCGCCCTACTCCGAGCCGACCCCTTTTATGGCCGGGACGACACCATCGGCCATGGCCGCCGGGGAAGCCAAATCGCGCGCCCCGGGACTGCCGTTCGAGGAGATCGCGACCCGGGTACGGGAGTACTGGCGCAGCACCGGCGTGCCCGAGAGGACCCTGTCGGGAAACCCGAACGGCCCCGTGTTCCGGTTCACGGAAGGCCCGCCGACCGCGAACGGCGTGCCCCACGTCGGGCACGTCATCTCGCGGGCGCTGAAGGACGTCCACCTCCGCTACCACCGCCTCCGCGGCGACCACATCGTCTCGCCGATGGCCGGATGGGACTGCCACGGCCTCCCGGTCGAGATCGAGATCGAGAAGCGCCACGGCCTGAAGTCGAAGCGCGACATCGAAGCGTACGGCGTCGGCCGGTTCTGCGACGAGTGCCGGGCGAGCACGCTCGAGGTGGCGGCGGTCTGGGAGGAGATGAGCGAGCGGCTCGGCTACTGGCTCGACTACCGGCGCCCGTACCTCACGATGAGCGCGCCGTACATCGAGAGCGTCTGGTGGTCGCTCAAGGAGCTCTCGACGAAGGGGCTGCTCGAGAAGGGCCACTACGTCCTCCCGTACTGCCCGCGGTGCGAGACCCCGCTCTCCTCCCACGAGGTCGCCCAGGGGTACAAGGAGACCACGGACCCGTCGGTCACGGTGCGGCTCCGCCTCCGGGGACCGTCGGAGGGACCGGCCCGCTGGATCCTCGTCTGGACCACGACGCCGTGGACCCTGCCGGCGAACCTCCTCGTCGCCGGAAAGGCGAACCTTGAATACGTCGGGGTCCGTACCGTCGACGGCGGCGAGGCGATCCTCGCCGAGGCGGCGCTCCCGAGGTACTTCCCGCCCGGCGTCGAGATCCTCCGGCGCTACGAAGGGCGCGAGTTCGCCGGCCTCGAGTACGACCCGCCGTTCCCGCTGGAGGGCACTGTGCCCGGGCGATACCGGATCGTCCTCGACGACATGGTCTCCGACGCCGAGGGGACGGGCTTCGTCCATATCGCCCCGAGCTTCGGCGTCGAGGACCAGCGCGTCGGGGCCCGCGAGGGGGTCGGGGTGTACGACCCGCTCGACAGCCGCGGGGTCTTCACGAGCGCCGTTCCGCTCGTCGCCGGGAAGCCGTTCAAGCTCGCCGACCCGATCCTGACGAAGGACCTCGACGAGCGCGGCCTCCTCGTCGCGAACGGCACGATCCGCCACACGTACCCGTTCTGCTGGCGGTGCGGCAACCCGCTCATCTACCGGGCGATCGACTCCTGGTTCGTTCGGACGAGCCGGTTCACCGGCCCGCTCGTCGCGAACAACCGCTCCGTCGAGTGGGTCCCGGAGCACCTCCGGGACGGACGGTTCGGGAACTTCCTTACCGAGGCGAAGGACTGGGCGCTCTCCCGCAACCGGTACTGGGGCACCCCGCTCCCGGTGTGGGTCTGCCCGGTGGGCCACGCGACGGTCGTCGGCAGCTTCGCCGAGCTCGAGCACCGGATGGGGCACAAGCTCCCCGACGGGTTCGACCCGCATCGGGTCGAGGTCGACCCGATCCGGTTCCCGTGCGCGACCTGCGGGGCGGAGTCGAAACGCGAGCCGTACACGATTGACGGGTGGTACGACAGCGGCGCCGCGCCGTTCGCCCAGTACCACTACCCGTTCGAGCCCGGCCCGTTCGACCCGGCGTCCCCGCTCGACTTCGTCGCCGAGGGGCTCGACCAGACTCGCGGGTGGTTCTACACCATGCTCGTCCTCGCGACGGGCCTCTTCGACCGCCCGGCGTACCGGGTCGCGATCGCGAACGGGCTCGTTCTCGACGACTCCGGCCAGAAGATGAGCAAGTCCAAGGGGAACGCCGTCGAGCCGCTCGGCCTCCTCGAGAAGTACGGCGGCGACACGGTCCGGTGGGCGTTCCTCACCGCGGACTACACGGAGCCGACGAAGCTTCGCGAGTCCGACATCGGTCCGGGGGCCGCCCGGGTGCTCGGGACGCTGCTGAACGTCTACGCGTTCTACCGGGACAACGCCTCCGCCGACGGCCTCAAGCCCGCCCGAGAGGCGCCCAAGCCCTCGGGCATCCTCGACCGCTGGCTGCTGTCCCGCCTCGACGGGACCGTCCGGGAGGTGACCAACGCCCTCGACGCGTTCGACCCGCGCCGCGGCGCCTCGGCGATCCGCGCGTTCGTCGACGACCTCAGCACCTGGTACCTCCGGAGGTCGCGCCCCCGGTTCTGGACCGACGGGGACCCGGTCGACCGGCGCGCGGCGAACGACACGCTCTCCTACGCGCTCGGGGTCACTGCCCGATTGCTCGCGCCGTTCACGCCATTCTTCGCCGAGCACCTCCATCAGGAGCTCCACGGCCTCGGCTTCTCCGACGGGGCGGAGTCGGTCCATCTGACCCGATGGCCGAGGTCGACCGGCCAGTTCGACGGACCCCTCAACACCGGGATGGACGCGCTCCGTGCCGAAGTCGAGGTCGGGCGCGAGCTCCGCCAACGCGCCGGCGTGAAGGCCCGGATCCCGCTCGAGACGTTCGTCGTCTTCTCCGACGACCTCGCCCCGCTCGGCACGGGGGGCGACCGGATTGTCGCGGACGAGCTGAACGTCCGCGTCGTCCTGAGGCTCCCGCCGGCGAACGCCTCCCAGTTCTCCGAGCCGATCTACGTCGTCCGCCCGGGGGTGGATGAGGCGGCCTACGCCCTCTCGGCCAAACCGACCGCCGAGCTCCACCGCGAAGGGCTCGTCCGGGAATCCCTGCGGCGGCTCCAGCAGGTCCGGAAGGAGATGGGACTCGCGTTCACCGACCACGTTACGCTGAGCGTCTTCGCCGACGGCGCGCTCCGGGAGGCGCTCGAGTCCGGCCGCGAGAAGGTCGCGGCCGAGCTCCTCGCCGATTCGCTCGAGTTCCGGCCCGACCCGCCCGGTCCGTCCGACGGGTTCCGGGACTGGACCATCGAGGGACTCCGACTGTCAGCCCTCGTCCGTCGCGCGGCCGCGTAGACCGTCGGGGTTCGGGCCCCTACTCCATCCACACGGGTGGAGGGACCCACGGCAGAGGGGGCGGCGGTCGCCGGGACCGCCAAAGAACGACCCCGACGACGGCCGCCGCGGCGACGAGGATCGCCACCGCGAGGAGCGCCATGCCCGAGCCACCGGACGAGACGGGGGCGTGCGGGGGCGCCGCGGGTGTGGGGTTTCCGGTCTCGAAGGAGAACGTCGCGGGACTCTGGAAGCTGCCGCCGCCGAGTCCGCGGGCGCCCGGCCCCACGACGATCGTGTACGAGGTTTGCGGGGCGAGCGGAGCGGCGTGGCTCCAGTTGAGCCACTCCCCGCTCACCGTGACCATCCCGCCGAGCACGGCGGGCACAACGGAGAACGCCGCCTCGGTCGACGCGGCGTCCATCGGGGCGGAGAACCTCAGGGAGATGTTCGTCCAGACCGAGACGTACTCGGTCTCGTTCGCGGGCACGGCGGCGAGCAGCACGGGCGTCGCCGGCGCCCCGGCGGCGGTGGAGAAGTTGTACCAGTACGGGCCGACCAGGCGGACGCCCCAGGCGGTCATGGCCCCCGGCGGGATCTTGACCTCGTAGGCCGAGCCGGGGAGGAGCCCGGAGAGCGCGACCGTCGCCGTCGTCGGGCCGGACCAGCTGGTGGTCTGGTTCCCCCGACCGAGCAGGTCGACGGGGAGCGACGGGTTCATCGGGACCGCGAATTGCAACCCAACGTCGAGCGAGCCCCCGACGCCGGCGGTGTTGTTCGTCGGCGAGACGGACACGACGGCCGGGACGAGGTCCAGGTCGAGGGTCGTCGGGCCGGTCAGGTTCACCGTCGCCTCCGCGATGTCGGCGCCCCAGACGGCGGCGACGTCGTAGCCGCCGAGCCAGTCCGTGCCGTTCGCACGGACCGACTCGTAGGGTAGCTGAGCAAGGAGCGTGCCGTTGACGCCGGTCGCGCCGAGGGGGGAAAGGGATCGTCCGGTCATCGGGCCGACGAATCCCGCTACGTCCGCTCGGGGGGTCCGGTCGACCGTCGTCGCGAGGGTCAGGGTCGCCTCCACGTCGACGCGCCCCTGGTCGGTCGCACCGTAGGTGACGTTCGTGCCGAGCGCGGTGTTGACGGAGACGATCGTCGAGCCTTGCGCCGCGAGGATCTGTACGGGGGCCGGGGTCGCGTCGGAGCAGTTGTCGAGGCGGACCTTCCCCGTTCCGTAGCCGATGATCTGGGCGGAGATCGTCGAGTTGGAGACGGTGAGGCTCCCGTTCCCAAACGCCCCGTAGTACCCGCCGTGGCCCGTCAGCGTCGAGTTCTCCACGGTCACCGACGAGCTCTCCTCCGCGAGGATCTCGCCGAACTGCGAGTTGAGGATCGTCGCGACCGTGTTCGTCGGATAGAAGTTCCAACTCTCGACCCGGCTATCGTATACCCGGAGGTCGAACCCGCCCTGGTGGTACGAGGAGTTCTGCCACCCCTCGGTGAACCCGGCGAGCACGAGCACGTCGTTGATCGGGTTGAGCGCGATCACGACACCGGGCGAGTCGGTGACGACAAGGTGGCTCGCCTTCCAGACGGTGAAGACGTGGACCCCGACGAGCGAGTCGGCGACCGACACGGTGTAGTTCACCCCGCTCACGTTGTACGGCCCCGGGAACTGCCAAGTCTGGACGGTGTCCGGGGCCGGGACGCTCAGGTTGATCCACGCGAACGCCGCGACCCCGAGCCAGAGGTTGAATCCGGCCACCCGCTCCATCGTGAGGTGCGCCGTCGAACGGAGCGCGGGCGCGTCCTGCATCACAACGTCGGAGAGGAACCAGGAGAACGCGACGTACACCGACGCGTTGTTCGCGATGGTGAGCGGCACCCAGGAGCTCGGGTAGCCGAAGTAGCTCCCGACCACGGTGAGGTTGGTGTTGTCGTAGAACCCGGCGATCCACTGGTGGCCGTTCGCCGTGACGTTCGCGCCGACGACGAGGAACCGCGAGCTGTTCCACGCGAAGAAGGTGAGCTGGTTGTCGTAGCTCTCGTTCGCGACGAGGTTTGACCGGTTGAGGAAGAGGATCGACCGGTTGTACAGATTGACGTTCCCGCCGATGGTGAGCGTCACCGGGTGGGACGAGTTCTCCACGACGAGCGTCGCGTTCCCCGTGAGGGTGAGGTTCCCTAGGGAGGCGTTCGTGTCGATGAGCATCGACTGCCCCTTGCCGAGCACGAGGTCCGCGCCGGGCGTCAGCCCGCGGAGTGGAGCGGCCGCGCGGGTCCGGTCGAGGACGGCGGCCGGGAGCCGCACCGCCGGGTGCGTCCCCAATCCCGGGACTTCGCCCGCCATCCCCGGTACGGGGTGGAATCGCATCGACGGCCCGGAGGTCAGCGTTGGTTGGGCGGACGCCGAGACTCGCGACGAGTGGAGCGATGCGGTGGCGGGGAGCGCGTGCCCCGAACCCGGGACCGCTCCCGCCGTCCCGTTCGGGACGGCCAGGGCGAGCCCCACGGCCACGAGGAGCCAGACGTTGCGGCGTACACCAAGCGCTCGCCGCCACCGGCTTGCGCCGGGACGGTTCTGCACGGACTTGGGATGTACTTGCCGAGTTCCCCCATTTGAACCCCTCGTTTCCGGGAAGTCGCACCGGACCGCCCGGAGCACCGGCTCCGGGACCGATTCGCTCCGGTACGGCTCGCGTACTGCCCGGGGCTTTCCGGGTCGGACTCGGCGGAGGCCGGACGCTCAACCGCGCGGGGCCAGCGGCACCGGCCGGACCGGCCCGTCGGGCGAGGTCTCCTCGAACAACTGCGCCCGGAACCTCCGCACGGTCGTCCCCGGTCGGAGCCAGGCATCCGGCCCGAGTCCAGCCTTCCCGCAGGTCTCCGCGAGGAACTCGACCGGGCTCCAGTCGTACTCGACCGCCACTTGGGGCAGCAGAAGCCCGCTCGATCCCGCCCGGTCCACGATCAGACCGTCCCGCCCTACGACGATCTGTCCGGGCAGCTCGCGTCGCGGGTCGGCCGTGATCACTTCCGGGACGGTGAGCAGCGACACCTCGACGGTGAGCTCCGCGAGCTCCGGGAGCGTGACGGTCGGGAACCTTGGGTCGTCGACGGCCGCCGCGAACGCGGCGCGGGGAATGGCCGCTCTTAGCGGGTACACGGGCACCGGGAACCCGATGCAGCCCCGGAGCGAGTTCGACGGGTGGCGGCGGAGCGTGACGAAGACCCCCCGGGGTTCGTCGAAGACGGTCGGCAGGGGCCGCCCGCGGAACGCGGCGGCCGCGTCTCGCCGCTCGGGGTGCGCGAGACCCTCACGGATCGCATCCCGGGCGAGTCGGACGGCGTCGGCGCCCTCCTCATCCGTGACCATCGGGGGTCGATGCGGCGCCGCTCCATAACGCGGGCGCCGGCCGTTCGACCCTGACGTTTTATACCGAACCGAGCGTCCCGCGGCGCTCCGTATGCCGTTCCCCGAGGCGGTCCACCGACTGCTCGACAAGCGCATCTGCATGAACTGCTCGGCCCGGAACCCCCCGAAGGCCGTCCAGTGCCGCAAGTGCGGCTACCACGGCCTTCGCCCCAAGTCGCGGGAACGCTCCGGCAAGACCCAGTAGGTCCCGACCGCTAGTTCGTCTTCGGCGGGCGGCCCGGGCCCATCGCGAGGCGCTTTCGGATCAGGAACTCCATGTTCCGGCGCCCGTCGCGCCAGCTCGACAGCTTCGGCGCGCCCCACCGCTCGGCGTAGCGGATCGGTACCTCCTGGAATCTGAGCCCGTTCAGGAGCACCTCGATCTTCAGCTCCTCCGAGAGCGGCATCCCGTCCTGGGTCAGCTGGACGTGGTCGAGGACCGAGCGGCGGAACACCCACATCCCGCTCTGGCTGTCCCGTAGCACCCCGCCCGCCGGCCTTAGGCAGCCGTGGTAGGCGATCCGGAGCACGAAGTTGAGCGCCCAATTCCCGACGCGGTGCTCGCGCGTCATCGCCTTCGCGTCGAGGAGCGTCAGCCGGTCCCCGCTCAGGAAGTCGAGCTTCTCGTCGAACAACTTCCGGACGAGCCTCGGGATCTCCTCGACCGGGTAGGTGGCGTCCCCGTCGGCGGTGGCGATCACCTCGCCTTGCGCGGCCGCGAAGCCCGTCCGGTACGCGCGCCCGTATCCCGGACGCGGCTCGTTGATCACCCGGGCGCCGGCCTTGCGGGCGACCTCCGCGGTGCCGTCCGTCGACGCTCCGTCGACGACGATCATCTCCCAGTCGAACGGGTCGGACGGGAACAACGTCGGGTTGAACGCCTCCACCGCCCCGCGGAACGTGTCGAGGACGTGCCCGACCGACGACGCCTCGTTCAGCGTCGGCACGATCAGGGTAGCCCGCATCGGACGCGCGCCCACGGGCGCGCATCGCTTAAGCGGTTTGTCCCGGTCCGCAGGTGATGCGACTCCCGCCCGTCCCGGCCGGTACCCGGTGGGGGAGCTTCCCGACGACGGCCGACACGGGGGTCTGGGCGCGGTCGTCCACGCTGGACGGGCTGTTCGGGGCCCTCGGCACCGCGATGTTCGCCGTCATGACGGACCTTCGGAAGGTCGCGCCGAACGAGCGCCGCGAGGTCCGGGCGACCGGCCCGGACCTGAACGGCCTCCTCGTCGCGTTCCTCTCCGAACTCATCGCGATGGAGGACACGGAACGGTTCGTGGCCCGTCGCGTCACCGCCCATCTCACGCTCGGAGCTCGCCCCACCGCGACTGGCATCGCGTACGGTGAGCCGTGGGACCCGACGCGCCACCTGCGACGGACGGAAGTGAAGGCCGTCACCCTCCACGAGCTCGCGGTCGAGACCCACCCGCCTCGGGCCCGGGTGATACTCGACATCTAGCCAAGCATCGAATCTTTTAGTCTCGGGAGAATCCGGGGGCGATGTCCCCCGCGGCCGACGTCCCCCATCCGCCGATCGAATTGAACAACCCGCGGATCCTCGTCCGCGACTTCTCAAGGTCGTTCGCGTTCTACACGAAGACCCTCGGCCTGACCCCGGTGTTCGGGGATGGGACGCCCCCCTACGCGGAGGTCGGCGACAAGACCCACTTCGTCGGATTGTTCAGCCGCGCCGAGATGAACGGCGAGCTCGGCCCGCCGATCGCGGCGCCCCGACCGGACAACCGGATCTCCCTCGTCTTCGAGGTGCCGAACGTGGACGCCTCGCACGGGCACCTCGTTCGGCTCGGGATCGAGATCCTCGCCGGCCCGACGGACCGGCCGGCGTGGGGGTTGCGGACGGTCCACTTGAGGGACCCGGACGGCAACCTGATCGAGCTGTTCACCCGAATGCGAGCGCCCTAGCGCGGACGTTCCGCTACGGCATCCGCTCGCCGAGCGCCGTCAGCGCGGCGCCGGGGACGGGGAGCTTCCCGGCCTTTGCGAGAATCCGTTCGAGGGCGGCGAAGGTGACCAGAAGGTCCGGCCAGTCCGCGATCCCCATATGGCCGATCCGGAAGATCTTCCCCTTCAGGGCTCCCTGGCCGCCCTGGACAGCGACGTTGTACCGGTCGAGGAGCGCCTTGCGGACGTCCTTGTCCTCGAGACCGGCCGGGTTGCGGATCGCCGTCACGGTGTCGGAGGCGTACCGCCGGTCGGGGAAGAGCTCGAGTCCGAGAGCATCGCACCCCGCGCGCGTCGCCTCGGCGAGCCGGTGGGTCCGCGCGAGCCGCCCCTCGAGCGTCTCTTCCTTCAGGAGGACGAGCGCCTCCCGGAGCGCGAGGAACAACGGCACCGCCGGGGTCCACGGCGTGTCGTTCTGGGCGATCGACTTGACGTGCTCCGCCAGGTCGAGGTAGAACGAGCCGGGCTTCAGCTCCGCCAGGGCCCGGTCGGACAGATGGACCATCGAAAGGCCGGCGGGGGCGGCGAGGCCCTTCTGGCTCCCCGCGACGAGGGCGTCGATTCCCCACGCGTCGATCGGGCACGGGATCCCGGCGACCGCCGAGATGCCGTCGACCAGGAACAGCGCCCCGGACTTGCGGATGTGGTGGGCGATCCCGGCGAGGTCGTTCTGCAGGCCGACGCTAGTCTCGTTCAGGACGGCGCAGACGGCCCGCACGTCCCCCTTCTCGAGCTCGGCGACGGCCGCCTCGAGGGGCAGGTGCTGGCCCCAGGGGGCCGAGAGGGTCGTGACGGAGTCGCCGTACCGCCGGACGATCTGGTCGGTCCGCTCCCCGAAGTTGCCGTTCGTCAGGACGAGGGTCCGGCTCCCCTTCCGGATCAGGCCGGAGTAGACCGCCTCTAGCCCGGCGGTGCCGCTCCCGGTCAGGACGACCTGGTGGCCCTTCGCGCCGAACAGGACGGGGAGTAGCTCCCGGATCTCGGCGACGACGCCGTGGAAGTAGTCCCCCCGGTGGTTGAGCGACGACATGCTCATCGCGCGCAGGACCCGGGGGTGGATCCGGACCGGTCCGGCGATCAGGAACGTCGCGGTCTCGGGGTCGAACGTCATCGGCCGCCTCGCGCGGCGTCCGGATTCACGAGGGCATGTAACGGCTCGCCCCGGAGCGCCCGGAGCGTCTCGTCGACGACCTGCCGGCCGGCGAGGATCTGCGCCTCGCTTGTCGACGCGCCGAGGTGGGGCGTCGCGAGGACCTTCGGGTGACCGAGCAGCTTCGAGACGGTCGGCGGCTCGACCTCGAACACATCGAGCGCCGCGCCGGCGAGCTGGCCGGAGTCGAGGGCGGCCGCCAGCGCGGCCTCATCGACGAGCGGTCCGCGGGCGACGTTCAGGAGGAAGGCGCCCTTCTTCATCCGGCCGAGCCGGGCGGCGTCGAGGAGGTGGTGGTTCTCGGGCGTGAGGGCCGCGTGCAGGCTCACGAAGTCGCTCTCTGAGAGCAGGGCGTCCAGGGGGATCATGGCGGTCCCGTCGCCGGGGTTCGTAACGAACGGGTCGAACGCAACGGTCGTCACCTCGAAGGGGCGCAGCCGCTTCGCCGCCTCGCGCGCGATCCGGCCGTAGCCCACGAACCCGACGATCTTCCCCCGGAGCTCCCCGCCGTTCTCGCCGCGCTTCCAGCCGCCGGACTTCGTGTCCACGATCCGGGGGAACAGGCCCCGCGCGAGCAGCAGGAGGAATGCGACGGTGAGCTCGGCGACCGCCACCGACGCCGCGGTCGGCGCGTTGACGACCCGGATCCCGCGCGCCGTCGCGGCCGGTAGGTCGACGTTGTCGACACCGACCCCGGCCCGGGCGACGAACGCGAGGTGCGGAGCCTTCGCGAGCAGGGCCGGGTTGACCTTCGTGCGACTCCGAACGATCAAGCCCCACGCCTCGGACAGCGCGCGGTCGAGCGCCTCCGCCCCGGACGTGGCGTCGATGACGCGGCACGGTCCGGACCGGAGCAGCTCAACGGCCGCCGCATCGATCGGGTCGGCGACGACGACGAGAGGGAGCGAGCCGTCGGGCATCGCTCGCGGGGACGGGGGAAGGCGGGGAAAACAGTTCCTCCCGCCGGTCCGCGAACGCCCCTTATCGAGGAACGAAGAGCGCGTTGGCGCCGCGGACGGTCACCGCGACACGAGCCGCGGGAGGGCGCCGCCGTCGGGAATCGGACGGATTCCCGCCAGCGCGCCTTGGGATGTCGGCCTAGGCCGCGCGAGGCTTCGTGCGGTGGCTCGGGCGAACCCGGTTACCGGCCCGGACGAGCCCGCGCTTGGTGGCCCGGCCGACCCGCTTGCCCGCTCGTTCCACGTCCCCGCCGACGGTCTTCGCACTCCGCGTGACCATCGAGCCGGCGCGAACCATTCCCTTCTTCATGTCGCGGCCAACCGTCTTCGACCCGCGCACAACCTTCGTCTCCAGACTCTTTCCCCGTAGCTTGATCGACATTCTAACCTTCCTTGCGGACAGTCGAACTACCCGGGCGCGAGAGTTAACCGCCCCCTCAACCGGAGTTGAGGCGAATGGAGGAGCGCCAGCCCCTGGGCGAAGGCTCTCGCGGCGGGGCGGATGGCGGTGGCGCCCCGCTTAGGTCGCCGGGCTCGACCCGATTCCGAGACCTACCGGAGCTTGGGGACCGGAACCCGCGCGAGCGCGGCCTCGACCAGCGCGGCGCCTCGGACGCCGCGGATCCACGGCTCCGGCTTGATGACGATCCGATGCGCGAGCGCCGGGACCGCGAGCGACTTCATGTCGTCGGGGATGACGTAGTCGCGGCCGTCGACGAGCGCCCGGGCGCGGGCGAGCTTGAGGAGCGCGAGCGAACCGCGGGGCGACGCCCCGACCTCCGCGCGGGCATCGCCCCGCGTCGCCGCCACGAGGTCGACCGCGTACGCCTCGACCCCGGGATCCACCATGACGTCCTCCGCGGCGCGCTGGACCTCGCGGAACTCGCCGGGCTTCAGCACGGACGTCACTTCGACGTCGTCGGTCTTTCGCGCCCTTCGTCGGGCGAGGATCTCGCGCTCTTCCTCGACCGTCGGGTAGCCGACCGCGAGTCGCATCAGGAACCGGTCGACCTGCGCTTCCGGGAGCGGGTACGTCCCCTCGAGCTCGAGAGGATTCTGGGTCGCGAGCACGAGGAACGGCCGCTCGAGCGGGTGGGTCGTCCGTTCGCTCGTCACCTGGTACTCCTGCATCGCCTCGAGGAGCGCCGACTGGACCTTCGGCGGCGCCCGGTTGATCTCGTCCGCGAGCAGGATGTTGGTGAACACCGGGCCCCGCCGGAACTCGAACGTACGGTGCTCGGCGTCGAACACCTCGCCACCGGTGATGTCGTGCGGGAGGAGGTCGGCCGTGAACTGGATGCGCGCGAAGCCGAGCCCGAGCGCCTTCGCGAACGACTTCGCGGTGAGGGTCTTGCCGAGCCCGGGGAGGTCCTCGAGGAGCAGATGGCCATCGGCGACGAGACCGATGGAGACGAGGTGGACCGCGACGTCGCGGCCGACGACCGCGGTGTGGACCGCCGCCTCGACGGCGGCGATCCGCTCCCGCGCCTGTTCGCCGTTCACGCCGCGCGACGCTCCCAGCGCCCGGCCGAGCCCGGCGGGACTATAACTCCCCGTCGACGCGCTGTTCCCCGGCCGTAACGGTTGCGCGTCACGGTAGGCCGACCGGCCCTCTCGGCGTCCTGACCTGGCCGGGGCTGTCGGACACCGGGGTTGTCCTCACATCATCCCATGCGGACGACCCGTCCGCGTGCGGTCCAGAGGGACCCTTCGTCGGTGCTCGGACGGCGTAAGCCGCCGACCGGGTCACCCGGCCGTCCGTCATATCGTTTGGGCCGACACGTTCGGTCCCCGACGCGCCTCGACCAGCGCCCAGGCGACCAGACCGAACGCGACGACGATCGCGACCGCGGCCGCGCCGGTGTCCGCCTGGGCCGTCGGGAGGGCGAACGCCGCGAGCAGCGCGACGGCGACGCACAACCCCGGGAGGGCCAGACCTCCGACCGGGTCGGCCCCGGCCCCCGACTCGCCCGGGGTCTCCCCGGACCAGAGCAGGACGGCGAGGCCGGCCGAGCCCGCGAGGGCGCCCGCGAGGATCGAGGGCCGGGCCCAGACGGCGAGCGTACCCACGGCCACGAGGAACGGAAGGAGGCCGTACTCGGGGGCGAGGGCGCCCGGCCGCCCCCGGAGGCCGAGCGTGACGAGGGCGGCCCCGGCCGGGAGACCGACCGCGAACGCGACCGGCACCCCCCCGATGACCCCGAACAGAGCGGCGAGGACGGCGCTCGCGGCGGCCCATCGGAGGGACCGCGGGTCGAACCCCCGGGGCCATCGGCCGGCGTCCGGGGTCATGCGCCCGACCTCCGGCCGGCGGGCCGCGCGAAGAAGCTCGTCAGGGCGGCGAGCGACCAGTAGTCGTCCCAATCGACGACGGGCGCCTCGGACCACGCGTCGGCGACCCGGCGGCGCCGCACGAGGCTCAGGAGGCGGAGGGCGCGTCGGTCATCCTCTGACGGAGCGGCGGCCGACGGAGCGAGGAGCGTGACGGGCGAGGGGCTGAGGACGAACGCCGGGAATCCGCGGCGGCGGAGGTGGGGGAGAACGAGCGTGGAGTCGTCGTCGGCGAGCGGGGAGAGGAGCGCGGTGGTGACCCCCGGCGGGAAGTACCGCCGGAGCGACACGGCGAGCCGTTCGGAAGGGCCGGCGACCTCGCCGACGGTCGCGGTCTGGAGCGCGCGCAGGATCCGGTAGCGCTGGCGCCGGCCCGAACCGAGCGGGATGGCGGTCAGGTACTCCCCGTACAGCGCGAGACCGACCCGCGCCTTCTGTTCGAGGAACGATTGGGCGAGCCCGTACGCCCCCGCGCAGGCGACGGAGGCGAGACGAGCGTCGACCTCCGGACCGAGGGAGCTCGGGCGGAGCTCGACGACGATCAGGAGGTCACCGGTCCGCTCGACCCGGAAGTCGTTCGCGAGCATGCGGCCCGCCCGCGCCGTCGCCGTCCAGTTGACCTGGCGGACCGTGTCGCCGCTCCCGTACGGCCGGATCCCGAAGAACTCGCCCGACGGACCGAGCTGGCGCGCCCGGACCTCGCCCGGCAGCGGGGTCGTCCGCCGTAAGGGGGCGCGCGCGGCGCGCGCGAGCTCGGGAGGGAACCGCTGCACCCGGATCGCCTCCCCCTCGACCGGAACGTCGCGCTCGACGAGACCGAGCGGGTCCCGCCAGACGAGGGCCGGGCGCGCGACGGAGATGAGGCACGGGTACGGCGCGGCCCAGTGCAACCGGAAGCCCAGTCCCTCGGGAGTCCTCTCCACCTCGGCCGGTTGGCGCTCGACGAGCGGTTCCGGCCGGTAGAAGATCGGGAACACCCCCGGGGTCCGTCCCGACGGCGACCGCGCCAGGCGACCAGTGATCTCGACGGCCTCCCGGCTTCCGTCGACCGACCACGTGAGCCGGTACCCCCCGATCCCCCGGGCGGCGCCCAGCCCGGCGGCGACCGGACCGACCAGGAGCGGCACGGCGAGGAGGAGGGGGATCGAGTTGTGGGATGCGATGGCGGCGACGGCGAGCGCCGCGCCGGAAACGAGCAGGACGAGCGCCCGGGGACGGAATCGGACCGGGGGCTCCGGCTCCGGAGGAGCGCTCACGTCTCCTCTTCGAGTCGCGACAAGCGGTCGTCGAGCCACGCCCGGAAGGTGGCGGGGTCGGAGGCCACCAACCGGCGCTCGGCTTCCGGGTCGAGCCGGCGGAGCGAACCGCCGGTCGAGTTCCGCTCGAGGCTCACGACGGAGGCGATGATCGCCTGTCGTCCGAGGGGACCGGAGCGGAACGCCTCCCGAAGTCGGATCAGGGAGGAACCCACCGGGTCCGGAGGGACCGGCAGTCCCCGGTGCCGGATCGCGGGGACCATGAGGAGGGCGACCCCGACCGCCGCGAGCCCCGCGCCGGTCGCCGCCAGCTCCGTCCCGACCCCCGGCTCGGCCGTCGCGAAGATCGACGCCGCGGCGAGGACCCCCCCGACCAACAACAACGCGAGCCCGGCGGGCTCCTCGGTCATCGCGGGGCCCCCCGGTCGATGGCGGCGAGCACGCGCTCCAGGGCGGCCCGGGCTCGGTCGGACTCGTGGCGCTGCATCGGATGGGCGGAGTACCGGGCCTCCTCGAACAGCCGCGTCAGTTCACCCGCCGCCTCGGGCGGGATCCTCCACCGGGCGACGGCCGTCGATTCGACCTCGCGGGCCGTCCGCGCCCCGGTGTCCACCAGTCGCGCGTCCACCGCGGTCAGCAGCCGGCCGTACAGCGCGACGATGAGTGCCCTCGGGTCGGCGTTCGGGTCGGACTCGAGTTCGGCGAGCGTGGCCGCGATCGCCGCGCGGGCGGCCTCGGCGGGGTCCGGGGGAGAAGTCGCCAGCTCGCCTCGTCGGCGGCCGGCGAGCACGTAGGCGAGGGGGACCGCGACGAGCGCGATCGCCACGCCCACGCCGAGTACGAGAGCATAGGCGACCCACCCCGGGAATGTCTGGCCGACGACGGTAAAGTTCGAAGGGGTGCCGTTGGCCGCCTTCCCGATGGGGGGAACGTGTCCGGTCGAGTTCCCCGGGCCCGGAGCCGCGGGCGAGGTCGACGGAGCGCCGCCCCCGACGTAGTGGGCGGCGATGAGGAATCCGAGGAACAAGAGGAGGCAGACCGCCCACACCATCACCGGGCCCCGGAGGATCTGGGCGCCGGACGGGTCCCGGAGCCGCTGGGTCAGCCGGTAGACGACCCAGACGGCCGTGAGCCCCAGCACGACGACGGCGAACACCTGGAGCTCCGCGTAATCGACGTACCCGCCGGCCTCGTGGGTGACGTTAGTGGGGGTCGGCGGCACCCCGGAGAGGAGGGCGGCGGCCACGCCGATCAACAGCGCGGCGAGTACTACGAACACCGCGGCCGGGGGGAGCCGGCGGGCGGCCGGGGGGCGGACCTCCACGTTCCGACGAGCGCTCGGCCCCATATCCGCATTTCACGGTCCACTCGTCAAGCCCGTCGGGCCGCGAGGCCGTCCGGCCGGAGGAGCCGAAGGATTTCGTCGGAGGAAGTAGACGCTTCGGCGCTCGTGGTCGGGGGCGACCACCGCGAAGTCGTCGACCGAGTAGCCGAGGTCGAACGCCGCGCGGAACGCGTCGCGGACCGCGTGCCGCCAGGTGCGGAGGTTCGCCGGGGAGTGCTCCCGGACGAGCCCGATGTCGAACGGGATCTCGAGGCTCGCCGAGGGAAGGGACGGCTCCTGGACGCTCGTCGGCACCCGGAGGCCGTGGTCGTCGAGGTCGGTCTCGAGGAGGGGGGTCGACTCGGCGAACCTCCGCTCGTCCGCCGCCCGGTCGGGGGCCTTCGCCTCCAGGCGGGCGACGACCGTCGGGTCCTGCAGCTTCCAGACGGCCCGGAGTCGGTCGGTCTCGATCTCCTCGGCGCCCTCCGCCCCGAGACGGCCGTAGTAGTGGACGAGGTACTTGTCCGGGACCGCGCCGAGCCGGTGGACGTGGAGGAACGCCGTGCGGCTCTGCAACGGGTCGAACGTCCACCGGATCTCGTCCAGCCCCTGGCGGAGGAGCTCGTCGCGTTGGTGGGTCTTCAGCCGGAAGCCGAGCCGGTGGTTCTGGTACTCGGGGCGGACGGCGGTGCGCTGGGAGTACAGGTACAGCTTCTCGCCGTCCCAGCCGAGGAACCCGAGGGCGAAGCCGGCCAGGTAGATCTCCGCGAACGCCCCGACGACCAGGCCGCCGTTGTCCTGGACGGCCCGCTGGACGGTCCGGGGGACGGGAGGCTCGCCCGACGGCCCCCCCGCCTCCCGGTCGACCTCCTCGACGGCCCGGAACTCTTCCGGCTTCTGGAGCCGCCGGAACTGGAACTCCTTGTTCGACGGAGCGCCCGGTGAGGCCGCCACGGCGCCGGCGACCCGGCGTGGCTACATAACCCGCGAGGGAACGCCCCGCCCGCTAGCGCCGGATGCGGAGTTCGGTCTTCTTCTCGATGTACCGCTGCTCGTCGGCCGGCGTCAGGTCCCAGAGCAGGTCCTCGAGGTCGGGGAGGTTCCGCAGGAACTCCGCCTTGCTCTTCGTGAGCATCAGGTGCTCGAACCGGGCGCGCGCGATGTAGTACGCCCCGACGAGGTAGGCGCCGATGAGCACCACGATCGGGCCGGCGACGACGAAGACGAGGTTGTAGTTCGCCCCGCCGTTCGAGGTCTGGTCGGTCGCGCTGTTGATCGAAGGGAACGGCGGGGAGCTCGAAAGTGGGGTGAAGTTCCCGACGGCGAGGACGACCATCAGGATCCCGATCGCGAGCAGGATCGCGGAGAAGACGAATCGGTACGTCCGGACAAAGCGGCGGAGGGTCCGGCTGAACGGGACCTTCTCCGCGTCTTCGGCCATCGTTCGGTTGGGGAGCCGGTCGGTCTTATGAACCTACGGGAGCGCCTGCCGGGCCTCCCGGGTCCCAAAGCCCGGTCTTCGTCGGCCGGAACCGTCGTCGCGCCGACCCGGACGATTCCCGCGTCCGATTTGCCTCTCTCCGCCGCTCCGCCTCGCGACCGGACCCCCGCCGGACGGCCTCACCTCTAACGGAAGGATTATCCCCCTCGAGCCGCGAGTCGTCCCGTATGTCGGGCCCCCCACCCCCGCTCTCCCAACCCCCGAACGCGCCCCCACCGCCCCCGATGTGGACGCCGATGGGCGTCCCGCAGCGGCGCATGATGATCGACCCGTGGCCGCTGTTCGGGTTCTGGGCCCGCGCGGTCGGATTCCTGCTCCTCTTCCTCGGGACGCTCATCGTCGTCGCCTGGGGCACCCCGGGGGGGGGTTGCATCACGACCCCGACCAGCTGCACCGGCTTCGCCGCCCAGGCGCTCAATGCGATCCTCACGGCCCGTATCCTCTGGGTCCTCGGCCTAGGGGCGCTCGGCGCGGGCGCCGCGATCCGGCTCCACTGGGGACTCCGAATGCCGGAGAACCCCCGCCCCGACGAGGTCAACTACATCCTCGCCGACCGCCGGGCGAACGGGCTGTTGTTCATCCTGAGCATCGCCCTCCTGCTCCTGCTCTACTTCCAGACGTCGTTCATCACCTTCGGGCTCGGACTGCCCGCAGGTCTCTGAAGGGCGACCGGTCCGGAGCGGGGGCGCCCGTGGGCCCCCCGAGACGCGGCGGGCGACAGCCTACCGGTCGGTCCGTCCGAATCCGGACGGACGCTCGTCGGTCCCGGCTTCGTCCTCGGACGCCCGAACGACCGAACTCGGGGGCTTGACCCGGTCGAGGATCGGCCGGGCGAGCCGCCGATACATCAGGACCGCGGCTCCCGCGACCGCCAGCGCCGCGACGACGGCGCCTGCGGGGCCGAACGCCGGGCCGAGGGCCAACAGGAAGAATCCGGCCCCGCCGACGAGAGCGCCCGGGAGAGGTCCGCCCCGGGGGGCCCCTTTCGGCCGGTCCGTCCGGAGCGAGAGGAGGGCCCCGACGATCTCGAGGGCCACGACCGCGACCGACTGGAAGAGCGCGACCCCCACCGTCGTGCCACTGAGCGTCGGGGACCCGAGCGCCTCCGCCACGATCGCGAGGGTGATGATCCCCCCGACGCCGGCCCGGAACCCGAGAGCGTAGAACGCCCCGCTTCCGTCGGATCCGAAGTAGACCGATTTCAGCAGCGCCCACTGGGCGAGTTCCGTCCCCCCGATGAGGGCGCCGAGGTCGATCGCCGCGGCGAGGAGGTTCCCGGCCGACAGGAAGAACAGGAACGCGACGGCGAGCGGGATGCCGACGAACAGCCCCGCCGTGTAGGCGAACATCTCCTTGCGCTCGTCGAAGCGGCTCTCCGGGACCTGGGGAGCGGCGTACCGGCCGACCTCGACGTAGACGTACCCGGCCGAGAGAGCGACGCCGGCGACCGCGCCGAGCGTCAGGGCGAGCTGGACCACGTTACCCTCCGCGACGCGCGCCGGTGAGGAAGCCGGTGTGCCCGAGCATGTCGAACGCGGGCCGGGTCCCCCCTTCGCCGACGTGGAGCTCGCGCTCGATCAACTCGACGGACCGGAGGTCGTCGTACCCGGCCTCGCGGAGCGCCCGCACCGTCCGTTCCAGCTGATTGTACGTCGGGGTGTACGTGGCGACCCGACCGCCCGGGCGGAGCGCGTCGGCCAACTTCGGGACGACGGCCCACGGCTCCGGGAGGTCGAGCACGACCGAGTCGTACGAGGCACCGGCGAAACCGTCCGCCGCCACGTCCCGGAGGGCGAACCGGACCCGTTCCCCGAACCCGGCGGCGACGACGTTGCGACGGGCGACGTCGAGGAAATCGTCCCGCCGGTCGAACGAGTCGACGGACCCGCCCGGCCCGACCGCGTAGGCGAGGACCGTCGTGAGGGCGCCGCTGCCGCTGCCCGCCTCGGCGACCCGACTACCCGGGCCGACACCGGCGAGGAAGAGCAGATACATCGCGTCCTTCGGGGTGACGATCTGCGCGCGGCGCTTCAGCTGGCTCAGCAGGTCGGTCAGCGTCGGCCGGTCGATCTGGAACCGCGCGCCCGCCCACTCGAACGTCGTCCCGGGGGCGGCCCCGAGCTTGTCGGAGAGGTCCACGACCCCGCGGCCCGGCACCTCGCTCGGGCCGGGGCGCAGCGGGAGGAGGACGGACGCGCCACCCGGCCCTCGGAGAACGACGACCTCGCCCTCGCGGAGCCCGCCGTCCCCGGTCACAATTCCCCGGAGGGCGGTCGGCTCGGCATCGGACGTCGGTCGGGAGCGTCCGGCGGGCGATTAACGTGAGCGGGCCCGCGCCGCCGGACGCCCGAAACCTCCGCTTCGCTTTTATCGGGGGGGCGCTCGGCTCCCCCCGTCCCAGGGGACCTCGGGGACGGTGACGGGGCCGTCGGCTGCGGGTATAGTGTAGTTTGGTTATCACATAGGCTTGCCAAGCCTATAACTCGGGTTCAAATCCCGGTGCCCGCATCCCCCCGAACTCCGTGACCGGTCCCCTACCTCCGCATCGGCAAGCCCGCCGAGACCTCGGTCCGCGAACCTCGGAGGTTCGGTGAGCACGCGGCGGCCCCGCCGGCCGCGACCCTCGTTTCCCGAGATCGCTCCCCAGAACGGTCCCGAGAAGTATCCGGCCCCCCCGAGGTTCCGACCCGACCGGGCGATCGCGCCGGGGCGGTATCCGCTCCTCGAGGTCTTCCGAGGGCTCGAACGGACCGTCCCGTTCCAGAAGTACCCCGGGGACGACGAACGGATCCGGGCGATCGCCGCGGGCACCTCCGCCCACATCTCAGAGGGACCGGGCTGGATGTACGTCGCCCCGCGCCGGACGCCGCCGGAGGTTCGGGCCGCCGGGTTCCGGATGGTGGAGAGCGAGGACGATGTGATCGTCGTCGCCCGGTCGCACCTCACGAACAGCCCGAGCATGGACCTGTATCTCGACGTGATCCACGAGTTCCTCCACATCCTCCAGCGCCGCCACGGCCGGGAACTCTGGCTCGGCCGCAAGGTCCCCTACGTGGACCGGCCCACGGAGGTCGAGGCGTACGCCTACTCCGTGGCCGAGGCGCGGCGGCTCGGGGTCCCGGACGAGTACCTGCGCGAGTACCTTCACGTCACCTGGGTCCCGCCGGCCGAATATCGCCGGCTGCTCCGCCACCTGGGCGTGACGGCGAAGTAGCGCTCGGCCTCGACCGAGACGCCCGGACGGACGCGACGAAGCGGCCGGGGCCTACGCGGGCGGGTCCGCGTCCGCCGGCGGTGGCGCGGGGCTCCCCGGCGCGCGTCGGCGATGCCCGAGCAGCCAAGCCGCGCCGACCGACGCACCGATGACGACGCCGGCGACCAGCCCCGCCCACGGGGGGATCGCCGGACCCGTCGAGGAGGTGGTCGGGTACGACGAGGCGATCCCGAGGACCAGGAGGACGTCGCTCGAGTTCGTCGCCCCGAGCGCGTCCGCGACGGACGCGTGGAACCGGTACGTCCCGGCCGACGGGATCGGAACCGTGAGGTTCGGGCCGGAACCGGCCGGCGCCCCGTTGAGGGTCCAGTGGATGGTGAACGGCCCGACTCCGCCGCCGACCGAGGCGGCCAGTGTGACGCTCCCGCCGGCCGTCACGTTCGGGCCGGGGGAGACGAGACCGATCCCGATCGACGGACCGGCGACCACGTCGACGAGCGTCGGCGCGAGCCCGATGTCGTCTCCGGCCGCATCGGCGACCTCGGCGTACGCCGCGTAGGTGCCGACCTCCGTCGGGTGGCACGTGATCGTCGGCTGGTCGGCGGCGGAGCACCCGAGAGGAAGGTTCGACCAGGCATACGAGTACGGCGCGACCCCGCCGCTCACGTTGGCGTAGAGCGTCAACGAGGTCCCGGCGTCGACGGTGGCCCGAGAGGCCGTCACCGCGGTCCCGAGGAGGGCGCCGCCCAGGACCTGGAAGCGGACGGCCGGGGAGGTCGCCGAGGCGCCGTCGGAATCCGTCACGGTGACGCTGACGGTCTCACCCCCGGGCGTCGTGAGGGCGCACGTGGCGCTCGCCGTGGTACTGTCCGGGCAACCCGCGGGGAGCGACCAGGCGTACCCGAGCCCGCCGCTCCCCCCCGTCACGGTCGCCGCGAACGAGAGGGTGCTGCCGAGCGGCACGGAGGCGGCGATCGGGATCGACTCGTTGACCGAGAGCCCCGCAAAGACGAGCACGGAGACCTCGGGGTCGGCCAGCGAGCCCGCGCCGGTCGCGTCGGTCAGGTTCGCCACGACCGCGAACGCCCCGGTGCCGTTCGGGGTGCAATCGAGGTTCGGGACGTTCGCGCCGGCGCATCCGCTCGGTAGTCCCGTCCACGCCCACACGGCCCCGCCCGCCGGGGCGGACCCGGTCGCATTGAACCAGACGGATTGCCCGAGGTCGAGCGTCACGCGGGACGCCGCGAGGGCCGTGATCGACGGCCGGGGGTCGACGGTGACGAGTGGCGCCGAGCCGTTGCGGGCGCCCCCGACGGAGTCGTTCACGAGCGCGTCGGCCGCGTACGTCCCCGGAGCGGTCAACCGGCAGGTGAGCGGGGACCCTTGTCCGGAGGGGCAGCTCGAGGGCACCCCGAACCACTGCACGGTGTACCCGCCGGAGCCCCCGGAGACGTTCGCCCAGAACGTAACCAGCTGGCCCACATCGACGACGGTGCGGGACACCGCGAGGCTCACCGCGGACAGCGCGGGGTCGACCGTGAGGGTCACGACGTTGCTCCTCGTTGCCCCGAGGAACGAGTCGTCGACGGTGACGTTGACGGCGAAACTCCCGTTGGCAGTCGGCGTGCACGACAGTTCGGTCGCGTTTTGCGAAGTGCACCCGTTGGGGAGGCCCCCCCAGAGGTACGAGTCCGAGGCGGTGGCGTTCTGCACCACGGCGGTGAGGTTGACGGTGGTCCCGATGTCCAACGACCGCCGGCTCACGAACAAGTGGGCGTGGATCGGGCTGCGGATCTCGAGCGTCACGGGGCCGGCCGTGAGGGTGGTTCCCGCGGCGTCCTCCACGCTCAGGGAGACGTTGAACACCCCCCCGACCGTGGGGACGCAGCCGAGCGGCGGCGAAGCGGTGGGCGAGCACCCCCTCGGCAGTCCCGACCAGGTGAACGCGTACCCCCCGTAGCCGCCGCTGGCGTTCGCGGTGAGGTTGACCGGGGAGCCCAGCGCGACCTCCCCCGGGGCCGCGGTGAGCGTCCCGACCGTGAGGCGCGGCACGACGAGCAGCGTGAGGTTCGAGCGGGCGACGGAGCCGTTCGAGTCCGTAACAGCCACCTGGATGGGGTAGGTGCCCGCCGACGAGGGGACGCAGAGCAGGAGGGAGCTGTTCGCGCTCGCGCAGCCGGACGGGAGTCCGAGGTACGAATAGGTGTACGCGCCCGGAGCGCCACCGGCCACGGAGACGTTCAGGCGCGCGGTGGAGCCGAGGTCCACGGCCCGGGGGGCGGCCGAGAAGGAGACGACGTGCAGCGCGTCGCCGAGCACGATCTCGGTCGCCGTGACCCCGTACGACACCCCGTAGAGCGTGCCGTTCGAGGGGTCGACGGCGAGGTCCGAAAGGTTGCCGTCCACCGCGATCGTCCCCAACAGCGCGTGGGTGCTCGCATTGTACTCGAGGAGCTGGTCGACGATCGTCCCGTTCGGGTACGCCTGCGTCGCCGCGAACATCGCGCGCGCCGCCGCGTCGTAGACGATCGGGGCGGCAGTCCCCGGGAACGTCCAACTGACGTTGCCATCGTACGCCCCGGTCGACGCGTTGTAGAGCGTGATGTTGGAGGGGTACTGGTTCTCGACCCAGACGTTCCCGTCGAGCGGGTCGTACGCCAGGTCCACCGGATACCCGGGTGCGATCGACCAGATCGGGGAGTCGTTCGACGTATTGATCGCCGCGACCCTCGGAACGTACCCGCTGTAGTACCCGTAGGTGCTGCCACTGTAGAAGAGGCGGTGACCGGCCGGGTCCATCGAGATGTCGTTCTCGTACTGGGAGGTGCCGATGCTGGCCCGCCACGTCCCGTTGTTGGCGTCGTACTTCGAGATGTCCGACGTGCAGTACGTACCCCCGCATCCCTGCCAGACCCAGAGCGCGTCGGACGACGGGTCGTAGCCGAGGACGGCGCCGTCGTAGGAGGACGGGGACGTCAGGTTCGGGCCGAGGGTGTCGTTCGTGGCGTAAATCTCGCCGACCTCGCCGGCGGACACCCCCTCGGTGAGCACGGTCCCATCGACCGAGTCGTAGACCAGGGAACTCGTCCGGAACTCGCGCACGATCGGCAGCGCCGTCGCGCTCGAGACGTTCTCGATCCAGTAGTTGGGTCCCAGCACGTCGCCCGCGTACAGCCGGTCGTTCGACGGGTCGAAGGCGGCGGCGCTCGCCTGGAGGCTGACCGGCTGCGCGCGGCCCACCACCTGGGTCGACGCGTTCAATTGGACCACCTGACAGGAGTAACCGACGGTCGTAGCGAACACCGAGCGGTCGGCGGGGTCGTACGCCACCGCGCCGCCGACATCGCCGATCGAGACGAAGACGGCGGTCGGCCGCCCGGTGCTCGAGGCGTTGACGACCGACAGAAGCTGGGAGTTCGTCGCGCCGACCTCCACGGTGTCGTTCAGTGGGTCCCAGGCGAGGAACGCCGGGCCCGAACGGACGGGCGTCGTGTAGCGCTCCCGGTCGTTCGAGACGTTGACCGCCGCGACGACGGATGCCGCGCCGTCGACGAACAGGCGCTGGTCGGTCGGGTCGAGCACGATGTCGAACAGGCCCGAGGTGTTCCGCAGGGGGATCGTCGTGCGGACGGTCCCGTTCGTCGCGTTGATCTCGGTGATCGTGGCGTTGCCGCTGTCGGCCACGTACACCTCGCCGTTCGCCGCATCGACCGCCAGGTTCTGCGGCCCGACCCCTCCGGGAATGTACCCCACCACCGCCGAGGTGCTGCCGTTGAGGACCTCCACGCGATTCGACGAGGTTCCCGCGACGTAGACCCGGTCGTTCCCCGGATCGTAGGCGATGCCACTGAGCTCCGGGCCGCCGCCCACGGTTCGGACGATCGTGCCGGTGGAGTCGTTCACGACCGACACATAGTCCCCCGCGCAGCCCGCTCCGCAGGACCAGGCGTACTGGGAGTGGGTCACGTAGTCGAGGCCGTCGGTCGTGTCGACCGCGACCTCATACGGGTTGAGCGCAGAGCCCGCGGCCGGGGAGGGGCCGCCCGTCTCCCCGAAGTACGTCCATCGGACGAACGAGTCCGACGTCGTGTTGTACCACGCCATCGAACCCGAGCCGAGCACGAGAAGGTCCCCGGAGAGCGGGTCGTACGTCACGAACGCCGGACCGTAGTACGAGGAGCCGAGCTCGTCGGGAACCGGGGCGCCGGGCGGCGCGGTGGCTCCGGTCAGCAGGTCGAATTGGCGCGACTCGTAGGCGGGGGCGACGAGGGCCGGCGCCGCGAAGGGGGAAGGGCGGATCATCGGGGGATGGGTCGCGAAGCCCGCCGGGCCCGGCCGCGACGGTGGGCCGTCTCCCCGAGCCGCGCCGGACGCGCCCGGGAGGCCCGCGAACCCGGACAGGAGCAACGTCACCATCAGGCCGAGGACGAGGAGCCGGGTCGCGGAACGCCCGGACCGCGTCGACCCACGCTTCGCCATCCGCCTTCACCCCGCCGAGGAAGGGTCGTCCCCGTCGCTGGCCGGACCGAGTCCGGCCGCGCCCTCGGACGGCGGCGTCTCCCCCACAGTAGCCTCCGACGGCTCTTCGACCGGCGGGGGCGGGCTCGGCGTCCCGCCCCCACGACGGCGCCGGGCGAGTCCGAGGAGGAGGAGCGCCGCCAGCCCGACGACGACGCCCAGTGCCGAGTACGCGAGGAGCGGGCCGAGCGGGGTCCCCGGCGCGGGCGGCGAGCTCGGCAGGGACGGCGCGGCTGGGGCGACCACGGCGTACGCGGCCGTGGCGTTGCTCGAGCGGCCCAAGGCATCGGTGACGGAGACCGTCACCTGGCCGGACCCGGTGGCGGAGGGGGTGCAGGTGAGCGCGCTGGCGTCGGAGCTCTCGCACCCCGTCGGGAGGCCCGAATACACGAACCGGAGCGGCGCGACCCCATCCCCCACGCTGGCAATCAGCGAGAGATTCTCCCCCAGCACGACCGCGGCCGGGGTCGCGACGAGTCCGAGGAGCCTCGGGGCCGGCACGGTCGACACCGGCACGAAGGAGACGTTCGTCGTCCCGGACGCCGAGTTCGCCGTGAAGGTCCCGTTCGCGGGGGTCGGCGCCCAGCCGGCCGGCCCGCCCACCTTGAACGAGTACGACCCGGTCGCCGTCCAGGCGGTGAGGAGGGCCGCGGCGCTCCCCAGGGTGGTCCCCGGATGGAACGTCACCGACCAGTCCGCGCCGGAGGGGAGTCCTGTCTCACGGAAGCTGTGGGCGTAGAGGACCGGCGTGAATTCGAGGGTATCGGTGGCGTTCGCGCCGGCGACGATGAACCCCCCCGCAGGGGTCGACCAGCCGCCGGCCGGCACCGAGGCGGATACGAGGTAACTGCCATTCGCGAACGGCAGCCGTACCGCGGGGGAGCTGAGAACGACCGGAACACGGTTCGTGACGACCAATCGCCAAGCGGTGCCTGCGGGCAGACCGGACTCGGAGATCACGACCGAGTAGGTCGCTTCGGCGAACTGGGCCGTCACATCGACCGCGCTCCCGGCCACCGTCACCCGCTGGGACGGGGCGTTCCACCCCGGAGCGCTGGTTCCGAAGCTGATCGTGTAGGCCCCGTTCGGCACGGCGATCGTCGTCCCTCCCGGGCCGGGGAACGCGAACTCGCCTCGGCCGCTCACGTTCGCCCACCACCCGGTCGCGGCCGGCAGCCCGGATTCGGCGAGGGTCATCGTGGCGCTCGCAAACCGCAACCGGACCGTCACGGGAGTTCCCAGGACCTGGAAACTCACCCGGGCCGGGCCGAACCCGGCCGAGGTCGCGGCCGCGAAGTACGTTCCGTTCGGAAGCGGCATCGAGAGGATCGTCCCGTTCGAGATGAACGACGGAGAACCGGTGACGTTGAGGTGCCAAACGGCGTTCGGCGGGAGGCCGGACACCTCGAATTCGACGGAGAACGCGGGCTGGACCCACACGGTCGCCGAGACCGTCGCCGGCGGGGCGCCGGGGTACGTGACGGTCGAGTGGACCTCGTACCGGCCGCTGGTCTGCGGATTGCAGACGAGGGAGGACGCGTTCCGAGAAAGGCAACCGGGGGGAAGTCCCGAGTATTGGTACGAGAGATTCCCTGGCCCGCCGACGGAGATCGTGGTGAGCCGCAGAGACCCGTACGTGGCCGCGCGCTCCGGGGACGCGAGGAGGGCGAGATTCGACACCAGCGACGGCGCGGTCGTGTTCACCTCGTACAACGCCCCGGTCTCCGGGTCCCCGGCGAGCAGACCCCCCTCGGGCGTCCACACCCCGGTATCCGTATCGAGCCCTGCCGGGACCCTCGACGTGGCGAGGGTCGTGCCGTTGACCACGGTGATGTCCGAGGTCTCGTTCAGGAGGAAGGCCGTCCCGGTCGATCTGTCGAACGCGAAGCCGTTCGTGAAGTTGACCGGCACCGAGCCGGTCACGTTGTTCTGGCTGACGTTCACGACCGTGGTGTTCGAGTTCGCGTAATTCCCGACGAACAGTAGATTCTCCTTCGCGTCGTAGCCGATCGGCACCGGCGCCCCGCCGATGTGGACCGAACCGGAGACGGTGTCTGAGCTCGCATTGACGACCGTGAGGTTGTGCGAGTTCCAGTTCGTCGCGTAGACGCTGTGGTCGGACGGTACGTAGGCGATTCCGGTCGTCTGGTTCCCCGCCGGAATGACCGTGACCTGAGTCCGGTTCGCCGCGTCGAACACGCGGATATCGTCCCCGAAATAGTCGGCGACGTAGATGCGGTCGTCGACCGGGTCGTAGGCGATCCCCCACGGAGTGCTGCCGTCGGAAAGGAGCGCGACCTCCGAGCCGTTGGTCCCATTCAGGACCTCGACCCCGGCCGTCCCGGTGAAGCCCCCGAGCGTGACCCACAGATCGCCGCTTGCATTGTCGTAGGCGATCCCGTACGGGTCGCCCGCGAGGGCCGACCTTCCGACGATGTGAAGCGTCCCGGGGTCCACGAAGTACAAGCCGTTTCCGGCGGAGTCGGCGACGACGTCGCAGCCGCACGCCCCATCGTAGGTCATCGCGGCCGGGCTCGGCAGGCTGGCGACGCTGGTCGCGTTCGTGAGATTGGAGGGGTCGGCGATGTCGAGAGTGCCGGAATAGTCGGTCGGCACGTAGATCTGCTCGAGGGGCCCGGCGGCGGCCGGCCACCATTGGGTGTACAGGTACGCGTTCTCATGCGGAAGGCCGATGGAACCGACGAGCGAATTGTTCGCCGGGTCGAACGCGTACAGCCGGGAGCGGGACGCATCGGCGACGAACAGGTCGCCGGTGTTCGGGTCGTACACCCCGTTGCTGAGGTACGCCCCAAACCCGGTCGACCCCACGACGGTATTGTTCGAGCCGGCGATCTCCACGAGGTACGACCAGAACCCGTAGAGGCCCGCGCCGACGTAGACGTTCCCGCTGACCGGATCAACGGTCAGCCCATAGGAAAAACAACAGTAGCTGCTCGTGAGGGAGACGTTCGCCACGAACGCCATGGTCTGACCGTTCAGGACCTCGACCTCCTCGTTCTCGTAGTAATCGAGGTAGACGTTGCCGTTCTTCGGGTCGTAGACTCCACTCAGGATGTCGTTGAAGCCCCCCCCGACGTGGATGTTGGCGACGACCGAATCGCTGGTGAGGTTCACGACCTCGAGCGAGCTCGCGAACTGGTTCGTGACCCACACGTCGTTCGTGGTCGGGTCGTAGGCGAACGTCCCGTCCGACCCGGACGAGGCGTTCCCGACGCTCACGGTGGTCACGATCGTGTCGGTCGTGGGGTCGAGAACCGCGACCGATCCGGACGAATCCAGGACGAGGTCTCCGTTGGACGGCAGCACGAACAGATTCCCGACCGACGTGTGGGCGTTGAGCTCCCCGACGATGATGCCCCGGCTCGGGTCGACCTCCCAGAGGGTGGAGCTGGAATCGGAAGCGTACGTGAGGCCGGTCCCGGGGTCGTAGGCGGCGTACAGGGGGTCCCGAGGGGGGGTCGTCGCCACGTCGCCCCGGAGCAACGAATCGTTCCCGAGGAACAAGGTATACTGGGTGGCCAGCGCGCCCGCCGCCGGGCGAACGCCCACGCTCGTTCCGTGCATTCCGGCGACGACGGCCGCTCCGATCGGCCCCAGGGGAGCCGGGGCGGCCGGTTCCGGGGCCGCCCGTCCAGGAGCCGGAAGTACGAGGGCGGAGGAGCCGAGCAGGAGCAAGACGGCGAAGGCCGGGCCCACGAGACCGGAGCGCCGCGGCCGGTCGGCCGACCTCACGGCGCCGGCACACGCCACGACGGTCATAACGACCCGGGAGGCCGCCGGCGCCTCGGCGACGCGATGTCGCGACCCCGACCCGGAACGCGACGGCTCGCACCCCGGCCGGAGCGCTTCGCGCCCCCGTCGGCCGGGGCCGCGACATTTATCCTCCGGGGTCGATGCCCGAGCGATGCCCCGCCTGCGGCGCGTGACGACCGCAGGGCGGCGATCGTTCGAGTACGTCTCTCGCGGCCACGGCCCCGCCACCCTCCTCGTGCACCCGGGTGGGCCCGGATACACCTACCACTACCTGCGACCGCTCCTCGGCCTCGCCACGAGCCACCTCCGGGTCATCCTGTTCAATCCCCGGGGGGTCGGCGGGAGCTGGGGTCCGAGGCAAAGCGACGACTACACCGTCCAGAACCAGGCGCACGATGTGGAGGCGCTCCGGCGAGCGCTCGACATCGACGAGCTCCACCTGCTCGGGTTCTCGGCCGGAGGGTTTGCCGCCCTCGAGTACGCCCACCGGTACCAGTCGAAGCTCGTCTCCGTGCTGCTGTGCGCGACCGCGGGTAGCGCGGAGGAGATCCGCCAGGCGAACCGGATGATGCTGGGCGCGGCCTCGCCGTCCCAGCGCCGACGGGTCGCCCAGCTCACGAAGGAGAAGGCGTTCGACACCGAGGAGTACCAGGAGCTCAGCCAGGAGATCGCCCGGCCGTTCTCCTCGCGATTCCTGACCTCGGTCCCGAAGGACCTGAAGGCGTCGAAGGTCAGCAAGAAGGTCTACCGGGCGATGATGACGCGGACCGGCGACGAGTTCGTCGTCGACGGCACGCTCGCGCGTTGGGACGGCCGCCGATACTACTCGAAGATCGAGATCCCGACGCTCGTCCTCGTCGGACGCTACGATTCCTTCCTCGAACCGTCCCGCGAGATGGCCGACCGGATCGTCCCGGCGCACCTCCGGGTGCTCCCCCAGAGCAGCCACCTGGCGCACCTCGAGCAGCCCCGGCTGTTCCTGAACGCGATCCGCGAGTTCCTGCTCGACGTCACCGGCGACTGAGCCGCCCCACCGCCCGGTTAGGGCAGCGACTCCGACCCGTCCGCCAGGGGGGCCCGGACCCCGAACTGCCGGCGGGCGTACCACTCGGACGTGACGTTGCCGAAGATGATCGAGACGAACGCGACCCCGAGGGTCGCGGCGACGATGGTGTCGACCGTCGTTCGGGCGAGCGGCGGAGAGCTGGTCAGGAGCGAGAGGGCGAGGACGATCGGGATCGCGCCGCGGATCCCGGCGAGCGCGATGACGTTGTACCACGAGTTCGGGAGAACGGCGGACGGCCCCCCGGCGAGGCGCGCGATCGGCCGGTGGGCGTACGTGAAGATCGCCCGGCCGGCCAATAGGACCCCGAAGACCACGGCGATCACGACCAGAAAGCCGCCGAGGTTGGCGATCGCGAAGAGGAGGCCCATCGTCAGGAAGATGATCGAGTTCGCCATGTACACGATGACCTTCCAGAACGTCGCGAGCGTCTGGCGGGCGGCCGGTCGGAGCGCTTTCGGCACGGCGAAGTTTCCGATCGCGATCCCCGCGATCGCCGCGGCGACGATCCCCGAGCCCCCCAGCCCCACGGCGAGGAGGTACGAGCCGTAGGCGGCCACGACCGAGAGCGCGGTCTCGGCGGTCGCGTCCTCGAGCTGGTGGGAGAGGAAGTACACCCCGCCCGCGACGAGGGCGCCGACGCCGATCCCGACCAGCGTCAGCTTCAGGAAGTCGACCGCCGCGCGGCCGGGGCTCGCGGTTCCGCTGACGATCAGCTGCAGGACGACGAGGAAGACGATGATCCCGACGGCGTCGTTCAGCAACGACTCGCTCTCGACGATCGTCGAGAGCTCATTCGGCACGTCGAGGCGGCGGAACAGGTCGATGACGGCCACCGGGTCGGTCGGCGAAAGGATCGCGGCGAGCAGGAGCGCCGCCAAGATCGGGATCGCGAACAGGTAGGCGACGAGCAGCCCGGTGAACACCGTGGTGAACAGCACCCCCCCGACGACCAGGAACGAGATGAGTCCGAGACGACCCCGGAGCAACCGGTAGTCGATGTGGATCGCCGCCTCGAAGACGATCGGTGGCAGCAGGATGTCGAAGAAGAACGGGGGGGTCAGGAGCGCGGCGAGGCTCGGCGGCAGGCTGGAGTACCCGAACCGGACGACGACGAGGCCGAGGAGGAAGCCGAGCCCGACGAGGGCGATCGTGTATGGGAACCGCAGCCGCCCGGCGACGACGACGACCAGGACGGCGAGGACGATGAGGATGAGGAACGGGACGAGGTCGAACATGGCGCGTCTCCGGAGAACCTCACGCGCAGACCCGCATCATAATGCCCCGGCTCGCCGGGAAAACCCCGCCGTCCCCGGGCCCCCCTCGCCGCGCACCGGGCTTTCCGGGGAGCGGAGCGCCGGCCGACTATCGGCCCTGGTCCGCGCCGAACCATTTGTGGAACCGGCGGATGTTCTCGTTCGAGCCGATCACGAGGATCGCGTCGCCCGGCCGGAAGGTGGTCGTCGGCGGCGGGTTGAGGGTCGTCTGGAAGTCGCCGGTCGCGTCGGCCCGCGCGATCCCGACGACGAGGCAGTCGGTGTGCTTGCGCACGATCGACTCCGCCTCGAGGAGCCCCTGGGTGGATATCGGCGTGCGGTCCGTGAGGACGTACTCCTGCAGGTCCGCCCCGTAGGAACCCACCGTGAGGTCCTCAATCGCGTTCGCGACATCCGGCCGGAACGCCGCGTTGGCGCACAGGCGGCCCCCGAGGTCGCCGGGCGAGCCGACGTACGTCACCCCCGCGGCGCGGAGGGTCTCCTTCAATTCGGGCCGCATCACGGAGACGACAATTCGGATCGTCTTCGAGAGCGCCCGGAGGTTGAGCGCCGCGATCAGGTTCTCGGCATCGTCGCCGGTCGCGACGATCACGCTGTGGGCGGCCTCGACGTTCACGCGCTTCAGGATCTCCGTGTCGGCCGGCGGTCCGTACGTGACGAACAGTCGGTCCTCCTTGGCGAGCGAGCGGATGTTCGCGACCTGGTCGGCGCTCTCCGCCACGACCGCGACCTTCTGCTCCTCCCCGAGGAGCTCGTGGACCGCGGCGTTGCCGACGGGGCCATAGCCGAGGACGACCACGTGGCCGGTGAGGTCGGTACCGAGCGTCCCGAGCAGGCGGCGCTGGCTCTCCTCGGTCACGGTGGTCGTGATGACGCTGATGAGATAACCGAGCAGGAACAGCTGCGACGACGCGACGAGGATGGTGAATCCCCGGGCGGCCGGATTCGTCGGGGTGATGTCGCCGTAGCCGATCGTCGAGAGGGTGACGATCGCCCAGTAGAACGAGTTGAACACCGAGATGCCGTTCCCCTCGAAGTGGTAGAACCCGAGGGCGGCGAACACCCAGACCCCCCCGAATAGGGCGAGGAACTTCCAGAGCCGGCCGACGAGGTCGAGGAGCAACCGTCGGCGCCGGCCGGGCACGAGACGGAAGAATCCTGCGAGCAGGGTAAGTCTTTCCCCGGTCCCCGCCGAGGATCGGCCGCTCGAACCGAGAATCGTCCGTTCGACCCGAGCAGGTCGATCCGTTCGGGGCGGCTCCGGCCGTCGAGGGGTCGAGAGCCTCGGGAAGGCGAGTCGGTCGTAATCACTCGCGGCCGGAGGACCCGGCCAACGGCTGGGCGAGGTGAGTGGGCAGCCCATCGATGCTCGTCCGGTTCTTCTCCGCCCGATACGTCGCGAGGCCGTCGGCGCCCTTGGCGACGGCCCAGCGCTCGAGCAAGGGTCGTTCCCCCTCGAGCCGCATTCGGGGAACCCCGTATCCGCACGAGGTCTGGACGCGTTCGATCCGGAGCGTGATGATCTGACGAGACCCCTCGAACTCCCCGAACCCGGCCCGAAGCTCGGCCCAGCGCGCCGTTCCGGGAAGGTGGACGGAGCCGGTCCCGTAGAGGCGGAGGATGCGCGGTCGTTCACCGAACGAGCAGACCATGATCGTCATCCGCCCGTTTTCCCGGATGTGGGCGCTCGTCTCGTTCCCGGAGCCCGTGAGGTCCAGGTACGCGCATTCGGAAGGCGCGAGGACCCGAAGGGTGTCGAGTCCCTTCGGCGAGACGTTCACGTGCCCCCGGGCCCCCAGAGGGGCGGTCCCGACGAAGAAGACCGGCTGGCTCAGCAAGAATTCGCGAAGCTCGTCCGTGAGCTCGGGGAGGACCTCGCCCATGCCTGACGGAGGACGCCTCCCTCTAAGACTCGACCGGGGGGAATCCGAGAGCGGAACGCCTCCGGTCGAGGTTCCGCGACATCCCGGGCGGCGGCCCGGCCGGCCCCGGATCCGAGTCGAGGGGGCCGAAAGTCGGCTCGGAATCTCACGCGGGAGCCCCTCCGACCGCCCGATAGGCTAGGGGCGAGGCGCTAAACGCCCCGTTGGCTCGCCAATTCCGCAATGGGCGACATCGCGAGTATCCGAGCCAACCAGAATGCGACCTTCTCTGCGGAGATCACGGCGATCTCCCCTCCTCGCGAGGTCACCACCTCCCGCGGCACGTCCTCGGTGGCGGACGCCACGTTGAAGGACGCCACCGGCACGACGACGCTGACCCTGTGGGGCGAGGACATCACGAAGTACAAGGTCGGGTCCAAGATCCAGATCACCGACGGCTGGGTCAAGGACTTCAAGGGGAAGCTCCAGGTCTCCCTCGGCCGGTCCGGAAAGATCACCGTCCTTCCGTAGACGATCGAACGACCCCGCTGGGGTCAGGTCGACAGCCCGGTGCTCCGATGGCGAGCCGATCGGCGGCCGACGGGCCCGTACGACAGGGCCCGCGGGCTATCCGTAGCCCCGAAAGACCTCGTGGGTGACCCGGTCCGCCGGCACCCCTCGCCCCGCGAGGGCGCGGAACGACTCCTGCACCATCGCGCCCGTGCCGCACAGGTAGTACATCGGATTCTCGAGGTCCTGGGAGACCTCGGCCAACAGGTCCGCATCGATCCGTCCTCGTCGCCCGCTCCAGGAAGAATCCGCGGGCTCGCGAGTGAGCGTGTGCACGAGCCCGAACCGGCGGTTCCGCCGCGCCAGGTCGTCGAGCTCGGAGCGGTAGGCGATCTCCTCCTCGTTGCGGTTCGAGTAGAGGAGCCGCACCTCGATCGGGAGCTCGCGGTCGGTCGCGTACTCCGCCATGCCCTTCAAGGGCGTGATCCCGATCCCCCCGGCGACGAAGACGGCCGGAGAGCGCTCTTCGAGGAGGAAGTGGCCGTAGGCGCCGTCGACCTCGGCCTCGTCGCCGGGTCGGAGGGCCGCGAAGGCGGTCTTCCAAGGGGAGTCGGAGACGCGGGCCCCGAATTCGAGGTACGGCTTGGTCGGGGAGCAAGCGAGCGACATCGGGTACTCGATCGAGCCCTCCGAGGTGGGGAACTCCAACCCGCAGAACTGGACGGGGGCGAACTGGAAGCCCGGCGGCTTCTCGAACTTGACGTCGTGGATGGTCGGGGTCACCCGAGTCGACTCGACTACGCGAACGCGAGCGATGACGGAAGGTCCCCCTCGGGCTCAGCTCCCTCCCCAATATGATGACTCAGTGACGGCCGCGTCACTCCCCACCCAGACGAGACGCGGCATGCCGCGGTACGACGCGGCTGGGAACGTGGGCACGAGGACGGAATTCTTGAAAGGACCGCTCCGCCCTATCGCCCCCGAAGAGAGCGCCCGCGGCCCGTCCGTTATGAGGTCCACCGGCTCAGAGGATTCGGGATCGGCGGGCCGCGTGGCGCGAAGACTCGTCGCGAACATGCTCAGCACGCTGGACGGCGTCGTGCGGTTCGAGGCGGTCCACGACGCGATCTTCGGCGTTCACGACGAACAGGTCGAGGCGGAGTTCGCCTCGAAGATTGCCGAGGAGGATGCGATGCTGCTGGGACGGAAGACCTACGAAGAATGGCTTCCGTTTTGGCCGAACTCGGATATCGAGCCTTTTGCCAGTCACATCAACCGGGTTCCCAAGTACGTGGTGTCTCGGACCCTGAACTCGGTCACCTGGCCCGGCCCGGGCCAGGCCCATCTGCTCCGGGGCGACCTTCGCGACGAGGTCCAGGTCTTGAAGCAGCAGCCCGGCGGGACCATCGGTGTCCACGGGAGCCCGACGCTCGTCGGGTCGCTGATCCAGGCGGACCTGCTGGACCTTCTGCGACTCGCGATCTACCCCGTCGTGGCCGGTAGGGGCGCGCGGCTGTTCGGGGAAGGGTTCCCGGCCGAGCGGTTTCGATTGGTCGACTCGTTCTCCGGCCCGAGCGGGATCGCGGTCCTTACCTACCAACCGCTCGGACGGCTGGAGCGGACGGAAGCCGGCGACATCCCCCGGAACGCCGGATAAGGCCGTGCGGAGCGCGTCGGCCGGCCTGTGAGCCGGTTCCTGGGCACGTCGCGGAGTTTCTGAATCCGGTCCCGTTTCCGGGTCAAGCCGTCGGCATTCGGGGTCCCCGCGAGGCCGTTCCCGGACACCGGACTTATGTCGTCCCCTCGGTTTTCTCGCACATGCCCGAACGGGGCCACCGGTTCTACGGGACCACAACGGTGCGTGTCTCCCTCGTGATTCAGGCCCCGACGCGCTACGTGTACGATTGGTGCACGGACTACCGGAGCGACGACGGACGATTCTCGAACCGGCGTCCCCGCCCGAGCTTCCGTGTGACTCGAGTTTCGCCCCGCCGCGTGGTCCGGATTCGCGTTTCCCGAGGGTCCGGTCGCGATCCCGCGCTCACGGTCGAACTGATTCGTCTCAACCCTCCACGCTCCTGGCACCAGGACCAGCTCGACGAGAACGACCAGCAGTCCGTGGACTACCGGGTCAGGGCCGTCGGCCGCGCACGGACGCGACTTCAGCTGTTGAGCACCGAACGCTGGCTCACCCCGGACTTTCCGACTCGCGAGGCCCTCCGCGCGCAGATTGCGGGGACGTGGGCCCGATTTGCCGCGGCCATCGAGGCGGACTATCGGGCCGGACGCTCCGCCCGGGGCCGGTGAACCCTCCTCGGCAGAACGATCGCGCGTCGTCCGAGTTACACGCACCGTTCCGCAATCCCGACCGGCTTAGCCCATAAACGCCACCCTGCACAAGACCGGGAGCGCGGGACATTCAGCCCGACCCAGAAACGAGTTCTCGGGCCAAGCCAAACGAGACGGCTTTGCACGGAAAGTGGTCCTGAAGTAGGAGTTTCGGTGCACGGCCGCCCGTTCTTGTTCAGGGCCTCTGTCGGCAACCCGCTCTGCTCGTAGCACTTCGGAGGGGCCTGGTCGACTAACGAAGTTGGCCCCTCTCTCCTAGTCCAGCTCGGTAGTAGCTCTCTATCGTCCTTTCTGTGGAAGCGGTCGACGGACGGCGGCGCCGCGAGCGGGCGGCCATCGTGCCTTCGGTCGTCCGAGCTGTTTTGCCATGTGCATGGAGCGCACGACGAAGCCTTCACGTCGATACAGGCGGGACGCGCTGCGATTCGGCTCGAACA
>Ga0209415_10000265_pt1 | contig 92528 bp, 88 predicted proteins | sample PeaSoiSIISIP2007_FD_187696 | JGI IMG/M metagenome (GOLD analysis project Ga0209415, IMG submission 187696) | Peat soil microbial communities from Weissenstadt, Germany - SII-SIP-2007 (SPAdes) (version 2) | ecosystem: Environmental > Terrestrial > Soil > Wetlands > Peat | place: Germany... | reverse complement strand
GGCCTCCGCCCGCTTGGCTTTCGCGCGAACGCTCGCGCGGGCGCTCAACGCGCCAGTCGCGAGGCTAAAGCCTCTCTCCGGTCGGGTCACCTCAGACGATGGTGGACATTGAGAATGGAACGAGGCATCGCCTCGTGACTAGGCCGTTGAGGCCGCCGCAGCGTTGTCGCAGCGTCAGCGGAGGCAAAAGCGAGGAGAGCCAAGCCGGCGGAGGCCGGCGCCCGGCGTTTGAGGGCTATTTGCAACGAAGCGAGCTCCGCTCGCGCAGAATCATATCTAAAAAACCCAAAGCTGGATTACCATCTCGGGAGTTCACCAGCGGAGCTGCCCGATGTCGCCTTGCCGGCACTTTGTCCTCAGCGTCTTTTCGCTTCTGCTTGCTCTGGCGCCGCAGTGCGGCTGGGCCGAGACCAATCAATTGGTCATTGGCTTGTCGCAATTCCCGACGAACTTCAATCCCCTGATCGACACGACGGTTGCCAAAAGCTACGTCCTGGGATTTGCGCGGCGGCCGCTGACCCTTTACGACAAGGACTGGAATCTGGTCTGCATGCTCTGCACCCAGTTACCGACCATCGAAAACGGTCAGGCGATCGTCGAGGTGCAACCCGACGGGCACAAGGGCATTGCCGTGACCTACACGATCCAACCCGACGCCCGTTGGGGCGACGGCGTGCCCGTCACCACCAAAGACATCCTCTTTTCGTGGAAGGTCGGCGTTCACCCCGACAGCGGCGTCTCGCACGGCGAAATGTTTCGCCGCATCCGGTCCATCGACGCGAAAGACGCCAAGACCTTTACCGTGCATTTGAACAAAGTCTCTTTCGACTACAACGCTATCAATGATTTTGAAATTCTGCCGGCGCATATGGAAGAAGACGCCTTCTCCACGCCTGCGGATTATAAGAACAAGAGCCGTTACGAGACGGATCCGACCAATCCGGGGCTCTATTTCGGCCCCTACCATCCGACGACCGTGGTGCGCGGACAATATATCGTCTTCGAACCCAATCCGACGTGGTACGGGAAAAAACCTGCCTTCGGCAAAATCATCGTTAAAGTCATCGAAACGACCCCGGCCCTGGAAGCCAATCTGCTGTCGGGCGACATCGACATGGTGGCCGGCGAACTGGGTATGACCGTCGATGGCGCGATCGCCTTCGAACGCCGCCAACGTCCCGAATGGGTGGTGACCTATAAGCCGGAACTGTTCTATGAGCAGATCACGGCGAATGTCGAAAATCCGATCCTCGCCGACAAACGCGTGCGCCAAGCGTTGCTCTACGGCCTCGATCGCCAGACATTGATTCAGCAGATTTCCCAGGGCAAACAGCCGATTGCCAATAGCGACGTCAGCGCGATGGATTGGTGCGCCGATCCCAACATCAAAACCTATGCCTTCGACCCGAAAAAGGCAGCGGAATTGCTTGATGCGGCAGGTTGGACCATTGGTTCGGACGGAGTCCGCCGTAATGCGAAGGGCGACAAACTGGCCGTCGAACTGATGACCACCGCCGGCAATCGCAGCCGCGAGGCGATCGAATTGATCGCCCAACAAGCCTGGAAGCGCTTAGGTATCGAGGTCACCTTGCGAAACCAGCCGGCGCGCACCTTCTTTGGCGATACGGTCCTCAAGCACGCCTTCCCATCGCTTGCCCTGTTCGCTTGGAGTTCTTTTCCGGAAAGCCTGCCACGCACCACCTTGGCGTCCGACATGGCGCCAGTGCAGGCCAATAATTTCGCCGGTCAGAACACCGGCGGCTACAAGAATCCGGAGATGGACCGCCTGCTCGATGCCATCGAAGGCGAGTTGGACAAGGAAAGGCGGCGTAGCCTGTGGTATCAGTTACAGGCGCTCTACGCCGAGGACCTTCCCGCCCTGCCGCTCACCTTCCATGCCGTTCCCTTCGTCCTGCCCAAATGGTTGAAAGGCGTTGAGCCGACAGGTCATCAATATCCGACCACGCTCTGGGTCGAAAACTGGCGCATCGAAAAATAACGCCTCATGCTCCGTCATGTCTCCCTACGCCTCGTCCAATCGCTCCTGACCCTTTTGGTCATGTCCTTTCTGATTTATGGGCTGATTTCGCTGATGCCGGGAGATCCCATCAGCCTGATGGCCGCCGGCTCGCCCAGCATGACGCCGGAGGACGTCGCCCGCTTGAAAGCCCTTTACGGAATCGACCGCCCTTGGACCCTGCGTTATGGACATTGGCTCGGCGCGGCGCTCGAAGGTGATCTCGGCTATTCGCGGCTATCCGCGCAGTCGGTCACCAGCACATTGATCTCACCGCTGACCAACAGCCTGGCACTGATGACCTGCGCTTTGTCCCTGGCCTTGTTGATCGCCCTGCCGGTTGGCGTGCTCGCGGCGCTCCGTCAAGGCCGCGCGCTCGACCATGTGTTCAACATCGCCGCCTTTGCCGCTATTTCATTGCCGGTCTTCTGGATCGGCTTGGTGTTCATCATCATATTTGCCGTCGGCCTTTCCTGGCTTCCCGCGTCCGGCGTCGAAACCGTGGGCGGTGGCGGCGGCATCGATCGGTTGCGACATTTGGCGCTTCCCGTCCTGGCCTTGGCGGTCGCCGGATTCGGCCATTACATGCGCTATATGCGCGCGTCGATGATTGCCGTGCTTCGGCAGGACTGGATTCGCACGGCGCGCGCCAAGGGCTTATCCTGGCCACAGGTGGTGCTGCGACACGCTATGAGAAACGCCTTGATCCCCGTGATCACCATCTTGTCGCTCGACCTCGGCACATTGTTCTCCGGCATCGTCGTCACCGAAACGGTGTTCGCCTATCCCGGCATGGGGAAATTGATTTATGACGCCGTCACGGGCGCCGACTACAATCTGGCTCTCGCCGGGCTGATGCTGGCGACCGGCCTCACGCTGAGCGGCAGCCTGCTTGCCGACTGCGCCTATGGGTTGCTCGACCCCAGGATTGGCGACCGATGAGAGCCCCGCTTTCCCGTCCTTCGGCGCGCGTCGGCTTGACTCTTCTCTTGCTGCTCATTCTCGCCACCAGCGCCGCCGCCTGGGTTGAACGGCATTTGGGGGTCGATGCCCAATCGCTCGACATCATGGCGCAACTGGCTCCGCCGTCGGCGGCTCATCCCTTGGGCACCGACGACATCGGCCGCGACCTTCTGGTCCGCCTGCTGCGCGGCGGACAAATCTCGCTGATGGTCGGACTGTTGACCGCCCTGGTTGCCGCGCTGTTCGGTACTGCGATCGGATTGACCGCCGGCTATCTGGGAGGCGCGACCGATGCCATCTTGATGCGCCTGACCGACGGGGTGATCGCGCTTCCTCTTTTGCCGGTGTTGATCGTCCTCGGCGCCGTCGATCCGGCCAAGCTGGGATTGTCCACCGAGCTCTTTCGCTCGGAGGGAGCGGGCTTGATCCGCATCATCATCATCATAGGCCTGGTCGGATGGACAACGGTGGCGCGTCTGGTCCGCGCAGCCACCCTTTCCATCAAAGTGCAGGACTTCATCCGCGCCGCCGAAGCCTTGGGTGCCGGCCCGTGTCATATCATGACGCGGCATATTCTTCCCAACGTCGCCCAACCGGTGATCGTGGCCACGACATTGTCGATCGGCAATATCATCTTGCTGGAAAGCGCCCTGTCTTTCCTCGGGCTCGGCATCCAGCCGCCGATGCCGAGCTGGGGCAATATGCTGTCCAATGCCTTGGACCAGCTCTATAACGCGCCGGCCCTGGCGCTATGGCCAGGGGCCCTGATCTTTCTCACGGTATTGGCGTTCAATCTCTTGGGTGACGGCCTCCAGGACGCGTTGGATCCAAGAGCTGGATAGGACTTTAGTACGAAAATCAAGCTCCCCTCTTTGTCTCCACACCCGAAGATAATACCCTTAGAAAAAAGCGCCTTCTCCCTCAGCCCGCAGATTTTCCCAGGAGACCGCCATGATCTTGATCCGCCCGAAGCCCCAGCCTCATCCGCTCTTGCCATGAGCAGCACGGACGAGCTTCCGCCGATCGGCGTCATTCTGCATGAAAGAGCGGATGGCTCCGAGGAGTTGCTGATGGACTTCGTCTCGGCCTTACGTGCGGAGGGATGGGACGTTGGCGGTTTGGCGCAGAAAAGCGTCAAAACGAGCAGCCACCACAATCGCATGGAATTGATCGATATCCGAACCGGTTCGGCCTTCAGTATTTCGCAGAACCTCGGCGTCGGATCGGATGCCTGTTGTGTCGACCCCGCCGGACTTGCCGCGGCAAGTCAGGTTTTGCGCCGCGAAATCGAACAAGGCGTGGCGTTGCTGGTGATCAGCAAATTCGCCAAAGCCGAATGTGAAGGCAAGGGATTGCTCCCGGAGACCTTCGAGGCGATCAGCAAGGGCATTCCCGTATTGACCACGCTGGCGACGCGCCACAAACCGCAATGGGACGAGATCATTGGCGACGCTGGAGAAATGCTGGCGCCGCGGATGGAAATTCTCCGGCAATGGTGGAACAGGGTGAACAGCTTGGTCTGTCAGACGTAACCTGGGTTAAGCAAATGGAAACGATCGGCCATATACTGATCGCCGACGATCATCCGATGTTTCGCGAAGCGCTTCGCCATGTGGTGGCCGGCACTCTTCCCAATCACACCATCGTCGAGGCCAGTTCCTTTGACGAAGTCATGGCGGCGGCCAAAGATCACGACCAGGATTTGATTCTGCTCGACATCGACATGCCGGGCATGAACGGATTTAACGGATTGATCGCTTTGCGCAATCAGGTTCCGACGGCTCCTGTCGTGGTGGTATCGGCCGATGAGAGCCGCGAGTCCGTCCGCCAGGCGCTGAGCCTGGGCGCATCGGGATTCGTTCCCAAATCGATGGACCGGGAGCATATGGCCTCGGCGATCCAAACCGTCCTCTCCGGAGAAATCTTCGTACCGTTTTCTCTCGGCGAACGCGGCGCAGCATCACCTTATCGCGACAATGACGATGCGTTCCGACAAGGCTACGCCACGCTGACGTCACAACAACGCAAAGTGCTGGAAATGTTGGTGCTTGGGCGCCCCAACAAGGTGATCGCTTATGAAATGAACATCACCGAAAGTACAGTGAAAGCGCATGTCTCGGCGATCCTCCACAAATTGCAGGTCACCAGCCGCACGCAGGCCGTCTTGCAAGCCGGCAAGATGCTGAATCGCTGATAGAGAAAGACAGGTTATACCAACCGGTGCTGATCGGAGCCGATCAGCCCCCCTCCTGCGCCGGGCGGGATACCTCCCGTATCCCTTGGCTACGCGCCAACGATGGCGCGGGCGCGCAATGCGCCAGACCAACCTGCAATGAGTCAAGCTCATCGCAGGTTGGTATTACCCGGGCTCCTTTTGTAAAAGAAAGGCCAGCAGCGAGCGTAGTTTGGCTCGGCGCAAGGGTTTGTTGAGCAGATGACACCCCGCCTGTTCAACCCGACGCTGGAGTTCGGCGGAGTAGTCGGCCGTGATCACCACGCCGGGAATGGCGGCTCCGTGCCGAGAGCGGATGGCGGAGATGACATCCAAGCCGACTTCTCCGTCATCCAGATAGTAATCGGCAATAATCAGATCGGGAGATCTCCCCCTGCCGGCGATGGCATCCAGGGCTTGCCGCCCGGAGGTCACCGGGAGGATCTCCCCGCCCCAACCTTCCAGCAAGAGATGCATGCTCGCCAAAACGGCGGCGTCATTGTCGATCATCGCCACCAAAACCCCGTCCAGTCTAGCAACCCCATGACCGGCAACGATGGCAGGCGGTGTCGCGGGCGGCAGACGAGACGCTCTGGGAAGTTCGATTCCGAACAAGCTTCCCCGCCCCGGTTGCGAGCGCACCACCAGAGGATGGTCGAGCGTTCGCGCAATCCTCTGCACAATGGCCAACCCCAGCCCCATGCCTCGCTCGCTTCGCTGGGCACTGTTGCTCAGCCGCCGGAACTCTTGGAATATTTCCTCCAGCTTATCGGCCGGCACGCCAATGCCGGTATCCCAGACGCCGATGAGAAGCTTGTCACCGCATCGGCGGCATCCCAGCAGGATCCGCCCGCCGGCCTCCGTGTAGCGCATGGCGTTCCCAATATAATTACGGAGAATCCGGCCTAACAACTGCGGATCGCTCCGCACCGGCACCGAACTGGGAACAATGCGCAGCCGCAGATTGTTGCGTGTCGCCATCATTTCGAACTCAGCCGCAAGATGGGCGAATAAATTGGACAGATCGAAGTCGCTGACGTTAACCGGCTGCACATTCGCGTCCAATTTGGAGATTTCCAGCAGGGCCGTCAAAATTTCGTCGACCGAGTCCATCGATACCAAGGCGTTTCGCACCAAGGATTGATTGGCCGGCGACAGCCGACGCTCGGTCAGAACGGAGGTGAACACGCGCGCCGCGCTCAACGGCTGCAACAGGTCATGGCTTGCCGCGGCAAGAAAGCGAGTCTTTGACAGATTGGCTTCGCGCAGTTCGCTGGTTCTTTCCTCGACTCGGCGTTCCAATCCTTCCTTGGCTTCGCGCAGTTGTTCGGCCGCAAGCCGCTGCTCGGTAATATCGGTGTAGGTGATGACGACGCCGCCATCCGGCATCTGGTTGCGGCGCAGTTCGAGCAGACGTCCGAGAGACGTCGCATGTTCCGCCAAAAGCACGCCATCGGTCCCGGCTGGCCCCATGATTTCTGGCGGCACCAAACGATCCGCCATCGTGCCCAGCCGCAGCAAATCCGGCGGTATTGCCAACAATTCCGCAAAGCGCGGATTCCAGGCGACAAGACATCCACGCGCATCGAAAACGGAAACGCCTTGCGCCAGATTATCAAGGGTGGACTGCAAAAGAGCGGACTTTTCCGCCAGTTCACGCTCCCGCCGCCGTTCCTCGCTAACCTTGATTTCGGTAATATCGGTATAAAGACTGACACACCCCCCATCGCGGGTCCGTCGTTCGCTGATCTGAAGCCAGCCCCCCTCCCGCGTCCGCAGAATGAACGGTTCGCCCGGATTGGCATGACTTTCGAGACGCCGCGTCACCCAACCATCCGGATCCGTCTCCGCATCGGCAATAATTCCAGAAGCGACAACCACTCGCAGCATCGCCTCGAATTTGCATGGGGATAGGAAGGGAGCGCCGTCGCTCGGAAACATGGTGTGATATTTTTTGTTGGTCAGAATGACCTGATCATCGGCATCGCACAGGAGAAATCCTTCGCTGATGCTTTCAATCGCCTCAAGCAAAAAACGGCGAGCCGTCTCGGCGGACTCCTTGGCCGTTTCCAAATTGGTCAGTGCATTGAGAAGCGCCAATGTCCGCTCACGCACCTTGCCTTCCAAAACAATGGCGGTCTGAAACAGCGAAAAGGCGTTGCCTTGATGGTCCATGCTGCGTTCGACCCGATCGATCAGGACCTTGTTGACCTTCCGCAACTTGGCGTTCTCGCGTTCCAACCGAATCAGGTCGGGATGCTCTGCGCGATCGCTCATGACGCCGCACTCGCGCCAATGGCGACGCCGGTAAAGGTCTGATTGACATGCATGGCCTGATACTGCTCGCCATAAGTGGCGAAGCCGATCACATTGTTGATCGCCATCATTCTCCCGACATGTCCGCCGATGCCTTTTTTCTCCATCTCCAACCGACGCAGGATACAGTCAAATCCGATCACCAGCCCAGGCTCTCCGAGATCGTGCCGAAGCGACTCGAACAGCTTGGCCAAATTTTCAGCGAAATCGACACCTTCGGCCACGGTCAGAACGATGCCCTGGTCAATGGCGCAATAAAACGTCAGGCTGCCGTCTTCGTTCACTTTCTGGATCGAGCGGACAAAATTCTCGCCACTCACCCTGACCACCATCGGATGATTGGCGAAAACAGAGGGCGTCAGTTCCCTCACATCCAGACCGACGATTCGGGCATATTCGGAAGCGGCGGATTCGGCATTGATTTCGAGAACGCGGCGGCTTGCCGGATCGGCTTCGGTCACCACCATTTTCTCATTGCCGGCAACAAAATGTTCCGTCTTGAAAACACGAAAGGGCAAAGCCGTCGCCACCAGGACGAGCAGGCCGCAGTCCTCATGAGCCAATCCTCCATGGAACAGGCTCGTTCGCTGGAACCGTAAGCTGTCCCCCGCCGAACCGCCGGCCAATGGAATTTGTCCCAAGCTCGCCGAAAGCGAACTCACCACGCTTTCTTCGCATCCACTCAGGCCATCGATCAGCATGAAGCCAAAGATATGGTCGGGGCTCGCCCAGGGCGCGCGTCGCTGCAGCGATTGCATCGCTCGGCGGACCACGTCCTGCCCTCGGCCGAGGGTCATGGAGCGAATCCCCCGAATCAGGATGGACGCGGCACCGAATTCCGGCGCCGACAAGGCGAACGCCGCAACACAATCACGCTCATAACCGGATGGAGCTATTTCTCCGGCGGTGCTGCAACCGACCACGGGAATCGTGCCGAACGCCACTTTCAACGCGGCCGCCAGAGCCGACAAATCGCGATCGGCCGATGCGAAGACCACCACAAGAGAAAGATCGGATCGGGCCAAGGCGGCATGCAGTTCGGCGGCAACCTGCTTCGGATCCGAAGCGAACGACGCCGCCCGTCCGATTGTCGTCATGGGGCTACCCCCTCAATGTGGAAGGCTGATTTCCTCAAAATTCATGTCGAGCAAATCGAGCGTGAGCACCCTATGCCGAAGCGACGTTCCGACACCAATCAATATCTTGCAGACTTCGACACTCTGCAGTGAAGCAACCACTGCCGGCGTAAAGGAAGGATTGCCGAGGCTCCGTTCCTCCCCGCGATCTCCGGACGCATGCTGGTAAAGGGCGCGCAGAGCGCGATCACCGGAATATTCGGTGGTGATTTGCCCATACCAGCCGGCAATGGCGCCATGGACCAACGGAACGCCAATTTGCTCACAGACGTCGGAAATCGCCAGACGCACCGAGACGGTGTCGACGGCATCGACGACGACTTGGCATTTTTCGAGATAAGGTCGCACGTTCGACGCTTCAAACCGGTCGCAAAGCGGCACCAGCGTCACCGCGGGATTGATCGCCGCCACCCGTTCCTCGGCCATCAGGACCTTAGGCCGGCCGATCGCCGCCATAGAGGACAGGATTTGGCGGTTCAGATTGTGCTCTTCGAACACATCGGGATCGACGGCGACGAGCGTTCCCACGCCAAGACGCGCCAATTGTTCGATGACATAACCGCCCAAACCACCGCAGCCGATCACCGCGACCTGGCTTTGCAGCAGCGTTCGCTGTTGTTCGATCGAAATGGTTTTGCGATTACGCTGATAGCGAGCAGGCAAAAGACCGAGGCCAAGCGCCGTCTCCTCGACGTGACGACAGGAACGCTGGAATCGCTCCACCGCTGCGGCCTGCACCGCCCAGGGCAGCAAATCCCCTTTCGCCCCCTCGGCCAGGAAATCCTCCAAGGTTTTCACCGTCAACCGCCTCCCAACAAGGGAAACAAAGCCAATTTGGCGCCATCGTGCAGCAGGGCGTCCGCTGTCGCCATCCGGCTGTCGAGCATGACAATGCCGATATCCGGGGCGGCAATATCCAACGCCGCCACGACATCGGCGACACGGCTACCGGACGGAAACTCCTTGTTCGCCTGCAAAAACCGCCCGACCCGAAATGACGCGAAAAGCTTAACCGTGATCTGCAAGGGCGCCCTCCGCTCTCAGGTGATGGACCGAAGGTCCCGAGATTGTCGGGAGCTTCGGTCCGCAAGACCACACCGACGTCAAGTGGGTGCTAGAAATCCCAGAAGGCGTCGATCTCTTCCCCAGAGAAATCCCACAAGGCGTCATGCGGCGCGATGGGTTCCAAGCTGAAGAATTCGGGTAACCGGTCATGTTCTTTGTTGAAGCCCGCCTCGATGTTGAATTTGCGTTCCGTCTTCAACACGGTCTTGCCCAACGCCACCACATCGTCGCCGGTCAAGGCCAAGCCATAGCGGGCGTTGATCATGTCGATCAGCGAAGTGAGGCAATCGGGAATATCGAGGGCGGGAAAGGCGATGAAAATACACATGCCGACCGAATCGACCGCTGCCGTGGCAATCTGCAGATTGCGGGACAATTCGACTTGACCTTCCTTCTTCAACGGATCGACATGGCCACCGACATTCAAGATGTTCGTGGCGATTGAATAGCCAGCGGTATGATCGGCGCCCATTGTCGACGTCGCGTAGGTGATGCCGATTCCCTTGACCGAACGAGGATCATAGGCGGGAATCGCTTGCCCTTTGACCACCGGCACGCGGGTCACGCCATAAACACGTCCGACGTTGGCCGTCCCGCCACCCATGACGCGCCCGAGCGGCGTTCCCTTGGCGATTTCCTCCGTCAACATCCGAAGCACGCCTTTGCCATCGCCGAACGGCAAGATCCCGGCCTCCATTGCGACACCGAACATGACACCGGTTTCGATGGCATCCAATCCGATGTCGTCCATCAGATGATCAGCCGTCGCGATATCGTCGAGATCGTCGATGCAGCAATCGGCGCCGAGCGCCCAGATGGTCTCATACTCGAAGCCCGAAGTCAGATATTTGCCGTCCTTGTCGTTGTAGACTTGGCTGCATTGGATCAGACAACCGGGATGACAACCATGTTTGGGCTTGCCGCCACGCTGAACGATCGTGTCATGCATGGTTTCGCCGGATATTTTTTCATGATGTTCGAACTGACCGCTGGTGAAATTGCGTGTCGGCAACCCGCCCGCCTCGTTCAGGATATTGACCAGAACCGCCGTTCCATAAGTCGGCAACCCTTGCCCGCTGACCGGATGGTCCATCAAAGTCTTGGCAAAGCGGCGCTGCGCTTCCTGGAATTTCTTGGGATCGACCATCGGTCCCGTTCTCGGCGCATCCGTATCGTCAATGGAAATGAACTTGATCCGTTTCGAGCCGAGAACGGCCCCCAAACCACCACGGCCGGCACTCCGGATATGACTGTCGGGATCCTTCACCGAGATGTTGGCGGCGGCCATTTTCATTTCACCGGCCGGGCCGATGCCGATCACGCCGATCCGCTTCCCGCCACACCGATTTTCCACCGCTTCGACCAAGGCGAAATTGCCCAGACCGAGAAACTCCGTCTCTTTGCTGATGCGAACGCCGTCCTTGTCGATATGCAGGTTATACCAGGCATCGTCGCTCGGAACGCCTTCGATGATCAGAGCCTTGATGCCGATATTGCCGAGCAACCGGCCGGCGGTGCCTCCGACGTTACATTCCTTGATGGTACCGGTTAGAGGACTTTTCGACCCAACGGAGAGCCTTCCGGAACAGGCTGCGGCGGTGCCGCTGAGCAGACCGGGAGCGAACACCAGTTTGTTGCTCGGCCCAAGCGGATGACAGGTCGGCGGCACTTCCGTCGCCACCACCGTGGACGTCAAGGCACGCCCTCCGAACGCGGCCCAGGCTTCGGGGACCGGTTCGATCTTGACACTCATTTTCGCCATGTCGACGCGCAAAATCTTATCCACGGCCCTCTCCTCCTCATGCTTCGGCGGGCATCGCCACCGTCGGAAATCATAGGGCCGACCAGCGAAATGGGGAATTCGACTTTAGGACAAGAGATTAATGGGACAGCAGCACGGGAATGGTCATGTGATGGAGAATATGCCTTGTCGCTCCGCCAAGAATCAGTTCGCGCAGGCGTGATCGTCCGTAAGCCCCCATGACCAGCAAATCCACGCCGTCGTCGGCGGCTCGCGACAAAAGCATGCCACCGACCTCCAGGTCGGGCGCCCAAATGCTTTCACAGGTGGCGTTAACGCCATGTCGGGCCAAATGCAGACAGATATCGGCACCGGCGACGTCGCCATGCCCGGCCCGTCCCTCTTTCGGATTGACCGCCAATACCTTGACCCCCTTCGATCTGGACAGGATCGGCATGGCGTCTCCAACGGCGCGCTTGGCTTCGCGACTGGCATTCCAGGCGATAAGAACCCGTTCTCCAACCACCGCGTAATGTCCGACGGAGGGGACAACCAAGACCGGCACACCGGACTCAAGCGCCAGGTGATCGGCCAGATGACGATCGTTTCGCGGATCGTCGCCATCCACATCGGCTTGTCCGACAACGACAAGATCGGCATAACGCGCATGAAGGGCGACAAGGTCGAGGACGTCCCCCGTAACGTCGCGCCATTCCGAAACAATGCCGCTTCCGCCCACGGTTTGCTGAAAACATGACCGGGCCTTTGCCGCAGCCTCTTCGCTATATTGCTGCTGCAGCAGAGTTATCTGACCGCCACAATCGGGCACCATGTCGCCGGACACGGTCAGCTGCGGCCGGACATGCAGTCCGACCAGATGCGCGTCAAACCGTTCGGCCAAATTCACCGCCACCGCGAGTCGCGAAGCCGAGGATTTGGTATCGTCGACATAGACCAGCACATCCCTGAAAGCCATGGCGGAAACCCTTTCAATGAGTGTGTTGTTGATCCATCATCATATGGTCGTGATCATGTGAGGCGGCAGGTTCGCTGGCCCCGGCTTTCAGCACCGGCACCATGATCTCGACCGTACCGGCTTTGGCGAAATGCAGCGTCAGCGGCAAGCTATCGCCTTCCTTCAGCGGCGCCTTCAATCCCATCAGCATGATATGGCTGCCTCCCGGTTGAAGCACCGCTTTGCCGTCTCTCGGCACATCCAACCCATCCACGGCGCGCATTTTCATGACGTCCCCATCTTTGATGGTGACATGCAATTGGACGTCTGCGGCAAGCGGACTGCTAACCGTCATCAACTTATCGTCGGGACCTTCATTGCGGATGCTCAGAAACGCTCCCGCCGCACTCCCGGCAGAGGCGCGCGCCCAGGGGGTCTCGATGATCAATGAGCCCAGCTTCGTCTCGGAAGCATTGACGGAAACGGCAAACCCCAACAAGCACGCGACGAACAGAACAATCCATTTCATGACCAACCCCTCAAACGATGAGTCTCAACCGCAACATGACCGCCAACGTCAGTGTCCAAGGGCCATCCCCACTTGTCAATCGCGGCGGCGCATCAAAATTCAACCACTGGTCACGTCTGAATTTATGATTTTTCTCGATAGCATAAGCCAGGTAGCATACGCTTAAGCATAGATTCGCAGGGGGTGGGGATGCGATGAGCGGCAAAACGCGCGAACAGATTATTCACGAAATCGAAACCCATATTGCCAATGTCGGCGGCACTTACAACGAATGGTTTCTCAGCGTAACCGACAAACCGAAATACACGTTGTTCACGACGCACAAATTGCGGACCACGGGAGACGCGTGGATCGCCCGCAAGGCGAAAGATGACTTGCAAGCATGGGACGTCGAGGAGTACTTCCGAACGGTCTGCAAAACGCATGGCCGCAAAGGCGCCAGTTCACTGGATCATGTGTATGTCTATGCCTACCGGATGAAATCGCATACCAGACCCTAGGAAACAGATGATTCATTCCAGACTGTTGCCGAACCATCTGATCCATCCGCAAAAAAACACGTGATCGCGGCCACTGATGGCGCTAGAAATCAATTCTTGAGATCCGCCGATGTGGCGATGTGGAGTGAGGCAAGTGATGGATTACGAACAGTTCTTTGCCGAACGTATTGCCGGTTTGCGGCAAGAAGGACGGTATCGCGTTTTCGCCGACTTGGAACGGCGGGCGGGATCCTTCCCAACGGCACGGAACTATCGTGACGGCGCCATTCACGATGTCACTGTCTGGTGCAGCAACGACTATCTGGGCATGGGACAACACCCCAAAGTCTTGGAAGCGATGTGCGAAGCGGTGCAGCGCTGCGGCGCCGGCGCCGGAGGAACCCGAAACATTTCGGGGACCAGCCATTATCATGTCCTGCTGGAAGAGGAGTTGGCCGGCTGGAACCGCAAGGAAGCCGCCCTGCTGTTCAACTCCGGCTATGTCGCCAACCAGACGACGCTCAGCACTTTGGGAAACCAGATCCCGGATCTGCATATTTTTTCCGATGCTCTCAACCACAATTCGATGATCGAGGGCATTCGTCATGGCAAAGCGCACCGCCACATCTTCAAACACAACGACGTCGACGACCTCGATCGCCTGATGTCGTTGGTCGATCCGTCCGCCCCAAAATTGGTGGCCTTCGAATCCGTCTACTCGATGGACGGCGACGTCGCCCCGTTGGCCCGCATCTGCGATGTCGCGGAAAAACATAACGCCATGACCTATTGCGACGAGGTCCACGCTGTCGGCATGTATGGCGATGCGGGATCGGGCGTGTGCGAAAGAGACGGCGTCCTGGATCGCATCACCATCATCCAGGGGACCCTGGCCAAGGCCATCGGGGTGGTCGGCGGCTATATCGCCGCATCGCGGTCTCTGACGGACTTCATCCGCAGCTTCGGCCCCGGCTTCATCTTTTCGTCGGCGCTGCCGCCCGCGGTCGCCGCCGGCGCTCTGGCAAGCATCCGTTTTCTCAAGAACCACAAAGAGATCCGCGAACGCCATCAGGAGCGTGCGGCAACCTTGAAGCGGCGGTTGACCGCGGCCGGCATTCCGGTGCTGCCATCGGTTTGCCATATCGTGCCGGTCATGGTCGGCGATGCGGTCTTGTGCAAGCAAGCCTCGGACGACCTGTTGCGCGAGCACAATATTTATGTGCAACCCATCAACTACCCGACCGTCCCGAAGGGCAGCGAACGCTTGAGACTGACGCCGACGCCTCTGCATGACGACGCCATGATGGACCAGTTGCTGACGGCGATCATCGCGGTATGGGGACATCTGGGCCTTAAAAAGGCCGCCTGACATGGACGGATGGCAGAAACTGCCCTATATTAAGTATCTTCAAGATAAATAAGACGAGACTGATAGGCTCAAAATGTTCGCTGATCACACTCTGACCCCAAAGGAAGCCGTGCGCGTCTGCGCTCTGGGCACCATTGCGGCCGGACCGATAAGATACAGCGAATTGGCGGGATCCGTCCGTCATTTTTGCAGCCGGGTGATGGGGCCGTCGCTGGATTTGATGGGCACCTCCATCGAGCTTCTTCGCTATGAAGGGCTGGTCGACGCCATTGATGGCAAAGGCATGGAAGATGACGCCATGCTGGCGATCAGCGCCGCCGGACAGAGGGAACTCCACAATCTCCTGACCGCCAAATTGCGGCCCTCGTCGGACCTGACCAAACTGGTGATGGCGCTTAAGTTCCGTTTTCTCCATTTGCTGGAGAGCAAGGAACAGAAGCGACAAATCGATATGTTGCTCGACGTCTGCGAATCCGAATTGGCGCGGATTGAAGACCTGCACGCCGCCAGCAAAGACGAGGGCGACGCTCTCAAGGCTTGGCTCGATCATGACCTCAAGCAACTGCGCGAACGCTTCGCCTGGCTTGAGACAATGCGCCAAACCCTATAGCTTCAAAGGATCCCCGGACCTGAAGAATTCGTCTGCCAAATGGCCTTGAATAAATTCGATGCCGGCGGCCCGGGCGAAGGACAGAGAACTAGCCGTGTCGCACCGCGTGAGAATGACGCGGGCAGCGGACGCCTTGAGATCACTGATCAGAACCGACAGCGCGTCATCCGACATCTTGAGGATATCGGGGGTCCATTTCATTTTGACGAAATCGCATTTCACCCGCGACAACCGCAGCAACTCCACGTCGTGATGAGAGACCCCATCAATGCAAAGCGGAACATGCATACTGGCGCTGCGCTCGTAAATGTCGGCCAGAAAGTCGGAATGCTGCACCAAATCCGTCTTCTCGATCTCGACAAAAATTCGCCCCGATAATTTGACGGGCAAAGACCCGATGAATTCACGAAATCCATCGGACATGAAGCTATCGACAACCAAATTGATACTGAAGGCTTTATGCCGATAACTGGGAATTTCGTCGCTGATCGCGCGCATCACTGCCGCATCGAGCTCGCGCTTGATCAGATTGAACAGCCAGGGATTGGCCGCGATCGATCGATCCGGCACTAACAATTGTTCCAACTTTTGGATCGATGTATAAAATTCCAAAAATTCAATTGAGGTTTTTGGATGCAAAATATTATAAACTGGCTGATTAAAAACAATAGATCTAATATTTGCCCCCCGTATCTGACTATTAATATACTCCATATGCTTAACTGTTATTGGATTTTTTGCCCTTACCACCTTTGTCTCAGACGACAACGCGGAACGAACACCGTCTATTATCGCGCTTACATCGAGCGAAAGATCAAATATTTTATAATTACCAAAATCACCATAGACGTTTTTGTGTGGTTGCACTCCCACAAACAGGCTGGTCTCCAAAGCCGTACACAAAGCAATGATGGCGGATGTCGTGACCTGCGAATATAGGAAGACGATATCGCCGTTACTGAGATGAAAAATCTTGTGGTAGGAACCGGTAACCAAAACCGACAAAGCGACCTGACTAGCCGCCTCTATTTCTTTCCCGAATTTCTGCCGCGACGCCACCACCGATGACAAAATATGGACGGCCCGAAACCCCTGTGGCGCCTTTCGCAACCGCGCCAGTTCGGTCAGCAGGGCACGATCGGCACCGGTCAGAATACTCGCCGTCCGCTCGGTGTCCGAAGATGTGGAGGAGGCTATCGGTGCGGCAGACGCCCTCATCGCCGCCCCTCCCGACTGGCGGGACAGATGAAACCGGCTTTCCGCGAATCGCCGTCGAGGCGCCCTACCGCCACCGTTATCATCGATTTCGGCGAGATAATTCCCCTAAGAGCTTTGACGCCGCACTTACCGGCAGCGTTCGTAACCCAATCTCACACGAAATGTAAATGGATTCTAGAAATATCGCAACAGTTGTCGCAAAACCTTCCGGGACAACAAAATTTCCAGAAAAATGAAGAAGTGTTGTAACGATCGGCGTCAGGATCGCAAATGACGCCGCGTCAACAAACGAAGAAAAATGCCGTCTCTGGGGCCAACGGCAATAGAGATCAGATAGATCATTCCCGCCACCAAAACGATCGCCGGACCGGAGGGCAAATTGTATTGATAGGATAGTACCAAACCAATGTAGCCCGAGACGAACGCCGTCAGCGTCGCCACGAAAATGAGCGACCACACTTGGCGCGCCCAAAATCGAGCCGCCGTTGCCGGAAGCATCATCAACCCCACCGCCATCAAAGTGCCCAGCGCCTGAAACCCACTCACCATATTGAGCACGACCAAGACCAGGAAAAGCACATGATAGACGCCTCCGCGCCCCTTGACGGCCCGAAGATACAGCGGATCAAAACATTCGGCGACCAGTCCGCGGAAAATCACAGCAAGCAACAGCAGCGTCACGCTGGCAACCGACGCCATGAGAATCAACGAACTATCGTCGACGGCCAAGATGCTGCCGAACAAGACATGCATCAAATCCACCGTGCTGCCGTGCGTGGAAACCAGCAATACGCCGATCGCCAGGGAAATCATGAAGAATGAGGCAAAACTCGCATCTTCCTTGAGCGGCGTGAAACGGCTGACCAAGCCGGAGGCCAAGGCGACCAGCAAACCGGCCACAAAACCGCCCAGGCTCATCGCCGGTAACGACACACCTGCCAGCATGAAACCGATCGCGGCACCGGGCAAGACGGAATGCGCCATGGTGTCACCGATCAGACTCATCCGTCGCAGCACCAGAAACACTCCCATCGCCCCCGATCCAAGCGACAAGGCGAGACAAGCGACGAGGGCGCGCCGCATAAAGCTGAAATCGGCGAAGGGACCGATCAGCCAATCGTAGAGAACGGTCATGCGGCCCCTCGGCAGACATCGGCATCCTCGTCCCACGCTTCGCTCATGGCGCGCGCCCGAAGCAAATTCGCCGGGGATAGAACGTCACTGGTGGCGCCCTGGGCCACCAACTCCCGGGCGAGCAAGAGGCTGTCCGGAAAATGGCGACGAACCTGCTCGTGATCGTGCAGCACGGCAATCACTGTGCGCCCCTCGCCATGCCACCGTTCGATCAGACGAATCAAATCGGCAACGGTCCGGCTATCAACGGCGCTGAATGGCTCATCGAGCAGGATGAGTTGACTGTCGGCGATGAGAACGCGCGCGAAAAGAACACGCTGGCGCTGACCGGCGCTGACCGAACCAAAGGCCCGCTCCTCGAAGCCATCAAGCCCCACCGTCGACAACGCCTTTGACGCCTCGTCGCACATGGCCTTGGAAATCTCTCCGAAGGCGCCGGTACGGCGCCACAGGCCGAGCAGCACGACGTCTCGCACCGAAATGGGGAAACTGTCATCGATATTGGCCAATTGCGGCAAATAGGCGACATCCCTGTGCTCGACGCCGTTCAGCCGCACGTGCCCCTCAAGCGGCCGCAACAAGCCGGCGATACTTTTGACCAAGGTGCTCTTGCCGGCGCCATTCGGCCCGACCACAGCCGTCAAACATCCCTTTGCGAAGAAACAACTCAGATGGTGAATGGCCGGATGACGGTCATAAGCCACCGTAACGTCGCGCAAGGAAACCATAGGAACGGACACCGTCATTTCCACCAATCCAAAGCCCACCCGACCACCAGCCACAACCCGGCCGCAGCTGCCGCCGCGATAGCAAATCGCCTTCCAGCGCCCCATAGCAACGGCGAAACAATCGGCCCACCCCGGCTTACCTTCCGGTTCATCGTCACGTCATCTCCAAACGTTATGTTATAACAAAACATCTTGTCACTGTCCTGTCCACGACGAAGTGGCCCGAGCCATGACGGCCGCATCATTGACAGAGGTCGTGGCAAAGCTTAGGCTTCCGAATAAATATATTATATTACAAATACTTAGGGGAAACTATGCTCCAGGATGGCCGTTTACACGTTATTCGAATGGCGTTTTTCCGTCGATGACCGAAGCACGCCTCAAGGCCAAGCTCTGGATCCAAGCGACCGTCAGGACATGTACGGTGCAGGGAATCACCGCAACCATCGTCCGCAAAGGCGACGAAGATGCCGGTGCCATTTTGATCAAGCAGAATCTGGGAGGTGGCGCTTTTCGAATCTTGAGCCAAATTCGCGCCATGGACGGAAGCCCGGCCTGGCTACAAGCGACCGGCGCCGATCCTGTCGATGAACCAAAGGCCGATGCCTATATCGCCCGCCAGGTCGAAAGAGACTGGGACGTGTGGGTTCTTGAAATCGAGGACCGTCAGGGCCGTTTGCCGGGTGACGCGCCAATCCTCTAGCGTCTGTACGATGCCTTCGCCTCCGGGGTGCGGGCTCGCGCTCGTCCCTGACGGGACCGTCGGCTTTGCCGACGTCGTTGCGCTTCGCGCCACCGGCAGGCTCAAGCGCCGCTCGGGCTAGGGGTCAGGACTGCCTGGGCTCATAACGGATCGCCCCCTGATAAATCTTGGCGCTCCGGCCCTGATAGCGCGCTGCCAGGTAGCGCTCACCCAGGGGATCTTCTTGCATGTCGATAGCGACTTCGCCAGCCTCGACGGCTCGCGCCGCCTGTTCCGCCTCGATATCGAACGCCTTCGCGATCGCCGCCAGCAAGGCGTTCATTTCGCCGTACATTTCCCGCTCGTCCATTCGTCCCATCTCTCAAAAAAATCAAAATATCGGACGGCCACCGACGACGGAACAGGAAATACGCCCTTCTGCGCGTAAGACGCGATATCGCGTTTCCGGCAAGATCAGAGTCCGTTTGCGGTCCGGCGCGAGGTCACCCCACGCCGCGACCGCGCGCCGGACCGAAAACAACCGGACAAGACTCAGACCTTCGCCGCCGGCTTTCCGCGCTTGGGCGAAACCGCTTTCGGCGCCGTCTTCACTGTTGCCGGCTTTTTCGCCGCAACCGCCTTTTTTGCTGCCGCCCCCTCCGTCGAGGAAGGCTTCGCTGCCTTCGGCGAGGGCACCAAGCTCAGTTCGCACTCCGCCCGCTGCCAATGTTCCTCGTCCCGTCCTTCCGGGCGTCCTTCAGCCTCCCATATCTGAAAGGCACGAAGACGAATTTTTTCGTGGTCGGTCACACTCATAGGACCCCCCTACAGGTTGAAACAGAACTACCCCAGAACGCTATATCACGTTCTTGCGACACACAATTCTTTCTTAAGGCTAGGGCCAGGGCAGATAGGAGCCTGGGCTCGAATCAATACAGATGCTGTCCACCCGTCACAAAAACTTCGGTTCCCGTCACATAGTTGAAATCGTCCGAACACAACCGAAACACCACGCCGGCGACATCCTGGACCGACCCCATGCGATCCAGGGGAATCCGCGGAATCAGCGTTTCATATTCCGGAGAAATCATATCGGTTTTGATCTCACCAGGCGCCACGGCATTCACCCGCACCCCCAGTTGCGCCAGTTCGACGGCCATCTCCCGCGTTAGGCCAGACAGAGCCGCCTTGGACGTTGAATAGGCGGACCCGGCGAAGGGGTGGACATAATGACCGGCGATCGAGGTGATATTGACGATCGAGCCCTTCCCCCGATGCAAAGCGGAGGCAAAACCACGCGCCAGTTTCAATGGGGCAAAAAAATTCAGCTCAAAGACCTGCTTCCAACCATCGATCGATCCATTCAGCACGCCGAGCCGTTCCTGGAATGCCGTCTTCGGGCTAACCCCGGCATTGTTGACCAAGGCATGCAACGGCTCTCCCGCCAGGATATCGTTGGCCCCGCGGACGAACGCGTCGAGACTGGCCGCGTCGGTGAGATCGGTGACAATGTGATGGGTCCACAGGGGATCGCGTCGGCAATGCGCCGGAATATCCTGACGCGCACAAGTAATGACGCGCCAGCCCTCGTGCATGAAACGTTGCACCGTGGCATGACCGATGCCTTGACTGGCACCGGTCAGAATGACCGTTTTGATCTCTGCATTCATGCGCAAAGACTATAAAGAAGGAAGCGGCATGTGCAACCAGCACAACACCGCTTCCTGAAATCAGCCCGCTTCGCAAGACCGGCCTGCCGGTTCCGCCGACGACACCCCACCCACGCCTGGGACGCGTGAGACGGCCGATCTTGCCATCCTCGCGTCAATGACAAAGCAGAACCGGAAGATTGGCGCTATGCAGGATATGGCGGGTCACCCCGCCCATGATCAATTGACGCAGCCGGCTATGCGTATAAGCCCCCATGACGATCAAATCAGCCCCGCGGGTGACCGCCTCATCAAGAAGGGTTTGCGCCACTTGCCCGCCGCCCGCTCCGGCGGCGGCGAAAGCATGCTCGCTCGCGGAGATGCCGTGCCATGCCAGATAGGCGGCCAGCGCGCTCGGTGACGTGTCGCTTTCCTCGCGCGCCGACAAAATGACGACCTTTTCGGCATGATTCAGAAACGGCATGGCGGCAGCGACGGCGCGCGCCGCCTCAATGCTGCCATTCCAGAAAACAGCAACCGTCCGCCCGACGCTCGATGGCAACACCGGCGGCGCCAACAACAAGGGACGACCGCTTTCCAACAAGGCCGCGTTCAAGGTCATGACGTTGGAAACCTCGGCCTCCGGCAGGGGACGCGCGATCACCAACATGTCGGTCAAGCGCCCGATTTCGGCAAGCACCTCCTCTTCGCGTCCGACTTCTTCTCGCCAATGCGCCGACAATTGCGGATCCGAGAATGGCGCCTCGGTACGAGCCACGCCTTGCCGAGCACAGGTCTGATCGAACAAGGCGCGAATCCCTTGGGCGCGTTCCATTGCCTGGCGTTGGGCGATCCCCAGCATTTCCTCAACCATGGCGCCCGACATTCCTTCCCCGATCAAAGGCACGGCGTCGGAGGGATCGATGCGGACATGGAGCGCTTCGATGTGGGCCGCATGATCGCGCCCCACCAAAAGAGCCAACCCCAAAGTTGCTGGCGCAGTATCGGCGTCATTGAGGCAGGCGAGGATTGTTCGATAGCCAGTCATGGCGTTTCTCCTCGTGCGGACCTGAAAACCCGCCGTTCAGGCTCTTCACCCGACGACTGTCCTCAAGGCTGGCCGCGAAGGCCAAATGGACAGATTAATTATGACCCTTCGCCGCCTGTTGGGATAGTCGCCGTTTGGTCATAGCCGCAAATGGCGACGCGCAGAGAGAAAGGTTTTCTCCTTGCTGCCCGAGGATTCGTGACGCCACCAGTCCAGGGCACCGAGAGAATAGGTCAATTGTTGATCAAGAACGGCCGCGGTGGCATCCGAGGCGTCATCGCGACGCGCCTCGACCCTTGCCCGCAAAACCTTTGGATCAGCCTCCAACCAGAGTCCGTCGAACGGCACAGCATTTCGGCGCGCCACCGCCTCGATCGCCTCGCGTTGCTCCGGTCGGGCGAAAACCGCATCGGCGATCACCGCATGGCCGGCGCGCAGCGCTTGATCGGCTTGTTCATAGAGGGCGGCATAGGTTCGTTCCGTCATTTCGGCCGTATAACCGTCCTTGCCCAGGCGTGTGTGAGGATCGACCCCCATCAGGCGCTTGCGCAAAACATCGCTCCGGAGCGAGACCGCTCCTGGAGCAGCTCCCAGCAATGGAGCCAAATCGGCCGATAACCTGGACTTTCCAGTTCCCGACAATCCGCCGATCGCCAGCAGACGTGGTGGTGGCGGCGCCAGATAGGCCTCGGCACGGCTCAGATAGGCCAGCGCCTCGTCCCGATGCCGGCCATGCAAATCAGCCGCCGCCATCGCCGCCGAAACATGGGCTCGAATAGCCGCTCGCAGCGACAGAAACAGTGGGAGAACCGACAAAGCGTCAAGATCGCCGGTCCGTTCCAGATAGCGATTGAACACCGCCGACGCCAAATTGGGCAAGCCGCGGGCCTCGAAATCCATGATCAGGAACGCCAGATCGTAAAAAACGTCGATAAAGGAAAAATCGTCATTGAATTCAATGGCATCGAACAGTGTCGGCCGGCCCTGGAACAGACAGATATTCCCCAAATGCAAGTCGCCGTGACATTCCCGGACAAAACCGCTCCTTCGTCTCCGCTCCAGATCCGGAGTCACCCGGGCAAGCCATTCCAACGATTTCTCGGTGACCACCGTGACCCTTGCCGGATCGAAAAGAGCGGGCGTGAAGCGCAACAAGCTTGCCGCATTTGTGTCGATCGTAAAACGGACCCCTTTCTCGCCACCCCATTCGGACCGGACCCCGGCAGAGCGATGAAAACAGGCCACGACATCGGCCAGTTGACGCGCGTCATCCCTGCTCAGAACGCCTTGACCAGCCAGACGATCGAACAATTGTTCCTGCCCGAAGCGCGCCATCACGACCAACCAATCGACGATCGCGCCATCGCCTCCGAACGCCAGGCAACCATTCTCTTGGCGCGTCACCGACAGCAGACCGCGATAAAGCTCCGGTGCGGTGCGCCGATTGACGACGAGTTCCCGCTCGCACGCCACACGGCGCCTCTCGCATGTGGAAAAATCCAAAAAGGGTAGCCGAACGGCGCGTTTGAGCTTGTAGGCGCTCTCTCCAGCCAAGAAGACGGCAGAGATATGGGTATCGATCCGCTCCACCTGGTCGATAGTGCCGCCGTAAGTCGACGGTGCCGACAACCACGTCAACAGATCACCCTGTGGATCGGCGATCATGACAGAAGGCCCTCCCCTTGACAGGACATCAAGCGTGGTTCTCTGTCTCGGCGAACAAGTCTCGCCGTTCATCAATTCCCGTCGGGTCCTGATGAATAATGATATCGGCCAAGGGAAAGGCTTGCTGGATGTTCGCCTCAACTTGATCGCTGATAAAATGGGCCCGTCTCAAGGTGATCTCCGGATCGAGTTCGAGATGCAGTTGAATGAAACTCTGCTGTCCCGACGATCTGGTCCGCAAATCATGGATATTCCGCACATCCGGATGATTGGTGCAAATTTCCGAAATCCGCTGCCGATCGGCATCCGGAAATTCACGATCCATCAGCAAGTGAAAGGACTGCCAGGCGATGGTGACCGCCGAATAGATCAGAAAACAGCTGATGCCCAGAGCGAACAACGGATCTGCCCAATCGAAACCGAACTGGACCGACAAAACCAACGAGACGATGACGCAGACATTCATCGCCAGGTCGCCGGTATAATGCAGATGGTCGGCGCCGATGGCCAATGACCCGGTTCGCCGCACGACATAGCGCTGGAAAAGGACCAGACCAACCGTCAAGACGATGGAAAAGACCATGACAAGGATACCGATCGGCGCATGACTGACCGGTTCGGGATTAAAGATACGCTTGCTCGATTCGCCAATGAGAAACAGGGCCGAGCCGACGATGAAAGTCGATTGCGCCAATCCCGCCAAGGGCTCGGCTTTGCCATGTCCGAATCGATGCTCGAGATCGGCAGGTTGCAGGGCATGGCGCACAGCGAACAGATTGACCAGCGAGGCAATGGCGTCCAGGGTCGAATCGATCAATGTGGACAAGAGGGCCACGGAATCGGTGGCTGCCCAGGCCGCCAATTTGGCGATGATCAGCAGAAGCCCAATCGCCACCGATAAATAGGTGGCGCGGCGCATCAAGCGACCGTTGTCGAAAGCGGCATCGGTCATGGGAAGAGTTGCTCCGTATGCCATCCGTCGTCGCCGCGACGATAGATAATCCGTTCATGCAACCGAAAAGGCTTGTCTTGCCAGAACTCTATGCGGCGTGGGATGACCCGAAACCCGGACCAATGCTCCGGCCTGGGAACCGAGCCGAAGCCAAATTTGGCGGCGAATTCGGCAATCCTTCGTTCCAGTTCGAATCGTCCGGTCAAGGGGCGCGACTGCCGCGATGCCCAGGCGCCGATTTGACTGCCCCGCGCCCGAGACGCGAAATAGGCATCCGCCTCGGCGGCTGTCACGGCCTCGACATTTCCATCAATCCTGACCTGACGACGCAAGCTTTTCCAATGCAAACAAAGCGATGCTTGGGGATTGGCATGGAGTTCCTCACCCTTTTGACTTTCCAAATTGGTGTAGAAAACAAAACCGGCCGCATCAAATCCTTTTAACAAAACCATGCGAACCGAAGGACGGCCATCTGGGGTGCTGGTGGCAACCGCCATCGCATTGGGATCGTTCGGCTCATGTTTCTCCGCTTCCTTCAACCATTCCCCGAACAGGGCTAGGGGATCCTTGGCGCCGTCAACCGTCATTTGCTGTCCATGAGTGATGAGGGGCAAAGCACCACCTGCGCCGCCATCGGCGCGGCAGTCTTCGCTGCCCCCGCGTGTGACTTGTTCGTGTCCTGTTATAGCACGGCTCACGCCGCTGGAAAGTCGTTCGCGAACCCACTATCTTGAACCCTTAACGGGTAAGGGTGCTTCTTGGTTGGGCGCCCCAACCTATGTTTGAGAAGGTAAAATTCCTGTGGACGATCCCTATAAACTGTTGGGCGTCGCCCGCGACGCCACGCAAGATCAGATCAAGAGTGCGTATCGCAAACTGGCGCGTCACCTGCATCCCGACCTCAATCCTGACAATAAGCAGGCGGAAGAGAAGTTCAAAAAGGTCAGCGGCGCCTATGACGTGTTGGGCGATCCGGCCAAACGCGCCCGCTTCGACGCCGGCGAAATTGACGCCTCGGGGGCCGAACGTGCCCGCCATGCCTATCGTGGCGCCCAACGCGGTGGAGTCAACGAGGACTTTCGCTTTGGCAACAGCGCCGATGACATTTTCGCCGAATTGCTCCGCCGCCGCAGCAAAGGAAGGGCTGGATCTTGGAACCCTTTCGAAACGGATGACTCTGCAGCATCGGCCAAAGGAAGCGACGCCGAATATTCCCTGAAAATCAGCTTCCCGGAAGCGGTCATGGGCACCACCAAGCGGATCACCTTGCCAACCGGCAAGAATCTCGACATCAAGGTGCCGGCCGGCACAAAAGACGGCGCCAAACTGCGCCTCAAAGGCCAGGGCCATCCGGGTCGGGGACCCGCCGCGGCCGGCGACGCCCTGATCGAAATGAAGGTCGAACCTCATCCGTTCTTCAGCCGGGACGGCAGCGACATCCTGGTCACGGTTCCGGTGACTCTGCCCGAAGCGGTCCTCGGCGGCAAAGTGACCGTGCCCACGGTCGACGGCAAGGTCACCTTGACCATTCCGCCAGAATCCAATAGCGGTACCGTGCTCCGCCTCAAGGGCAAAGGCGCGCCGACGGGTAAAACCCGGGGAGACCAACTGGTAACGCTCAAGGTGGTCCTGCCGGATCATCCAGACAGCGAATTGGAAACCTTTCTGAAGTCCTGGAGCGGCAAATATCCGTACGATGTACGGACCAAGGCCGGCATGGCCTGAAGAGCGGTCCGCGTCGGCAAATAAGGATTACGTACCAGAGGGGCACTGGCATTTTGCCAGTGCCCCTCTGGTACCTCACGGCGCCACGAAGACGAAGCGACCGCTCACGCTACGCTTGTCGCTCCCCACCACATGCCAGGTCACACGGCAGGTTCCCTGGGCGCGACCGAACAACGGCACATGAACGACCGTGGCCTTGGCCGGATCGCGTTCCACATGTCCAACATCGATACGCCGGCCATTGCCGTCGAGAACCGCAACCACCGAGTACGCCGGTTGAATGGGTTCGCTGAACGTCATCACCAGCTCTTGGGGAGAAGCGGTCAGCACGGCCTCCGGGGCAGGATCGCTTGAACGAAGTTCGACCTTTGCCAGTGCCGCTTTCCCCGCCATGGCCAGAATAATCACGCCACAGGTCGCGACAGCCAGGCAAAACCGGATCGCTTTAGCCTGCATTCTTCACCCCTCTCTCCGCCGACACGTCTTTCGCATACCGATCCGTCGTTGATCGCTCGCGAACGGCCTCAAGGATGCCGCTCAATGGCATATCGAGAGCCTTGGCCTCGGCGCGCGCGACGTCATTCAGTCGGCTGGCGATAGACGCCATCAAAGGCACGGCTTGTCCATCGTCTTCATCACAGGCCAAGCCGAGGTCGAGCAAACGAACGACATCGGCCAGCGTCACGACGTTCAAATCACGTCCCAGGACGTAACGCCCCACCTCGGTCTTCACCACGAAACCGTTCTGACAAAGACGCTTGAGGATCGTCAGAAGCTCATTCTCCGGTTCACCCGTCCGGTCAAGCAAGTCAATACGACTGCACCCCAAACCCGCCCCCTTGGCCTCGGCAAAAAGAGCGGCCAGCAAGGAGAGCGCCAGAGCGAGGCGCCGTCTGGCCGAAAGCGGCCCGCCCAATGTTTCACGGGACAACCGCCACTCCGGCAAGGCGGCCGTCAATTCGGCGCCGAAGAGAATGACCATCCAAGACAGATACATCCAGAACAGGAAAATAGGAACGCTTGCGACGGCCCCATAGATCGATTGATAGGTCTTGGCGTTGGCCATATAGAGCCCGAAACCCCAGCGCAAATTGGCGAAGGCGAACCCCGCCACAATCCCGCCGATGGCAGCATCCATCGGACCGACCCGACGATTGGGAACCGTCAGATAAAGCAAACCGAAAGCGGCCATCAACAAAGCCACCGGCGCCGCGTTGGTCACCATCCGCACCAAAATCCACAAACCGGCCTGGGCAGCCCAGTCACTGGCCGCATAGAAGAGCCAGGCCGACAAGGAAAAGCTGGTCCCCAACATGAGCGGCCCCAGGGTCAAAGCCGTCCAATAGACCAGCAAGCGGGATAGCGGTGTTCGCGGCGTCGTGACGCGAAAAATCTGATTGAACGAGCTCTCGATGGTCACCAACACCATCACCGCGCTGATCGCCAAACCGATAACGCCGGCAGCCGTCAGTTTTCCGGCGTTTTTGACGAAACCGGTCACATACCCCTGCACCTGCTCCCCGACCTCGGGCACCACATAGCGAAACAACGTCGCCTGCAAATCGTCGCGAATCGTGTCGAACACGGGAAAAGCCGCCAGAACGGCCAAACCGATCGCCAGCAGGGGCACCAGGGACAGCAAGGAGGTGTAGGATAAAGACGACGCCATGTTGAAAGCGCCATCAGCGCGGAATCGCCGTCCCACATAGAGGACGAGCCTCATCAGACGCCCTCTCCCCGCTGCGAAAGCCGATACCATCTATGTCCTCCGCCGCAAGCTTGGATTGACCTGAGTTCGAAGCCCTGCTTTGACCATACCTTCCTTTGGTGTAGGATGCGCGCGTTTTGCCAGGGATATGGCGTAAAGAATTTCGAAGAGAGGACTGTATGACTGTTTCCTCGGCTTTTATGGCCGGCAAAAGAGGCCTGGTTATGGGCGTTGCCAATGACCGTTCCATCGCCTGGGGTATTGCCAAGGCAGCCCACGCGCAAGGGGCGGAATTGGCCTTTACGTTTCAGGGAGAGGCTCTGGAAAAACGGGTTCGCCCGTTGGCCGCCAGCATCGGCAGCGAGTTGGTTTTGCCTTGCGACGTCACTGACGACGCCAGCATCGACGCGGTCTTCGCCACCCTTGCGGAAAAATGGGGCCGGCTGGATTTCGTCGTCCACGCCATCGCCTACTCCGACAAGGACGAACTCAAGGGAAAATATGTTGAAACCTCGGCGGAAAACTTCAGCCGCACGATGTTCATCTCCTGCTATTCCTTCACCGCGATCGCGCGCCGCGCCGCGCCGCTGATGACCGAAGGCGGCAGCCTGCTCACGCTCACCTATTACGGCGCCGAACGCGTGATGCCGCATTACAATGTGATGGGTGTGGCCAAGGCGGCGTTGGAAGCCAGCGTGCGCTATCTGGCCGTCGATCTGGGCGGCGCCAATATCCGTGTCAACGCCATGTCGGCCGGCCCGATGAAGACCCTGGCCGCATCGGGAATCGGCGACTTCCGTTACATTCTCAAGTGGAACCAATACAACTCGCCCTTGAAGCGCAATGTGACGTTGGAAGACATCGGCGGATCCGGAGTCTATCTGCTCTCCGATCTGTCGAGTGGAGTCACCGGCGAAGTCCATCATGTGGACTGCGGCTATCACGTCGTCGGCATGAAGGCCGTCGACGCCCCCGATATCGCTGCCGTGGACTGACATCCGATGACAGGCAACAGCTTCGGCACGCTCTTCCGTTTCACCACCTTCGGCGAAAGCCACGGGCCGGCGATCGGCTGCGTGATCGACGGCGTGCCGCCACGGATCGGACTGAACGAAGACGATATCCAACCGTGGCTGGACCAGCGCAAGCCGGGCCAGTCGCGGTTTACCACCCAACGCCGCGAAGCTGATAAGGTGAAGATCCTTTCCGGCGTGTTCGAAGGTCAAACCACAGGCACGCCGATCGGCCTGTTGATCGAGAATACCGATCAACGCTCGAAGGACTATTCGGAAATCGCCGAGCGGTTCCGCCCCGGCCATGCCGACTATACCTATCAGGCCAAATATGGCATTCGCGATTATCGGGGGGGCGGACGCTCCTCGGCCAGAGAAACGGCAATGCGTGTCGCCGCCGGCGCCGTTGCCCGCAAAGTCCTGGACACTTTGGTCCCCGGCGGCGTGCGCATTCGTGGTGCCATGGTGCAAATGGGACCACACGTCATCGACCGAAGCCACTGGGATTGGGAAGACGTCCCCAACAATCCCTTCTGGTGCCCCGATGCCCAGGCCGCCAGCGTTTGGGAGCCCTATCTGGATTCCATCCGCAAAAGCGGTTCGTCCATCGGCGGCGTGGTTGAAGTGATCGCCGAAAACGTGCCACCAGGTCTTGGCGCCCCGGTCTACGACAAACTCGACGCTGATATCGCCAAGGCTTTAATGAGCATCAACGCCGTCAAAGGCGTCGAGATTGGCGACGGATTTGCCGTAGCCAATCTCAGCGGCGAACAGAATGCCGATGAAATGCGCATGCAAAACGGCGCGGCGACCTTTCTTACCAACCATGCGGGCGGTATCCTGGGCGGCATTTCCACCGGACAAACCATCGTGGCCCGCATGGCGATCAAACCGACCAGTTCGATCCTGACGCCAAAATTGTCGGTCGATCGGCAAGGCAATGATGTCGAGGTTTCCACAAAAGGTCGCCATGATCCTTGCGTCGCCATTCGCGGCGTGCCGGTCGCCGAAGCCATGCTGGCCGTCACCTTGATCGATCATCTGCTGCGGCACCGTGCCCAGTGTGGGTTATAACGCTTCAGCGCGCGTGGCGATTGCGCTAAACTGATCTTCTTCCAACAACTCTCGGAAACGGTCATGGGCCTCGTCCGTAGCGCTGCCGTCGCCGGTGCCTTCTACCCGGCCGAACCTGACATTCTGGCCCGCGACGTGCGGCAGTTCCTGGACGCCGTTCCGCATCGGATGTCCGCGCTGGCGCCCCTGGCGCTTCCGAAGGCGATCATCGCGCCTCACGCTGGTTACATCTATTCAGGACCCATTGCCGCCAGCGTCTATGCTCGCTTAACGGGGGCGCGACACCAGATCACGCGCGTCGTGCTGTTCGGGCCGTCGCATCGTGTCGCCTTTCCGGGCCTTGCGGTCCCATCGTCGGATCGTTTCGAAACGCCGCTGGGACCTGTTTCCCTGGATCGCCAGGCCATTGCCGGATTGTTGCAAATTCCCGGCGTGATCACGCTCGACGCCGCCCATGCGCAAGAACACAGTCTCGAAGTCCATTTGCCGTTCCTGCAAATCCTCTTTGACAACATCTCTCTGATCCCGGTGGTGGTCGGCGAGGCGCACCCGGATTTGGTGGCAAAAGCCCTGGAGACGGTTTGGGGCGGCGAGGAAACTTTAGTGGTGATCAGTTCGGATCTCAGCCACTACCAAGCTTACGACGTCGCCAGGCAGTTGGACCTTCGGACCAGCCAAGCCATCGAAAGACTGGATCTGGAGGCCATCGCCTACGATCAAGCCTGCGGACGTCTTCCCATCGCCGGGCTCTTGATTCAGGCAAAGCGTCATGGCCTGACAGCGGAAACAGTCGATCTGCGCAACTCGGGCGATACCGCCGGCCCCCGTGACAAGGTCGTCGGTTATGGGTCCTGGGCGTTCGGATTTAATTCGCCGTCCGAACGACAGGGGACGAGCGAAGACATGGCCCGCCGCCACGGCCCCTTGCTGCTTGATCTCGCCCGTCAAGCCATCACGGCCCGCCTGCACGGCCATCAACGCCCCTTGCCGAGCAATCTTCCAACCGCGTTGCACGCTCCAGGCGCCAGTTTCGTCACATTGAAAAGGCAGGGCACTCTTCGGGGGTGCATCGGCTCACCAACGGCTTGGCGCCCCTTGGTGGAAGACGTCGCCGACAATGCGGAAAAAGCAGCCTTCCACGACCCACGCTTCAAACCGCTGAGATCGGAAGAATGGGCCGATCTCGATGTTTCCTTGTCGATCCTCACGCCATCGGAACCGATGACATTTGTCGACGAGGCTGACCTGCTGGCTCAACTGCGCCCCCGCGTGGACGGACTGATCATTGAGGATGGGGCACGCCGAGCCCTCTTCCTGCCGTCGGTCTGGGAGATGTTGCCCGACCCGGCCGATTTTCTCCAACACCTCAAGCATAAGGCGGGAATGCCGCCGAACCACTGGTCGAATACGTTCTCCGCCAAGCGGTTCCAGGCGATTGAGATCGAAGAGGGTTGATCGAAGCCGTCGACGGGAGGAAAGTCCGTCTCCTCATCCTTGCCTCGAGGTTTTTCTCCGTGATTGATTTGAATTTTGACGCCATGCTCCCGGCGATCCGGTCTCTGGCACGCGACGCGGGATGTGCCATCCTTGACGTTTACCAAAGCGACTTCGCCGTCACCCGCAAAGACGACAACTCCCCCGTCACGGAGGCCGACCTGCGCGCCGAGACCATCATTCTTGCCGGGCTTCGCCTGCTCGCGCCGGATATTCCGATCGTCTCGGAAGAGGCCATGGCGGCCGGCGCCGAGGTCGATGTGTCGGGCGGAAAGTTCTGGTTGGTCGACCCTTTGGATGGCACGAAGGAATTCGTCAAGCGCAACGGTGAGTTCACCGTCAATATCGGCCTGATCTGGGATGGCATCCCCCGGCTTGGCGTCTTGTATGCACCGGTCATCGACCGCCTGTTTGCCGGTTCGCCCGCTGGCGCAACGCTCGCAGAAAAGGGAGCGCCGCCGCGCCCGATCGCTTGCCGGGCAGCGCCGGACGACGGCTTGATCGTACTTTCCAGCCGAACGCATCGCGACCCGGTTCAATTCGACACATTCATTCAGCCCTTTCCGGTATCCGAAATCCGCCACTCGGGAAGTTCGTTGAAATTCGCCCTGATCGCGGCTGGCGAAGCCGACCTTTACCCCCGTTTCGGACGCACGATGGAATGGGATACGGCGGCCGGACACGCCATTCTCAACGCGGCCGGCGGTTGCCTGACCCAGCCGGATGGAACGCCCCTGGCCTATGGCAAACCGGATTTTGCCAATCCTCCGGTGGTCGCCTGGGGAACGTCGGAACCCGACATCCGGTGACGTCCGATCAAGAAACGATTCTGCTTTTTCTTGACTCTCAGGAAGAATTGATACACTATAGTTTCACTGGACGAGTAATGTCGCCCTTTTTATAGCCGCCGCACATGCCTTTGCGGTGACTTGGCTCCGGATCGCGGTGATCGCTGGTCCGATCCAACAAAGAAGCGAGACAAGGGCCGTCTTCATGGAAGGCGGCCCTTTCATTTATTTGCGTCTTTTGTTATCTCTTACTTTCCTACTTACTTTTCAATCACTGGCGCACCGTCGCCTGTCCCCGAGCGAATCCATGTCCATTACCCCTGCCGCCGACGCCGCTATTGCCGAAGCCGCCGCTTTTATCCGCTCCGGCGCCTTGGTCGCCTTCCCCACGGAAACCGTCTACGGTTTGGGTGGTGACGCCACCAACGACCGCGCCGTCGCCGCGATTTTTGCCGCCAAGGGCCGACCAGCCTTTAACCCGCTGATCGTGCATGGTCCAGACCGAAATTCCTTCGCGACAGCGGTCATCATGGACGACCGAGCCTCTCGGCTGGCGGAACGATTTTGGCCAGGCCCTCTGACCATGGTGCTGCCACGACGGGAAGGCTCTGGGGTCTCGTTGCTGGCCTCGGCGGGATTAGACAGTATCGCCGTCCGCGTCCCGGCCCACCCCGTGGCCTTATCCCTGCTTCAAGCCGCCAGAACGCTGGTCGCCGCCCCCAGCGCCAATCCTTCCGGCCGAATCAGCCCGACAACGGCGCGCCATGTCGCCGACGGTCTGACCGGAAAACTTGCGATGATTCTCGATGGCGGCGCCTGCCGGGTCGGCGTTGAATCGACGGTCATCGATCTTTCCTCCGAAATCCCGACATTGCTGCGTCCCGGCGGGGTCACCTTGGAAGCCTTGCGGGCGCTCTTGGGAACCGTGGCTGTCGCCAATGCCAGCCAATCGGGGGGCCCGCGGTCGCCCGGCATGCTGGCCAGCCACTATGCCCCGACGCTGCCGGTTCGCCTGGAGGCGACCGAAGCCCGCGACGGCGAAGCACTCCTCGCCTTCGGGCCTGCTGCAGACGCCGACCTCAACCTCAGCCTGACAAGAGATCTCGCCGAAGCCGCCGCCAATCTGTTTTCCATGCTGAGACGTCTCGACCGACCCGACTTCCACGGCATCGCCGTCATGCCGATTCCCGATGACGGCCTCGGCTTGGCAATCAATGACCGGTTACGCCGCGCGGCGGCGCCGCGCGGGTGATATTTTTGGTGTCCCTCAGGCGCCGCCCGCTTGGCTCACGCGCCAACGATGGCGCGGGGCCTCAATGGCCCAGTCGCGAGCGATGCTCGCTCCGGCCCTCCCTTCCAACATCGTTCTAGGTGACTCGACCGGAACCGGCGCAGCCGGTGACTAGAGCATTGAGCGCGCCGCAGCGTTGCCGGAGCGTCAGCGAAGGCATAAGCGAGGAAGCCAAGCCGGCGGAGTCCGGCGCCCGGCGATTGAGGGCCATTGAAAAAAAGCAACCGAGCTTGTGTCCAAGCTCGGTTGGCGTTAAACGCTTCCACCATGACTGAAGATTTTCTGGCAAGCATCGCTGCCGTCGTCGGCCCGCAGGGATTGTTGACCGACGCTGCGGACATAGCCCCCTATCTGGAAGAACGGCGCGGCATTTTTCACGGACGTGCCCGCGCCGTCGTGCGCCCCCAATCGACGGCCGACGTCGCCACCGTGGTTCGTCTCTGCGCCGAACATAATGTCGGCATCGTTCCGCAAGGAGGAAATTCCGGTCTCTGCGGTGGCGCCGCCCCTGACGCATCGGGAACCCAGGTCATCCTCAATCTTTCTCGGCTGAACAAGATTCGCGCCTTCGATCCGATGAATTTCACCATGACGGTGGAAGCCGGCGTTGTTTTGCAGACGGTTCAGGAAACCGCCAGCGATGCCGGCTGCCTGTTTCCTCTGAGCTTCGGCGCCGAAGGAAGCGCCCAAATCGGCGGAGTGATCTCCACCAATGCCGGCGGTTCCGGAGTGCTGCGTTACGGCAATGCCCGCGATCTGATCATGGGGCTGGAGGTCGTCTTACCCGATGGACAAATTTGGGATGGGTTGCGGACCTTGCGCAAGAACAACACCGGCTACGATCTCAAGCAATTGTTCATTGGCGCCGAAGGAACGCTGGGCATCGTGACTGCCGCCGTTCTTAAGCTGTTTCCGAAACCGAAAGAGGTGCAAACGGCCTTCTGCGCGCTCAAAGATCTCGACGCCGCGCTTTCCTTGCTGTCGCGGACACGCGCCGCCTCGGGTGATTTGGCCACCGCCTTCGAATTGATCCCCCGCATCGCCCTTGACATGACGATCGAGCATATTCCCGGCATCACCGACCCGCTGACCGAAAGCCACGATTGGTATGTCTTGATGGAACTCTCGACGTCACGCGATGACGGAAGCCTCCGGGACAGCATCGAGACCCTCCTCGGCGCCGCGATGGAAGATGGCGAGATCGTTGACGCCGTTCTCGCCACATCGTCGGAACAGAGCCGGAGCTTGTGGCGTATCCGCGATGGCATTCATGACGCACAGAAAGGAGAAGGGGGCAGCATCAAGCATGACGTCTCAATTCCCGTGTCGTCGATGCCGGACTTCATTCGCCGCGCCACCACGGCCGTTGAGTCCGCTATTCCCGGCATTCGCGCCGTCCCCTTCGGCCATGTCGGTGATGGCAGCCTCCATTTCAACCTGACCCAACCGCGTGGCGCGAATCGCGAGGCCTATCTTGCCGAATGGACGCGAATGAACCGGATTGTCCACGATATCGCGATGAGCATGCAAGGCTCCGTCAGCGCGGAACATGGGATCGGCCGATTGAAGAAGAGTGAATTGGCGCGTTACAAATCGCCGTTGGAGTTAGAACTGATGAAGCGCATCAAAGCCGCCTTCGATCCCAAAGGCGTGATGAATCCAGATAGTCTTCTGTAACCGACAGGACGGATTAAGCTGTGTTTCTCATACCCACGTCGCCAGCACGGAGATACCGTTTCGATCATTCGGGATGGGCTCCGCCGCAAAATCGACGACGGTTACCGGTTTTGCCTGTTCTTCCCCCCTCTCCATCGTCATAATCCGGCCGCATGCTGGGAATCGTTCGCTATATCCTGCGTCAACTTGCTGTCGGCATGGTGCTGGTCACCATCGGTCTGACCGCGATCCTATGGCTGACCCAATCCCTTCGCTTCGTCGAATTGACGGTCAACAAGGGCGCCTCGATCGCCATCTTCCTGAAACTGTCACTTTTGGTCATGCCGACCTTTCTCTCGGTGATTTTGCCGGTATCCTTGTTTTCCGTTGTCTTGTTCACCTACAACAAGCTGATCGCCGACCGCGAGCTCGTGGTGTTGCGCTCAGCTGGGCTCAGTCATTGGACCCTGGCGCAACCAGCGCTCATCCTCGCCGGAATCAGCACCGTCGTCGGCCTCATCCTCAACGTCTGGGTCATTCCCAAGGCGGTTGAGGAGTTTCACCAATTGCAATGGTCTCTTCGGTCCAGTGCCACAAATGTCATGTTGCAAGAAGGACAATTCAATCAAGTCAATAATGGCTTGACGGTCTATGTGAGAGCGCGCAGTCCCGCGGGCGAACTGCTGGGCATTATCGTCTATGACCGACGTAACCCATTGAATACCATCACCATAATGGCCGAGCGCGGCGCCCTGATCAAGTCCGACAATGGCACGCCGAAAGTGCTGATGATTAACGGAACCAGGGAGCAGGTGACACGAGGATCTGATCGCCTGTCGTTGCTATATTTCGACAATTATGCGATGGAGTTCAGTGATTCCTCGGATACGGGGGAGGAACGGTCACGCGACGCCCGGGAACGGTCGACCGAGGAGCTCTTTTCCGTTACCGAGGCGCAAGTGGGGCCAATCGTATTTCGTCAATTCCGCGTCGAGGGACATCAAAGATTGGCGTCGCCGCTATACCATTTCGCACTCGCCTTCTTGGCGACCGCTTGCCTGCTGTCGGGCTGGTTCAATCGGCGAGGCCAAACCGATCGCCTCATTTTGGCCATCGTTCTCATGGTTTTAATTCAAGCCTCGGCGCTTGGCGTAGCGAATTTGACAACGAGACATCTGGCCTTGATCCCGCTGATCTATATCGCCCCCCTGATCCCCACGATCATCGGCGCCTGTGTGCTTTTGGCGCCGTCGCTCAAGAAAGCACGTCCCGCCGCCAATGTCCCCCCCGGTTGAGCGGAGCCTGAACCCGTGCCTCGCCGACTTCCGTCCATCATGTTCGCTGTCGCCTCCGCCGTCGCCTTTGGCATGCCGGCTGAGGCTCAACAGGCGACTCCCGACGCCACGTCCAGCGATCGAAACACCAACGCGTCCCAGCGCCAGCGGGCCGACGGAACGAAACCGAAACGAAAATCAACGGCCGCAGATAACCAGCCGGCGCTGATCACCGCGGATCAGATCGTTCACGACCGGGACCTCAATACGATGACGGCGCGAGGCCATGTCGAGATCGATCAGGCCGACCGGATTCTGCTCGCCGACACCCTGTCATACAATCTGAAGCAGGACGTCATTATCGCCACCGGCAATGTCAGCCTCACCGAATCCACGGGAGAAGTGACCTTTGCCGATTATATCGAACTTACCGGCGACATGAAGAGCGCGGCGGCAAAAGGCATTCGCGTGCTGATGGTCGATGATTCGCGTATCGCCGCCAACAGTGGACATCGTGAGGCCGGAGATCGCAGCATCTTCAACAAAGGTGTCTACAGCGCGTGCAAACCTTGCGCCGACGGAAGCGAGCCGCCGCTTTGGCAGATCAAGGCCAATCGCATCACACATGATGAAGTGGCGCATATCATTGAATATGACGACGCTTGGCTGGAAGTCGCCGGCGTTCCGGTCGCCTACACCCCCTATCTGTCGCATGCCGATCCGACAATAAAACGCCAAAGCGGTCTGCTGCCCCCAACGGCGATCAGCAACGATATTGTCGGCAATGGACTCCGCATGCCCTATTTTGCGGTGATCGATCCCAATCAGGATCTGACATTGGTCCCATTGATCGCCACCAGCGGACTCAGCACCAACAACAACACGAGCACCAGCACCACCGCCAACTCCGGCACTTATGAACAGATGCTGATGACGCATCGTTGGCGTTATGGCGACGGCGCCGAGAAAACAACCTTCAGCGTCTCGAACATGCCCGCATCAACCGTAGAACCAAAGGCGACGATCGGCTGGCATCTCGACACCTATTCGCGCTTCGATTTGGATGACACGTGGCGAGCGGGATACGACATTCAGCGCGTATCCGATCGCTATTACCTGACATCGTTCGGTTACCATCCGCCCAACCCCTATTTGACGGCTCATCCCTATCTGGAAGGCTTCGGCTATCGCAACTACACGGCGATCGAGGGCTATTCGTTTCAGAGTCTGACAACAACGACGGCGACGACGGGAACCACTCAGCAAACCTTGGCATCGCCGACGGTGTTGCCGCTCGCCACCTATAGTTTTGTCGGTGACCCAAATTCCTATGGTGCCTATTGGTCCTTCGACACCCACTCGGCAACGATCAGCCGAGAGACGGGCATGAGTGACCGACGCGTCAACACGCAAACGGCATGGAATCTCCCCTATACGGCGCCGGATGGTGAAATTTACAAGGTGAGCACCTCGGTGCGCGCCGACGGCTATAACAGCGACCACGTCACGGCAATCGACGGCAAGCAAGTCAATGTCGGTCGCGCGATCCCGACGGCGTCGCTCGATTGGCGCTATCCCTTCACGCGTCTGGGCGAACATTCATCGCAAACCATTTCGCCAATCGTGGTCGCCAGCGTCAGTCCCTACGGCGGCAACTCGAACAGAATTCCAAACGAAGACAGTCTCGATTTCGAATTGGACGATACCAATATCTTCAAGGCCAATCCTCTCGCGGGGTATGATCGCGTCCTCACCGGACCTCGCGTCGCCTATGGCGGCGAATATACGATCGTCAACCGCGGCACGGGGGCTGCGGATTTCCTCGTCGCCCAAACCTATCAACTGCACCCCGAAGCTGTCATTCCGCAAGGCAGCGGCCTCGATCATCGTATGTCGGATATCGTTGGACGAGCCAACTTTGCCCCGTCTACCAATTTTTCGACGCAATACAGCTTCCGCATGGACAAAGACAAATTGGACTTGCGTCGCAGCGAAATCTCCACCTCCATCGGTCCTCGACCATTGAATCTGACGACCGGTTATGTTTTTTACGATCGGCTGAATCCCACCAGTCTCTATGATGCGCGGGAACAATTGGACATGACGGCCACGGCGCAGGTATCCCATTATTGGCAGACACAGATCTATACCTCCCAAACGCTTGGGTCCAAAGCCGCGCCGCTGCAGACTGGCGTCAGGATAATTTATGAGGACGAGTGCCTCGCCCTGAGTGCTGAGGGGGGAGCCCGCCACACCACCGTCAGGACATTCGTCGCTGGGCATTATCTCTTGTTCAGCATTAACCTTAAGACTTTGGGTATAATCCCTGTGGACGTATTCTGAACCATGATGACGCTCCGCTCTCCTCTTCTTTCCGTTCTGCGCGGCTTGGCTGTTCTGCTGCTGTGCGCTCTTCCCGTCGCTGCCCAGGAGACCGAACGGGTCGCCGCGGTCGTCAACGATGACATCGTCACCTTGCACGACCTTGAGCAACGCATGCGCCTCGCGTTGGCGTCGTCCAATTTTCCCGACACCATGGAATCGCGAAGCCGTGTCGGACCGCAGGTGTTACGCGGGCTGATCGACGATCGCCTGAAAACGCAAGAAGCGAAACGGCTGAAGATCTCGATCTCGCCGGCGGAAATCGCATCGAGCATCGCTACGATTGAGCGACAGAACAATATGCCGGCGGGATCGTTCGAACCTTTCCTGAAGAGCAAAGGAATCGAACTTGACACCATGCGCGAGCAAATTCGCGCCGAACTCTCCTGGGTTCGCGTGGTTCGTCACGAATTGGTCCCCGATCTTCACATCGGTGAAGCCGAAATCGATGCCCGCCTGGCCTCGTTACAGGCCAATCTCGGAAAGCCAGAATATTTGGTTGCCGAGATATTCCTGGCCGTCGACGACGTGAGACGTGAGGCTGAAGTTCGCACGCTCGCCGAGCGGCTGATCGAACAGATGCATCAAGGCGCGCCCTTCCCCGCGTTGGCCCGCCAATTCAGCCAAACCGGCGCAGCGGGCGGCGATCTCGGGTGGATTGCGCAGGGCTCGCTCGATGACGAATTAATGGCGGCCCTCGCCAAAATCGATAAAGGCAATATCACGCCCCCGATCCGCACGGTTGACGGTTTTCACATTATGCTCCTGCGCGATAAGCGCTTGGCCGGTCAAGGCGAGCAGGGTGAACCGATTTACGACATCATGACAATTCATCTGCCCGTTCTGCCGGGATCCACACCCGCCGAGCGCGAGACGCAATTGAAACAAATGCGTGACCTGATCGCGTCCGACAAGAGCTGCGACGAAGACGAAAAACAAATCAAGCAGGTTATCGCGACGGCCGATTACAGTCGCGCTCCGAAAATCAAACGTTCGGAGATTCCCGCGGAGGTCTTCTCTCTGATTTCCGGCCTCGGGCCAAGACAAGTCAGCACGCCATTGGAAGAAAACCGCTCTCGACGCATATTCACCGTTTGCGGCCGCGTCGACCCGAAAAGTGGACTGCCGTCACGCGATGATATTCGGACCCGTATCGAGGACGAACAATTGGACATCATGGCGAAGCGGTATATCCGCAATCTTCGGCGGGCCGCTTTTGTTGAAATCCGCGTGTAATCGGACGTGACGGGAGTCCTGCCGTTAGCGCTGACCATGGGAGAGCCAGCCGGCATTGGCGGAGAAATCGCCATTGCCGCCTGGAAAGCCCGGACCGACGCGGCACTGACGCCTTTCTTCATGATCGACGACGCTGAACGGTTGTCCGCCCTTGCGCATCGGCTGGCGACGGGGGTCTCCGTTCGGACCATTGCCGAACCGGCACAAGCGATCGACTGCTTCAACGATGCCCTGCCGGTCTTGCACCGTCCATTGCCGACCATCAGCCAGCCGGGGCATCCCGATCCGGCCAATGCCCGAGCGGTTATCGGGGCGATCGAAGAGGCCGTGACCCTGACGCTCGGCAAGCAAGCCGCCGCGGTGGTCACCAATCCCATCCACAAAAAAGTTCTCTATGACGGCGGATTTGGGTTTCCTGGCCACACCGAGTTTTTAAGTTCCCTGACCGGGGGCGGTCGAGTGGTGATGATGCTGGCGTCTTCAGACCTTAAAGTGGTCCCGGTGACCATCCATCTGGCTTTGCGTTCCGCCATTCAAAAGCTGTCAATCGATGAAATTGTGGCGACAGGGCTGATGACGGCCCTCGCCCTTCGCAAGGATTTCGGCATCACACACCCCCGTCTGGCCGTCGCCGGCCTCAATCCGCATGCCGGAGAGGGAGGAGCCATGGGCTCCGAAGACCAGGAAATCGTCGCTCCTGCCGTCGAAGAGTTGCGTCGCGCCGGGATCGACGTCGTCGGCCCGCTTCCCGCCGACACGATGTTCCACCCGCGAGCCCGGGCCCGCTATGACGCCGCTCTCTGCATGTATCACGATCAAGCGCTCATTCCGCTGAAAACCATCGACTTTGACGGTGGAGTCAATGTGACGCTCGGCCTGCCGTTCGTCCGCACGTCACCGGATCACGGAACGGCACTGGATTTGGCCGGCCGTGGACAAGCCCACCCCAACAGCCTGATCGCCGCTCTGAAGATCGCGCGGGACATGGCCAACCGCCGTGGCTAGCCTTCCACCGCTCCGCGAAGTGATCGCCGCCCATGGCCTGGCCGCACGTAAATCCCTGGGCCAACATTTCCTGCTCGATCTCAATTTGACCGGACGAATCGCCCGCGCCGCCGGAGACCTGTCCTCAGGAACCACCATCGAGATCGGACCAGGACCGGGGGGCCTGACCCGCGCCTTGCTGGAAGCCGGAGCGCGTCACATCATCGCCATCGAACGAGACGATCGCGCGGTCGCCATCCAACAGGAAATCGCCGACGCCTATCCCGGTCGCCTGGAGATCCTTGCCGGCGACGCCCTGGCGATCGACGCGGCGTCATTGGGCACGCATCCGCGACGCATCGTCGCCAATCTGCCCTACAACATTTCGACGGCCCTCCTCATCGGCTGGTTGCGTCACGCCGACGCTTTCGAAAGCCTGACCTTGATGTTTCAAAAAGAGGTGGTCGACCGCTTGGCTGCCGCGCCGGGTAGCGCCGATTACGGGCGCCTGTCCGTCGTCACGCAGTGGCGCTGCGAGGTCCACCCCCTGTTCAACATCGCGCGCGAGGCCTTTACGCCGCCGCCGAAGGTTGTCAGCACCGTGGTTCGCTTGGTTCCACGCGCCGAGCCTTTGGGATCGGCGCGCATGGAAACTTTGGAAAAAGTGACCGCCGCCGCTTTTGGACAAAGACGCAAGATGCTGCGATCGAGTCTGAAATCGCTTGGTGATTCCGACGCTCTCTTGGCATCGGCGGCCATCACGCCGACGGCAAGGGCGGAGGAATTGGCGGTCGAAGACTTTTGCGCCCTGGCCCGTGTGCTCGATGCCAGGGGTTAAACCTCACCCCGCAACCCGTTGACGAAATCGGCCAAACCGACTTGGCGTTTGCGTTTTAACCGTTCGGCCGTGAGAATGGCCTCGACCGCGCCAACGCTGCTCGCCAAATCGACATTGACGATGATGTAGTCATATTCCGGCCAATGACTCATTTCATCACCGGCCTTGGCCATACGCTTTTGCACCACCTCGTTACTGTCCTGACCGCGACCGCGCAATCGCTTTTCCAATTCCACCAACGCCGGTGGCAGGATGAAAATGCTCACCAAATCGGCGCGCGCATTTTCCCGCAGTTGTTGGGTTCCTTGCCAATCGATATCGAACAAGACGTCCTTGCCGACGGCAAGTGCCGCCTCGACCGGTGCCCGCGGTGTTCCGTAATCGTTGTCGAACACACGAGCATGCTCCAGCAATTCCCCCCCTTGCACCATGGCGGAAAACCGGTCTTTCTCGACGAAAAAATAGTCGGTGCCCTGCACTTCTCCGGGCCTTGCCGCCCGTGTCGTCGCCGAAACCGACATCACAATATTGTCGTCTTCGGCCAGCAAGGCACGGGAGATGGTGGTCTTTCCGGCACCCGACGGCGACGACAAAACCAGCATGAGACCGCGTCGGCGAATGGATGGGGCTACAATCGAACCAGAGTCGGACATCGGAGAACCTGCCGTTATTCGATGTTTTGCACTTGTTCACGAAACTGCTCGATGATGGCCTTGAGAGCCAAGCCGATTCGCGTCAATTCGATATCATTGGCCTTGGAGCACAGCGTATTGGCTTCGCGGTTGAACTCCTGGCACAGGAAATCCAGTTTCCGTCCGATGGCATCGCCAGAGTCCAACATATCCAGGGCTGCGGCCAGATGGGATTTCAAACGGTCCAATTCCTCGCGCACATCAGCCTTGCTGGCCAGCAACGCCGCCTCCTGCGCCAAACGGTCCTCCGACAATGCCGGCACGGCATCGAGAAGCGCTGCCACCTGAGCCCGCAACCGCTCCTTGACCGCCGCCGGGTCAAACGTCGCCAGAGATTCGGCACGGGCGACCAACCCGTTTATTTCCTTCAGTTGCTCGCCCAGGACCTCGGCCAAGCGACATCCTTCGGCCGCCCGCATAGCGGCCATGGCATCCAGCGCTTCCTGGAAACTCGCCTGCATCCCTTTGGTCCGGCGCTCAGCGACATCCGGAGCGACGTCTTCTTCTCCCGCCTCAAGAACGCCCTTCAGCGCCAGCAATCCGTCGATGTGCGGCAGCGCCAGTCCTGGGACTTTTTCGTGCCACCGGCAAGCGACCTCCACATATTGGGCAAGAACGACCTCGTTGATGACCAGCCCGGTTTCCTTCTTGAGGTGGTCAACGTTCAACGAAAAGGTGAGATTGCCGCGCTTGAAGCGCTTCTGGATGGCATCGCGCGCCATCACCTCCAGATAGTCGTAACCGCCCGGCAGACGCGCGCGCACTTCCAGGCCTCGGCCGTTGACGCTTTTGATCTCCCAAACCCAGGCTATGGAGTCATCTTGTCCTTGCGTCCGGGCATAGCCGGTCATGCTGTTGACGTTCAAGGTAAAATCCTTATCGAAATCCCCATGAGACAGGGTTATACCCCGTTGTACCTTCCGGCAACAACCACCGCGATGGGGGCCTTCTAAGCCTTCCAATACTACGCTAAAGCGTCATCGTTCCCTCAACGCAAGTCTCAAGGACGATGGAATCATGTTCGATTCACCAAGGAAAGTGCCAATTTCGAAAAAATCAATTTGCCGGATTTCAGGGGGAAACTCCCGCAAATCCAGCAATTGAGATTGCGGATATACCGCCTTATGCCCAAGCATACAGCCCGTCTTAGATTCCTTCACGGACGACAGCCCCTTCAGAAAAATGCTCTGCCTGAAATCAGATCTTCAATCGATGAAATATCGCCCGCGGCAGATGGCGAACCACGAACAGGATCGGCCCCCAGAACCACGGCGTATAGAGGACAACGCGGCCTTTGCCAACGGCGCGATCGATGTCGGCAGCCACTTTGTCGGCTGTCGCCCACAGCGGCCCCCCTTTGGCCATCCCGTCGGTCATTGGCGTATCGATGAATCCCGGCTTGACGGTCAGCACGCGGATGGCCGTACCGGCCAAGCGGTGGGCCAGTCCCTCCATGAACACCGACAGCCCCCCTTTGCCGGCGCCGTAGATGTAATTGGACTGACGACCGCGGTCCCCGGCCACCGACGAAATCGCGACCAACGAGCCCGCCCCCTGTTGCTCCATCGAGACGGAAGCGGCGGTCATCCAGGCGCAGGCACTCACCATATTGGAAGACAGCAAGCGCACCGTCTCGGCCGGATCGGTCTCGGCGGCCTTTTGATCTCCCAAAACCCCATAGGCCAGGAGCACCACATCCACCGTGCCTCCCAGCCGCTCGGCAAGTCCGTTCCAGGCCGCTTGATAGCCTTCCGCCGGCGGCTCCGCCAAATCGAGCACCGCTGTTTCCGCAAACGCGGCTCCGCGCACCAGGAGATCGCCGGCGATGGGCGTCAGCCGTTCGGCATTGCGTCCCACCAGCAACAAGCGGGCCCCTCGCGCGGCCAGTCGACGGGCATAATGCTCAGCCACCGCCGAGGTCCCACCGAGAATGATCACCCCTTCTCCCACCATATCCTTATTCCTCTCTCATCAGCCGAGGATGACCCGCCGTTGGAAATCGGAGGAGAAAGCGGGATCGACGAAGGGCTGAAATTCTTTCAGTTCCGGATAACCAGCCCGGAACATCGCAGGCGACATGCGCGCATCTTTCCCGGCATAAAGGCGACCACCAGACGTGCTGACCACCTCGTCAAGCGACGCAAACAGGGCCAAAGTACGCTCACCCCGATTGGGAAAATCAAGCGCCAGAGTGGTTCCCGCCGCCGGAAAGGACAACATTCCGGACGACGGAACGTCACCAAAATTCTTCAAGACGACCAGGCAGGAGCCCTGCCCCGAGGCGGCGATCCGCTTCAGCATCTCACGCGTCCCGGCCTGGGCGGTTTCCGGCGGCAGAACGCTTTGATACTGAAAGAAGCCACGGGGCCCGTAGACACGGTTCCAGTGATGGACACTGTCGAGCGGATAGAAAAACGGGTCGAAACGGGTCCGTCCGCTATAAGTCGCTCCGGGGCGGCGATAATAAGCTTCGTTGAAAATCCGCACCGACAATGGCATGACCAACCCCATGGGCGGCGTCACCGGCACGGTGAGGGCCGGCCCGGACCCTTTGGACTGGAACCCGCCCGTCGTCGCATGTCGGCCACGCATGAAGATACCGCGACCGAGCGCCGCACCCTGGCTCAGGACATCGATCCACGACACCGTGTAAGGCCAAGAGGCGCTCTCGGCGGACAGTTCAAAGAAAGCATGGACATTGCGGAAACGAATGCTTTCCATCTCGATCTCGTCCGATACGATCGGCTCCAGACCGATCTCCACCCATTCGATCAATCCGGTCAGCCCCAACCCGCCAATGGTAGCGCGAAAAAGGTCCCCCTCCAGGTCCGGACTACATTCGATCACGCTTCCGTCCGAGCGCAGCAGTCCCAACCGGCGGACATGACGACCGAAGGTTCCAGTGACGTGATGATTTTTGCCGTGCACATCATTGGCCACCGCCCCACCCAGGGTCACGAATTTGGTTCCCGGTGTCACCGGGACAAACCAGCCTTTGGGAATAGTGATGCGATTCAGTTCGGCAATGCTCAACCCGGCTTCGGCGCGAAAGACACCGGTCGTCCTATCGAAGGAAAGACAACGATCCAGCCGCTCCGTGACCAGCAGGCCGCCCCCGCCATTCAAACAGGAATCGCCGTAGGAGCGACCCAACCCATAGCCCAGAACCGATCCCCCTTGCGCAATCAGTTCGCCCAAAGCCGAGGGAAGCTCATCGCGGAAGGAAGGGATCGCCGTGAGATGCTCGACCCGGCCAAGATTGCCCCAGGACGAAATCAAAGTCCTTGCCACGCTCACACCGCCACCATCACGATTGCCAAGATAATCCCCCCCACGGCCAAACTCGCACGGTCGGTGACGGCAAAGACGACCGGATCGTCATGCAGCACACCACGATGGGCCAAAAGCAGCATACGGCTGATCCAGTACAGCATGGGAGGGACGGTTAACCAAAGCCGCTCGGGATTACCATAGAGGGCGTATACTTCCGGACTGTGAAAATATAGCGCCAACACCAGAACGGAACTATAGCCGCTCGCCGCCGCCAACGACGACAGGATCGGCAGATCGTCAAGCTGATAACTGCGTCCGCTGGGATCTCCGGCGGTTCGCTTGAGCCGGCCGATCAACTCGACATAGCGCTTGACCAAAGCCAAACACAGGAACAGGAAGATGGAGAAGGCCCGTAGCCAGGGCGATGGCGCCAATCCAATAGCGGCACCGCCAGCCAGAATCCGCAACGTATAGAGTACGGCCAGGGTGACCACATCGATCAACAGACGCCGCTTCAAATACAGCGAATAGGCGACGGTGAGCGCGTAGTAAAGCGCCAATACGGTCAGATAGGCTGGAGAGACCGCAAATCCAAGGGCCACCGCGCCGATCAGCAAGAGCGGCATCAACGCCATGCCATGGACAAGCGGCATCGCGCCGCTCGCCATCGGACGAAACCGCTTGCTGGCATGATCGCGGTCGTGCGCGAGATCGAGCAAATCATTCAGCAGATAGGCGCTCGACGACGCCAAACTGAACGCGATCATAGCCAGAACGGTGGCCGTAACGGTGGCCACGGTGATCTGGTGGCTGGCCAGCAGAGGCGCGAAAATCAGAGTGTTCTTCAACCACTGATGCACACGCAGAGCCCGCACATAGGAGGCAACCCGACTCTTCCGCGCGGAAACTTCCGTAACGACGGGATTATCGGCCCGCAAACGACGCAGCAAACGCGGTGAAACATTGGCCGCGAGAGGCTGCCGGCAGCGGTCCCATACCGCCAAATCAACCCAGTCGTTGCCCAGATAGTCGAATCCCTTGTCGCCAAACTCGGCACACAGGAGATCGGCCTTGGCCCGCCCCGAAAGATTGCGCGCCTCCGTTGAACCAAAAACGCCGTCGAATACCCCCACCTGCGCCGCAATCGCGCTCACATAACGGTGATCGGACGCCGAGGCGAGATAAATGCGGCGGCCCATCGCCCGCTCCGCGTGAAGAAAGTCGACGACGGTGTCATCAAACGGAACCGTCTTGAAATCAAGGTCAACCAAGTCCGCCAAGCGCGCTTTCAAGGCCGCCTTACCCCGGCCCAATCGCCCAAACGCCATCAACGCCGTCAACGGTCTCGTCGACAAAAGCGAAAAGAAGCTCTCAATCAGAAGATCCGAGCGGATCAACGTGCCATCAAGGTCAACAACCAGGGGAACGTCGCTATGTCCCTCCCTGCGCATCGTTCCCGCGCCGCTTTCCGCCACATCCATTACCACCCCCCATCTCGGACGAAGGCAGCTCATGGCAAAATGACCATCCTTCTTCCGAGACTAAGCTACCCAATTTGCAAGCAATGGCCCAACCGTTTAGACCTTATTTCTTATATTGGTAGCACCAACGCTCGTCCGAAAGCGACGACGTCCGCTCTGGTTGCCTCGACGCAATGCAAGACAGAGCCGTCTCTCACCTTACGTATACGACAGAGTCAGACTGGCGTGTGGGACAGCGAAGCGGCATCCGCCTCGACCGCCACGCTGATACGATTGCGCCCCTCCGCCTTGGAACGGTAGAGAGCGGCGTCGGCCAATGCCAACAACGTTCTGATCTCGCGCTGCCATCCCACTCCACTCATTGACGGCGGCGATGTCGCCACACCAATACTCACGGTAAAGGAAACAGCCCCGCCCTGTGCCAACGGCAAGGAAACCGCCTCAACCTGCCGACGCAACCGTTCCGCGATCATCTTCGCTTCGTCCGTCCTGGTATTGGGCAGAGCCACGGCAAACTCTTCGCCGCCGATTCGCCCCAGAATATCGGGCTCGCGCAATGCTTCACGACAAGCCACCGCGAACGCTTTCAGCGCCTCGTCCCCAATCGCATGTCCCCACCGGTCATTGATTTTTTTGAAATAGTCGATGTCGAGCACCAGCACCGAAATTGATCGGCCCATCCGGCACGCATGATCCAACTCCAATCCGGCGAGATGATGAAAATGCCGAAGGTTGGCGACGCCGGTCAAAGCATCAACGGTCGCCCACGCCTCCAACTCGGCCATTTGCTGTTGCGTATCGCTGAAGGCCTCGAGAGACAGAGCCAACTCCTGAATCGACCCTCGGCTGTCGATCACGACCGGAATGCGCTCGATCAGCAACCGCAACAAGGCGACCCCCGAAGCATTCGTCTTCGGCATCGGCAGTGGCTGCGACGGATCGACGACATAAGCTCCGACAACCAAGCGCCCCGTCCCCACTGGCAACACCAGGCGTTGCCATGTCTCGGTCTCGCCATCGGCAAAACGGGCGGTATAGGAGCGCCAAAGCGGGCATTGCATACGGCGCGCATAGGCATATTCGAACGCCAAAATACCACGTCGGCCGGCCGGCAGGATTTCCGGCGGCAGAGCGTCAAGAATCGCCCCCGTCAAATCTGCCCCGAAGCGTTCGGTAAATGCGCGGCCGTAATGGACATACCGGCTTTTGTCGTCGTCGATATCGATCACCAGGAGGTGATCGGTAAAGCCCGCAAACAGCGCAAGCGGATCGTCGAGCGTTTCGGCTGGATTGAATGCTTTCCGCCAGACATCCAGCAGCTCAAGCAATCGCAGGTCCATCACGTGGCGAACCAGCTCGTGCATCGATCGTCAGCAATCCGGCTTCGGCAGAGGTTCCAGTTTTTGCAAGGTTCCCTTCAAGCTGAAATTACCGAAGGACTGAATAACCTCGTCGGCAACGCCATTCTGATAATAGCGCAACGCCACTTCATAATCTGGAGTGGGCTCATTGGCCGCAGGAGCGAAAAATGCCATCTGCATGTGCCAAGAGGGTGCGCTCAGCAACGCCGGATTGATGGCCGGGTTTGCTGCGGCAGTCGAGATATTCACATTCGCCGGGAACAACCTGCCAATGATGGCATTGACGTCGAACGGACCATCGGAGCCGGTTCCGTCAAAAAGGATGCGCTGAAGCACGTGTTCGCCCTTTTGGGCATTCTCCAGCAACCGAATGGTATGTTCCGTTGGAAATAACGTGCCCTTGGGCAGACGCATGGTCTTCTGCTCCGGCTGGGAGAATTTCGCCACCCCGCCTTTGCCAAGTCCATCCAAATTGGCCACGCCGTTGATTTCCTCGCTCACAACACCATCGCGGGTGCTGCGAACACGAAATCGATAATGCAATCCGTCCTTCGATTCCCAGGTGACAAAATCCCATGTCGTCACCACCGGCGCGCCGTCGCTATAGGCAAATGTCAAAGCGGTTCGGTTTTCGACGGTCCACCCGTCGCAGGAATCGCCAAATTTATAGGACATCGCCCCCGACGCCCCGGTCACACCGCCCCCCGGTTTGGTCGCATTGAGGGCCATCGCATAAACGGCCCTGTGTGGCACCAGTTCCAACCCGGCCGGCGCCGCGGCTGCCTCGCCCGCCAAACAGGCGGCAAGAGCCCCCCCCAACGCCAAACCGGTCACCTGCGACCTCATTCTTCGTCTCCACCGCGCCAAAGTTGCGCCATTATACAGAGTTGATGCCGTTACGATAGACGCACACCGCCGAATCCTCATCACGAGAAGCGTCTCTCGGACGAAAATACCCTATGCTCGGCAATCCTTGCCCGGCCAAATCATCATTCCTGCCGACATCCACGCCTCAAACCATTGAGAATCCGCTGCTTCAAGCATTGGCACGGCTCTTGCGCTGCAGGGAATGCTTAGAGACTAAGATGTGGCTGCGAGTCCGGCAAATTGCAAATGAAACTCGATTTTTTGTTTCACCGACATGGTTCTCCGAACAATCGGCGCGACCGCAAGGATCCGCAGGTTGCCGCCCCTCTTTCCTTTTCGGAGCATCCTCTCTCCGGCATCGACACCGAGGAGATGCCGCGACTGGCGTTGCCCTCGCCACACTTTGGCGTGCGGCAAATGTCACCGCGGCAACTGGCCGTCTGGGCTCACGAGATGTACCTCAGCGGTGCGCTGAACTGGCAAGAGTACTGCTTCGCCGGATTTCACGCCGAGTTACACCCCAATTACAACGCCACCGTCGGCGCTCTGACCGGGCACAGAGCCGCTCCGGATCGTCCGCGCGACATGATCCGCGAATGGGAAGACCGTTTGGCGTTCTATTGTCGACACAACAAGCCGCAAGACCCTCAGGTGAGACGCGTCGAAAAAGTCCTGGCGCTACTCTGCGGGCCTTCCGTCCGTCAATCGGGAAGCAAAAGAGCGTAACCCGCGAATCCTCTCTGCCGTCAGCGGCGTAGAGAGAAAGAGGGGTCTAACCGTGCTGCTCGCGGGTCGCCGAGAACACCATCTCGGGAAAATCCTGCTGAGCACGCCCTAAAGCCCACGCATTCCGCGCCAGAAATACCAACGCCCCGTCACGATCTTCGGCCATCGAGGATGTATTGGCTTCGGCAAACCGTTTGATCAACAGCTTGTCGTCACTATGGATCCAACGGGCCGTCTCAAAGGGAGCCTCTTCAAATCCGGCTTTGAGGCCATACTCGCTTTCGATTCGGTTGGCGATCACATCGAACTGCAGTTGTCCGACCACGCCGACGATCCAGGTCGCCCCGCTGAGCGGCTTGAACAGTTGACTGACACCTTCCTCGGCCAGATCCTCGAGCGCTTTGCGCAATTGCTTGGCCTTCATCGGATCGTCAAGACGGACCCGGCGAAGGACTTCCGGCGCAAAGCTGGGAATACCGGTAAACCGGAGATCTTCGCTCTCCGACAAGGTATCGCCGATCCTCAGAGCGCCATGGTTGGGGATGCCCATGATATCGCCGGGAAAAGCCTCTTCGGCCAGTTCGCGGTCGCGCGCCAGGAAGAAAACCGGGTTGCCGATCGCCATCATCTTACCGGAACGGACGTGCTTCAGTTTCATGCCCCGCTTGAAACGCCCTGAGCAAAGTCGGAAGAAAGCGATCCGGTCCCGATGATTGGGATCCATATTGGCCTGGACCTTGAACACGAACCCGGTGACTTTTTCCTCAAGCGGATCGACAACGCGTGGCTCGGCCGGCTGCGGTCTCGGCGGCGGCGCCAATCGACCAATCCCGTTCAACAGTTCACGGACACCAAAATTCCTCAAAGCGGACCCGAAAAACACCGGGCTCAAATGTCCGGCCCTAAAGGAGTCGATATCAAACGGCGGACAGGCCCCACGAACCAGTTCCACTTCTTCGCGCAACTTGGCCGCTGCCTCCGCACCGACCAATGCGTCGAGACGAGAATCCTCAAGAGGCATATCGATGCCTTCAGGCAAATGATCGCCCCGCGTCTGCTCGAACAGAAGAACCTGATCGGCGGTCAGATCATAAACACCCTTGAGATCTCGCCCCATACCGATTGGCCACGTCAACGGGCAGACGTCCAAAGCGAGCGTCTTTTCGATTTCGTCCAACAAATCGAATGTTTCGCGTCCCTCACGGTCCACTTTGTTGACGAACGTCACGATGGGAACATCACGCAGCCGGCAAACCTCGAACAATTTGCGAGTCTGCGTTTCGATACCCTTCGCGGCATCAAGCACCATCACCGCAGAATCGACGGCCGTCAGAGTGCGATAGGTATCCTCGCTGAAGTCCTCATGCCCCGGAGTGTCGAGCAAATTGAACGATAATCCGCCATGTTCGAAAGACATCACCGAGGCCGTGACCGAGATTCCGCGTTCCCGTTCGATCGACATCCAGTCCGAGCGGGCACGACGCTGTTCGCCACGCGCACGCACGGCCCCCGCCATCTGGATGGCGCCTCCGAACAACAAAAGTTTTTCGGTCAGCGTCGTCTTACCGGCATCGGGATGCGAAATAATGGCGAACGTGCGCCTGAGAGCGATAGCTTCGGGAAGGCCAGTCATCGTGTGGGGGGTTTTCCAGGTTTACAGCGGAAAAAGCAAGCAATCTTTGCTCACCAACGAGCAACGATACCATGTTCCCGGACGCGGTGACCGGTTCAAAGCAGCCAGACAGGATATTTCCAGGGAAATCCATCACGTGATCACGACTTCATTCCTGGACAGATGATCAGATGCTATCATTCCACCTTGCAGGTCCGCGCGATTGGAGGACGGGGATAAAGAATTCCTGGGAACCGTCCATCAAACGGGTACAACGCTTGAGTCCGTCGCCAAAGACCGAATATGCGCCTAACAGGCGAAATATTGGGAGCGTTTTTGGACGTGACTGTCCCCTTCACTGGGCTTCTGGCCCTTTCTTTCGCGCTTGCTTTTCTGTTTTTCGTCGGGCTGTGGTGGCGCCTGCGTCGAGGCCTTCGGCAGATAGACAATGCCTTGGCGAATTTACGCGTCGACGGGCACGTCCCTGCCGAGTTTCCCCTCCCCGTCAAACCGGCTGATATCGCTTTGCTTTTGACGTCCTTGAATGACGCGGTGAACGACGCTCAAAGCAAACTCGCCGCGGTTACCGCCGAACGGGACGCCGATCGTGAAGCCGCTCAACAGGCGGACCGTAGCAAGACGCGCTTTCTTGCCGCGGCAAGCCATGATTTGCGCCAACCCCTGCAAGCGTTGGGGCTGTTTGTCGCTGTCCTCGTCCAGCGCTCGCTGCCCGACGATATTCGAGAAATCGTCAGAAAAATAGAAAGCTCGCTGGAGAGCCTGGAACAACTCCTGGATGGACTGCTTGATATTTCGCGTCTGGACGCCGGAACAATCGAAGCTCATTCCGTCGTGTTTCCGATGCAAAGTCTTTTCGACCGCATGGCCCAGGAATTCGAGCCTTTGGCCAACAGAAAGGCATTGTCCTTTCGTCTGGTCCACACAACAGCGATCGTGCGCAGCGATCCCGCTTTGATCGAACGGATCTTGCGCAACCTCTTGTCCAATGCCATCCGTTACACGCGGTCGGGCGGTATTGTGGTCGGATGCCGCAGGCGGGGCGAGGACCTACGGGTCGAGGTTTGGGATAGCGGGCCGGGGATCGCCCTTTACGATCAAAAGGAAATTTTTCAAGAATTCCGGCAACTGAACAACAATCCCAGCAAGGGCCGACAAGGTTTAGGGCTGGGACTGGCCATTGTCGAGCGGCTCGCAAACCTCCTGGGTCTGCAAGTAAAATTGCATTCCACCGTTGGCAAGGGCTCTATGTTCGCAATCATCCTTCCGCTGGAAACGCAGCGGATTGGCCGAATCAATGGCGAATCCTGATATCGTCCCGCAGGCAACGATAGGTTAAATGTTCCGCGCTTTTAATTTTTCCGGAAAATTCCCTTTTAGTTGATAAACTTAAAGTTTTGTCATCCGCCGCGTTCAATACTAAAAGCCTTTTTACGCCTCAACCAATGCTACTTATACTCGATATCGCGAAAAAGCGATTCGCCTCCACCAGGGCAATGCGATATTCTAAAGATGGTGGAGTCGAGATGGACAAATTAACAAAGGGGTGGAACGCCGTGCAACTTGGTGACAAACCCATGAAAATCCTGATTGCCGACGACCACGAATTATTTCGTGATGGCCTGCGTCATGTTCTCACCCAACTTGATGGTACGGTATCCGTCGTTGAGGCGAGCGATTATCCTCAAGCCATTGCTTTAGCGGGAACGGAATCTGACATCGGGATCGTTCTTCTCGATCTTGGTATGCCGGGCATGCCATGGACCGAGGGCCTCCAGAGTCTTCGCAAGACATTGCCGAGTGACGTTCCCGTTATCGTGCTATCCGCTTCCGATGACCGCCGCCATGTGCTGCAAGCGGTCAATCTTGGCGCTGCGGGGTTTATTCCGAAGACATCGAGCAGCCGTGTCATGTTGAGCGCTCTCAAATTGGTTCTGTCCGGCGGCGTCTATTTGCCACCGGCGCTCCTTGACCAGAGCGGGGACAGTGACTTTTCCGATAACGCCGGCAATCATTCCGGTCCGGAACACTCAGCCTCTTTCCTGACGCCTCGCCAACGCGAAGTGCTTGCCTTGCTGGGTCAGGGAAAGTCGAATAAGGAGATCGCCCGCGTCCTGCAATTGGCTGAAGGAACGGTCAAGCTGCATGTCACAGCCATCTTGAAAGCGCTTAACGTCAACAATCGCACGCGAGCGGTGGTGGCCGCGTCACAGTTGGGCCTCACCAAAAGCGATCCGGCATCCTATAGCCGCTGACGCCAACACCCATACAAACAAGAAAACAAGGGAAGAAACTGTCAGGCCGACTTCGTCGGCCTGATTTCTTTTCCGCTTCGCTTCGACCTAGAGCCGGATGGGATCACGGCTTCAATTCGTCATCCCCGGGCTTGACCCGGGGATCCATGGATAGCCGGGTCAAGCCCGGGGATGACGGAAAATTGGATGATCCAGTGTGATCGCGAAATGCTCTAATGTCATCGCGCTCTATGCAGACTGCGAAGCAACAAGTCGCGCAATTGAGCACCGTTGACCGGCTTGTGCAAGATAGGTAGACCGCTCGCGGCGGCTTCGCGCAGTCGCTCAGCCCCCGTATCCCCCGTAATCAGGATAGCCGGGATCGGTTTTTCGAAGACACTCTGGACGGTTCTGATCGCGCCCACCCCTGTTTGCCCGTCCCGCAAACGATAATCGGCGATAATGACATCGGGAGGGGAACCGTCAGACGGTAAGTTGGCCAGAATATCCTCCGCCGACCCTGCGGCGACCACGCGATAGCCCCAACTCTCGAACAACATCTGATAGCCGATCATGACGATCGCTTCATCTTCGATCACCGCGACAAGCGCCGCTTGATCAACAATGGAAACCGTCTGCACGCCCTCCTCGGCTCGTTCCTTTGTCGTTCCCCGCACCTCCAGCATCGTCACACGCAAACCTCCGTCGGCTCACCATCCAAGATCCATCATTCGCCCATAGTGCCCCTGTTGGCCGAGAGATGAAACGTCGCTGCGGTCATAGTTCCCTATACCGAACGATCAGGGCAAGAAGAGAGAGGTCCGATCTTGTCGTCAAACCATTGGATTGGCGCAAAAAAGCGAGGGCCGCATCTTGCGACGCGGCCCTTCTTCGGTCAGAGACAGGTTCGGATGGTTTGGACTTAGAAGTCCATATCACCCATACCGCCCATGCCACCCGGGCCACCGGCCGGAGCGGCCTTCTTCTCGGGCTTCTCAGCAATCAGCGCCTCGGTGGTGATCAGCAGACCGGCAACCGAAGCCGCGTCCTGCAGAGCCGTACGAACCACCTTGGTCGGGTCGATGATGCCGGCCTTGATCAGGTCGGTATATTCGCCCTTCTGGGCATCGAAGCCCCAGTTGGTGTCCTTGCTCTCGAGCAACTTGCCCGCCACCACGGCACCATCGCTGCCGGCGTTCTCGGCGATCTGACGCACCGGCGCCTGAAGAGCGCGGCGGACGATGTCGATACCGACCTTCTGGTCTTCGTTGGTGTACTTCACCGCATCCAAAGCGCGGATGGAGTGCAACAGAGCCACGCCACCACCGGCAACGACACCCTCTTCGACCGCGGCGCGGGTCGCGTGCAGAGCGTCATCGACGCGATCCTTGCGCTCCTTCACCTCGACTTCCGAGCTGCCGCCAACCTTGATCACCGCAACACCGCCGGCCAACTTGGCCAGACGCTCTTGCAGCTTCTCACGATCATAGTCCGACGTGGTCTCTTCGATCTGCGCACGAATCTGCTTGATCCGCGCTTCGATGTCTTTCTTCTTGCCGGCACCATCGACGATGGTGGTGTCTTCCTTGGTGATGGTCAACCGCTTGGCGGTGCCCAAATCGGCCACGGTGATGTTTTCCAGCTTGATGCCCAGGTCTTCGGAGATGACCTGACCGCCGGTGAGGATCGCGATATCCTCAAGCATCGCCTTGCGACGATCGCCGAAACCGGGCGCCTTGACGGCGGCAACCTTGAGGCCGCCACGCAGCTTGTTGACCACCAGAGTGGCCAGGGCTTCGCCCTCGACGTCCTCGGCGATGATCAGCAGCGGACGACCGGACTGAACCACGGCTTCAAGAACCGGGAGCAGCGGCTGCAAGCCGGCGAGCTTCTTCTCATGGAGCAGGATGTAAGGGTTTTCCAGCTCGACGGTCATCTTCTCGGCGTTGGTGATGAAGTAAGGCGAGGTGTAGCCGCGGTCGAACTGCATACCCTCGACCACGTCCAATTCGAAGTCCAAGCCCTTGGCCTCTTCGACGGTGATGACACCCTCGTTGCCGACCTTCTGCATGGCCTCGGCGATCTTCTCGCCGATTTCCTTATCGCCGTTCGCCGAAACGATACCGACCTGGGCGATCTCGGCGTTGCTGGACACCTTCTTCGAACGCTTCTTGACGTCCGCGACAACGGCCAGAACGGCCAGGTCGATACCGCGCTTCAGATCCATCGGATTGAGGCCGGCGGCAACCGCCTTGGCGCCTTCACGCACGATCGACTGAGCCAGAACGGTCGCCGTGGTGGTGCCGTCACCGGCCAGATCGGCGGTCTTGGAAGCAACCTCACGCACCATCTGGGCGCCCAGGTTTTCGAAGCGATCAGAAAGCTCGATCTCCTTCGCAACGGTCACGCCGTCCTTGGTGATGCGCGGAGCGCCGAACGACTTCTCGATAACCACATTGCGGCCCTTGGGCCCAAGAGTCACCTTCACCGCATCGGCCAGGATGTCGACGCCGCGCAGCAAGCGCGCACGGGCGTCGGTACCGAATTTAACGTCTTTCGCAGCCATTTTTCGTCTATCCCTTGCTTAGGCGATGATGCCGAGAATGTCGGATTCCTTCATGATCAACAGATCTTGTCCGTCGATCTTGACCTCGGTGCCCGACCATTTGCCGAACAACACGCGATCACCGGCCTTGACGTCGAGAGCAACCAGCTTGCCGTCTTCACCACGAGCACCCGGTCCCACCGCGACGACCTCACCCTGAGAGGGCTTTTCCTTGGCCGTGTCGGGAATGATGATGCCGCCCGCGGTCTTCTCTTCTTGCTCGAGACGCTTGACCACAACGCGGTCATGGAGCGGTCTGAAACTCATTCACAACCTCCGTCAAAAATTCGTTCATTGAAAAAAACAGATCCCCGGACGAAGGCCGCTATTAGCACTCCCATCCGGTGAGTGCCAACGATCTAAGGGGGGCCCTCGCGTCTGTCAAGACGAATCGCCCGAAAAAAACGACGAGACGTCGCAATTACGACGGTTAATATATTGTTTTAAATGAATAATTTTTGTTCCGGCATAAATGTCGGAATATCCCGTCTATTCCGCCTCACCGTCGATTTCGGCATCGAGACTATGCCCATGACGCAAGCGCTTGTAGAGGAAGACACCGAGAACCGCCGAAGCGACGAACAAAACGACGCTCAGGGAAACCCGCAGCACCGGATCGACATGGATCCCGCTCCCGAGCAAGACGAACACCACGGTTTGCGGCAGATATCCCACTGCCGAACCGATGAAGAACGGCACGGGCCGTACCGCCGAGACTCCAGCCAAAATATTGGTCAAGAGATTGCTGCCGACAGGCAAAAAGCGAATCAGCACCGCCATCGTCATCGGATTGTCATGCAGGAAGTCGTCTATTCGCCGGACCCTGGGGGCGAATTTGTGCATCACCAGATCACGCCCGAGCAACCGGGCATACAGAAAGCTAAGCACGCAACCGACGACCGAGGCGATTGTCGCCAACAAAACGCCGCCGCCCAGGCCGAACGCATAACCAGCCAGAAAACACACCGCTTGTCGCGGCAAACCGATCGCGATGACGACGCTTCCGATGCCTAAAAAAATCATATCGCCCGACAGTCCGTGGCCACGGATCTTGGCATCGACCCAATGGGTATCGAGCATATCGCCCAGGCCGGACGCTTTCAGCCCCCAGCCCAGAGCCACCAAGCTGATCATCACGATCAGCCCCTTGACCAGCAGCCGGAGTTTCACTCCCGCCACCACCACCTCATGCGATGCGACTTTGGTCAAAGCCGGTCAATCCCACCGATCGATGATCGGCACGCTGGCCCGACGCTGAAGCCACATCACCCCGAACAAATCGATAATCCCGACCCAAAGGCGGTTCCACAGACCATATTTCGAAAGTCCCCGCTCCCGCGGGCGATGATTGACCCGCACCGACACGACACGACCGCCCCGCCGGATCATCAACGCCGGCAGAAAGCGATGCATATGATTGAATCGCGGCATATCCAGAAACGCTTCGCGACTCAAAAGCTTCAGGCCACAACCGGAATCCGGCGTCGCGTCGCCCAAAAGGCCGGCGCGAATGCCGTTGGCGACCTTCGAAGATAAGCGGCGCAACCCGTTGTCTTGACGTTTCTGCCGAAAGCCGGCAACCAAAAGCATGTCGCGCTGGCCTTCGGGTACCGCCAACAACGTCTCGAACAGAGCCGGAATATCGGCAGGATCGTTCTGCCCATCGCCATCGAGCGTGGCGATGTAAGGCGCGCCAGCGGCCTTCACGCCACTGGCCACGGCTTGGCTTTGACCGCAACTCTGCCGATGGCGAACAATCCGAAGCTGCTGAACATCCCGTTTGGCGGCGACCAGACGCTCCGGCGTAGCGTCGTCGCTGCCATCATCGACATAAATGACCTCGAAAGACCACCGCCCCTCCAAGGCCGCCACGATTTCGCCAAGCAGCGGAAGAATGTTGTCGGCCTCATTCTTGACCGGCACCACAACGGCGATTTGGGGTAGGGAAAGATCGGTATGGGGCATCGCTTGCGAAACGTCCTGGGCATCGAAAAATTTGCGCCCCTTCTTACAACGGGGCACGGCAAGGCGGAACCGCTTTCTACAGCAACGACCCCTGCCGGCCGTCGGAAGCCCTACCGCCGGTCTTCCGGACAGACGGCTTCGGCGGAGAATGCGTTCCGTCGACGACGACCGGCACCGTTTGGCTCCCCTGGAAAGCGATCGTCCAATGATCCCCCGGATGCGCCGCCTCGGCCGTGGTCACCGCGTCGCCCTCGGCGTCACGTACCAGCGCGAATCCACGCTGTAACACCTGCTCATAGGAATAGCTCTCCAACAAGGCCGAGAACCGTTCGACCGAGGTCCGCCGATGGTCAAGCAACCGCGGCAAGGCGGTATCAAGACGAGCCGCCGTCTGTTTCAACAACATCGCCCCCCGTTCCAAACGGGCCGCCTCCGCCGCCCGAACAGCTTTGATCGCGGCATCGAGGCGCGTGGCCCGCGTTTCCAAATCATGGCGCTTTTGGGCGATCTGCTCGCGCGGATGACGCAGTCGAGCGGCAATCTGCTGCAATCCGGCGCCACGGCGAACCAGATCATTGGGCAGCGCGTTGGCCAACCGCTCGGCGCGATCGTCAAGGACGCGCATCAAATCTTCGATTCGCCGACCGAGATCGGGCAGACCACGGGCGAGACCGCCAAGACGGGTTTGCCGCTCCTCGACGAAGCGCCCGATCGAGGCCACCAACCGGCGCCCGTCATCGATGGTCTGAAGCATCAGTTCGCGGCGCACCGGCACCGCCATTTCGGCCGCTCCGGTTGGTGTCGGGGCCCGCAAATCAGCCGCGAAATCGATTAAAGTGGTATCCGTCTCGTGACCAACGGCTGAAATCAAGGGAATGGCGGACGCGGCGGCGGCGCGCACCACCACTTCTTCATTGAAGGCCCAGAGATCTTCCAAGGAACCGCCGCCACGCGCGACGATCAGCAAATCCGGCCGGGGCACCACGCCTCCCGGTGCGATCCGGTTGAACCCCTCGATGGCGGCGGCCACCTGATCGGCGGCACCATCGCCTTGTACGGCCACCGGCCACAGAAGAACATGGCGCGGAAACCGGTCGGCCAGCCGATGCAGAATATCGCGAATCACCGCTCCGGTCGGCGAGGTGATGACGCCGATCACGTCGGGCAGGAAGGGGATCGCCTTCTTTCGCGACGCTTCGAACAGCCCTTCGGCAGCCAACCGGCGCTTGCGGTCTTCCAGCAACTTGAGCAACGCCCCTTGTCCGGCCAACTCCAACCGCTCGATCACCATTTGATATTTCGAGCGGCCCGGATAGGTGGTGAGGCGCCCGGTGGCCACCACTTCCATCCCATCTTCCGGCCGAAGCGAAAGACGACCGGCCGAACCGCGCCAGCAAACGGCGTCGAGCACCGCCTCGCTATCCTTCAAGGCGAAATAAAGATGCCCCGAGGTATGACGCTTGAAACCGGAAATCTCCCCCTTAACGCGGACATTGTCATAGGTCTGCTCGACCGTGCGCTTCAGCGCGTTGGAAATCTCGGCCACCGAATATTCAGGAAGATTGTGTGACGCCGGAACAGCTTCGGAATGATCGTCCACCACCTCACGCCTCCGGTTTGTGACTGGACGAGGCGCTCCAAATATTGACCCCGCCGTCCTTCGCGTAACCATCGATTTCGGCCAACTCTTCGGCGCTCAGGGACGGGCCTTTGAGCGCTGCGAGCGAGTTGTCCAACTGTTCGACGGTCCGCGCACCGATCAGCGTCGAGGTGATGCGCGGATCGCGGAGCACCCAGGTCAAGGCCATTTGCGCCAACGTCTGGCCGCGGCGGAGCGCGATGGCGTTGAGGCTCCGGACGTTTCGGAGGTTCTCCTCGGACAAGAAGCCTTGCCGGAACGAAACACCCTTGGTGGCGCGTGTGCCGCTGGGAACGCCGTTCAAATATCGGTCGGTCAGAAGGCCCTGGGCCAAGGGCGAGTAAGCGATGCAGCCGACCCCCAATTCCTGCAAGGTGTCGAGCAACCCGCCTTCGATCCAGCGATTCAACATGGAATAGGACGGTTGATGGATCAGGCAGGGCGTGCCCAAGGACTTCAGAATGGCCACCGCCTTTCGCGTCATCTCGGGTGAGTAGGAGGAAATCCCGACATAGAGAGCCTTGCCCTGTTGAACCACATGATGCAAGGCCCCCATGGTTTCTTCCAGCGGTGTCTCGGGATCGACCCGGTGCGAATAAAAGATATCGACATAGTCCAGCCCCATCCGGCGGAGACTTTGATCGAGACTCGCCACCAAATATTTGCGCGAACCTCCCACGCCATAAGGCCCCGTCCACATGTCGTAGCCGGCCTTCGTCGAGATCACCATCTCGTCCCGATAGACCTTGAAATCGGCAGCCATGACCCGACCGAAGTTTTCCTCGGCGGAACCGATCGGCGGACCGTAATTGTTGGCCAGATCGAAATGGGTCACCCCGCAATCGAAGGCGCGGTGCAGAATCGCCCGGCCCGTTTCGAAGACATCGGCACCTCCAAAATTCTGCCAAAGGCCAAGTGAAATGTTCGGAAGGCGAAGCCCACTCTGCCCGCAACGACGAAACTGAGCTTCGCTATAACGCTCTGGGTTGGCTTTATAGACCCAGGTGCATCGGTCTGGATTGGACATGGAAACCTCTGTCATCGGTTATTGAGAGAAATAGGGGGTCAATTTTGCGGCAGCACGCCCCGCACCCATTGCGCGATTTGCGCCGCCGCCGCATCCGGCGTTCCCAGATGATCGGCGGACACCACGATATAGGCATTGTGGGGATCAGCCGGCGCCTTGGCGAAAACATAATCTTTCCCCAGCCGCGTCAGCGGATCGCTGTCTCCGGACACCCACAACAAAGGGACATGAAGCCTTAGCACGCTTTCCGGCATGACGAAGAAGCCTGCGGGATCGAAATAACCGAAATAGATCTCTGCGGCCGTGGAAATGGTTCTCGCCCGACCACCATTGAGATCGTCAAAAGAGGCGACGTCCAGACCATGCCCCTCGGCGATCATCGCACGGGCTTTCTGCATGCTATCGGCCAACTTGGCTATGAACGCCGCCGTCGACGGATCGTGGCCGGGAGCGATCGCCAGCACCCCTTTCAGTCCCAAGGGTCGCTGTGCGGCATAGCCGATGGCGGCGGACGCCCCCATGCTGTGGCCGCCGACAAAGATCGCGGTGGCTCCGGCGCTTCGCAATCGGGCAACGGCATCATCGATTTCGGCGATCCCAGCGCCCACCGGCTGATCGTACAATCGCCGTCCGGACCACGGCATCTCAGGGGTTTCAACCAAACAGCCGATATCGCGGAGTTCGGAGACGACGGATCCAATAAATTTGTCCGGCATTCCCCATTTGCCATGCATGAAGACAACACCGCATTTTTCTTCGGCATTCGCCACCGATTGCCAAATCACAAAAAGAAGTAGCGCGCTGAACAGCCTGCGCATGGCCCCCTCCCTGGCGGATGTCTCCGTTTGACCGATCCAACCACTCTGATTTAGGTTACTCCGCCCTATGTATAGAGCAGATAACCATCGAGCGTCACGCGAACCCTCGCCTTGGACACGCGGGCTCGCTCGATTGTCTTGCCCCCAAGGAAACCAAAAAAAACAGATCTCGTGTTCTGACTCCGACGCTTAATTCCCCCGTCATTCCCGCGAAAGCGGGACTCCACGACCCAAAAGGCATTGGGAACCCGTGGATTCCCGCTTTCGCGGGAATGACGAATGGGGGTACCTTCCGTTGGTGTCAGAACACTTGCGCTGTAATTCCGCCGCTACCGCTGTCACAGTGGATCCCGTCGCGGCGTCTTTTGCGATGTCGGAGATCATCAGGGATTTTCCCCTTGCGCGAATCACTGAGGAGTTTTCATGCCCAAAGCGAAAAAGCCGGCACCTCCGAAAAAGCTCAGTGCCATGGACAAAATGGTCCAAGAGTGTGTCAAGAAAGCGCAGGCGCGCAAACGATCCGGTCAAACAGACCGGGAATGGCGAAAGCAATATGCGGACACCCTCAAGGTCGAAGGAGACAAGGTGCCCTTGAGCACGACACCTTTTGCCGGAGACACCATCAAGAAGAAGCTATGACGACGCCCCCCGGCAGCGATCAGCGAATTCACCATCTTCGCAAAATGACGTTTTGTGGTAAAAAACGCCGCCGCATCAAGGGGAGATCACGTTGATGAAGATTCTGGTGGTTGGTTCGGGCGGGCGCGAACATGCGTTGTGCTGGGCGATACGCCGCTCGCCGCTGTGCACGGACCTGCTCTGCGCGCCGGGCAATGCCGGAATAGCCGAATTCGCCACCTTGGTCCCCATCGCGGTCGAAAAAATCGACGCTCTTGTTGCGTTCGCCCGAGACAATGCCGTCGATTTTGTGGTCATCGGCCCCGAAGTGCCTCTGGTCCTAGGCTTGACTGACAAGCTTGAAGGCGCCGGCATCAAAGCCTTTGGTCCCAGCGCGGCGGCGGCGGCGCTGGAAGGCTCCAAGGGGTTCATGAAGGACATCCTGGCAAAATACAATATTCCGACCGCCGCCTATGGCCGCTTTACCGACGCGGAGGCGGCCAAGGCCTTCATCCGTTCCAAAGGCGCGCCCATCGTGGTCAAAACCGACGGTCTCGCCGCTGGCAAGGGCGTGGTGGTGGCAACCACTCTCGACGAGGCGCTGGCGGCTGTCGACGCCATGATGGGCGATAAACTGTTCGGCGCCGCTGGTGACGAACTCGTCGTCGAGGAATTTCTGGCCGGCGAGGAGGCCAGCTTTTTCGCCATCGTTGACGGCGCCACCGCCCTTCCCCTGGCCGCCGCGCAAGACCACAAGCGGGTCGGCGACGGCGATACCGGCCCCAACACCGGCGGCATGGGGGCCTATTCACCGGCGCCGGTGGTAACCGACGAAATTATCGCCAAGGTGATGGAGCGCTGTATTCTGCCAACCGTGCGCGGCATGGCGGCCGAAGGGAAACCCTATCGCGGCATCTTGTTCGCCGGCCTGATGATCGACAAGGGCGAACCCAAACTGCTGGAATATAACGTTCGCTTCGGCGATCCGGAATGTCAGGTCTTGATGGCCCGTCTGACCTCCGACATCGTTGAACTGATGCTGGCCGCCTGCGACGGACGGCTGGCCGAAAAGACGGTTTCCTGGTCGCCCGACCCCGCCTTGGTCGTGGTGATGGCGGCTGAGGGCTATCCCGCCAGCTATCGCAAAGGGACCGTTATCGACGGCCTGGAGGATGCAGCGAGAATCGAAGGCGTCCGGGTTCTGCATGCCGGCACCGGACGCGATGCGCAAGGCCGGATCATCGCCACCGGTGGTCGTGTCCTCGGCATCACCGCCAGCGGCGCAACTGTCGCCGAAGCGCAAGCCCGCGCCTACCAGGCCATTGATCTGATCCGATGGCCGGAAGGTTTTTGCCGCCGCGACATCGGCTGGCGAGCCCTCGCGCGCTGACTTGCGGAAACGAAAATAGCGCGATGCCCATCGAAAAGACGCAGAATCCGTTCTCCCAGGCGCTCGCACAACGCGCGTTTCTGCTGACCGAAGGTGCGCTGATTGAACGGCTCCGCCGCGATCCGAATTCGGAGGTCTCGCTCGACCCGGATGTGGCGAATGCCTCACTCCTTTACAGTCCCGCCGGAATCGCGGCGCTCGCCAAACTTTGGCGCGGCTACATCGATATTGCCCAGGCCCATGATTTGGGAATCCTGGTTTGCACACCAACCTGGCGGGCAAACCCCGAACGGTTGGCGCGCGCAAAGCTGCCCGCAGTCAGCCAGGTCGCCGCCGATGCCGTTGAATGCCTCACAACCATCCGCTCCGGCTATGGCGCTTATGGCCAACGAATATTTATCGGCGGTCTGATCGGCTGCAAAGGGGACGCCTATGCCCCTCGGGAAGCCATGGACAGCAAAAGCGCGGAGCGGTTCCACGCAGAGCAGGTTTCCGCCTTGGCACAAGCCGGAGTTGACGTTCTCCTGGCCGCGACCCTCCCCGCCTTCAGCGAAGCGCTCGGCTTGGCGCAAGCGATGTCGAAGATGGAACGGCCCTATCTTCTCAGCTTTGTTCTTCGCCCCGATGGAACCTTGCTTGACGGTATGCCTGTCGCGGACGCGATCACGCGGATTGACGATGCTCTCTCTCCGGCGCCCTCGGCTTATCTCGCGAATTGCGTTCACCCGCTGAATTTTCTCAGCGCCCTTTGCGCTGCGGAAGCGGCACGTCCGGGAATAGGAAACCGATTGATTGGGCTCCAGGGCAACAGTTCCCAGAAGAGTCCCGAGGAATTGGACGGGTCCCTCCATCTCGACACGGACACTCCCGATGCTTTTGCCGCCGCGATGCGCACTGTCCGGACCCGCTTTGGCACTCACATCATCGGTGGCTGCTGCGGAACGGATGACCGTCACATCGCCGCACTCGCGAAGCTCCGCACATAGTGGTCCATGTCATCTAAAATGGCATGGACCACTATGATTTATACGATGCCGTCGCCTCCGGCTTTGGCAGGCTCAAGCGCCGCTCGGGCTTCATTGGCACATTTCATTTAAGATGAAACGCGCCACTAACCCATTCGGCCATTATACCGGATAGCTGCCCGCGCCAAGATCGATTGCTGCTACTGTCACATTACAAGGATGAGCGCCATCACCTGAACGTGGAGAGGCATCATGCGGACAATGGCGATGGTCCTGGCGATCGCTTATGTGGTCGGTGCGAGCCTGCTGTTCCCCGGCGCCCGGAGCCAGCAAATCGATCGCCAAATCAGCGTGCCACTTGCCGGAGCGGCGACACCGTCTATCGCCGTTCCCGAAAAAACGCCCTAAGCAGATCCGCCGTCCGCTGTTCTTCCAGCCCCCCCACCACCTCGGGCCGATGGTGACAGGTGGCATGGTCGAACACCCGAGCCCCATGGTCAACGCCCCCCCCTTTGGGATCATAGGCGCCGAAATACAGCCTGCGAATCCGAGCGAAAGAGATGGCGGCGGCGCACATCGGACAAGGCTCCAATGTCACCCAAAGATCGCACCCCTCCAGGCGTGGCTCCCCTTGCGCTTCGGCGGCGGCGCGCAAAGCGACAATCTCGGCATGCGCCGTCGGGTCGCTCCATTCCTCAACTCGATTGCCGGCACGCGCCAACACCGTACCGGCCTTCACCACCACGGCGCCGACGGGAACTTCGCCGCGATCACCGGCCGCCTCGGCTTCTGCGAGGGCGATAGCCATATAAGGGTTCATCGTCAAAAATCTACCATGTCCCGCAACGCGCAGTCGCCTCTTTAACACGCCGTCGGAGTCATCAGATCAGGCCGATCTTCAGAAACCGTCATCGGCCAAAGATGATATCGATATGACGCAGCTCCACTTTGTCGGCTCCGGGCAGCGAAGGCCGAAGTTCAACAGCGATTCTATCGGAGAGAACACCTTGCTCCACCAGGGTATCGCGGACCCAGAGGACCCGTTTAATCGCCAGTTTCTTCGAATAACCAGGATCCTGGGGATCGACCAGGGCCAGCAGACAAACCGACGATTTGGTCGTCACGATGCTCCTGGCCAGAATTTCCAGGCGGGCTTTGTCGGCATCCTGATCGCAGCCATTGCCGCAAATGACATGGCTGTTTCGCCCCGTGGACATCGGACAATGCCGCTGATCGGCCATGACGGGGAAGGACAAAGCGAGTGACAGGGCAAGGGCGGGGATCGTTGTCAACAAGCGAACCGTGAGCATGGGCGCCCCTCGAAAAAAGGTACGTTCGACCGCGTTCCAATATGCAACTTTTTGTAAACAATTTGCACTAAATTTGTATCGGCGGTCGAATCGGGAAACGTCTCCTCCGTTCAGCCTGCACTTTTTCCTCTGTGCCATAGATGACAGTGCAAGAAATGGACGCTAGAGTGGGACCATGACACTTCCCATTATCGGCATCACGTTGGACAGCGAAGAGCCTGGCGGCTTCTCGGCGTTTCCCTGGTATGCGGTGCGCCAGAACTATTGCGACGCGGTCGTCACGGCCGGTGGCCTGCCTGTGCTGCTCCCTCACCACGCGGCATTGGCCGCGGCTTATGTCGATCACCTCGACGGACTGATCGTAACCGGAGGCGCATTCGACATCGATCCGGCCCTGTTCGGGGCGACGGACCGTCATGACTCCGTGACCTTGAAGACCCGACGAACCGAATTCGAACTGGCCATCGTCAAGAACGCCCTGGAGCGAGATCTTCCGATTCTCGGCATTTGCGGCGGCGAACAACTGCTGGCGGTGGCCTTGGGGGGAACACTGATTCAACATATTCCCGACGAAATTTCCACGCCGCTCACCCACGAACAGACCGCGCCCCGGACACAGGCCGGCCATGACGTCAGCGTCGTTGACGGCACGCGCCTGGCCAAGATCACCGGCCGAAAGAGATTTTCCGTCAACAGCACCCACCACCAAGCGGTGAAGAGTGTTCCCCGCGGTCTTACCGTAAACGCCCTTGCCGCGGATGGCGTCATCGAAGGAATCGAAGACCCCGATCGCCGCTTTTGCATGGGTGTCCAATGGCACCCGGAGTTCGCCGTCAGCCCTGCCGACACCGCCCTCTTCCACGCCTTTATCGAGGCATCACGCCGATGACCGACACAACTGATGACTTTAAGGGCGAACGCATCGCCAAACGCCTGGCCCGCGCCGGACTTTGTTCCCGCCGGGAAGCCGAACGATGGATCGCCGAAGGGCGAGTCAGCGTCGATGGACAGAAACTGACCTCGCCCGCCGTTGGCGTGACCGAATCGAGCCTGATCGTTGTCGACGGCAAACCTCTCCCCGAGACCGAACGGACCCGGTTATGGCGTTACCACAAACCGGCCGGTTTGGTGACAAGCCACAAGGATCCGCAAGGACGGCCAACCGTTTTCGAACGCCTGCCGGAGGGCATGCCGCGCGTCATTTCGGTGGGCCGCCTCGATCTCAATTCCGAAGGCTTGTTGCTGCTGACCAATGATGGCGATCTGGCACGACGGATGGAACTGCCCTCGACCGGTTGGGTCCGCCGTTATCGCGTGCGCGTCCATGGGACCCCCGACCTTGCGCAGTTGGCGGCCCTGGAACACGGGGTCACTGTCGAAGGAGTCGCTTACGGACCGATCAAAGCCATGCTCGACCGTCAACAAGGGTCCAATGCCTGGTTGACCGTCAGCCTGAAGGAAGGCAAGAACAGGGAAATCCGCCGCGTGATGGAACATCTCGGCTGGACGGTAAGCCGGCTGATCCGCATTGCCTATGGCCCGTTCCAACTCGGCCTCCTGGAGCCGGGCTCCGCCGATGAAGTGCCGACACGGGTGATCACGGAACAGGTGGGCGACAAGGGCAAAGGGAAAACCGGCGCAGTGGCGACCGCTTCCGAAGCGCTGGCGACCGCACAGAAACCGGCCAGATTGAGAAGCAGAAAACCGCCGGGTGACAAGCCCGCAGGTGACACGCCCCCCCGCAACAGGACCAAGCCCCATGCGGATCGTCGCCGGCCGTCATAAGGGGCGGGTGCTGCAGGCCCCCGAAGGTCTCGCCACCCGTCCGACCGCCGACCGCGCGCGGGAAGCTCTCTTCAACATCTTGGGCCATGGCGCTCCCTCCCTGGAGGGCGCCCTGGTTCTCGATGCCTTCGCCGGCTCGGGCGCACTGGGGTTCGAAGCGCTGTCACGGGGCGCCAGCCACGCCACCTTCATGGAAACCGACGGCAGCGCGTTCGCCATCATCTACGCCAACGCCAAAAAACTGGGTGTCGAACCTCAGTCGTCGATCCAGCGCATCGACGCGACCCGCCCGCCGAAGGCCTCCGCCCCCTGCCAGATCGTGCTGATGGATCCCCCCTACAAAAGCGGCCTGGCCAAACCGGCTTTGCTGGCTCTGCTGGCACAAGGCTGGATCGCCTCGGACGCCGTGGTGGTCGTCGAAGTGGCGGCGGGTGAAGACTTCTCCTCACCAAGCAAAGACCTGATGATTATCGACGAACGCAAATACGGCGCCGCGAGAATGGTCTTCCTGCGCTTCGTCGCCGACGGGTAATTACCTCCGGCCGAACAGCTTTTCGATGTCGGCGAGCTTGAGCTCCACATAGGTGGGCCGCCCGTGGTTGCATTGGCCGGAATTGGGTGTCGCTTCCATCTGGCGGAGGAGCGCGTTCATCTCCGTCCCGTTGAGCTTTCGCCCGGCCCTGACACTGGTATGGCAGGCCATGGTCCCGCAAACATGGGCCAATCGATCTTGGAGCGCCAGCGCCTCCCCCCACTCCGCCAGTTGATCGGCCAGATCGCGCACCAGGCCTTTCACATCGCAATCGCCCAGCAAGGCGGGAACCTCGCGCACCACCACGGCGCCGGGACCGAAAGACTCGAGGGTCAACCCCAACGCGGCCAGATCGTCCGCACGAAGCAGAAGCCGGGCGCAGGCGGTTTCCTCCATTTCGACGACTTCGGGAATCAACAGTCCTTGGCGCGCGATGCCGCCCGCGGCGATTCCATCCTTCATGCGTTCATAGACCAGCCGCTCATGCGCCGCATGCTGATCGACGATGACAAGTCCGTCCACGGTCTGCGCGATGATATAGGTGTCATGCACTTGTCCGCGCGCAACGCCAAGGGGGTAGGACTCCATCGATTCGCCGGCCGAGTCCGCCGGATCGGGCGCGAAGGGCCGTCCCTCGGGCGCCGCATCGGAAAATCCCAAGGGCGCCTGGGATGCCGCCGCCAGAGTGAAATAGCCTTGCGGCGGCTGGAACGAAGAGTGGCGGCTGTACCCAGCACTTCCGCCATGCGTTGGCAGATGCGCGGAGGGGGGACGGAAGGCGCCAAGCGCTCCCAGATCGCCGGAGGGTCCAGCGGCGCGATGCCCTGCCCCAGCCAAGGCATGTTTCAAAGAGCCGACGATGAGCCCGCGCACCAGCCCCTGGTCGCGAAACCGCACTTCCGCTTTGGCCGGATGCACATTGACATCCACCGCATCGGGCGGCAGATCGAGAAACAGCGAAACCACCGCATGGCGGTCATGCGCCAGAACATCTTGATAGGCCGCTCGGACAGCGCCCCCCAGCAACCGATCGCGCACCGGCCGGCCGTTGACGAACAGATATTGCGCCGCGGACGTCGCCTTGTTGAACGTCGGCAAACCGATTCGCCCCGACAGATGGATCCCCTCGCGATCGGCCAGAACCTCGATGGAAGCCGGACCGAAGTCCCGTCCCAACACGGCGATCAACCGTTCCAACCGGGCCGTCTCGTCATCGCCGCCACAGGCAGGCAATTTCAAAATCGAACGCCCTTCGTCGGCGAGGCTGAAGGAGACACGCGGATGCGCCATCGCCAACCGTTCCAGCACCTCGCGAGCATGGATCAATTCCGTTCGCGGATGTTTGAGAAATTTAAGACGGGCTGGCGTCGCGAAAAACAGATCCCGTACTTCGACCCTTGTCCCCGGCGGGTGAGCCGCCGGTTCGGGCGCCCCCTTCACCCCGCCTTCCACCAACACGGTCCATGCGCTATCCGCCCCGCGCGGCCGACTGGTTAACCGCAAGCGCGCCACCGAACCGATGGATGGCAAAGCCTCGCCGCGAAACCCCATATGGCGAATATGGGCGAGATCATCATCGGGCAGCTTGGAGGTGGCATGACGCTCCAGCGCCAGGCTCAACTCGTCGGCCGTCATCCCGCAACCATCGTCGGTCACCGAGATCAAGGCCTGCCCGCCCTCGGCCAGAATCACGTCGACACGCGACGCACCAGCGTCGATGGCGTTCTCCACCAGTTCCTTGACCGCCGAAGCCGGCCGTTCGACGACCTCGCCGGCCGCGATCTGATTGACCAAATTGGACGGCAGAAGACGAATGGGCATCGGGGAAATCACCAATTTGCGACAGGAGCGTCAAGATAGCGGCGGAACGGCACCGGCGATAGCGCTTTCACCGATGCCGTCATTGCGCGTTCCCCACCGGCGGAGCGCCGCCCCACCCTGGACGCATTTATCGTTTTACGGCTCTTTAGCGCAATGCCTTGTAATGAGCGATCAGACCATTGGTCGAACTGTCATGATCGGTCACCGGCGACGGTCCGGCAAGCTCCGGCAGGATTACCTTGGCCAATTGCTTACCCAACTCGACACCCCATTGGTCGAAGCTGTTGACCTGCCAAATCACGCCCTGCACGAAAATCTTATGTTCGTAAAGAGCGATGAGCCGCCCGAGAGTCCGGGGGGTCAATTCGGCATAGAACAACGAATTGGTCGGTCGATTTCCGGAAAACACCCGGTGCGGGATGGCTGCCTCCAGCGTCTCTCCCGACAAACCCTGCCGGCCGAGTTCGCCGCGCACGATATCGGCCGACTTGCCAGTCATCAAAGCTTCGGTCTGGGCGAAGAAATTGGACAGCAGCAACGATTGATGATCGCCGATGGGGTTCTGAGAGCGCGCCGCCGCCAGAAAATCGGCCGGCACCAGACGCGTTCCCTGGTGGATCAATTGATAGAAGGCATGTTGCCCATTGGTGCCGGCCTCACCGAACAGCACCGGCCCCGTCTGATAGTCGACCGGTGCGCCGTCTCTTGTGACGCTCTTGCCATTGCTCTCCATATCGGCCTGCTGAAGATAGGCCGGAAAGCGGTGCAGATATTGATCATAGGGCAGAACGGCATGGGTTGTGGCGCCGAAGAAGTCGATATACCAGACCCCCAGCAACGCCAGAACCACCGGCATATTGGCGGACAGCGGCGCGGTGCGGAAATGCTCATCCATGTCGAAGGCGCCGGCCAGCAGCTCTTCGAAACGAGTAAACCCGATGGAAATGGCAATCGACAAGCCGATGGCGGACCACAGCGAATAGCGCCCCCCCACCCAATCCCAGAAAGCGAACATATTGTCGGTATCGATGCCGAAGGCGGCGACGGCCTCGCGATTGGTCGAAAGAGCGACGAAATGCCGCGCCACCGCGTCCTCTCCCAGCGCGGCGACCGTCCAGGCCCGCGCCGTTCGCGCATTGGCCAGGGTTTCCTGCGTGGTGAACGTTTTCGACGCGATGATGAACAGCGTTGTCTCAGGCCGACACCGCTTCAGCACCTGATGAATATGACTGGCATCGACATTCGAAACGAAATGGCTGGTGAGTCCCTCCTGCGCGAAGGGCTTCAGGGCTTCGGTCACCATCACCGGGCCGAGATCGGAGCCGCCGATCCCGATATTCACCACATCCGTGATCGTCTGACCGCTGGCCCCACGCCACGCTCCGCTCCGCACGGCATCGGAGAAGGTCCGCATCTGCTCCAGCACGCGACGCACATCCGGCATCACGTCTTTTCCATCGACAAGAATCGGCCGCTCGGAACGATTGCGCAACGCGACATGCAGCACCGCGCGATTTTCCGTGGAATTGATCCGCGCGCCTTCGAACATCGCGGCCCGCCGCTCTTCGACCCCAGCCTCGCCGGCCAACCGGATCAGCAGATCGAAGGTCTCTGCGGTGATGCGATTTTTCGAAAAATCCAGCAAAAGATCGTCGAGACGCAGGGAAAAGCGCGCGAAACGCTGTGGCTCCGCAGCGAAAAGGTCTCGCATATTCAGGGATTGGGCGGTCTCGAAATGTCTACCGAGAGCCTGCCAGGCCGGTAATGTGGTCAAAGTACGCATGGCTGATCCACCAAGGTCATTAGGACCGGCGAACGTTAGCAGAGCTGTCTCGCCACCACCATACCCCGTCGGAGAAAATGCGTCAGCTCTCCCCCGCGACCAAGACCTGAGGATCGAAGGGAGACAGATTGTTGAGAAACTGGTGCGTGCACGCTTCCCAGGAAAAGGTCAAGGCGTGCAGGCGGCAAATGTCCGGAGAAATTGTCAAGGCGGCCCGCGCGGCCACGGCCAGATCCTTGTCCAGCACGCCGGCCGGCGAGTCGCCGATCACGTCGAGAGGACCGGGCACCGGATAGGCGGCCACGGGTACCCCGGAGGCCAACGCCTCCAGCAGCACCAAACCGAAGGTATCGGTACGACTGGGAAAAACGAAGACCGACGCTGCCGAATAATGCGCGGCCAGTTCTTCCCCCTGTTTGGCTCCGACAAAGGTCACGGCCGGATGCTTGCGGCGCAAGTCCTCGATCTGCGGCCCATCGCCCACCACGACCTTGGATCCGGGCAGATCGGCGGCGAGAAAGGCACCGATGTTCTTTTCGATGGCGATGCGTCCGACGTAGAGAAATATGGGCTTCGGCAAGCTCATCAGGTGCGGCACCAGGACGCGCAGTTCTTCCGTGGTGCGCGGTCGGAAGAGAGCCGTATCGACGCCCCGCGACCATCGCCTGATCCGCTGGAAGCCCCGGCTTTCCAATTCGCTCTGAATAGTCTGCGTCGCCACCATGATCGTCGCCGCCGGCGCATGAAAGCGCCGCATCACCCTGTAGCTCAATTTGAGCGGAATACGAAACCGCGCGCGAATATATTCGGGGAATTTGGTGTGGTAGGCGGTGGTGAAAGGAACGTGGCGTTTCAAGCAATAGCGCCTCGCCGCCCACCCCAAGGGACCTTCGGTGGCGATATGGATGGCGCAAGGCTGGTTGGCCTCGATGGTCCGAGCCAAGCGCCGGCCAGGGCGGATGGAGAGTCTGATCTCCGGATAGGTTGGGCAAGGCAAACTGCGAAACTGGTCGGGCGTGACGAATACTATTTCGTGACCACTTCGCGCCAATTCGTCGCGCAACGTCCCGAGCGTGCGGACGACGCCATTGACCTGAGGATACCAAGCATCCGTCACGACCAAAATTCGCATGAAAAATTCCGATTCCAGAGCTTAAGAAGACGTCACCAGATGCTCATCGAACAACAAAAATTGACGAGCTTCCGCCCAGCGTAGAATTTCCAGCCGCCCGTCGAAGTGCTCGACCAAAGCCGTGCAACTTTCGACCCAGTCTCCGTCATTGGCGTACCAGATGTCGCCAAACTGACGTAGCTCGGCATGATGGATATGCCCGCAAATGACGCCATCGACACCTCGATGGCGCGCCACATCTGTCATCGCCTCTTCAAATTTGGCGATGAACTGTACGGCGTTTTTGACCTTATTCTTGAGATAGGCCGACAACGACCAGTAGTCATACCCAAGTTTGCGACGGACCCAGTTGAACCAGTGGTTCAACGCAAGAGCCATCGTGTAGGCATGGTCCCCGAGATGCGCCAACCACTTGGCATATTTGACCACGCCATCGAATTGGTCGCCATGCATGATGAGAAAACGCCGGCCATCGACCATCTGATGGATGGCCTCGTTCTGCACGGTCACTTCGCCAAAATTGAAATCCAGATAACCGCGGGCGAACTCGTCGTGATTGCCGGGAATGAAGTATAACTTGGTCCCCTTGCGGGCCTTGCGCAGCAACTTCTGCACGACGTCGTTATGCGCCTGCGGCCAATACCAGGACCGCCTGAGCCGCCAACCGTCAATCATATCGCCGACCAGATAAAGATAGTCCGATTCGGTATTCTTCAAAAAATCGAGAAGAAACTCGGCCTTACAACCCCGTGTGCCCAAATGCACGTCGGAGATCCAGATCGCGCGATAATTCTGCACGCCGGAAATCACCGTCATCGCCGTCGACACCCACTCGTTGAAGTCCTGTTCATATAAAACCTTCTTATAGTAGCTTGACCTCCCTTCTGTACATAAACATGGTGGATGCCTATTTGCGATTTCATAAATAGGCCGCAATATTGTCATGAATATTTCACGCGCTGTTCATGAGCACGCAGGTATAGACGGGGCCATGCATATGACGCTGAACCCGGCCAAGACGGAAGAAGGAACGCGCCGACGGCGAGTCCTGGTCATCTACAATCCATCTGCCGGTCAATGGCGCCGTCGTCGCTTGAAGGCGACATTGCGCGATCTTGAAACTCTCGGCTGTCATCTGTCTTTACATGAAACGACCCGCCCCGGTGATGCCGAGGCCACCGCGATCGATTTATCGAGCGCCGACTATGACGTCGTGGTCGCCGCCGGTGGCGACGGCACCATCAATGAGGTGGCCAACGGCCTGATCAAGGCGTCCGGCCCCATACCGCCATTGGCTATTATCCCCTTGGGCACCGCCAATGTCCTGGCCCAGGAAATCGGCTTGCGCGGCCAGCCATCGGCGATCGCGAGAGCCATCGCCGATGGCGAACGACAGATCGTTCACTTGGGCAAGGCCAACGGACGTCATTTCATCATGATGGCCGGCGTCGGTTTCGATGCGCATGTGGTGGCCAATGTCGATCTGGCCCTAAAACGACGCACTGGCAAGGCCGCCTATGTGCTGGAAACGCTGATCCAAGCACTCCGTTATGGGTTCCCCGCTTGCAAGGTGACCATCGATGGAAAGGTCTTCGAAGCGCGTTCCGTGGTGATCTGCAATGGGAAACACTATGGCGGCCCATTCGTCGCCGCGCCCGAAGCCAGTCTCGGCACGGCGGCCTTCGAGGTGTGCCTGCTGGAACGCGGCGGCTGGGCGCATGTCTTGCGCTATGGCATGGCGCTGGTGATGGGACGCCTCTCGGCACTGCCCGACGTCCGCATCCTGTCCGGCCACCAGATTCATATCGACGGCCAGAACGGCCTCCCCGTGCAAGGCGACGGCGACATCATCGCCACCTTGCCGGTCGAAATTACGGTGGCGGCGGAAACCCTTGCGTTGATCGTTCCCAGCTAGTGGTTAAAATCTAACATTTAGGGCCCTCGTCATTCCCGCGAAAGCGGGAATCCATTGCCCGGAAGCCACTGGAATCCTTTGGATTCCCGCTTTCGCGGGAATGACGACAAAGGGTATCATTTGATAGATTCCAACCACTAGACGGATCTCACGCTCCGGCGATGGTCATGCCGTCGATCCGCACGGTCGGCGCATCCATCCCATAGTGGAACTGCAGGTCGTTGGCCGGCGTCAAATGCAGGAACATGTCTTTCAGATTTCCGGCCACCGTCACCTCGCTGACCGGATAGACGATCTCACCACCGGCGATCCAAAAACCGGCGGCGCCACGCGAATAATCGCCAGTCACGTCGTTCACGCCCATGCCGAACAATTCCGTCACATAGAAACCCTCGGCAATGTCCGAAATCATCTCGCCCGGAGTCACTGCGCCCGGCTCCAACCACAGATTGGTCACCGAAGGCGAGGGCGGCGAACTTACGCCCCGTGACGCATGGCCGGTGGTCTCCACTCCGAGTTGCCGGGCCGACCGCAGATCGAGCACCCATGTGGTCAACACACCGTCTTCGATGATGGCCCGCCGACGATTGGCCACACCCTCGCCGTCGCAGGGCTTGGAACGAAGACCTCGTTGCCGATGCGGATCGTCGATGACCGTCACGCCGGCCGGAAAAATGCGTTCGCCGAGGCTATCCTTGAGAAAACTGGTTCCCCGCGTGATCGCGCCGCCATTGATCGCACCGGACAGATGTCCGAGAAGACCGCGCGACACCCTTGGGTCAAGCACCACCGGAACGCGCGCCGTCTTGACTTTACGCGCGCCCAGACGGCGCACCGCACGATGACCGGCGCCGTGACCAATATCTTCCGCCGAGCGCAGGTCGCCAGCATAGACCGCTTGGGAGAAATCGTAGTCGCGTTCCATCCCACCCGCGGCGTCCCCGGCCAGCACGCTGGCGGAAATCTGCACGCTGCTGGCATTGTAGCTATGCGCCAGCCCATTGGAGCCGACGAGCGCGACAAAGCTCTTTCCCCAACCGGCCTCCGCCCCCTCGGAATTGGTGACGCCCGGCACGGCACGCGCCGTGTCCTCGGCGCGTTGAGCCCAGTCAACCAACTGATCCGGCACCGGTTCGACCGGATCGCAGATATCGAGCGACGGAAGAACACGCGCCAATTGCGAAGGGTCGGCCAAACCGCAATAGGGATCCTCGGGCACCGTGCGCGCCATCGCCACGGCGCGATCGACCAACGCGTCAAGCGCCTGCTGACTGCGATCGGACGACGACACCATCGCTTGACGTTTGCCGATAAAGACACGCAAACCCACATCGCCGGATTCAGATCGTTCGACCTTCTCGGGTTTCCCCAATCGAAAAGCCACCGACAAGGAGGCATGGTCGACCAGCAGGGCGTCGGCGGCATCGGCTCCCACCGTCTTGGCCTTGGCGATGAGATCGGTCAACAGGTTGAGAGCATCCTCGGCGACCATATTCGGCTCCTTACGCAATGAGAGATATCTCGGCAACAATGGCGGAAATCGTCTATTTCCAAATTGGTGTTCCGCTTCCGGGCAAACCGTACCGGGCCCATTTGCGGCTAACCTCTTCCACCATCGTCTGGTCCATCCGGATCTTTCGCCCCCAATCGCGGTGGGTTTCGGGAGGCATTTTGTTGGTGGCGTCCATGCCCATTTTGCCGCCTAGTCCCGACTCTGGCGATGCAAAATCCAGATAATCGATCGGCGTGTTTTCCACCACCATGATGTCGCGGGCGGGATCCATCCGGGTCGAAACGGCCCACATCACATCTTTCCAATCACGCGCATTGATGTCGTCATCGACGACGATGACGAATTTGGTATAGACGAACTGCCGCAGGAAGGACCAGACCCCCATCATGATCCGCCTTGCGTGACCAGGATAGGATTTCTTGATGGAAACCACGGCGATCCGATAAGAGCAGCCTTCCGGCGGCAACCAGAAATCGACGATCTCAGGGAATTGCTGGACCAGAAGCGGAATGAACACTTCATTCAACGCCTCGCCCAGAATCGACGGTTCATCGGGTGGACGGCCGGTAAAGGTCGACAGATAGATGGGGTCTCGTCGCATGGTGATCGCCGAGACGGTAAACACCGGGAAGCGTTCGACGGCATTATAATAGCCCGTGTGGTCGCCGTAGGGACCTTCGTCACCATAGTCGCTCAGCGACACATGACCTTCGAGAACGATTTCGGCCTGCGACGGGACCAGCAGGGGAACCGTTTTACACGCGACCAGATCGACCTTGCGTCCGCGCAGCAAACCGGCGAACTGATATTCCGACAGCGTATCCGGGACCGGCGTCACTGCGGCCAGAATGGTTCCAGGGTCAGCGCCGATGACCACGGCGGCAGGAAAGGGCTCGGCCTTTTCCGCGCCCCACCGCTGGTGATGTTGGGCGCCACCACGATGACGCAACCAGCGCATCAAGGTCGTGTTCCGCCCCGTCACCTGCATGCGATAGATCCCCAGATTGAAGGCGTCGCGCCGATCGGAATCGGCCCCAGAGGCTCGCGGCCCCTGGGTCACGACCAACGGCCAGGTGATGAGCGGAGCCGGTTCTCCCGGCCAACAAGTCTGGATCGGGAGACGCGCCAGATCGATCGCGTCGCCGGTCAACACCACCTCTTGGCACGGCGCCGAACCGACCGTCTTCGGCCGCATCGCCATGACGGTCTTCAGCAAGGGCAGCATCTCGATGGCTTCACGCCACCCCCCCGGCGGCTCGGGTTGCTTCAGAAAGGCCAGGGTTTCACCGACTTCCCGCAATTGATGCTGTTCGCGGTCCATCCCCCACGCCACCCGCTCGACGGTCCCGAACAGATTGACCAGAACGGGCATGTCGAAGCGTTTCCCGTCCGCCCCGACCACATTTTCGAAGAGAACGGCCGGCCCCCCCTCCGCCAGCAGGCGGGTTTGGATTTCGGTCATTTCGAGGACAGGAGAAACGGGTTCGGTGACGCGCACCAAACGTCCATCCTTCTCGAGACGGGCCAGAAAGTCTCGCAATGAGGAATAAGGCATGATGACTGTCTAAAGGCTGCGGGGAAGACCCATTGGAAGGCTATTGCGCGCCGCCGTCAAGAGAATGCAAGAACCGCTCAAAATTCACCGGGACCATTTCACCGATCGTCTTGGGAAATCCACGCAGAGAGCCCGACTCCGTGGTAAATTGACTCGGAATGCGGCGCTTGGGGAAGAAAACGAATGACCTCGCAGAAAACAGGGCAAGGTACCGATGCGCGGGAAACCCGTTATCGGCGGCTGATCGAACTGGGGATCGCGCTGTCATCCGAGCGCAATCACAATCGCCTGATGGAAATGATTCTATTGGGTGCCAAGGAATTGACCAACGCCGATGGCGGAACGCTCTATCTGACCAGCGATCCCGGCCGCGAGTTGCTCTTCAAGATCGTTCGCACCGACAGCTTAGGGATCGCTTTGGGAGGAACGACGGGGCGGGCCGTCGTTTTCCCGCCGGTTCAATTGTTCAACGACGCGGGTGAACCAAACCATAAGAATGTGTCCAGCCATGCGGCGCTGACCGGCAGCACCATCAATATCGTCGATGCTTATGACACCGACAAATTCGATTTCACCGGAACCAAAGCCTTCGATGCCAAGACAGGCTATCGCTCGACCTCGTTCCTGACCGTTCCTTTGAAAAACCATGGGGGCGACGTCGTCGGCGTCTTGCAATTGCTCAATGCACGCGACACATCGGGAAAAACCGTGGCCTTTTCTGCCGAAATCACCCCCCTGATCGAAGCCTTGGCCAGCCAGGCGGCCGTGGCGCTCGATAATCAGATGCTGCTCGACGCTCAGAAAAATCTGTTCAAAGCCTTCATTCAGGTGATTGCCGGCGCCATCGACGCCAAATCGGCTTATACGGGCGGGCACTGCCGCCGGGTCCCGGAACTGACCACCATGCTGACCAAGGCCGCGACGAACGCCTCAAGCGGTCCCTTCGCCGACTTCCACCTGACCGACGACGAGTGGTACGAGTTGGAAGTCGCCAGCGGACTGCACGACTGTGGCAAGGTGACGACACCCGAATATGTGGTCGATAAAGCCACCAAACTGGAAACCCTCTACAACCGCATTCATGAAATTCGCACCCGCTTCGAAGTGGTCAAGCGCGACGTCGAAATCGCCTACTTGCAGGCCCGGATAGCCGGCGGCGATGACCAGGCGTTGACGGCCGAACGCGATCGACGACTGGCCGAGATCGACGCCGATTTCGCCTTCGTCGCCGAATGCAATGTGGGTGGAGAATTCATGGCGCCTGAAAAGGTCGACCGATTGAAAGGCATCGCCACCGTCACCTGGCAACGCACGCTCGACGACAGCATCGGCCTTTCCTGGGAAGAGGGCCATCGCAAGCCAAAGGAAAAACAGCCTCTCCCGGTGACCGAATCCCTCCTGGCGGACAAGCCCGAGCATATCATTGCGCATGACAAACCCATTTTGACCCCCGACAACCCCTGGGGCTTCAAGATCAAATCGCCGCAGCAAAAGTTTAACCTGGGCGAACTCTACAATCTGTCGATCGCACGGGGCACATTGACCGCTGAAGACCGCTTCCATATCAACGACCATATCGTCCAGACGATTATCATGCTGGACGCGTTGCCCTTCCCCAAGACGCTGAAACGCGTGTCGGAATGGGCCGGTGGACATCATGAAAAAATGGATGGCTCAGGCTATCCGAAGAGCCTGACACGCGAGCAGATGAGCATTCCAGCGCGACTCATTGCGGTTGCCGACATCTTCGAGGCTCTAACCGCCCGTGATCGCCCCTACAAGACACCCAAGAAGCTTTCCGAATGCGTGAAGATCATGTCCTTCATGAAAAAGGACAATCACATCGATCCCGACGTGTTCGAACTCTTCCTGACGTCAGGCGTCTACAAACACTATGCCGAAGCCTTCCTATTGCCGGAACAAATCGACGACGTCGATATCGGCACCTATCTGCAAAAAGCTGGCGCCCCATAAGGAAAGGGCCCGATGCTGGCGGCATCGGGCCTCGGGCAGCGCAGTCCGAAAAGGATCAGACGGCCGGCTTGAAAATGCCTGACAGGGCTTGCACGCGAGCGTTCAGCGGGGCAAAGCTGCTGGTCACGATGCTGTTGGTCAATTCTTGGATCTTCCGGCTCTCCGAGACGAACGATTCAAAATTGCTTTTGGCGAGATTGACATAGATGCTTTGGAATTCGGTCGGGCTCTTGGCGGTCGTCAAGGCCTTCACGGCGCTCGATGTCTGCTCGATCGATTGATTGGCGAGGGTCGAATAAACCTTCGTCAGTTCCTCGATCCCTTTGACGGCCACTGTCCCGCTCTTCACCAGAGCTTCGACATTGTCCTTACCGAAAGAAACGATCTGATCAAAATTCTGGGCGGTCATGGGTGCATCCTCGCAGGTGATTGGGTGGATCCGTGCCAACCGCCTCCTGGCGATTGCTGCACTGCAATAATTGCCAAGATACCCGTTTTTCTGCCCGTTGCAAGAATTTTTTGTGCACTGCACAAAAAATTCTTGCAACGGTTCTTTCCTCAAGCTCCCTTAGGCGGACAACGCTGCCTCGATGGCCAAAAGCGCACATTCCACCTGACCGTTATCGGGCCCGCCTGCTTGCGCCATGTCGGGACGCCCACCGCCGCCTTTACCACCCAAGGCTTCCGATCCGACGCGAACCAGATCGACCGCCGAAAACCGGCTCGTCTGATCCTCGGTCACCGCCACCACCAATGAGGCCTTGCCTTCGGCAGCGCTGACCAACGCGACGACCCCCGACCCGATCTGTTTCTTGATCTCATCGGCCATACCTTTGAGATCCTTGGCCGGCACGCCATCGAGTTTACGCCCGGCGAAGGTGATCCCAGCGATCGTTTTATTCGCCGCCGCCTGCGCTCCACCGGTCGCCATCTGGCGTCGCAAATCGGAGACCTCGCGTTCCAGACGACGCCGATCTTCGAGCAAGGCGTCGATACGTCCCGGCAATTCAGCCGGCGTGGCCTTCAGACCTTGCGCGGCCCTGCTCAACAAATCGGCCTGCTCGGTGACCCAGCTTTCCGCAGCCCTGCCAACCACCGCCTCAATGCGCCGCACACCGGCGGCGACGGCGCTTTCCGCGACGAGCTTGAACAAACCGATGTCGCCCGTGCGCCGCACATGCGTGCCACCGCACAATTCGACCGAATAATTGTCTTTGCCTTCGCCCATCGAGACGACACGGACTTCCTCGCCATACTTTTCGCCAAACAGCGCCATCGCGCCAACGGCGATGGCGGCATCCGGCGTCATCAATATCGTTTCGACGGGCAGATTGGCGCGGATATGCACATTGACGTCATCTTCGACCTGGCGGATTTCCGCAGCCGACAGACCTTTGTTATGACTGATGTCGAAGCGCAGCCGATCCGGAGAGACCATCGAGCCCTTCTGCGTCACATGCTCGCCCAACCGCTGGCGAAGCGCCGCATGCAAAAGGTGAGTGGCCGAGTGATGAGCCCGCAGCGCCTTCCGCCGCTCTTCGTCAACCGCGAAATCGGCGAAGTCGCCGACAGCAATCTCGCCTTCCGTCACAGTCCCCAGATGAACGATCAGGTCACCCAGCTTTTTATGGGCGTCGCTTACCGCGACATGTCCTTTGCCAAGAACGCTGATCGTTCCGGCATCGCCCATTTGACCGCCCGACTCGCCGTAGAACGGCGTCTGATTGGCGATCACGGCGACCGTCGCGCCAAGCGGCGCCCGATCGACCGGCTTGCCGTCGACCAGCAAGGCAACAATCTTGCCCTCGGCCCGTTCGGTATCATAGCCAAGGAACTCACTGGCACCGACTTTTTCCCGGGTTTCAAACCAGACCGCCTCGGTCGCCGCCTCGCCCGAACCCGACCATGCCTTGCGGGCTTCAGCCCGTTGGCGCTCCATGGCGGTATTGAAGCCATCGACATCGACGGCTATTCCGCGGGCTTTCAAAGCGTCCTGGGTCAGATCGAGGGGAAAGCCGAAAGTATCGTAAAGGCGAAAGGCCACTTCGCCGTTCAAGCGCCCGGACGAACCCAATGAGGCCGTTTCCTCGTCGAGCAATTTCAGCCCCCGTTCCAGCGTCTGCTTGAAGCGGCTTTCTTCGAGCTTCAACGTTTCGGTAATCAACGCCTGGGCGCGGATTAGTTCCGGAAAGGCCTGTCCCATCTGACCGACCAATGCGGGGACGAGTTTCCACAACAGCGGATCGGCACACCCCATCAAATGGGCGTGCCGCATGGCGCGGCGCATAATGCGGCGCAGCACATAGCCCCGGCCATCGTTCGCCGGCAGCACGCCATCGGCGATCAGGAAACTCGATGACCGCAGGTGATCGGCGATCACCCGATGGGAAACGCGATAGGGCCCATCGGCCGCAGTCCCCGATGCGTCCGCCGAAGCGGCGATCAAGGCGCGAAACAAATCAATATCGTAATTGTCATGCTGGCCCTGCAACACGGCCGCCAGTCGTTCCAGACCCATGCCGGTGTCGATCGACGGGCGCGGCAAGGCGACGCGGCTCTCGGGCGTCACCTGCTCATATTGCATGAAGACCAGATTCCAGATTTCGATGAAACGATCGCCATCGGCATCCGGACTGCCGGGCGGGCCACCGGGGATTCCCGCGCCATGGTCATAGAAGATTTCCGAGCAAGGCCCGCAAGGTCCGGTGTCACCCATCGCCCAGAAATTGTCCGAGGTCGGGATTCGGATGATCTTCGATTCCGGCAACCCGGAGATTTTACGCCACAGGTCGAAGGCTTCGTCGTCGGTATGATAGACGGTCACCAGCAGTCGATCCGTCGCCAACCCATATTCCTTGGTGATCAGCCGCCAGGCGAAATCGATGGCGCCTTCCTTGAAATAGTCGCCGAACGAAAAATTTCCCAGCATTTCAAAGAAGGTGTGATGACGCGCCGTATAACCGACATTGTCCAGATCGTTGTGCTTGCCGCCGGCCCGAACGCATTTCTGCGAGGTGGTCGCCCGCACATAGTCCCGCTTCTCCATGCCGGTGAAGACGTTCTTGAACTGCACCATCCCGGCATTGGTGAACATCAATGTCGGATCGTTGCGCGGCACCAACGGACTGGACGGCACAACGGAGTGTCCGTTCTTGGCGAAGAAGTCGAGAAACGTGCTGCGGATGTCGTTTGCTGTTTGCATGACCTTCTTTGTACCCACACCGACGGAGCGCCTTAGGCGCTTGAACCGTCTAGCCCAACCGAAAGGCTGTTGTAACAAGCCCTTCGGCGAGTGTCCATCACGTCAGGAGGTCGGTGGTGGTTCCTGTTCCGGCCTTGGGCCCCGTGAACAGCAGGGTTTGCTCATCCCTGCGGGTGCAACGACGCAAGGAAATTTTGGACAATCTCCCGGGGCCGCTCCAGCTTGCACGAATAATTGTGTAAACGGACGCATTTTCGCAGTTCATTGCGAAGTTGGCAGACATCCTCGCAGAGCGATCGAGAACTCGCGTTTGTTCCTTAAGTTTTTGTCACCCGATGTATCGCACTTAAGGACTCACACCACGGGGGGCTTGCGGCGCCGGTTTCTGCGGATTCGAACAAAAATGGGACGAGACCGCCCGCCGTCGGAGGCGCTCCGCAAGCGGAGTATCACAGGCAACAAAACCAGGCTCACACCAATCATGCCCTGTAAAATAAATTGATTCGGCGTCAGACCGCCCGTCTGCGCATGGACGACCAGTCCGCCGGCCAAGACGGCGAAAGCCATACTTCCGAATACCAAGGCCGCGAAATCGGCAGAATTTGGTGGTTTTGCCATGACCGTACTCCCGAATAGGGATGGGAAATCGGCGGGGCGGCCTTTTGCAGAAACGCACCCCACCTTCCACTACGATCAGAATTGGGCATCGATGTGGCGGGCGCTATCCCCATTTGGGGACAGGCTTAGGCTCTGGAGTGAAATCGTCGCTCCAGAGCCTAAGCCTAATTCACTCCTCCGTCACAACCCCGTCCGCATCCACGACGGCACCACTCAACACATCGGCAATCATCCCGGCGTTTTGTCGGATCACCGCCTCGATTTCTGCGGCCATAGCCGGGTTATCGCGAAGGAAGGTCTTGGCGTTCTCACGCCCCTGACCGATACGCTGGGAGTTATAGGAGAACCAAGCGCCAGACTTCTCCACCACACCCGCCTTGACGCCAAGATCGATCAATTCACCGGTCTTGGAGACGCCCTCGCCATACATGATATCGAATTCGACCACTTTGAACGGCGGCGCCAACTTGTTCTTCACCACCTTGACACGTGTCTGGTTGCCGACCACCTCGTCCTTGTCCTTGATGGCGCCGATCCGCCGGATATCCAGACGGACAGATGCATAAAATTTCAGCGCGTTGCCACCGGTGGTGGTTTCCGGACTGCCGAACATCACACCGATCTTCATTCGGATCTGATTGATGAAGATGACCATGCAGTTCGAACGCGACACCGTCGACGTCAATTTACGAAGCGCCTGGCTCATCAACCGGGCCTGCAAGCCGACATGGGAATCACCCATCTCGCCTTCCAATTCGGCCCTGGGGACCAACGCCGCCACCGAGTCGACCACCAAAACATCGATGGCGCCGGACCTGACCAGCGTATCGGAGATTTCCAGCGCTTGCTCACCGGCATCCGGCTGAGAAATCAATAACTCATCGAGATTGACCCCCAATTTCCGGGCATAGCCCGGATCGAGGGCATGTTCGGCATCGACAAAAGCACAGGTTCCGCCCTTTTTCTGGGCCTCGGCGATAACATGCAGGGCCAGTGTCGTCTTACCCGAACTTTCCGGACCATAGATTTCAACGATTCGCCCCCGTGGCAAACCACCGATACCCAAAGCGACATCGAGGCCCAACGAACCGGTGGAAATGGCCTCGATATCAACCACCTCGCGGCTCCCCATTCGCATGACCGAACCTTTGCCAAAGGCACGTTCGATCTGTGCAAGCGCGGCATCCAAAGCTTTCTGCTTATCCATCGTATCCTTGTCCACCAGCCGAAGAGCGGTCTGAGTCATGTTGCGGTCCCCACTTATTTCATATCTCGCAAGGGCGATGCAATCCGCAACACTGTACCCCTTTTGTTCCTCGTGGCAAGAGCAAGTTCTTCAAATGTTCCATATTTCACTCATTTTCGCCCCACCAACCGTCAGCCGGAAGACAAAACGGGATGGGACGGCTCGCCTATCTGACATCCCCCATGACGTCTTTGACCTTGCCGGCAAGTTGCTTCAACGAGAACGGTTTCGGCAGGAAATGAATGCCGTCCTCACCGGAAAACTCACCCAATGCCACGTCTTCGGCATATCCGGACATCAAAATGACTTGAATATGGGGCCGTTCCAGGCGAACCAGACGTGCCAACGTCGCACCATCCATGCCGGGCATCACCACGTCGCTGACCAAAACGTCGATATCCGACTCGCTGCGCAAGACATCGAGCGCCGTCTCGCCGGATCTGGCCTCCAGCACGCGATATCCTTTGTTGCGCAACGCTCTTGCCCCGAACAATCGCACCGCATCTTCATCCTCGACGATCAAAATGGTTCCGGCACCGGTCAGATCACCGGTTTGTCCCGTCGCTTCCGGCGGACTGGGCTTGACGCGGGATCCCGATTCCGTGGGGTCCAAACGAGGAAGATAAATCGAAAACGTCGACCCATGACCGGTTTGGCTGTCGACAAAGACGAATCCATCGGTCTGACGTACAATGCCATAGACGGTCGACAAGCCGAGACCGGTGCCCGCCCCAACGGCTTTGGTCGAAAAGAAGGGCTCGAAAATCCGCCCCAAATTGTCTTCGCTGATTCCGGTGCCCGAATCGGCAACCTCGATCAGCACGTAATTGCCCGGCGGCATCACGTCCGCGCCCCGTTGATAAGGACGCTCGACATGGATCGCCTTGGTCACGATGGTCAAATGCCCGCCCCCCGGCATGGCATCGCGAGCGTTGACCGCCAGATTGATGATGACCTGATCGAATTGCCCGGGGTCGACCCGCACCAACCCCAGATCGCGGCCGTGCGTGATGGACAGTTCGATGGTTTCGCCGAGCAACCGACGCAGCAGGTTGGATAATTCGGCCAAGGCGTCGGTGACATCGAAGAGGCGCGGCTGCAAGGCCTGCCGACGGGAGAAGGCGAGCAACTGGCGAACCAGACTGGCGGCGCGATTGGCGTTCTGCTTGATCTGCATGATGTCGGAGAAGGACGCGTCACCGGGACCGTGGCGTTGCAGCAGCAGATCGCAAAAGCCGATCATCGCAGTCAACAGATTGTTGAAGTCATGGGCAACGCCCCCCGCCAACTGCCCCATGGCCTGCATCTTTTGGCTTTGCGCGAATTGCAGTTCGAGGTTCTTCTGCTCGGTCGTGTCGATGAAATGCAGCATCAGGCCGGACACGGCACCGTCGTCAGCCGCCGGACTGACGTAGAGCGTGGCGACCATTTCGCGGTCACGATCGGACAGACGAACAGGAAGATGGGTTCCAGGACTGGTTCCCATCAACACGCGCGCCAACTGTTCACTCGCGAGGGCGCGGTCTTCGACGGCGATAAAATCGGCGACCGGCGAGCCTGTGACCGCATCCGCTTCCAACCCCACCATCGCCGTGAACGCCGGATTGCACAAACTGACCGTGGTGTCGGGATCAACCAGCACGATCCCGACCGGCGCATCATCGAACAGCCAATGAAACCGCCGCTCCGAGGCCTTGAGCACACGCTCCCAATGACGTTCCGGCATGAGGTCGCGAACGACCACCGAACGCGTCAGGGTTTCCCCCCCCTCGTCGAACACCGTATGTGTGACGAACGCTTGGAAAACATCGCCGTTACGCCCTTTCAGACGCATCTCGGCACGGTCTTCTTCGGGGTTGGGAACAACGCCCAGAACGTCGACCAGATCCATACCGATCAATGTTTCCGCAGAACGGCCGACCCATTCGGCCAGACGCTGATTGACGAAACGGAATCGTCCCTCGGTATCAGCCGAGTAAAATCCGACGGGCAGGAAATCGATGAAGTCAGCCAGCATCTCGTGCTCGCGGCGCAAGGTCTCCTCGATGGCGCGACGGGCCGAAACATCTTCGGCCGACCACAACACGCCGCCACCGCCGGGCAACGGGTGAACGGCCAGAGCCAGCCATTCCCGAACCCCCTCGGCGCCGAGAAGCGAGATTTCGGCGGAATGCGAGCCACCATGCCGCGCCGCCGCCTTCAATCGATCCAGTTCCTCCAAGGTGCGTTCGTCACCTTCGGCTCTCGCGGCGAAAGGCGCGCAAGGGTCATCATCCGGCCCGAACAAATCCTCGGCCAAGGCGTTCCGCAACAAGAGCCGTCCATCCCGATCATAGACGAGTCGCGCCCGGCGATCCGCCCCCATGGCCGCCGAGAGCCGATGCGTCCGATCGGCCTCCCCTGTGAGCGCCCATAGCTTGCCGAGCACGCCAAGAAGACCCGCAAAGGCCAATATCGCCAAACCGACCGGTGCGACCCAATACCAATCTCCCCCCATGGGAGATACGGCGGCAGCTGCGAGCAGGCAAACCGACACGGTCGCCAACCACGCCAAGGGCATTCGCAAAACCTCAGCGGCGAAGCTTGCCTTTGAGACGCATGACATAACTGATCACCTCGGCCACCGCTTTGTATTGATCGGGCAGGATTTCCCTGTCCAACTCCACTGTCGCATACAACGCACGCGCTAAAGGCGGATTTTCGACAATCGGCACATCATTCTCTTCGGCAATTTCGCGAATGCGTAAAGCGATCAAATTCTGTCCTTTTGCCACCAGCATCGGAGCATTCATCGTGTCGCCATCATATTTGAGCGCGCACGCGTAGTGGGTCGGGTTGGTCACCACCACATCGGCTTTCGGGATCGCCGCCATCATACGATTGCGGGCACGAGCCATGCGCAATCCACGTAACCTCGCTTTGATTGCGGGATCACCTTCGGTCTGCTTGTTCTCGTCCTTGACCTCCTGCTTGGTCATTCGCAGCTTCTTCATATAAGCGAAGCGTTGGTAAAACCAGTCGGCGGCGGCGATCACCACCATGACGAGAGCGATGGCCAACATCAGACGCACCAAAATATGGTGCAAATAGGCGAGAATTGCGGACAATTCCATCGATGGCAGCAAGTCGAGATCCTTGATCCGCGGCTTGAGAACCAAGTAACAAACGAAGCCGACCACCACCAGTTTGGCCACGCTTTTGGACAACTCGATCACCGAATTCATCGAGAACATGCGACCGAACCCCGTCAATGGGTTCAGCTTGTTGAGATCCGGCATGAGCTTCTTGGTGGAAATCATCCAACCGGTCTGCGAAATCGACGATGTCAACCCGACAATCAACAGGAAGGCAAAGGGGACGATCATGACCAACCCAATGTTGGACAGAAGATCGACGACCAACGTCTCCATCTCAGGGACGCTCCCCACACGAATGGCATGGGGCTCTTCGATAAAACGCCGCAGATAATTGGCCACGGACCCCATGGTAAGGGGCGCGATCATCCAGACGAACACCGTAATCGCGACGACCATGGCCGCTGTTTTGACTTCTTGGGATTGGCTGATATCGCCTTCGTCGCGTGCGGTCGACAGGCGTTTCCCGGTTGGTTGTTCGGATTTGCCGTCGTCGTCGTCAGCCATGTCTCACCCCGGAACCAAAAAGGCGGACAGGCCGTCGGAGAAATAGCGCAAAAACCAGTACATGATCGGCGGCAGACAGAAAGCCAGAACGGCGATTCCGCCTAAGATTTGCAACGGCATCCCGACAAAGAAAACCTGCATCTGCGGCACCAACCGATTGAGCAGAGCCAGCGCCGTGTTGAAGGTAAGCGAGAAAACCAAACATGGCGCCGCCAACTTGAACCCCAACATCACGCCATCGGACGTGGCCCGCATCAACGCCTGGGAAAAGTCGTCGAGAGGCAACATCTCTCCGGGAACGAACAAGCTGTAGCTATCGACCAGGGCGCGAAACATCAGGTGATGGCTATCGGTCACGAAAACGAGACTGATGGCGGTCAGATTGAGGAAACCCGTCAGCAATTGACTTTGTTCGGCGGTGACCGGATCCGCCGTGAACATATTGGTCAAGCCCACCGAATAGCCGATGGAGGCGCCCGCGATATCAAGGGGCATGATGAGAATCTGCGCCAAGACGCCGAAGAACAACCCCACGGTGATTTCACCGGCAATCAAAAGGACCATCGGGATGAGATCGGTGGGCATCCGCGGCAGGTGCCCGGCCAAACTCGGCATCAGCAAGAATGCGGTCATCATGGCCAACAGCAAGCGAAAGCGCGTTGGAACCGTCGAACTGTTCAATCCGGGAAAGAACATCATGGCGGAACCGAGGCGCGCGAAAATCAGCAAGAGCGCGTAGATGTTGGTGGCAAGGATCTCGCGCAGCATCCGTTATCCGCCCGCGATGGCGCGATCCAGGATCTGATGCGTAAAATCGATCAACGTATGCAGAATGAAGGGCAGGAAGATCAGCAGCGTGAGGAACACAGCCAACACCTTCGGCACGAATGTCAGCGTCATTTCCTGGATTTGCGTCAGCGCTTGAAACAAGGAAACAGCCAAACCAATGGCCAGTCCGGCAAGCAAAGGCGGCGCAGCCACCTTCATCATCACCACCATGCTCAGTCGGGCAAGCTCTATGAGATCCGCCTCGTTCACTTCGGCGCTCTCGCCCCTAAATCGACATATGCAGGATTTCATTGTAAGCGGAAATCACCTTGTCGCGCACGGCGATGACCGTCTGCAACGTCACTTCGGCATTGTTGACCGCGGCGACCACGTCGCGCACATCAGCCTTTCCGGCCAAGGCCTGCTTCGACAGCTCTTCACTGTTCTTGCTCGCATCGATGGCCGCCTTGGCGCCATCGCGCAAAAGGCTGGCGAAATCCGTACCGGTCGCCGCGCCCGCGCTCTCGTCCGAAGACGACGTCCCGCCGGTCGCGGATTTTGCCGCGTTGGTGTAAGCGGCGATAGCGTCGGTGATCGAGGTTAAGGCCATGGGTTACCTACGAATTCTTTATCTCATCCGGCCCACGTCGGGCCAGCTTGAGCGGACTATTTCAGCATATCGACGGTTTTCGACAACATCGACTTCGAAACGCTTACCACATTGAGATTGGCTTCGTAAGACCGTTGGGCTTCGCGCATGTCCATCAATTCGATAAGCGGATTGACATTGGGGGCCAAGACATAACCACTGCTATCGGCGGCCGGATGTTTGGGATCGTATTTTTTCTGAAATTCGGATCGATCGACACCGACATTTTTGACCTTGACGACATCCGCGCCGGCGGTCTTGTCGAGCACATTCCTGAAACTGATGGTCTTTCGGCGGTAAGGCGTGGCATCGGGCGTGGTCGGCAACGAATCGGCATTGGCCAGATTCTCCGAAACGATCCGCATGCGCTCCGCTTGCGCTTTCATGCCCGAAACGGCGATCAGTGCCGACTTGTTCAAATCATCCAAGATCCAACCCTTTCGTGCTTTGCCCGTCGCTTAAAGCGGGCCTCTTCACGAACCTTTGCCAATCGCCGTCTTCAACATCGCGAGATTCTTGGTGAAAAGATTGATGGCAAGTTCGTACTTGCCTTTGACGTCACCAATCTTCTCCATCTGCTCTTCGATCAAAACCGAATTGCCGTTCGCCTTCGACTCCTCCGGGCGACGCTCCTTTACGGTTTCGAATTTCGTCGGCAAGACCTCTGGAGCGATATGCATCGGACTGGTCGTTTGCGCGCGGACCGTCTGATCCTTGGCCAACAAATTCTTGAAGGAAAGCGGCGCCAAGTCCTTGGCCTGATAGTTGGCCGTATTGGAATTGGCCACATTCTCGGACAAGACCTCTTGGCGACGCGACAGCCAGTCCATCGACTTTTGCGCCATAGCAAACAGCGTGAGATCTTCGAACATTCCGCGGCCCCTCGACCTGCCTACTTGACGTCTAGTATCAAACATAGTCCCGAGCGTTTAAGAAACGGTGAATCACGCCCGGAAACATATGGTACTACCGAAACCAGATTGTCGGAACGGCAATCCGTTTCAAGGCCCTTAGGCTCTGGGACGAAACAATCGCTCCAGAGCCTAAGGGTCCATATGATGCCTGCGCCTCCGGCTGCGGCAGGCTCAAGCGCCGCTCGGGCTTAAGGGCTTGGAGCGACAATTTCGCTCCAAGCCCTTAAGTCGGCCCGAAGCTCTGCACCAGACTTCCGGCGATCAGATACCAGCCATCCACCAAGACGAAGAAAATCAGCTTGAACGGCAGGGCGAAGGTCGCCGGTGGCAACATCATCATACCCATGCTCATCAGCACGGACGCCACCAACATATCGATGATGAGAAAGGGCAGAAAGATCAGGAAACCGATTTCGAAAGCGCGGCGCAACTCACTGATCATAAAGGCCGGAATCAAGGCCTGCAGCGGCGTATCGGCGGCTTTCACCTGCGGAGACGTGTGAGACAAGTCGAGAAACAAACGCAGATCCTGATCGCGCACCTGACGCATCATGAAGCCATGCAATGGCTTCGCCGCCCTGTCGAAGGCCTCCATCTCGTCGATCTTATTGGCCAGAAGCGGCTGGATTCCCTGGGTATAGGATTCCTGGAACGTCGGCATCATGATGAAGCCGGTCAGAAACAGCGCCAAGCTGAGCATCACCATATTCGGCGGTGCCGTCGCCGTTCCCAGAGCTTGGCGCAAAAAGGAAAGGACCACGACGATCCGCGTAAAGGAGGTCACCATCACCAAGATGGCCGGCGCCACCGAAAGCACCGACATCAGAGCGATCAGTTGCACCAATCGCCCGGTGGTCGATCCGCCTTCGCCCAAGTCGAGATTGAACTGCTGGGCGGCAGCCGGATAGGCGGCGAACACCACGCCCATCACCAACAGCCCCCCCCCCA
>Ga0209415_10000263_pt1 | contig 92735 bp, 88 predicted proteins | sample PeaSoiSIISIP2007_FD_187696 | JGI IMG/M metagenome (GOLD analysis project Ga0209415, IMG submission 187696) | Peat soil microbial communities from Weissenstadt, Germany - SII-SIP-2007 (SPAdes) (version 2) | ecosystem: Environmental > Terrestrial > Soil > Wetlands > Peat | place: Germany... | reverse complement strand
GCTCCAGCTCGACATCCACTACTGCGCCGTCCACACCCTGCGCGGCAACCTGCCGGAGCCACTCGACGACGCGCCGGGCCCAGGCCTCCGGCGTGTCGTCGAGCGGCGGCGGCAGGCTGCCGCGCACGGTGTCGGCGGCCTGGTAGTGGATGTCGAGCTGAAGCTGGATGGCGGGGTCGGGCTGCTGCGGCTCTGAAACAAAGTATTGCGGTAGGAATGCCCGTCACCGAGCACCCCCCGCACAGATCCCGGCGTGCGGCATTCCCGCACCGGGCTCCCACCTCGGATGTCTGACGGCGAAGCGCTTGTCTGGCCAAGGATGAGTGATGCGTGGTCGTGGCAGCCAGCGATCCTGTAGCACGGTCATCCGCCGCCACGTCACCTTGTCCTTCTGACTGCGCCGCCGCAGCGCGCGCCGCCAGAGATCGGTGACGTTGTAGCGGAAGTCCCAGAGCGCCACGGCATTGGTCGGCACCGCATGATACGCGTAGAAGCCACGTAGCACCGATCGCAGCCATGCCCCCTGCTCGTCGATCGTCTGGTGCAGCCGTCGACGCAACGTCTCCTTGACCTCCAGCAGCTTGGCGCGGACCCGGTCGCAGCGCGACTTCCGCTTGAGCTGGAAGCCACCCCGCCGGCTCTGCCCGCTGATGTGGGTGAAGCCCAGGAAGTTGAACGTCTCCGGCCTGCCAAGGCCACGGCTCTTGCGGTTCCGCGCCGCGTGGCGGCCGAACTCGATGAGCCGCGTCTTCTGCGGCTCGAGCCGCGAAGCGGATCGAGGCGTCAAGCCGAACGCTGCCAGCCGCTCCCGCATCTCTGTCTGGAACCGTTCCGCCTCGGCCTGGTGCTCGAAGCCGACGACGATGTCGTCCGCATAGCGCACCATGATGATGTCCCCGCAGGCATGGCGTCGCCGCCACTGTTGCGCCCACAGGTCGAAGACATAGTGCAGGAAGATGTTGGCCAGCACCGGCGAGACCACCGCACCTTGCGGCGTCCCCACCGTCCCCGGCTTCACCTCCCCGTCCTCCATCACCCCGGCCTTCAGCCACTTGCGGATCAGACGGACAATCCGCCGATCGCCGATCCGATGCTCCACGAAGCGAATGAGCCATGCGTGGCTCACCGCGTCGAAGAACCCGGCGATGTCGGCGTCCAGGACCCAGTTCACACGCCGTTCGGTGATCCCGACCGCCAGCGCGTCCAGCGCATCATGCTGGCCGCGTCCCGGCCGGAACCCGTAGCTGAACCCCGGGAAGTCGCCCTCCCAGATCGCGTTCAGCACCTCGACCACGGCACGCTGGACGATCTTGTCCTCCAGCGCCGCGATGCCGAGGGGCCGCTGTCGTCCGTCCGGCTTCGGAATGTAGACGCGCCGCGACGGCAGCGCCCGATAGGCGTTGCGGTGGATACGGCCGTACAGGTCTGCGAGCTTGCGCTCGAGGTCCTGGCCGTACTCCCGCCAGCTTACCCCATCCACCCCTGCCGCCGCGTCCTTGCCCAGCCGGCCATAGGCCGACCGCAACAGGTCCACGTCGACATGGTGGAGCAGGGCTGTGAGCTTATCCCGGCTCTCCTTTGCTGCTCGCCGTACACGGTCCAACCCGGGGGACACGCTGGACCGGCTCGGTGTCCGGGGCGTGCCGCGCTCGACCGTGTTCTCCTTGGCCCCCGCCCTTGGCCTTGATCCGCTTCGCGGCTCAAGCGACTCCGCCGACGGTTGCCCGTCCTTGTTCGCCGACTTCTTCGCTACTATGGCGAGGTCTGACTTCTCACGCCCGTGCATCGTCAGCTTCGGCCTTCCAGCCTTCCCGACGCGGACCGCCCGTTGCGACGCGGCCAGACGTGAGACCTCCCGGTTCCCGTGCAAGAAGTGTCGCCGGCGTGCCAGGGTCTCAGACCACGCGGGATCGGCAGTGCACTCGCGTTAGCGCACACCACCGTGTTGCCTTCCGCTACACGGACAGCGTCGGCATCCCGAACTGTTTTCGTTACCTGGCTCAATGGCTGGCCCGCCTTGATCCGCTTCGCGGCTCAAGCCCCTGTCAACGCTTCGTCCTGGCCCTTGCGGACCATTGCGCATGACTCGGGGCCGATGTGGTTCGCTCCACCTTCATCGTAAGGGACTTGCACCCTCTCCTTCCTGCCGGTCTCCCGGGCACCCGTGTTAAAATACCGGTGTCAGTGAATGGTTGGGTTGGGCGGCGATTGCACCCATGCGACGGTAATGTCGCGCCGCCGGCCAGGATCCTGGGGACGGTCGCGCTGGCGCGACGGGTCGTGCCGATCGGCCTCCGGCACGGCGGGGCGGGCGGGTGGCCCGGGCGGCATCCGCTCCAGCGCCGCGGTCATCAGCGCGAGCAAGGTCTGCTCGGCCAACGCGGCACTGGCGCGGCCGGCGGCGGCGGTCGCCTCGTGCTTCTTGCGCACGGCCTGCCTCCGCAGCAGCGTGCCGAGGCAGCCGCGCGCCTCGCGCCCCATGCTGGCAGCCAGGGCTATCAGTTGCGCCTCGCGCCTGGGGTCGTCCGCGCACTGCGGCAAGCGGCGCAGGCAGTGGCTGGCATACGCGGTGGTGGCGACGTGCAGCGCGGCGAGGCGGGCTTCCACCGGATTGGCCGGGCGCATGGCGGCGACCGTGGCGAGGGCGACGCGGTCGCGGGCCTTCCAGGCCTCCGGCCTGTCTTCCAGCGGCGGCGGCAGCGCGTAACGCAGGGTGCGCAGGGCGCGGTCGAGGATGTCGCGCTGGCGCTGCTGGGCGGGGTCGGGCCGGTGCGGTGTGGTTGCCATAGCAGTTAGCCACATGGTGTTAGATGTTAGTAGGATCAGGGGTGTTCGCGGGATTGTCTGGACGGGGGCGAAGGGCCGGGTGCGGCGGTTCGTGCCAATGGACATCGCGACCGCCGCTATGGGTGGATTCCGGCCTTTCCCGAACGCCCCTCGCCTGCATCGCCGACCGCTTCACGCCGCCGCATCGCCCCGTAGGCTCCAATCCGGTGCCCGGATCGAAAAGCCGTCCTCGAGCAGTTGCGAGTGCATATGCGCGCGCCCGGGGGATCCGATCCAGCCGCGCCGTGACCTGAAGAGCGTCGCGTTGGCGGCACCGAGCCAGGGCCGCCAGGAAGCCCCCGGCCGACCGCCAGCGGAACCTCTCAGCTCAATTCATACCGTAAAAGCCGAGTGCGCCGCCGGCCATCACCTGATGCTTCGCCTCGGGGGACAACGGCACCAGCCGATCGCGCATCATCTGTGGCGCGCCCGGAAAGAACCCGTCCTGATGCGGGTAATCAGTCGCCCACATGATCTTGTGCGGACCGATATAGTTGGCCAGCACGGCGATACTGTTTTCCACGGGCTCGAAGGAGATCCAGCAATTGCGCTGGAATAGCTCGCTGGGACGCATTTTCGGCGCAGTCTCATTGAACCCCTTGTCATCGAAATGCCGGTCCATGCGGTCAAGCCACGGCGCGATCCAGCCGCCGCCGGACTCAAGGAAGCCGACATGCAGCCGCGGGTGACGATCGACGACACCGCCCCAGATCACGCTGAGTGCCACAAGCATCATCTCCATCGTGTGCGAGATCATATGCCGCGCCGCTCGGTCGCCTTCGAAACGATCGACGCCCACGGTCGGCATAGCGTTGGTCGAGCCCTCGTGGAACCCCATCGAGAAGCCGAGGTCTTCGGCCAGTTGCCAGAACGGCTCGTACATCGCGTCGCTGAGCATCTTCTTGCCGTGATACGGGTTCGGCCGCAAAAAGCCGCCGCGCATTCCAAGCGCTTCGCGCGCGTGGCGCATCTCCTCCATCGCGAGTTCGACCGATTGCATCGGCAGCATCGCGACCCCAAACAGCCGGTCTGGGTATGGCTTGCAGTAATCCGCGAGCCAGCGGTTGTAGGCGCGGCACATCGCGGCGGCCAACTCGGGGGCCTCGACCGCCCCTGTGAACAGGCCCAGGCTTGGGTAGAGGAACGCGGCGTCGATCCCATCAAGGTCCATATCGGCGATGCGGGCATGCGGGTCGAACCCGCCCTTGCGCCCGTCGGCGTATTTCAGACTGTCGAGTTTGACCTCGCCCTGCCGAACACCGACAGAGCCGAGGCTGCCGATGCCTCGCGGATTGCCAAGCAACTTGCCCTCAACGGTGAGTCGTTCCTTGCCGTTGTCGTCAATGACGAACCGCGGCCGGCGTTCACGGAACGCGGGGTCGATGTAGTCATCCCACAGAGTGAGTGGCTCGAGAATATGGCCGTCGGCGTCGACAACATTGTATGCGCGTGTCATTGCCATTTCCTCCCGGAGTTTCATTCCAGGGCATAGTAACGCGGCAACCACGGCGCGGCCAGTCCGTTCCATACACACGTTCCGGTGGCGCCGGTTGTAGGACCGCTTTGGGTCGGCAGCAGACGTCCGTTCATGCGACCGGGCCTGGGGCTTGCGGCACAGTTTTCCAAAAGGCAGGGTCGTGGCCGAAGAAGATGCGCGCTCCAGCCCTCTCCAACGCCTCGAGCCGATCGAGCGATGCGAGCATGGCCTCACGGTCATGCACATATCGCGGCAGTCGGCGCTCACGCAGTGTCTGACAGAAGTAGCACGCATCAGCCGCGAGCACGACATCGCCGCTATCGAGCCGTACCCGCAGCGATTGGTGCCCCGCGGTGTGGCCATGTGTCGGCAAGCACAGTACGGAGCCGTCGCCGAATACGTCGTGTTCGCCATCGATCAGATGCAATTTGTGGCCAAGGTCAAAGTCGCGCGGATTGTAGCCATGGCGCGTGGCGGTGTCGGCGTCCATTCCAGCGTCCCATTCGCGGCGCTGAACCAGCATCGTCGCGTTGGGGATCAAAGCGTTGCCGCCGACATGGTCGAAGTGGAAATGCGAGTTGATGACAAGCTCGACCTTGCCGGGGTCACGGCCGATCGCTTCGAGCCGTGCGCTCACCTCTTCGCCGGGCTGAAAGCCGATCCGGAACAGACCAGCGAGCCGCGCGCCGAGCCGCTTCTCGGGGTGGTGTTGGCAATCAGGATGCAGTCCGGTGTCGAATAATGCCAGGCTCTTCGGATGCTCGATCAGGAACACCGGGATGGGCAGGGTAATGTCGCCCGCGCCGCCGTCCATTAGACGCCCGAAGTCGCCTGTTACCGTGCCGCACGTGAAGGCGTAAAGTTTGATGGTCGCCACCGGCTCGGCTCCGTTTTGGTTGGCAGCCCCAGATTTGGTTGGGTGGCCGCCAGGATCGCGCTTCCAAGAGTCCTGAGCAATGGCGTAACACCCGGGGGGTGCTCCCGGCACCACGGCAGCGCTGCTGACCACGGAGATTATGGGTCCATGCGGAACCACGGGTCGAATGTCCGCTCTGGATCGAATCCGGCTGTTTAGGCCAAGCGACTCGCCTAGCCCTGCTTTGGGTCGGCAGGTGACTTTCAAACCGACCCACGACCCAACGCTGCGCTCCTCGCAGCGACGGCGGCCGCCCCGCCCCACGCAATGCCAGAGGGCGCCGTATATCGGGAGCGACTCCACCCCCACGCCCGCATATCCTGCCCGCCGACCAGCGCAGGCCGCCGCCTGCCAAGTCGCATCAACGGGAGGAACCAATGGCCGACACAACCGCGATCGCAGCCCCGCTTCGCCGCGCCGCCGAGGCGGGTGACATCCCCGGCGTGGCCGCCGCCGCCGCGACCCGCGACGGCGTCGTCTTCGAGGCCGCCTTCGGCTCGCGCGACCTGGCAACCAGGGCGCCGATGACGACCGACACCGTCGTCTGGATCGCCTCGATGACCAAGGCCGTCACCGCCGCATGTGCGATGCAGCTTGTGGAACAGGGTAAACTTTCACTCGATGGCGACATCGCCACGACCCTGCCGGAACTGGCACGCGTACAGGTGCTGGACGGCTTCGACGCCCGCGGCCAACCCCGCCTGCGCGCCCCCAAGCGCCCGATCACCCTGCGTCACCTGCTCACCCACACCACTGGCTTCGCCTACGACATGTGGAATGCCGACATCGCCCGCTACATGGAGGCAACCGGCACACCCGGCATCATCACCTGCCAGAACGCGGCGGTGACCACGCCGCTGGTGTTCGATCCTGGCGAGAAATGGGAGTACGGCATCTCGATCGACTGGGCCGGCAAGGCGGTCGAGGCGGTCTCGGGCCAGACCCTGGCCCAATACATGACCGACCACATCCTGGCGCCGCTCGGCATGACCGACACCGCGTTCAAGATCGGCGCGGCGCAGCGGCGGCGGCTGGCCAAGATCCACGCACGCACGCCGGATGGGGTGGTCTCGACCGATACCGAGCTGCCGCAGGACCCGGAGTTCCACATGGGCGGCGGCGGCCTCTATGCGACGGTCGGCGACTACCTGAAGTTCACCCAGATGATCCTGCACGGCGGCACCTTCAGCGGCACGCGCGTGCTGCAGGCGCAGACGGTGGCCGCGATGACGCAGAACGCCATGGGCGGACTGGTCTGCAATCCCATGAAGACGGCCGCTCCGGCACTGACACACGATGTCGATTTCCTCGCCGGCATGAAGTGGGGGCTCAGCTTCCTGATCAATCCCCAGCCGCTGCCAACCGGCCGCTCCGCCAACAGCCTGACCTGGGCGGGCCTGGCCAATTCGTATTTCTGGATCGACCCGGCACGCCAGGTCACCGGCGTCTACGCCGCGCAGTTGCTGCCGTTCTTCGATCCGCAGGCGGTGCGGACCTTCGAAGCGTTCGAAACCGCCGTCTATCAGGCACTGTAGCGTCCGGAGCCCCGCGGGTCCGTGCCAGCCGCGGAATTCTCCCTCCTCCCCTTGTGGGCTTGGGCCGCGAAGCCGACCAAGGTTGGGGGAGGGGTGCGTGCGTCCGCCGGCTAGCGGACGGACTCACCCCTCCCCCGACCGCCTTCCGTCAAGGCGAGCGGGGGAGAGCTGTACGTCACGTCCCGCCTTGTCCCGATGCCCACGAGGTGCCCCGGCCACCGCTCGCTTACGCCTCGCGGGTCCGCATTGCGCTGGTTGCATGACCGACCGTCTGGAACTGATATCATAACGCGGCTTATAGTTACGGGAGTAATCTCTCCGAGGGACGTCCCCACTTTGACCGGATTCCAACGCGACCTGCTGTTCCTGCTGCATGACGTCGCCCGTCTGCTGCGGGTCGACGCCGACAAGCGCGCCCGCGCCCACGACATGACCCGCGCCCAATGGGGCATCCTGATCTGGCTCGAGCGCCAGCCCGGCATCTCGCAGAAGGAGCTGTCGGAGCTGCTGGATGTCGAGCCGATCACCGTAGCCCGGCTGATCGATCGGCTGGAGGCACGCGGCATGGTCGAGCGCCGCCCGGACCCGCGCGACCGCCGCATCTGGCGCCTGCATCTGCAGCCGGCAGCCGTGCCGGTGCTGCGCGAGATCGGCCGCCAGCGCGCGGAGATAACCCGCATGGTGACCGTCGGACTCGACGACGACACGATCGAGACGCTCACCGGGGCCTTGCTGCGCATGAAGACGACGCTGCTGCAGGAGGCGCATGCCGCCCGCCGCGGCGGCGACGTGGCCGAGGCCCGCGATGAAGCCGAAGCGACAGAGGAGCTGGCCTGATGTCGCAAGCCGCCACCGCGGGTTCGTCCGCGCCCACCACCCCCCGCGTCACCGAGGCGCCCACCCGCCGCCGGGTCAGCCGCGCCGCGCTGCGTCCGGTGCTGATGCTGGGCGGCATCCTCGTCGTCGCCATTGCATCCGGTACCTGGTGGATCACCGGGGGCCGTTATGTCTCGATCGACGACGCCTATGTGCGCGCCGCGAAGGAGTCCGTGGCCACCGATGTCAGCGGCATCGTCGCCGAGGTGCCGGTGCATGAGGGCCAGCAGGTGAAGAAGGGCGACGTGCTGCTGCGCCTCGACCCCAGGCAGTATGAGATCGCGGTCGCCAGCGCGCGGGCCAATGCCGGCGGGGTGATCTCCGACCTCAACGCGGACAAGCTCACCTATCGCCGCCTGTTGCGCGACGCCGACGGGAAGGCGGCCCAGGTGCAGGCCGACCAGGCGAACTACGATCGCTTCGCCAACCTGGTGAAGTCCGGCGGCGTGACCCGCGCCGAATATGACAATGCCCGCTTCCAGCTCGCCGCCAATCAGCAGGGCCTCGATGCGCTGAAGGTTCAGGCCCAGGTGCAGCTTGCCAAGCTCGGCGGCGATCCGGACGTCGATGTGCACAAGATGTCGGACTATCTCATCGCCAAGGCGAAGCTGGACGAGGCGCAGCGCGAGCTGGACCACACGGTGATCTACGCCCCGTACGACGGCATCGTGACGCAGGTGGACACTGTGCAGCCGGGCATGTACCTCGCCGCCTCCACCGCCGCCTTCGGCATCATTTCCACCGAGCGCGTCTGGGTCGAGGCCAACCCGAAAGAGACGGAACTGACCTGGGTGAAGCCGGGCGACCCGGTGGCCGTCTCGGTCGATACCTATCCCGGCCGCACCTGGAAGGGTGAGGTGGAAAGCATCGCGCCGAACAGCGGCTCGGAATTCTCCGTGCTTCCGGCACAGAACACCTCGGGCAACTGGGTCAAGGTGGTGCAGCGCATCCCGGTGCGCATCCACGTTGACCGCAAGCCAGGGGATCCCGACCTGCGCGCCGGGATGAGCGTCGAGGCGGAAATCGATACCGGCCACCAGCGCACCTGGCACGACCTGTTCTAAGTTAACAGTATTCCCCCTCCCCTTGTGTGAGGGGGCAGGGGGAGGGGTCCACGCGATCCGAACCGGCCCCCTCCCCCCAACCCCCTCCCACAAGGGGAGGCGGAGTGCGTCTGACGCCCTCTCCTCGCCGCAAGAGTTTCATCCTTGGCCCCAGCCCCCTCCGACCGCGTCCCCCACCGCCTGCTCATCACGCTCTGCACGGTGGGCGCGACGCTGATGCAGGCGCTCGACCAGACCATCGCCAACGTCGCGCTGCCCTACATGCAGGGCAGCCTGTCGGCGACCTACGACGAGATCACCTGGGTCCTGACCTCCTACATCACCGCCGCGGCGATCATGACCGCGCCGGTCGGCTGGCTGGCGGGACGCTTCGGCCGCAAATACCTGTTCATCTCCTGCCTCATCGGCTTCACCATCACCTCGATGCTGTGTGGCGCGGCGCAGTCGCTGCCGCAGATGGTCATGTTCCGCATCCTCCAGGGTGTGTTCGGCGCCGCGCTGGTGCCGCTGTCGCAAGCCACCATGATGGACATCTACCCGATCGAGCAACGCGGCCAGGCGATGGCGATCTGGGGCATGGGCGTGATGGTCGGGCCGATTCTGGGGCCGACGCTGGGCGGCTACCTCACCGAGATGTACAACTGGCGCTACGTCTTCTACATCAACCTGCCGTTCGGCATCCTGGCCACAACCGGGCTGCTGTTCTTCATGCCGCGCTCGTTCCCCAACTTCAACATGCGCTTCGACTGGACCGGCTTCGCGGTGCTGTCGCTCGGCATCGGCGGGTTGCAGATGATGCTGGACCGCGGCCAGGACCAGGACTGGTTCAGCTCGGGCGAGATCATTACCGAGGCCGTGCTGGGCGGGCTCGGCGTCTATCTGTTCATCGTGCACATGCTCACTGGCAAGCGGCCGTTCATTCCGCCGGCGATCTTCCGGGACCGCAACTTCTCCGCCGGCCTGGCGATGATGGCCGCCACCGGCACCATCCTGGTGTCCAGCTCGTCGCTGATGGCGCCGTGGCTGGAGGGCCTGGCGAACTACCCTGTGGAGACCGCCGGCCTCATCATGGCCCCGCGCGGCATCGGCACCATGGCGGCGATGCTGATCGGCGGACGGCTGTCCGCGCGCATGGACCCGCGCAAGCTGATGGCCTGCGGCATCCTGCTGCTGACCTGGTCGATCTGGGACATGACGGCCTGGACGCCCGACGTATCGGACTGGCGCATCGCGTTCACCATCACCGCGCAGGGTTTCGGGCTGGGCATGATTTTCATTCCGCTGCAGGTGCTGGCCTTCGCTACCCTGGCGCCCCAGTACCGCACCGACGGCGCCTCGCTGTTCAGCCTGGGCCGCAACATCGGCGCGGCGATCGGCGTGTCCATCACCTCGGCCATGCTGGCGCACAACACCCAGGCGCTGCATGCCGAGATCGGTGCCTCGGTCAACCCGTTCAACCGCGCCCTACAGGCCGGCGGTGCCGTCCACCACATGTGGGACCCGGCCACCCGCCATGGCGCCGCGGTGCTGGACCAGATCGTCAACCAGCAGGCGCAGATCACCGCCTATATCGACGACTACCACATGATGGTCTTCACCACGCTGCCGTCCCTGCTGTTGCTGCTGCTGATGCGCCGGCCGCGCCGTACTCTGGGCCCCTCGGCGGAGACCCACGCGGCGATGGAGTAGCGCCGGTCGGCAGGTGCAGCGCAGGCACGACAGAGCAAGAGCGGGCTATCTGGCGGGCCTGGTGAGCACTGGAACGGAGCCGCGGCGCCGCAACGCGATTTGGCATCGCTGCCCGGCGCAAGCACGGTGCGCGCGGCAGCCAGCTTCGTCTCGTCGGCGTCTCGTTTCGCCACGCAAGAGAGGCCGTCGCCTGGCGTAACAGCGTGGCCGAGCAAGGCGGCCGTATCCGTGGCAGTCGGAACCCACCGACCGCGCCGCGTGCAAGGTCGCAAGAACGCAGCACGCCTATCCGGTTTTTACCGATGACGCCGTGTCCGGCAGTGGAGACTCGCCTCCCGGTCTTTGATGTTGTCGATGATCCCTTGAAACCAGTTCCAATAGTCTTGGGTTTCAGACGGAAACGGGCATTTGGGCACTTGTTGCAGCACGCGATCACGGTAGAACGAGCCGCATACCTTCCCTGCAGGATATCCCTGATGGTACGGACTAATGGGTGTCATTCGGACATACCTCGGCTGAGAACCGGACCGGCACCGAAAGAGGCTCAAACGCAGATTCAAGCGGATGCACGCAGACGCACGCGGCTGGGCCGGATCTGCTGTCGGCGATGTGCCGCAGCCTCCACGTCATGGCGGGCGAACCATGCCCCGGCGTAGCCTGGGCGCCCGCCAGCCACGACTTTGCTCCCCGCAGCAGGGAAAGGTCTCGGTCACCGATTCCGACCGATAGCCCGTCGCCGCGGCGGACGTCGTTTCGTCGTGCCGCACCAGCGCGCCGCCACGCACCGTCGAGCCGGCATTGAAACAGCCGAAGAATGCGTCCTCGCCATGCCGGGCGAGCAATGGCGCCGTGTTGATCGCCGGCACATGGGGCGGCACGCAGCCGGGTGCGGCATTGCTCCGGGCGCGCAGCCGGATGCAGGCGCGAACGAACGCGTCGCGCCTTCGTTCCTCGGTCCAAAGGAACGCGCGCGAGCCAGATGCGCCTGCGCCACGCTTCCGGCCGGCCGGCGAAATCGCCCTGCGTGGATAGCCGACCGCTGCCCCTGACGTTCAGCCCAGGATGTCCGCCACCTTGATCCGGGCAGCCGGAAGCAGCTCGGGTTCCAACACGCCGGCCTGGCCAACCGTTGTCACCGAGTCGTAGCCGTCCGGTCCGGGAGACCGGCAGACCTCGACATCCCGATCGACCAGATTGACGATCCACAGCTCAGGAATGCCGTGCCGTGCATAAAGCGCGCGCTTCACCTCCCGGTCGTAATCCAGGCTGCTGTCGGCCACTTCGATGAGCAGCAGGACCTCGTTCGAACGGGGATGGGCGGTTCGGTAACGGTCCGGCCGCGGCACCAACACCGCGTAATCGGGCTGCGGCAGGGAACTATCGTTCAGATAAACAGGATCCTGCGGCGCGACGACCGCGCGCCCTCGCATCGTGGCGGCCGGAACATCGAGCAATGCATTGACCGTCCCGGCGTGGTTGGCGCCGGTCGGCGCCATGGCGATCAGCTCCCCCTCAATGAGCTCGACGCGATCACGTGGATTCAGAATGCCAACCTCGCCCATGCGCAGGAACTCGGCGACCGTGATCGGCCGCCGGGCAACCCTTGGGTCGAGAGCCAACATGGCAGTCTCACCAAGCAACCCCACTCTCCTTCCAGGCCAACGTCAGGATAGCGCCGCCGCAAAACCGCGAGCAAGGCGCCGTTCTGCCGATCTTCAAGCCACAGCGCCATAGTCGCGACTCACACACGGTGACGTTCAATATCGGAACCGACCTGAATTTTGCGCAGGTGCTGGTGCAGAATCGCGTCGCCACCGCGCTCGCCTCGCTGCCGCAGCCGGTGCAGGCGCAAGGCGTGGTGGCGCAACAGAAATCCACCGCGATCCTGCAGATCGTCAGGCTCACCGCGCCGGGCGGGCGCTACGACAGCCTGTTCCTCAGCAATTACAGGCTGCGCGCCGGCGGTTCCGCCCGGTCCGAAAATGCCCTACCGCCCTTGTTGCACTGACGCCCGGACGCGAACCGGCTGCCGCGACCATACCTGTAAAGCCCAGCGGATCAGCGCGGCCGGGACTATGAGCGCCGGGGGAACGCCGAATACCAGCCACAACGACCACGCCGGCATATCGAACACAAGCCAGTCGGAGAGCCCGATGGCTACCCACGGCACTATCACCTCGGCCACCAGACCGGCCATAAGGATGACAGTGACCGGGTCGGCCGGTCCGCGCTGCGCCCGATCCTCGGCACGCCTCCCACGCGTCCGCCGGACCGGAGCTGTTGGGTTCCGTTCGCTGCGTCCTGCCGGTCCCCGGTCTTCCGACTCGCGACTGATCTTGGTGCTGTCGCGGACCGTGACCAATGCGTGCCGGCTCCCGCCTGCCAACCCATCGGTTGCGTCGACAGCGCCTTGTCTCGCGCCCCGGGCTACTTGCAAGCCTTCCATCTCAAGCCTCTCACAAGGTCGGGCAGTTGGGCTCCTTGGTAACGCCCCATGAGTTGCTCTCGCGGGTTTTGGAGATAATGTGGATTTTCCAGGCAGGTGTTGTGCGATTTTCGCACAATCGATCGGCGCCGCTTGCGCCTGGGCCGCGCCGTCCGTCGCACCGATCGAACGGCCGACACAGCACGCCCCGATCAAGGCCGCCATTTCGCCGATATCAGCACAGGTCCTGCGCGCGGAGACTCAATTATTCCTGACGCCCTAAAGAACAATTAACAGCCCAACGCAGCGGTTGCCGAGGCAACCGGTCAGCCCGCCCGGTCGGCGGACACTGCGAAAAAGGGGCTTGTTCGTGCGCGACAGGATTCAGTTCTTGGCCGGTTCCGTGCTGGCCTCCCACCTGAGCGACCCATCGGCCGCGCGTGGGCAAGCCGTCGGTATGCTCGGTCAGACTCTCGCGCAGTGGGTGGTCGCGGGAGGGCACGGCGGAATGCTTGTGACGCTGGGCGCGATGCTCGTCTTCGTCGCGTTCGGTGTCTTGCTATTCAAGTATGGCAAGAGTCACGGCGACCAGCGGCGCCGGCGGGTCGTGTGGCACACTCGGAACGATCCCTCTGGCGTGGCCGGTGCCCATGCAGTTCCGCTGGCCACCACGATCCCGTCGCGGTCCCGACCGCCCGGCGTCGCTGCAATGTTCAGGCTCACCAGGCCGCACGCGCTGCTCTGTTTCGCCGCGACCCTTGTGATCGCGCTGATCGCGTTGGCAGCGCCGGCGCTGTCGATGGCGAGCCCTCTCGGCACCTGGTCGACGGCGAACGGTCACGGCGTCATCGCGATCGTTCAGTGCGGCGACGCGCTGTGCGGCCGCATCGTCGGCATCGGTCGCAAGCCGACGGAACCGATGCCGACCGACGCGAACGGGCGTCCGCAATGCGGCCTGACCATCATCACGAACGAAAGGCCCCAGACCGACGGCACTTGGCTGGGCGAAGTCACAGATCCGCGCAACGGAGGTACGTATCATGCAAAACTTTGGCTGGATTCGCATGGCAATCTGCGGCTGCGCGGGTTCATCGGCATCCCGGCGCTCGGTGCCACCCAGACATGGCACCGGTTCACCGGACATCTGACCGCTGCGTGCGGTCTCGCGTGACTCCCGGCATCAACGGGAAGGAGAACAATTATGCCAAATGACACAATCCTGCTTCGACGGCGCGGCCTGCTGGGCCTCGCCATCCCCGCTTTGGTCGCCGCCACGACGTGGAGCACGGCACGTGCCGACACCGATGCCGACGCCGCCGCGCCGATACAGCGTCTCGACGCCGCCTTGCTTGCCGCGATGAAGGCCGGCCGGGGCACCCCGTTCTCGCAAAGATACGCGATGCTGGCGCCGGTCATCGAACAGACGTTCGATCTGGACGCCGTGCTGGCGGCTTCGATCGGCCTGGGCTGGGCCGGAACGCCGAGCGATCAGCAAGCCCAATTGCTCGCCGCCTTCCGCCGCTGCACGGTGGCCAGCTATGCGGCGAACTTCGACAACTACACCGGCCAGACGTTCCAGATCGCGCCCTCCGTCCGCAGCGTTGGTAACGGCGAGGTGATCGTGGCCACGAAAATCGTCGCGGCCGATGGTTCGTCCAACAAGCTCGACTACGTCATGCGCAGCATGCCATCCGGCTGGAGGGCTGTGGATGTGCTGGCCGACGGCTCCATCAGCCGGGTCGCCGTGCAGCGCTCGGATTTCCGCCACCTGCTGAGCAGTGGCGGCGCGCCGGCATTGCTGGCGGGCCTGCAGAACAAGGTTGCCAGCCTCTCCGGCGGCATGCTGGCGTGATCAGGCGGCGATCATGGGCAGCGCTGTTGCAGCGCGCCCTGACAGGCCTGGTAGATCTCTGCCGCAGGTTTGCGGTGTGGGTGGTGCTGGCCGGAACCGTGCTGGCGGGGGCGTCCGGCTTCTATGCCGCCCACCACCTGGAGATCGATACCGACACCGACAACATGTTCGCGGCCACTCTGCCCTGGCGCCAGCACGAGATGGCTCTGGACCGCGCCTTTCCGCAGTTCCAGGGCCTGCTGGTCGCGGTGATCAGCGCCGACGTGCCGGAACAGGCAGACGCGACCGCGCAGGCCCTGGCGCAGGCGCTCGCGAGCGATCACACGCATTTCAGTATGGTGCGGCGTCCGGACGCCTCGCCCTATCTCCGCCGCGAAGGCCTGCTGCTGCTGTCCACCGCCCAACTCACCGACCTGCTGAACCGCACCATCGACGCACAACCGTTCCTGGGGAAGCTCGCGGCCGACCCGACCGCGCGCGGCCTGTTCTCTGCGCTGTCGTTGCTCGGCCTGGGCGTGACGCACGACGATGCGGACCTCACGCCCTATCTCGGCCAATTGCGGGCCTTCCACGCCGCGATGGCAGCGGCGCTCAGCTTCCATCCGCAGCCGCTGTCCTGGCAGCGCCTGTTGAGCGGCAAGCTGGGCGATCTCGGCGGCCAATACAAATTCGTCCTGGTCAAGCCCAGGCTCGATTTCAGCTCGCTGGAACCTGGCGGTGCGGCGACGCAGGCACTGCGCGCCGCGGCGGCGCAGCTAGAATTCGTGCGCAGCGGCGCTGCGCAAGTCCGCGTTACCGGCCCGGTGGCGCTGGCCGACACGCAATTCGCCACCGTGGCGCAGGGCGCCGTCGCCGGGCTGATCGGCAGCGTGATGCTGATCACCGTCTGGCTCATCCTGGCAGTGCGCAGTTGGCGGCTGATCGTGCCGATCCTGGGCACGCTCGGATTGGGACTGATGCTCACGCTGCTGTTCGCCTCGGCGGCGATCGGCGTGCTCAATCTTGTTTCGGTCGGCTTCGGTGTGCTGTTCGTCGGCATCGCTGTCGATTTCGCCATCCAGTTCTCGGTGCGTTATCGCGAGGCCCGGCACAGCCTCGGCGATTCCGCGGCCGCGCTGCGGCGGACTGCGCAGCGCGCCGGCGGCGCGATCCTGGTCGCGGCGCTGGCGACGGCGGCGGGATTTCTCGCCTTCGTGCCAACCGCTTTCAGCGGCGTCGCGGAACTTGGTCTGATCGCCGGCGTCGGCATGCTGATTGCGTTTCTGTGCACGGTCACCGTCCTGCCGGCCGCGATCACCCTGTGCCGGCCAGCCACAGAGCAAGCCGAGATCGGCTTTGCCTGGGGTGGGCGGCTGGATGGTCTGCTGACGCGCTGGCATGGTGTGATCCTGTGCGTGTTCGGCGCCTTGATTGTGCTGTCACTCGCGCTCGCCCCCCGGCTGCAATTCGATTCCGATCCGCTGGACACGCAAAGCCCCAATACCGAGGCGATGCGGACGCTGCGCGACCTGATGAACGATCCGCTGACCAATCCATACAGCATTGACATCCTCGCTCCGAACGTGGCGCAGGCCCAGACACTGGCAGCGCAATTGAAGCAACTGCCCACCGTCTCGAAGGTGCTGACGATCGACAGTTTCGTTCCGCAGGACCAGACGCAAAAACTTGCCCTGGTATCGGACGCGGCAGACATATTGGCACCCACGCTGCTGCCGCCCGCCACTACACCGCCGGTGACGGCGGAACAGATCCGCGCGGCGGCCCGCTCCGCGCTTGACTCGATTGACCCGGCGCTCGCCGCATTGCCGGCCGGTCATCCGCTGGACGCCATCGCCGGCGATCTGCGACAGCTTGTTGCCAGTCCGGACGCGACGCTGCTGGCCACCAACAGCGCACTGACCCGGTTCCTGCCCGACCAACTCGATCGCCTTCGCACCGCGCTCAGCGCGCAGCCGGTCGGCCTGGCGTCGGTGCCGCCGGATATCGCGCAAGACTGGGTGCTGCCCGACGGGAGGGCACGCGTGCAGGTGCTGCCGCAGCCTTCGTCGCGCACCAGCCAGACCCTGCGCGAGTTCGTCGACCAGGTGACCCACCTGGCACCCGATGCGGGCGGCACCGCGGTGACGATCGAGGCAACCAGTGTCACCATCGTCGGCGCATTCCGCTCGGCTGCCGTATCGGCTGTGCTGGCGATCGGGGTGATCCTGTTCGTCGCGTTGCGCCGCCTGCGCGATGCCGCGCTGGTTCTGGCACCGTTGCTACTGTCGGCGGCCCTGACCGTCCTGGTGATGGTTCTGCTGCCTTTGCCGCTGAATTTCGCCAACATCATCGCCTTGCCGCTGCTGCTGGGCGTTGGTGTGTCGTTCAACATCTATTTCGTGATGAACTGGCGAGCAGGGCGGCGCGAGATGCTGGGATCGGCGACCGCGCGGGCAGTGGCGTTCTCGGCACTGACCACCGGCACTTCGTTCGGTTCGCTGGCGTTGTCGCAGCATCCCGGCACCGCGTCGATGGGCGAGCTGCTGCTGATCAGCCTGGCCTGTACCTTGGTGTCGAGCCTGGTCTTTGTGCCGGCAGTGCTCGCCGCGGTATCCCAGGCGCGCGTGCGCGGATCGAGCGAGGCACTGGCAGCATCGCGGCATCATTGACTGCCGCGTCGCGCGCGGTAGTACCCATTATCCTGGAAGCCATTGCGAGTTGACCACCGTCTGGTCGGCCGACGCGCCCTGGATGAAACCGCGTCGGCCACGGAGAGAAGGGCGCGGCGGTTGATGCCTTACGCACGCGGTTTCGGCCGATCGTGATGACATCCTTCGCCTTCATCCTTGGCATGGTACCACTGGTGACATCCAGCGGAGCCGGCGCGGCAGCGCGCATCTCGCTGGGGCTCAGCGTGCTGACCGGGATGATCGCTTCCACGTGCCTCGCCGTGCTGCTCGTACCGTCGTTCTTCGTGGTGTTGCAGGGTTTGGAGGAGCGCCTGAAGCCGGCGAAACAACCGGCGGCGATGGGCGGCGCGGTTCACTGACCCTGGCTAGCCCGAAGGTCCGCATCAGGGAATACGCCGCATGCAAACCGTCAGACAACTACACCCGATCCGAAAAATTCTGGCATGGAAAGCACAGCTTGGCCGCCGCGTGACAGAGACGAAGCGGCCGGTCCTGTTTTTCGGCGTCCATCCGGGCGTGCCGGAGACGGTGCTGCCACAAACCGATCCCTGGTATCTCGCGGCGCGCGAAGTTGTTGAGCGCTGCCGTGCCTTTCCGCATGACCTCGCTGTGTTCCGCGAGTACGAACCCGAGATCGAATATCTCGACTGCCTGACCGAGTCGGGCAAGGACAGCCTCGATATCGGCGCTAATATCGGTTTCTACAGCGCGTTCCTGTCGCCGCGCAGTCGCTTCGTTTACGCCTTCGAGGCCAACCGGCGTATCCTGCCCTTTTTACAAACGGCACTCAGCGCCTGTGCCAATTGCCTTGTCATTCCCTTGGCCGTTGGGAAAGCGCCAAGCATGGAGGCATTTCACATCCCGGACATGCACCCTGATCCGATTCAATTTTCGGGCTCCGGCGGCTTGCTGAAACGACTGATGGACAGCCTCGGCATTCCGACAAAGCCTATGCAGGTTCCAATCGTAGCAATCGACGGATTCGGCTTCGATTCAATCGGATGCATGAAAATCGACGTCGAGGGCAGCGAAATCGATGTCTTGACAGGCGCCGAGCAGACAATTGCGCGCTGCCGCCCGTCGGTCATCGTGGAAAACGAATACCGACACAATCCCTAATGTGAAAAGGTTTTTACGTTTCTGGCCGCGCGGGATTATCCGGGCTATTTCATAGACCGCGCAACGAAAGGCCTGCGGGTGTTCGAGGCGTTTTCGCTCCAGCAGCACCAAATCGAGCTTCTGGACGAAAAAAGCAATGTCACCCGGCAAGAGGACTATATTTTCAGCTTTATCTTTGTGCCGAAAGAGAAAGATCGGCTGCGGGCACTGCTTAAAGAATAGCACCACATAGTTGCGACAGCCGGTCACGCCCCTGAACTCAGGTCAACAGACTCACAAAGCTGGAAAAGCGTGATTCGCTTGGTCTCTCGCACGGGAGGGCAAGCGAATGGTGCGCCGCCGCGGCAGGCCGCTACATCGCAATGGCCAACCACCTTAGGACCGCTGCATCAGCGTCTAATTCCCCGACGACACGGACGCCTTCTGGTGTGCATCGTCGGCGTACTTAGAATGTTTAATATGGTACTTGGTCTCGAGGTCCAGGGTTGTACCGCCTTTCTCCCACTTCTCGACCATGGTGGACAGGTAGGCGGCCGATTCCGGCTGATCCTTTCGCACGGCAAGACCCCACGGCTGCACTTCCTGCGACTCGAGCGGCATGTCATAATCGGCCCAATCCGGCTCCAGCATGTTGCTCTCGATCGACGTGTCGTCATACAGCAGCCCCACACAGCGTCCCTGTCGCAACGCCGTCAGGGCTTCGGCAGGGCCGGCGAAGGCAGTGACCTGAAGCTCGAAGTTCGCCGCCGTTTCATGATTGTAGTAAGCGCCCTGGATGCCGCACACCGGCTTGCCCTTCAGCTCGGCCCACGACTTCAGGTGCGTCGATTTCGGCACCATGACGTTATAGCCCGCGGCGTAGTAGAAGGGCTTCACGACGTCGACCTCCCACCTCCGGTCAACCGTGTCGTTCATTGTGGCGATGATCAGGTCGATCTTGCCCTGCTGCAGGAATTCGACGCGGTTCGACGCAACCACCGGCACGAGTTCCAGCTTCACGCCCGGGCTCTTGGCCACGTCCGCGGCCAGCACGGGTTCGATCCCTACGATCTCGCCGGAAGACGAACGGAATCCGAACGGGGATAGTCCGCCTTCACGCCGACAATCAGCGTGCCGCGCTGCTTGATCGTGATGAGGTCGTCAGCGTTCGCCCGCTGTCCCTCGAGGGCAAACAAACCGGCGGCGAGAAGAACCCCTGCCAGCAGGCGCGGGAAATGATCGCGGACTCTCATGCTGTGCTCCTGGCCAGGCTTGCGTGGGGAAACGGCACCGATGCAGCTAGCCAATACTCGGCGCGATTGGCCCGCGATGCCAACCACGCTGCCTCCGGCCACTGGCTCCTATACCAAGTATGTCCGTGATGGGTCGATTCCGGTTGTAGCGGCTACCGACCAGATTACGCCAGGTTGGGTGTACGCCAGGCGTTGGGCTCGCGGTCTCAGGTGCGAATTGTCTTGCTCATGGGGACGACAAATCCGCCCGTGAACGCCTCCTCCGGTTCAAGCCGATAGCCTGGATTCTAGTAGCGGCGCACAGTCTCTCTAAAGAGCCAGGGGAACCGTGCTGTTCGTGCCGGCGCTCTTCATCGTGTTGCAGAGTTTGGAGGAGCACCAGAAGCCGGTGAAACGGCCGGCAGCTATGGACGGCGCGGTTCGCTGAACCTGTCTAATCATGCCCTGAGTCCGGTTTCAACCGCAGCAGCCTGGCCATCGGCGTAAGAGTCCATCCCTGCACGATGACGGAAACGATCACCACAACAAAGACGACATTGAACAGTGCATCACCGTGGCGGTACCCGGCGAGGGACGGGATGATGGTAAGATAGATCGGCACCGCGCCACGCAGGCCGGCCCAGGCGATGAACGCATTCTCCCGCATTGTCCAACGGAACGGCGCCAGACTTACGAGCACTCCGGCCGGGCGGGCCAGCACGATCAGCACGACCGATATCAGCAGGGCACGGACGAAGACCGGTGGCAACTGATGCGGCGTGACCAGCAGACCGAGCATGAGGAACAGCGCGATCTGCGCCAGCCAGCCAAGCGTTTCGAAGAAGCGCCCGACAGGCTTTCCGGCCGGATGGTCGTAATTGCCGACGACGATTCCGGCGAGGTATACGGCCAGGAACCCGCTGGCACCAACCACCTGGGCGCCGCCGAACACAGCGAGCGCGCCGCCGAACGCCAGGACCGGAAATGCGGCATGCTCGATCCGCAGCGACCGAAACACCCACAAAAGCACGTAGCCGCTGGCCAGCCCGATGACGGCGCCGCCGCCCATCTCTTCCAACAGCAACAGGGCCGCATGCTGCAAGCTGGCCGATTCCGGGATCATCAAATACTCGACCAGGCTGACCGTCAGGAACACGCTCATCGGATCGTTAAGCCCGGACTCGATTTCCAGCGCGGCGGCCACACGCGACGGCACGGGCGCGCGCGACAGCCGCAGCAGGACGCCGACCGCCGCCGCGTCGGTCGGCACGGTGACGGCGCCCAGCAACAAAGCTTCGGGCCAGGATATGTGGAACAGCAGGACTGACGCCGTGCCGACCAGGCCCGCGCTGATGGCGACGCCGACCGTTCCGAGCATAATCGACGGCAGGAGCGACTTGCGCAGCATGTTGCCGTGGGTATTGAGCCCGCCCTCGAACAGGATTGCAGCCAGCGCAAGGCTGCCCACAAAATAGGCGATCTGAAAATCGTTGAACTGAATGCCGCCCGGGCCGTCCTCTCCCGCGAGCATGCCAACGCCGACAAAGGCCAGCAGCATTGGCATGCCGATGCGGATCGAGGCCTGCGCGGCGAACAAGGCGAGCAAACAGAGCACGCCGGCGACAAGGATGATTTCGTGGCTTTCGGACATGCGCAGCCCCTGTTTGGCACCGATGGTCTTAACCCGTCATGGAGCAATGTGGAAACTGCACCATAGATGCACATGGATGCCCACAGATGAATACGCGGTGACGCGCGGCTACGTGCGGCACGGCATGACGCAGACCGACCGTATCTGTCCATGAATGTGCGTCCGTGGTTTCATTGCCGGGGCGGAGGAAGACGATGGCGGATCAGGATATTCCTGCGCGGCTGGTAAAAGGCGTGGACCGGGTGATGCTGGCCACGCGCTGGCTGATGATGCCGATCTATCCCGGTCTGCTGGTTGGCCTGCTCGTGCTCGCCGTCGAGTTCGTGCAGCAAATCTTCGCGCTCGTCTCGGGCGCGCGGCACATGTCGCGGGGCGACGCGATGCTCGGCGTGGTCGAATTGGTGGACCTGTCGCTGGTCGCCAACCTGGTGCTGATCGTGATCCTTTCTGGCTGGAAGGGGTTCGTTGACCCGACGGGGGACCTGGGCGCCGCCGATCAGCGGGCCTGGTTCGCTTTCGACTTCAGCGACGTCAAGCTGAAGGTTATCGGGCCGATTGCAGCGATTGCCGCGGTCGAACTGCTGGAAAGCTTCATTCACACCGATTCGGTTCCACCTGCGACCATCGCCTGGCAACTCGCGATCCTGCTGTCGATCGGCGTGCTCGGCGTACTGCTCGCGTTAATGGATCGGCTGAGCCACCATGAGAAGAAGGAATAGGTCCATGCAGGTCGGCATCCAGTTTTTCCCCGACATCGGTCCGCGGGAAAAATCCGCGCGCGACTACTGGCAGGAGGCATTGCGACTCGTCGCGCTGTGCGACCGCTACGGCTACAGCCATGTCCGCACGGTAGAGCATTATTTCCATCCCTATGGCGGCTACAGCCCCAATCCGGTGGTGTTCCTGGCCGCCGCGGCGCAACTGACGAAGCACGCGCGTCTGGTCACCGGCGCGGTGCTGCCGGCGTTCAACAATCCGCTGAAGCTCGCGGGCGAACTGGCGATGCTCGATGCATTGTGCGACGGGCGTTTGGACATCGGCTTCGCCCGCGCCTTCCTGCCGCACGAATTCGCCCGCTTCGGCGTCAAGCTTGACGAAAGCCGCGCCCGCTTCGACGAAGGCATGGAGCAGGTCCGCCTACTGCTCGAGCAGGAGAACGCGAGCCACACCGGGCGGTTTCATAGTTTCGCCAATGTCACGTCGCTGCCGCGCCCGACCCAGCGCCCGCGCCCGCCTTTCTATGTCGCGGCGTTGGCAACCCGTGAGTCGTTCGAGCGCGCCGGCGCGGCGGGGCACAGCATCATGGCGATCCCCATGGCCGGCGGCGCCATGGCCGAATTGCTCAACCTGTATCGCGAGGCCTGGTCGCGCGCCGGCCATCCCGGCCGCGGCACGGTGATGCTGGCGTTCCACATGTTCTGCCACCCCGACCAGGAAGCGGCGGAACGCATCGCCCGCGGCCCGCTGGAGCGCTATCTGCGGTCGCTGGTCGCCGCCGCGTCGGACTGGATGAGCGGCGAGAACTCGGCCGACTACCCCGGCTACGACAAGATCATTGCCGGGCTGTCGCGCGAGACGTTCGAGACGCAGGTGGAGAAATGTGCCGCCTGGGTCGGCACGCCGGAACGCATCCTGGACACCATCGCCAGCTACCAACGCCAGGTCGGCGGGTTCGAGATCGCCTCGGTGCAGGTCAACTTCAACGATCTGCCGCTGGCCGACGCCGAGGCGTCGATGCGGCTGTTCGGCGAAAAGGTGCTCAAGAACCTCTCCCACGACCTGGGGGAGGTCGAGGCGCGTCAGCGCCGACCGTGACGGTGTCGTGTTCCGCGCCAACGCGCCCGGGTCTCGCACCGCGTCGGTCCCGCTCCCGGCGCAACCCTGCACAGCGAGCGAGGCTGCGCGCCTTGCACAGACGGCGCACCGGCCCGATGTTCCGCGGCCAGAGGTGAAAGTGATGCCGGAAGTCGAAATCTATACCCAGCCCTGGTGCCCCTACTGCGCCCATGCCGTACACCTACTCAGTGGCAAGGGCGTAGCGTTCCGCGAGATCGATGCGCCGAACGGCTCGGCGGAACGCGACGAGGCGACTCGCCGCTCCGGCGGCAGCACCACGGTGCCGCAGATCTTCATCGACGGGCAGCATATCGGTGGCTGCGACGAGCTGGTGGCGCTGGACCGGGCCGGCAAGCTGGACCCGATGCTGGCTGCGGGGTAGCCATGCTGCTGGGGACGGGAGATAACCCGCCCGCCGCCCGTGCAACCGTGATACAATGTCGTACTTGGCACTCCCTTGTGCGGACTGCCAGAATTCGCCATCTAATCGATGACGAAGCGATGACGGCGGGTGACTCATGATCCACTACCAGTTGCGGTGCGCGCAACAACACGAGTTCGATGGCTGGTTCCAGAGCAGTGCGGCTTTCGACCGGCAAGCTAAGGCCGGACTGGTCGAGTGTCCGCTTTGCGGCGACGCGAAGGTGACCCGCGCCCTGATGGCGCCCGCCGTGGCGACGCGCGACTCGGCCCCCGTTCCAGCGCCCGCGCCGGCCGCACCGTCCCCGCCCGCCGCTCCGGCCGCCGAACCGGCGGTGGCCGCCAGCGGTCCGATGCCGGCGCATATTCGCGCCATGCTGCAACGCCTGCGGTCCGAGGTGGAAAAGCACTGCGACTATGTCGGACCGGCCTTCGCCGACGAAGCCCGGAAGATGCACCGAGGCGAGAGCGACAAGCACGGCATCTACGGCGAAACCACCCCATCCGAGGCCGAGGCGCTGGCCGAGGAGGGCATCGAGGTCTCCCGCATGCCCTGGGTGCCCCGCGCCGAGGGCTAAAAAACCTCTCCCGCTCCGCGGGAGAGGTCGACGTGCGCAGCGCCGAGGGTGAGGTTCCCGCGGGTAGTGACCGATCTACTCTGATGGCCCTCGGAGCCGTGGCGCGCGAAACGCGAAACCCTCGGTGCCGCGCGGGCCGCGATAACCTGACCTCGCGGCCTGCCCCTGTCGCGCCACTTGCACGATCTCAAGTCGCAGCCAGCGGCGCGGGTCAATTCGCGCCACCAGCGGAACGGTGACATGCCGCATCCTCCTGCTATGCCTTCTTATAGATCCGCTCCACCTGCTTCTGCGCACGATCCATGGCTTGTTTCGCCGCCATAGAACCGGAGACCGTGGAGGCGAACATGTCCACCACGATGAAGTCCGCGAACACCGCGGCGGATGCCGGGTTTGGGGTCTGTGGCCAGGAGATCGAGCGCGTGTCCTGCGCGGCGGTAGCAAAGGGCGCGATCTTCGGGTCGCTTTGCCAGATCGGATTGTCGGCAAAACCCTTTAGGCTTTGCGTGGTGAACCCAGCGGAGTTGGTAATGAGCTTCGGATACTGTGGCACTTCCATAAGGAAGGTGATCAGCGCTTTCGCCGCGTTGGGATACTTGCTGTAGCGGAAGATGACCATCGGATCGAGGCGGTTCTGCGCCGTAGGCACGCCCACCGGCCCGATCGGCATGGCGGCGTGATCCATGTCCTGCGCGATCTCGGGCGCCGTCTTCTTCGCTTGCGTGTAGATGGAAATGCCGTTGTTGGTGAGCGAGCATTCGCCGGCCAGGAAGGCTCGGTTGTTGTTGATGTCCATCCAGGAAAGCACGCCGGGGATCAGGGTGGGGAACAGTTCCGAGGCATATTCCAGCGCGTTGAGCGTCTGTGGGGATGCGATGGCGGGGGTGCCATGCTCATCGGTGACCTTGCCACCGAACGCCCAGAGCAGCCAGTAGTTGAAGTTGTTCGCGTCGTTGACGGCGTGACCGAAGGAGAAACCGGCCGGGTGGTTGATGCGCTTCAGGCTCTGGGAAAGCTTGAGCATGCCGTCGGTTGTCTTGGGGAAACTATCGAAGCCCGCCTGATGCATCCAGGAAATGCGGTAGTTCAGCAGCGATCCCACGACGAAGACCGGGAGGCAGATCCATCGCCCGTCCTGCATGCCATAGTCGATGCAGACCTGATACCAAGGGCCGTATTTCTTACCGAGGTAATCGGCAACGTCGCTGACATCCACCAGCTTGTCGGCGACGAGATGGGGGGTGGTGTTCTGCGTCCAGATGATGTCAGGGCCGGAGCCGACCTGCGCGGATAGCGCGGACTTGGAGGGCAGGTCGTCCTGGGTGACGTTCTCAATTTGCACGGGAACGCCCGTTGCGGCGGCAAATGCTGCGGCGTTCGCGGCGGTTGTTTCGCCCTCGGCTGGCAGGAACGTGGCGCCGCGCAGGAGTTGCAGCGTGGCACCTTTCTCCGGTGTGAAGGGCTGGTCGGCAGCCCAGGCGCGGGCCCAGTCGAGCAGTGGAGTCATGGCGGCGACGGCCGCGGTGGAACGCAGCACGTGGCGGCGGGTGACTGGCATCGTTTCCTCTCAATTCCGGGCCGTTTACGCTGCATCGTTTATATTGAAGGACCCAGCGTTATCAGCTTTACGCTGGCGGTGGTGGATTGCCAATCCAAGCGCGGCAGCAGCAGCAGCAGCAGCGGCCAGCCACCATCGTCAAGGCCTCCCCGTCATTGCGATGAGCAGAGCGACGAAGCAATCCCCCGCCTGGCGAGCCGCCGCTCGTCACGCGCGGAATTGCGTCGTCGCTCTGCTCCTCGCAATGACGGGTAATGGCCAGCGTTTCCGGTCAGGCCGAAAATGCTCTAGCCAACCTCAAGGGCTGCTGCCGACGGACCTATGATCAGACGTCGTGCGGACTCAGGGTGACGATCATCTCGGCTGATCTCTGATGGACCTCTGCCTCGCGCTCCAGATTCTTTGGAAACCTGCTTCGTCTCGCCTGAATCAACGTCTTCTTTGCCTGCGACTCGTGCCAATCACGCGCGGCAAGGAGAGCAGCGTCCCATCCCCGCTGGAACTCCGGGGTGATCTCGGTGATAGGAGCGGTCATAGGAAGTCCCTGTTGCGTAGCCACCATGCCGTCAACATTTCAATCGGCGCCGGCGGTTGCCCATTCAGCCAGCCTTGTCACAGCATTCGCCAGTGATACGGCACGCAGCGCCGCCCGACCAGAAAATCTGCTCCGGTCGATCTCCGAAATTCATACGGGCCCACCGCCAACGGGAGCTTAACCTGCCGCGTCGAACGCCGCCTCGATGCGCCGATGCCGTGCTCGGACCGCCTCACGCTCCGACCCGTCCGTCACGATATAGAACGCGCCATCGCGCATCCCCTGCACCACGCGCCGGCCGACCACCTCCGGCGGTAACCCCGCCGCCAGCGTCCGCTTCTCCTGCGCCTCTCGCGAATAGGGGCCGCCGAAGCGTTCCGGCCGCAGTGCCGCCGAGCCGAACAGGCCCGTGTTCGTTGCCCCCGGACACAGCACCGAAACCCCAATCCCCGAACCCGCCAGCTCCTGCTCCAGTGCTTCCGACAACGCGACCACGGCGTACTTGCTCATCGAATACGCCCCCTGGTTGGCACCCTCGCGGACGAAAAACCCGGAGATCGAGGCGGTGTTCACCACATGCCCGCCCTCCCCGTGCCGCTGGATCAGCGGCACGAAACTGCGAATTCCGTGGATCGCGCCCATCACGTTGACCCCGACCACCCATCGCCACTCGTCCAGCCCGAGATCAACCAACTTCGTGCCGTGCATCGCCACGCCCGCATTGTTCACCGCGACATGCAGCTTGCCGAATCTCTCGACCGCCGCGCGCCCGGCAGCGGCGACCGAGTCCGCGTCGGACACATCCACAACCACGCCGATTGCTGGCACGCCTAATGCCTCAATCGCCGCCCGCGCGGGCTCGATCTTGTCCGGCTGGATGTCGGCCAACACCAGGTTCATGCCGGCCTTCGCCAGGGCGCGAGCGATGCCAAAGCCGATTCCCGACGCCGCTCCGGTGACGATCGCCGTCTTGCCGCGAAATTCCTGCACGCTCATCGCACCGCCTCCGCAACACTGCGCGCCGTCTGGTTGAACAGCAGGCGCCGTTCCTCCTCCGAGCGCGGCCCCGAACGGCGCAGCTCCTTCCCCAGATCCACCCCGCGCTGCACCGCCGGCCGCTGCTTGATCGCATCGCGCCATCGCGCAACATTGGCGAACTCATCCAGCGCCTGGCCGAGCGGCTTGGCTATCAGCACCCACGGCCACGAGATCATGTCGGCAATGGAATACTCCCCTAGAATATAGTCGCGTCCCGTCAGACGGCGTTCCAGCACGCCGAGGCAACGATTGTACTCGTTGGCGTAGCGCTGCTTCGAATAAGCATGCTCGCCCTCCGCGTAGTTCACAAAATGGCTGAGCTGCCCGGCCATCGGCCCAAGATTGCCCACCTGCCAGAACAGCCACTCCATCGCTTCCTTCCGCCCGCGCGGGTCAGTCGGCATGAAGCGGCCGGCCTTTTCCGCCAGATGCAGCAGAATCGCGCCGGATTCGAAGATCGGCAGCGGCCCGTCGGGCCAGTCGTGATCGACGATCGCCGGCATGCGGTTGTTCGGACTGATCGCCATGAACTCCGGCTTGAACTGGTCACCCTTGCCGATGTTCACAGGCACCAGATTGTACGGCAGGCCGGTCTCCTCCAGCATGATGGAGACCTTCCAGCCGTTCGGCGTGGGCCAGTAATAGAAGTCAATCATGTGCCGAACCCTTTCAGCGAGGCGATCTGTTCGGGCGCGTAGCCCAACTCAGTCAGAATTTCTTCGGTGTGTTCGCCCAGCGCCGGTGCGCCAAAGCGGATGCCGGCCGGGGTGGCGGAGAACCGCGCGGCGGGGCGCGTCTGGCGCAAACGGCCCGCTGCCGCGTGTTCGGTTTCCACCAGCGTCTCGTTGGCGAGCACTTGCGGATGGTGGATCACCTGGCTGCGCGTCAGCACCGGCGCGCATGGCACGTCTTCGGCGGTGAGCCGTTCCAGCCATTCCGCGGCCGGACGGGTCAGCAGCGCCTCCTGCGTCATGCGCAGCCGGTCGTCGATGTGCTGCTGCCGCAACGCCGGCGTGCGGAAGCGCGGATCGTCCAGCCATTCGGGATGGTCCAGCGCACGCGTCAGCCCCTCCCATTGCCGGTTGGTCTGCACCGCGGCGCTGATGTAGTGGTCGGCGGTGGCGTATATCAGGTCGATCGCGCTGGCGGTTTCCTGCTGCGGCTTCTCGTCGTCCACAAACGTCTGGCCCGCCATGTCGGAGCTCCACAGGAACGCCAGCACCGCATCGAGCATGGACAGCCGCACATGCTGCCCCTCGCCGGTGCGCGCACGGGCCAGTAGCGCCGCGGTGATCGCCTGCGACGCGGTAACGGCGGTGAGCTTGTCCGGCAGGATGGTGCGCACCAGGCGCGGACGTTCCGTATCCGATCCCGCCTGGATCGTCGCCAGGCTGGACAGCGCCTGCACCACCGGATCATACGCGGGCTTTGCAGCGTATGGGCCGCGTTCGCCAAAACCGCTGATCGAGACATAAACGATCTTCGGCGCCACCGCGCGCACTACGTTTTCGCCCAGACCGATGCGCTCGGCCACGCCGGGCCGAAAATTCTGCACGAACACATCGGCGGTGGCGGCGAGCTTCAGCAACGCCTCGCGCGCACCGTCGGTCTTCAGGTCCAACGCGATCGAACGCTTGTTGCGGTTGTTGTTGAGGAAGGACGCGGAAAACCCGCCGTGCCGGTTCGCCGAGGCGCGCGTATGGTCGCCCCCTTGCGGCGGTTCGACCTTGATCACGTCCGCGCCCTGGTCGGCCAGGATCATCGTGGCCAGCGGCCCCGAGATATTCGAGGTGAGATCGATGATTCGGTAGCCATGCAGCGGTCCCGGTTGGGGCATAGGGAACTCCTCGGCGTTTCTGAGCGGGACGATCACCGATGCGGGGCGTTGCGGCAAGCCTTGGCGGTCGGCGCAGCTTGAGCAAAGCAAGCAATCGGACATAGCGTTTCACCGAGTGCACACAAAGTTTCACTGAGACAAGTCCCCTGCGCGAAGCACAAAGCCTTCTCTCGGTGAAACTCTGTGTGCACTCGGTGAAACTCTGTGTCCGATTGCTTGCTTCGCCGCCAACCGCTCGAACGAGCCGCCATACCCAGCCGACCGAAAACCGGTCTGCCCCCGCCCTCCCTGAATGGTCTGCCTTCCCCGCGCCCTCGCGCCATTCCATGCTAAACAGCGCACTCCCCTACCCGGAGACTCCCGCAGCATGTCAACAACGGTTCGAGTGGTATGCGGGCACGACTGCCCCGACATGTGCTCCTTGCTCGCCCATGTCGAGAACGGCCGCGTGCTGCGCGTCGAGGGCGATCCCGCGCACCCGTTCACCGCTGGCTTCGCTTGCGGCAAGGTGAACCGCGACGCCGATTTGGTGCATTCGCCGCAACGCCTGACCACCCCGCTACGCCGCACCGGCGCCAAGGGCGAGGGGAAATTCGCACCGATCACCTGGGACGCGGCGCTCGGCGAGATTGTCGTTCGCTGGCAATCGATCATTGCGGAATCTGGCCCGCTGGCATTGCTCGGCTACGCCTACAGTGCCCATCAGGGCCTGATGAATCGTGGATTGCTGAACGGGCTGTTCCACGCGCTTGGCACCAGCCGCCTGTGGGCCGGCACCGTGTGCGACAGTTGCAGCGAGGCGGCGTGGGACGCGACCGTCGGCCCAATCGGCGGCGCCGATCCTGAGTCGGTGACCGAATCCGACCTGATCGTCTGTTGGGGCTCCGATCTGTTCGCCACCAACGTGCATTTCTGGGCCAAGCTAGAGCAAGCGCGCAAACGCGGCGTGCAGCTTGTCGTGATCGATCCGCGCCGCACCCGCTCAGCCCAAAGCGCCGATTGGTATATTCCGATCCGCATCGGCACGGATGCCGCGCTGGCGCTCGGCGTCATGCACATCCTGGTGCGCGACGGCAAATGCGACCGCGATTATCTGGCACGCCACACGCTTGGCTTCGACCAGGTGGAACGCGAAATACTGCCGCGCTTCACGGCGGGCCGCGTGGCGGCGATCACCGGCATTCCCGCAGCGGACGTGGAACGCTTCGCCGCGCTGTACGGTGGCGCGGAAAAATCGTTTATCCGGCTCGGCTGGGGCATGACGCGCTTCGCCCATGGCGGCCAGGCGTTGCGCAGCGTGGCGCTGCTGCCTGGCGTGACCGGCGCCTATGGTCGTTACGGTGGCGGCGCACTGCTGGCCACGGCGGCGTCGTTCGAGCTGAACTACGACGCGGTGCGCAAGCCGTCCGGCCCGGCCGAGACCCGCACGGTGAACCATCTGCGGCTCGGCGCGGCGTTGCTGACACTGCGCGACCCGCCGATCCGCGGTCTGTTCATTGCCGCGAACAACCCCGCCGTCACCTGCCCGGATACCGCGAAGACCCGTGCCGGCTTGTCACGCGAAGACCTGTTCACCGTGGTGCACGACCCGTTCCTGTCGGTCACCGCGCGTTACGCCGACATCGTGCTGCCGGCTGCGACCTATCTGGAGACCGAGGATTTCTTCCGCGCCTACGGCACCTACTACATGCAATACAGTCACCGGGCCGTGGAGCCGCAAGGCGAGGCCTGGTCCAACCTGCGCCTGGCACAAACGCTGGCCGCGCGCATGGGTTTGCAGGACCCGGTATTCAGCATGTCGCAGCACGACATCCTGCGTGAACTGTTTCGCGGCGCGCATGGCGCAGCGGCCGCGGTCGATCTGGATCGCCTGCCGGAAGCGGGACCGATTTCGATCGGACCCAAGGGCGGCCAGCAGTTCCGCACACCGTCCGGCAAGTTGGAGTTCTATTCCGACTCGCTTGCGTCGCAGGGCCTGCCACCGATGCCCGACTGGCAGCCAGATCCCGCCGAGTCCACTCACGCCGCGCGCTGGCCGTTGCGATTGCTCACCGCGCCGGGTTATTTCCAGAGCCACACGGCATTCTCCGGCGTCGCCTTCCTGCGCGAACGCGAAGGCGCGCCGTTCTGCGTACTGCACCCGGTCGACGCCGCCGGGCGCGGCCTAGTCGACGGGCAGCACGTGCGGCTGTTCAACGAGCGCGGCTCGGTGGGACTGACGCTGCACGTGCGCGACGAGGTGCAGCCCGGCGTCGTGCTGGTGCCCGGCCAACGCCCCGACGACGAGGCGGTGTTCGGCACGGTGAATATGCTTTGCAGCGACGACTTCACCGACATGGGCGCGGGCGCCACCTACCAAAGCACTTGGCTGGACGTTGCGGCGTAGCATCCCTCCCCCATCTCGCGAGAGAGAGAAATTCGTCGGCACCACCCGGTCCCAGCACATCGGCAGCCTCCAGCCCGGCGAGTAGACCCACGGCCATCGCGACCTCATCGCGTAGCGCCAAGCCACCACATGAACCCAACAAGCAGGCTGACGATGCAAATGAACCCGACCATCCGCGACGTTGCCGACGACGACATCGCTCAGGTGATCGCCATCTGGCACGCATCCGGCGTCGCCCGACCCTGGAACGATCCCGCGACGGACATCGCGTTCGCGCGTCGCCGTCCGCACTCGACCATCCTGGTTGCCGCATCGGACGGGCGCATCCTCGCCACCGCGATGGTGGGTGAGGATGGGCATCGCGGTTGGGTCTACTACGTCGCCGCTGCCCCGGACCAGCAGGGCGGCGGCCTCGGCCGCATGATGATGGACGCCGCCGAGGCTTGGTTGGCAAAGCGCGGCGTGTGGAAAGTGCAGTTGCTCGTTCGCTCTGACAACGCACCGGTCAAGCGGTTCTATGAGCATCTGGGCTACCGCGACACAGGTTCGACGTGCTTCCAGAAGATCATCGCGCCGACACCACACGTTGACTCCCCCCGCATCCCCCGCTGAAGCTTCGCCCGGGAGACTTCCAGGCTGGAGAGCAATGCATGACATCTGGGTTGGCGCAAACCGCGCCGCCGTCGCCGGAACATGCTCCCGGTAGTGGCGTCGCATGGCTGGAACGCGCAGGCGTCGGTCTGCTGCTGTGGATTGGCATCGCGCTGATCGGCGTGCCGTTGCTGCTGACCCTCTATCTTAGCGTGTTCGACGAGAAGCTGATCCTGTTTCCGCCGCACGGCTACACGCTGACCTGGTACGCTGCGATCCTTCCCAACTTCGCCCAGCCCATCCTCACCAGCCTCGAGCTCGGCGCCGCCGCCGTCATCGGCAGTCTGCTGCTCGGCATTCCCGCCGGCATCGGCCTGTCGCGTCATCGCTTCCGCGGCCGCGGCGCTGTCTCCACGCTGCTGCTGGCGCCCTTGACCGTGCCCGGCATCGCGCTCGGCCTCGCGATCTACGTGATGCTGGTAAGCATCGATGAGCAATTCGGCTCGATGATCACCGGCTCAATGATTGGGCTGGTGCTGGCCCACGTGATGATCGCGACGCCCTGGGTGGTGCGGCTCTGCCTCGCCAGCCTGACCAACCACGAACGCAGCGCCGAGGAAGCCGCCGCCAGCCTCGGCGCCGGCCCGCTCACCGTGATCTGGCGAGTCACGCTGCCGGCGATGCGCCCCGGCATCATCGCCGGCGCATTGTTCGCATTCGTCATTTCGTTCGAGAACCTGGAGCTGGCACTGTTCCTTACCAGCCCCGGCGTCACCACTCTGCCGGTCGCCGTGTTGCAATATCTCGAATATCACATCGATCCGCTGGTCTCCGCCGTCGCCGTCGCGCAGACCGTCGGCATTGCCGCATTGCTGCTGGTGCTCGACCGCTTCGTGCGTCTCGGCCAGGTGGTGCGATGAACGGCTCCGCTTCACTGACATTGCAAGACCTGACCAAACATTTCGGCGCGCATGCCGCGGTGTGCGACGTTGCGCTGGAGGTGGAGCCGGGCGAACTGATCGTATTGCTCGGCCCGTCCGGCTGCAGCAAGACCACCACGCTGCGCCTGATCGCCGGTTTCGTAGCTCCAACCGGGGGAGATATCCGCCTGGACGGCCGCAGCATCGTTGCGCAGCCGCCGCACCGGCGCGAGATGGGGATCGTGTTCCAGAGCTACGCGCTGTTTCCGCATCTGACAGTCGCGCGCAACGTCGCCTTCGGCCTGGAAATGCGGCGCATGACCGCGGCTGCGACCGAGGCGCGCGTCGCCGAGATGCTGCGCATGGTAAAGCTTGAGACGCTCGCCGCCCGCCTGCCGCGCGAACTCTCCGGCGGCCAGCAGCAACGTGTCGCACTGGCACGCGCACTCGCCATCCATCCGCGCCTGCTGCTGCTCGATGAGCCGCTGTCGAATCTCGATGCCGCATTGCGTCAGGATATGGCGCGCGAGATCCGCATTCTGCAACGCGCCGGCGGCATCACCACCATCATGGTCACACACGACCAGACCGAGGCGATGGCATTGGCCGATCGCCTGGTGGTGATGCACGAAGGCCGCGTGCAGCAGATCGGCACGCCGGAAGCGATCCACGCGCGCCCCGCCAACCCCTTCGTCGCGCGCTTCATCGGCGGCAGCAATATTCTCGCTGGACGACTGGGTGGCAGCCGCCGTCTGGTGTTGGCGGACGGCGCCGTGCTGACGTTGGCCGGACGCTATGCCGACAGCAACGAAGCGACACTGGCGGTGCGGCCGGACAGCGTGCATCTGCTTGCGCCGGATGGTAATGCGCGCGCGGAAGGCGAGGTGGAACTGTGCACCTGGCTCGGTTCCGTGGTGGAGCATGTCGTGCGGCTCGGCCCGGATACCACGATCTTGACGCGTGGTCCGGCCCTGGGACGCGACGCCGTGCGCCGCCACCCGCCCGGTACCCATGTGGCGCTGGCCTGGGAGCAGGACGAGGAACGTTTGTTCGACGCCGACGGAAATGCCCTTGCGGCGTCAGTCACTATGGAGGAGACCAGTCATGCCTAGCCCGATCCTGTCACGCCGCACCATGCTCGCCGGCTCGACGTTGCTGGCCGCGCCGCCGATCTTGTCGCGGCGCTCGCAGGCGGCGGAACAATGCGTCGTCGGCACCTGGGGCGGCGACTACGCACGGCTGTTGCGCGAGAACATCGACGACCCGATCCTGAAGCCGGCCGGTATCAATGTCATCCAGGACATCGGTGACGAGAATCCACGCATTTCCAAGCTGTACGCACAGTCGAAGCTGCCGCGCGGCACCGATGACATCGCCTGCGTCGGCGCACAGAACGGCTATCGCGTTACCGACGCCGGCCTGATCGAGGCGCTCGACGAACAGAAGGTGCCCAACCTGAAGCACGTGCATCAGAACCTGCGGATGCCCGCGTTCGTACCGCACATCTACAGCGCACAGGTGCTTGTTTACAATCCGGAGGTCGTCAAGGACCCACCGCAATCCCTCAGCGATCTGCTCGATCCAAAATGGAACGGCAAGGTCGGTGTCGTCAGCCAAGGGGGAAACGCGTGGCTCATCATGGCGGCGAGCCTGCTGCTGAGCGGAACAACCACGGATTTCGACAAGGCGAAGGAATTCGTACTGAAACTGAATGCCAATGGGTTGCGCTTGTATCCACAAACGGACTCGCTGGCGCCAGCGTTCAAGTCGGGTGAGATCAACGTCGCGGTTATCTGGTTGGCGCGTTCCTTTATGTGGCAGAACGACGGCTTCCCGGTAAAGGGAACATTCCCGAAAGAAGGCGCCGTGCTCTACGTGTCCGGCATGGTTTTGCCAAAGAACGCGCCGGACAAGGACGCCGCTTACAAATACATGAACGCAATGCTGGAACCGTCGGCCCAGCAGGGATTTGCCGCAAATATGGGCTATCTGCCCACAGTGGACAACGCGCCACTGTCCGGCAAGGTCGGTGAGCAATTGGCGTTTCCTGAGACCATGCCGAGGCTGGTGCCGCCCGATTATCCGGTGCTGTCCAAGGCGATTCCGGACCTGAACGACTGGTGGGTGAAGAACATCCAGCATGCCTGAACGCCGCGAGGCGGGCGCCGCGCTGAGCCTGCTCGGCCCTGCCAGCCTGATGATGCTGTTGATGCTGGTCGTGCCGCTGGCATTCCTGGCGCGCGACAGCCTGAACCGCTTCGACCCAACCCAGTTGATGATCGCCGCGGTAACGCCAGAGAACTACCTGCGCTTCTTCAACGATCCGTTCTATTGGAACGTGCTGGTCACCACGATCCGCGTCTCGGTCATCGTAACTGTGGTGTGCCTGGCCTTGGGATTGCCGATGGCCTGGCGTCTGGCGCGCAGCACCAGCCGGTGGAAATCCGCGCTGGTGGTGTTGACGGTGTTGCCGCTGTTCATCGGCTCCACCACGCGCACCGCCGGCTGGATGATCCTGTTCGCGCGCGGCGGCATGCTGGACATCGTGTCGCGCAATCTGCTGCACGCCGGGACGGTGAACCTGATGTACTCCGAGCACGCGGTGACCGCAGGCATCATCGCCATTGTCCTGCCGTTCACCGTGCTGACGCTGCAAAGCGTGTTCGAGGGCATCGACCCTCGTCTGGAAGAAGCCGCCGCGTCGATGGGCGCCGCGCCGTCGCGCGCATTCTGGCGCATCGTGTTTCCGCTGGCGCTACCAGGGGTGGCGATTGCCGCGGTGCTGTGCTTCATTCTGTGCATGAACGCGTTCGCCACGCCGGTGCTGCTGGGGGGGCCGCGATTCCAGATGATGGCGCCGCTGCTGTTCTGGGCGTTCGGCAGCGACAACAACTGGCCGTTCGCCGGCGCCATCGCCTTCATCCTGATGGGCACCACGCTGGGGCTGACCGGCCTGGCGAATCTGCTGATCCCGCGGCGGTATCACAGCCGGTGACTTGCGCCGGCCGCATGGACGGGGGAGAAATCCGGCGTCGCAGCCAGACGGAGAACGGATGATGGACGCTCCACTGCAGACGGTGATGGAAACCGCACGCCGCGTGCTGCCTGCCGCCAGTTTCGGCAACCTCGCCGGCGACATCATCATCCATGAAGGCCATGCCGGCCGCGTCACCGACATCGAAGGTCGCGACTACGTCGATTTCCTGCTCGGCTCCGGCCCGATGTTCGTCGGCCACGGCCATCCGGAGGTGGTCGAGGCCGTGCGCGAACAGCTAGACCGCGGCTTCACCTTCTTCGCCAACAACGAATACGGCATCCGCCTGGCCGCCGAACTGGTCGATGCGGTGGCCTGCGCGGAGCAGATCCGGTTCGTTTCGTCGGGCACCGAGGCGGACGCGTTCGCGATGCGCGTGGCGCGCGCGTTCCGCGGCCGCGACAAGGTGATGAAATTCGAGGGCGGCTTCCATGGCATGGGCGACCACAGCCTGATGAGCTGGGCGCCGAAGTGGCCCGGCAATTTCCCCCAGGCGGTGCCGGACTCGCCCGGCATCTGCCGCAGCGTGCGCGACGACATGCTCATCGCGCCGTTCAACGACGCCGATATGGCCGCCGGCCTGATCCACGAGCATCGCAACGAACTCGCCGCGGTGATCGTCGAACCGTTCCAGCGCCTGCTACCGCCGAAGCCGGGCTTCCTCCAGGCGCTGCGCAAGGCGACGCAGGATGCCGGCGTGCTGCTGATCTTCGACGAGATCGTCACCGGCTTTCGTTTCGCCTATGGCGGTGCGCAGGAATATTACGGCGTCGTGCCGGATCTGTGCACGCTGGGCAAGATCATCGGCGGTGGGTTCCCGCTGGCGGCAATCGCCGGGCCGGCCGAGATCATGGCGCTGTTCGACCGCTCGAAGGCCGGTGACGACCGGTTCCTGCCGCAGATCGGCACGTTGTCGGGCAATCCGGTGGCGGCGGTGGCCGGTCTGGCAACGCTGGCCGTGTTGAAACGTCCGGGCGTCTACGCGCAGGTGTTTGCGACTGGTGAAAAGCTGATGCACGCGCTGACGCGGTTGTTGCGCGAGACCGGATTGCCAGGCCAGGTGATCGGCGAGCCGCCACTGTTCGACGTGTTCTTCGCCACCGGCGACATCGCCGACTACCGTGCCACGCTGCGCGCCGACACCGAGATGATGCGCCGCTTCAACCGGCGCCTGCGCGAGAGCGGCGTGCTGAAGGGCGATTCGAAGATGTACATTTCGCTGGCGCACGACGCTGCCGATGTGGCACAGGCCACGACTGCGTTCACCCGGGCATTGCATGAGGAGGCAGGCAAATGATCCACCACGTTTCGCTCGCCGCGCGCGATCCGCGGCACGTCTCGGAAGTTCTGGCCGAGTTGATGGGCGGCCGAAGCTATCCGTTCCCTGGCGGCGTGGGGGACTCATTCATCGCCGTCAGCGGCGACGCGCACGGTACTGCGGTCGAAGTCTACCCCGACGGCATGCGGCTGCGGCCGGACGGGAACGACGCTGTGCGTGCCGAACGCGCCGGGCCGGACGACGAATATGGCCCGTTCCATCTGCTGCTGTCGGTTCCCACCGACCAGTCGACGGTGGAAAGAATCGGCAAACGCGAAGGCTGGACCACGCGGTTATGCGGCCGCGGCGCGCCCGGCCAGAAGCCGCTGTTCCACGTCATCGAGTTCTGGCTGGAGAACCGCGTGATGGTGGAGGTGGCGCCGCAGGACATGATCGGCGACTATGAGCGCCGGCTGCAGTTCGCGGTGTTGGACGCAATGCCGGCGCGTGCTCGGGCGTGATACCGCCCGGCGATACGGCATAGACTGGCGTTCGGCCGCTCATTCCTCGTCTTCGAAGCTTGGATATTGTTCCGGCGCCTTGCCACCCTGCCTCAGCAGGCGAGGGTAGCGGGCACGCGGTTCGGTTTGCCCGACCCCAGTCAGTTCCACGTCGAACAGCCATTCGTCGCCATAATCGAACAGCAGCGTCATCCGCTTCCCGACCTCCGGAAATGCCGTCGCGACGCTGATCGTCTCGACCCCAAGCGCGTCTTCGCCGGTGGGATCGCCGATGTCGGTGAACAACTCGTATCGTGGGCTCGCCCTGTACATGCCGTGGCCTGATCCCGGATAGAATCCAAACGCATGGTCGAGATCGAAGCCGAACGCCCGCACGGCGATGCCTGCGAGGTTGTACAGTGAATGATGCGGCCTTACCTCGACCTCCCGCCAGACCGACCGTCTCCGTTGCAGCGCGACACGGAAAATGCGGGTCTCCGTCTTTGCCGACGCTGCACCGCTTGTCTTCCGTGGCGCCTTCTTCGGTTTCACCGCCATGCCAACAGCCCCCTCTCCAGCAGTCCGATCACCCACGCCACCACCAACCCTAGCACCGACAGTACGACGATGCCGGCCATCAGTGCATCGGTATCGTACAGATTGCCGGCCGACAGCACGAACGCCCCGATCCCGTGCTCCGCCCCGATCATCTCCGCAGCTACCAGCAGGACAATTGCGATCGAGGCGGTGACGCGAAATCCGGACAAGATCGCCGGCAACGCGCCGGGCAGCACGATCTTGCGCACAATCGCGCCGGTTGACAGACCGAAGCTCTGTCCCATGCGAATCAGCGATCGCGGCACGTTGTCGACCCCGCCGGCCGTGGCGATCACTGTCGGGAAGAACACGCCGATGGCCACAGTGACGATTTTCGATCCCTCGCCAATGCCGAACCAGATGATGAACAGCGGCACCAGCGCGATCTTTGGAATTGGAAACAGCGCCGACACCACCGCCATGCCGGGCGAGCGCAGCGCCGACCACAATCCCACCGCCAACCCCATGCCGATACCGAACACGGTGCCGACGCTCCAGCCGATCGCCAGCCTCTCCAGCGATGGCTTGAGGTTTATCCACAATTCGCCGCTAACCGTCAGATGCCACAGTTCGACGGCGATGTTGACCGGTGCCGGCAGGAACAATGTCGGGATGACACCCTCGGTACAGCCGAGTTGCCACAACGCGACCAGCCCGATCAGCGTCCCGGCCGCCGCCCAGAAGCGTTCACGGGGAGAAAAGCCGCCGCCGCGGAACCGCACGGGACCGTCAATGCGGCGCATGCTCGATCTCTCGTTCGGCCGCCACGGCGTCATCGCGGATCATTCGCCACAAGGCCGTCTCCACCTGCAACAGATCGCGATCGGTGGCGGAGCGGCCGGCCAGCGGCCGATCGATGCGCACCACCTCGCGCACCCGCCCCGGCCGGCGCGACAGCACGACGATCTGCTGGCCCAGCCGCACCGCCTCCGCCAGATTGTGCGTCACGTACACCGTGGTGGTGCGTGCGCGTTCGATCAGCGCGACGAATTCCTCCAGCAGCAGGTCGCGCGTCTGTGCATCCAGCGCCGACAGCGGCTCGTCCATCAGCAGACACGCCGGACGCACCGCGAGTGCGCGGGCAATGCCGACGCGTTGCCGCATCCCGCCGGAAAGCTGCCGCGGCCACGCACGCGCGAATTCGGTAAGCCCGGTCAGCGTCAATACCTCGGCGACGCGCGCTGCACAGTCCGCGCGCGACAGCCGTTGCTCCAGCACCAGTGACACATTGCCGGCCACGCTGCGCCACGGCAGGAGCGCAAAATCCTGGAACACGTAGGTCAGCGGATTGAGGCAATCCTCCGCCACCGCGCCCTCGACGCGCACGCTGCCGGCGGACGGCGACAGCAGCCCACCCATGATGCCGAGCAATGTCGATTTGCCGCAGCCGGAGGGTCCGACCAGCACCAGCACCTCGCCCGGCTCGGCGACCAACTCGATATCCTGCAACACGGACAGGTCGCGATAAGCGTGGCACACGCCACGCAACACCAGGCGCAAGCCGTCGCTCATCGCGTTGGCAGGAAGTGCGTATCGATCAGCGCCGCCGCATCGGCGTCGCCCTTCACCAGGCCCTGCGCCTTGAACCAGCGTAATTGCTCGCTCACGTCAGCGACATCGAGCGCCCCGCCGACATCGTAATAACCCACGCCCGCCAGGATCTTCTCGCGCGCGTGCGGATCACCGGTGAACACGTATTTCTCGATCAGCGGGATCGCCACATCGGTCTTCGCATCGACGATCGGTTTTCCTCCCGTGTCGAGCCGCAGAAACGCCTCGCGATAGTCCGCCACGCCCTTCTGATAGGCACGCGCGAATCGGCGCAGCAGGTCGGCGTGCTGTGCGATCATCTTGTCCGTCGTGAACACCGCGGTGATCTGATACGGCACGATGTCGCCGACCCAGCCGATGATATGGGCCTGACCGCTCGCGGCCAGCGGCTTGGCTTGTGAGGCGATGGCGATCGTCGCGTCCACCTGGCTGCTCTGCACCGCGGCGATCATGTTCGGGACCTGCTGCACCGGCCGCAGCACGATGCTCTTCACGTCAAAATGCTCCACCTCGGCGATGCGACCGATCATGTAATGGAAGGACGAACCGTACTGCGTGATGGCGAAGCTGTGGCCCGCCAGCTTGTCTGGCGCGGTCAAACCAGCATCGAACGCCTTGTCAGAAACCAGGATTGCCGAGCCTTCATACCCAAGCTGCTCGTGCATGCCGCCGCCAATCACTTTGAGCGTGCCCTTCTCCGCGAGGTTGAAAAACCCGCCGGTCAGCGCGGTGACGCCGACGTCGATGTCACCGGAAACGGCGGCTGCGGCGATCGGCTGCGCGGCTTCGAAGAAGCGGAACGTCAGATCAATGCCCTCGTCACGGAAATAGCCTCGCTCCTGCGCGATGTAGAACGGCGCGGGCGACAGCGTGTGCAGCAGGCCTAGGCTTAGCTGGTCGGCGGCTCGGGCGGCGGTCAACAAGAGTAGATTCACCGCAAAGACACCAAGCCACAAAGCCAGCGTACGGCGCCGCATGCTTTGTGTCTTTGTGCCTTTGTGGTGGATCTTGCTCGAGTTCATACCGCCACCTGCATCTCACCCAGATACGCCTCGCGGATCATCGGATTCTGCCGCAGCTCCGAGGCGGTGCCGGACAGCACCACCTGTCCGGTCTGCAGCACATACGCCCGATGCGCGATCGACAGCGCCATATTTGCATTCTGCTCCACCATGAAGATCGTCGTCCCCTGACGATTGATCTCCTGGATAATGTCGAACACCTGCTCCACGAAAATCGGTGCCAGGCCCATCGACGGCTCGTCCATGCACAACAGCCGAGGCCGCGCCATCAACGCCCGCCCCATCGCCACCATCTGTTGCTCGCCGCCTGATAGCGTGCCGGCGATCTGGCTACGCCGCTCCTTCACGCGCGGGAACAGCGCATAGACGCGCTCCAGGTCCTGGTCGAACTCCACGCCGCGCTTGCGCAGATAGGCACCCATTTCCAGGTTTTCGAACACCGTCATGCGCGGGAAGAGACGGCGCGCCTCCAGCACCGGCGCGATGCCACGGCGCACGCGCTCGGCGGTGGGCAGGCGTTCGATCGGTGTGCCTTGATAGATAACCTGGCCGCGCGTTGGACGCACCACGCCCATGATCGTCTTCATCGTGGTGGACTTGCCACTGGCGTTGCCGCCGAGCAGGGCGATGATCTCGCCTTCTTCGATGGCGTAGTTGACGTCCTTCAGGACGTGCAGGTCGCCGTAGTACGTGTCGACGTGCTTGAATTCAAGCAGCATGGTGGAGCCTTGATATTCCCTCTCCGCCTCGGGCGCGGTTGGGCCGCAAAGCGGATCGACGGAGGGTGAGGGTGTCGCGTGCGGCACGCATCACCCTCACCCGCGGCTTCGCCGCGACCTCTCCCACTTCATGGGCGAGATTGTTACGCAACTCCCGCCGCCGCGGCCTGGGCGTTGCGGCCGAGATAGGCACGCAACACCTCCTCGTCGCGGCGCACTTCGGCCGGCGTGCCCTGCGCGATCACCTCGCCGTGGTCCAGCACATACACTGTGTCCGCCAGCGTGGTGACCACATCCAGCTTGTGCTCGATCAGCAGCACCGTCAGCCCCAATTCGTTCAGGCTCTTGATCTGCTCTGCCAACTCCAGGGTCTCCGCCGGGTTCATACCCGCCGTCGGCTCGTCCAGCAGCAGGATGCGCGGACGCGACGCCAGCGCGCGAGCGATCTCGATGCGGCGCCGATTCGCATACGACAACCCGCTGACCATCTGGCCGATGCGCGGCGTCAGCCGGTTGCCGAAGATCGCGAAAACTTCCATTGCCCAAACCCGCGCACCCACCTCTTCCGCGCGCGTTGCGGGCGGCCGAAATATCGCCCTGAACACGCCCGTGGTCAGCCGCGCATGCTGCCCAATCAGCGCATTCTCCATCACCGTTAAATTGGGAAACAGCCGCAGGTTCTGGAAGGTGCGTGCGATTCCCTTGGCCAGGATCACATGCGGCGGCAGATGCAAGATCTCCTCGCCGTGGAACCGAATGGAACCCGCTTCCGCCGGCACCAGCCCGGTGATCGCGTTGAACAGCGTCGACTTGCCGGAGCCGTTCGGCCCTATTACCGCCACCACGCCACCGTTCGGCACCACGACATCCACCGTGTTCAGCGCCGTAAGCCCGCCGAAGCGCACGGTCACGCCTTTGACCTCCAGCGCCGCCGCGCCGGTGCGCACGTCGCCGCCCAGCCCTTGCAGTTTCAGGTCGGTGAACCCGCCACGCCGTATCTCCGCGTGCTGCTGTTCGAACGTCAGCGCCGCCTGCGGTCGCGTCGCCGGGATCAAGCCATCGCGGCGGAACAGCATCATGCCGACCAGGATGAAGCCGAAGATCAACTCGATCGACGGCACCAGATCGACGCGTTGCAGCCAGCCACTGCCTACCAACTGACCGAACGCGTTGATCCACCCTGTCAGATCCTCCAGCCACCACGATTGCAGCAACTGGAGGATAAACGCGCCGAGCACCACGCCCCACACGCTGCCGATGCCGCCGAACACGATCATCACCAGGATCATCACCGACACCGGGAAGCCGAACATTTCCGGTGTCGCGGTCTGCAGCTTTGCCACATAGAACACACCGGTCATGCCGCCGAACGCGGCGCCAATGGCGAACGCCAGCAGCTTGAAGCGCGTGCGGTCCACGCCCATGGCGGCGGCCGCGATCTCATCCTCCCGGATCGCCATCCAGGCACGGCCGATGCGCGAGTCGCGTAATCGGATGGACACGAACACCAGCAGCGCCACCATGCAGATGGCGACGTAGTAATACGGCGTGGCGGAGACCCCGAAACTCCAGCCGAGCAATTTCGGCGCCGCCACGCCGTTCAGCCCCGCCGCGCCGTTGGTCAGGTCCGACCAGTTGCGTACCACGATCGGCACGATCTCGCCAAAGCCCAGTGTGACGATGGCCAGATAGTCGCCCCGCAGTCGCAGCGTCGGCGCGCCGAACATCACGCCCCAGAATGCCGCGAACGCCGCCGATATCGGTAGCGCCAGCCAGAACGACAGGGTGAAATGCACCACGAACGCGTCGCCGTCGCCCGCGATCCTCGACACCAGGCCGAGCCAGCGGAACGGCTCCCAGAATTCGGTCCATGGCGGCTGCAACTGGAACGAACTCAGGACGCCGTAGGTATATGCGCCGATCGCGAAGAAAGCGGCGTAGCCCAGGTCCAGCAATCCGGCGAAGCCAACGACAATGTTCAGCCCGAGCGCCAGCGTGGCATAGGCCGCGGCATTCGCCATGCTGTCGATGTCGGCATCATTGTCGTGCAGCATCGGGAACAGCAATGCCGCGGCGATCAGCAGCGCCAGCCCGATTTGCTTGCGGCGCGGCGCCGGAATCCAGGCAATGGGCCGCGACAGGGCGGCGAGGGCGTTGCTCACGCGCCGGCGCCCCTCACGACTTGTTCGGCGCCATGCGCCCGAACAGCCCGGATGGCTTGAACACCAGCACCAGCACGAGGATCGAGAAGATGATCACGTCGGTCCAGGCACCGGCGACCTGGCCGCCCAGCGCCTCGATCAAACCAATGATCAGGCCGCCCACCATTGCCCCCGGCACGTTGCCGATGCCGCCCAGCACCGCGGCGGTGAACGCGCGCAATCCAGCGGTGAAGCCGATGATGAAGCTGGTGAAGTTATAATACAGGCCGAAGATCAGCCCGCCCGCGCCGGCCAGCGCCGAGCCGAGGAAGAAGGCCATGACCACGACGTTGTCCACTTCCACGCCCATCATGCGCGCGGCTTCCGCGTCCTGCGCCGTCGCACGCATGGCCTTGCCAAGGCGGCTCTTCTGCACGAACACGTACAGCCCGGCCATCAGTAGCAGCGCCACCGCCCAGATCAGCAGCACGCGCGCATCCAGCACCGCGCCATCGATGTGGAACCGCACTTCGGGCATTGGATTCGGATAGTTCCGCGCCTCCGCCCCAACCGTCAAAAGGATGATATTGAACAGGATGTACGACACGCCGATCGTCGTGATCATCGCCGCCGGCCCCTTCACGTTGCGCAGGGGCCGCAGGCAGAGGCGCTCGATGGTCACGCCGATCAGGCCGGAAGCGACCATGGTGACGGCGAAAGTCACCAGCAGCACCATGGTCAGAGGCAGCCCGGTCAGGATCACGTCCTGACCGGTCAGACCGAACATCTGCAACACCCACATCGCGATGAAGGAGCCGACCATGAAGACATTGAAATGCGAGAAATTGATGAGCTCCAGAATGCCATAGACGAGGGTGAACCCGAGCGCGAGCAATGCGTACATCGCGCCCAGGCTCAGCCCGTTGATCGTCTGCTGCAACAGCAGAGCGGTCAGCGTCATGGCGGACTCCGCCCGCCTGGATCAGGCCTGCGGCGCCACGTCGATGTAGTGGTACTGCGCCGACACGTCGTCCTGCTTTCCGGCCTTGTCCTGCTTGATCTGGAACACGCTCACCGTACGGTCCGCCAGGTCGCCGTTGGCGTCGAACGACACGATGCCCTGGATGGTAGGCACTTTGGCGGTCTGGATCGCGTCGCGCACGGCTTCGCGCGTCACCGGCTTGCCGCTGGCGGCCACGCGCTTCACTGCATCGATGATCACCAGCGCCCCGTCATAGGCGGTGATGGAGTAGTCCTCCGGCGCCACGCCGAACCGTCCGGTAAACGTCTTGACGAACTCCGCCGCCTTGACATCGCCGCCGGTCAGGTGCGGCGAGGCGATGGTGGCATACCACCCCTCGGCCGCCGGGAAACCGGCACCGTTGAGGAATGTGGCGCCGTAAACGCCGTCGCCACCTGCCTTGATCACGGTCGGAATGATGTCGTAGGCCTGCTTGGCCAGCTTGATACCCGCCTGGCCGACACCGCCGTAATACATCGCCTGCGGACTGAGGGATTTGATCTTGGTGAGAACGGCCGTGTAGTCGGCCGCCTTCGGATCCAGCCGATCGCGCCCGAGCACCTTGATGCCCTTCTTTTCCGCCTGTGCCTGGAACGCGTCGGCCAGGCCCACGCCGTAGGCGCCGCTGTCGTCCAGGATATAGATCGACTTCACGCCCAGCTTCTCGGCCATGAAGTTGGCCATGTTCGGGCCCTGGAAGGCGTCCGTGGTGACCGTGCGGAAGTAGATCGGCTTGCCGGCCGGCCGGAATTGCGCGGCGAATTTCGGATTGGTGATGTCCGGATTGGTCGAGCTGGGGGTGATCGTGGCGAGGCCACCTTCGCTCAGGATCGGCGTCATCGCCTTGCCGGCGCCGCTCATCTGCGGGCCGATCGCGGCGACCACCTGCTTGTCGGACACCATCTTGCGCGCATTGGTCGCTGCCTGCGCCGGATCGTACTGCCCGGCCGTGGCGGTGCCGTCATCCAATGTCAGCAGCTCGAACGTGTAGCCCGGGACGGCGCCGCCCTGGTTGGCGCCGTCGAATGCCATGACGATGCCGTCCTTTACCCTGGTGGCGTCCTCGGCGTCCGCGCCGGTGAGTGACAGGTCGATACCCACCTTAACGACCTTGTCGGCGGCCCAGCCCGGCTTGTTGCCGATGGCAAAGGCGGCGGTAAGAGCGGTGCCGGCGGCAAGCCGAGCGGCTGCACGACGCGTTATCATTCCCATTAACTCCCTGTGTTGCTGGTCCAGACCGCGACGCGCGATCCTGGCCAAGTTTGCCCCGGCGGAGGTTTGAACGGACCGGGGCGCCAGGGCAAGCAGGATTGTGGGCCGCTACCGCCGAAACCGCAGATCGAGACCGCGGGCCGCCCAGCCGGCCTCGATGGCGTCCAGGTCGATGAAGCCGGACGGATCGGCCTTGCGCGGCGACATCGCCAGCCCGGGCGCCCGCTCCCGCCGCCAGATGTCCAGCAATCGGCGCAGTTCGGCCAGCGGCTGAGCGTGATCGTCCACACGAAGGTCGAGGTCGGCGAAATCCTCGGTGGTGGCCAGCTTCATCGCCGCCGACTGACGGCCGCGGCGGTCGCCGCCGGCCGCCTCGCCGGCCTCCATCGCGGCCATTAGCCGCTCCGGGATCGGCAGGTCCGCCTTCGCCTGCCAGGCGGCGAGCGTGGCTGCCACGGTGGGTTCGCCCACCAGCATGTTGCCCGCGACGCTGACCCCGGGCGCGGCGACGCTGCCGCACCATGCGACGCAGTTTGCCCCGGTCCAGGCGGCGGTGCGGCCATGCCGGTCGACCGCATGCACCTGGCGGATGCCGTGTCCTTTATCGCCGGCCAGCGCGGCCTCGATTGCCGCGTCCGGCGGCAGTCCCCGCGCCAACGCATCCAGGATGGCGGGCGCGAGATAGCGGTTGGTGAAGGACTGGGTGGACACCGCACCGACCCCGGCGCGCACGAACGGGCACGACGCGCCGACCGCAAAGGCCCGGGTGGCGACCGCCACCGCGAAGGCACCGGTGGCGGGATCGTGGGCAACGATGGACCAGGTCATGCCGGCGTCTCCAGCCCGAGATAGATCCGTTGCACGTCGCGGTCGTCGGCGAGGTCGGCGGCCTTGCCCTGCAGCACCGTCCGTCCGGTCTGCAGCACATACGCATAATCCGCCACTTCCAGCGCCAGCTCCACCGCCTGCTCTGCCAGCAGCAGCGTCATTCCCTCGCCCCGCAGGCGCTCCAGCGTGTTGTACATCGCCTCCACCACCGTCGGCGCCAGCCCCAGGCTGGGCTCGTCCAGCATCAGCAGCTTCGGATCGCTCATCAGGGCGCGACCGGTGGCGAGCATCTGCCGCTCGCCGCCCGACAAGGTCCCGGCGCGCTGGCGGCGACGCTCGGCCAGGCGCGGGAACAGCGTGAACACCCGCTCCAGCAGATCCGGCAAGCGCCGCTTGTCGCGCAACACCGTCGCCCCAAGCCGCAAATTCTGCTCCACCGTCTGCTGCACGAACAGCCGCCAGCCTTCCGGCGACAGCGCCAGGCCGCTGGCGACGATGGCGTAGGCCGGTTGCCCGGTCACGTCCGCACCCTGCCACATGACGCGCCCTGACGCCGGCGGCACCAAGCCGGCGATCGCGTTCAGCGTCGTGGTCTTGCCCGCGCCGTTGGAGCCGAGCAACGCCACCATCGAGCCGGCCGCGACCTCCAGCGACACATCGGCGACGCCGACGAGGTCACCGTAGCGGACGGCGAGATTGCGGACGGAGAGAAGCGGTTCGGTCATTGTACGCCACGGTCATTGCGAGCAGGGCAGCGGTGACAGCCCATAGGCGCCAAACCAGTGCCTTGTCACCCCGCACGGCAAGTGTCGCGCCTCCGTCCATCGCGTTGAGCAACAAGGTGGCCGGATCACGTCTGGCCACTGCTCTGCGCCTCGGCGTGGCGGGGGATAGAGGGCGTGTTTCTGGGTAGGCAGGGACTGCTTGGCGCGATGGCCGGGAAATTCGTTACGTTACATGGGCTCCTCCTTGCAGCCCTGAGGCCGACCTCTGAAAAACTGGCATCTATCGCCAAGCCGCCGAGCAAGTCAGGCCTATAACGCAACAGAATCGACCGGATTTCCTGAACCCGGAGATTCAGCTATTCCGCTCTGGAACGTGGGCGGACAGGTCGTCCATCAGGGAAACATCGGGCGATGTCTTCAAGCGAACCCGCCTTGCGTCACACGGCAGGGAACCGTCCCCGCCTGCTGATTGCAAGCATCGCAGTTGTGTTCTTGGTCGCCGCCTTGGCAGTTGCTATTTTTCCGCTTGACTTCCTCAACGGTGCAGCCGCGTTCTGGCGTTACCCAAAGGGCGATTTTGCCGAGCACATCATTGGCGGACGCTATTTCATAGCCGACACGTGGCGCTGGCCCCTGCTGATTGTTCCGGACCTTGGTCTGCCGCCCGGAACGAATATCGGCCTGACCGACAGCATACCGCTTGCGGCGGTGGCGGCGAAGCTGTTTCGTGACTGGTACGGCTACTTGCGGCCATATCTGCCGATATGGATATTCCTCTGCTATCTGTTGCAGGGTCCGGCCTGCGCGATCGGCCTCTACGTGCTTGGCGTCCGGAACGTAGTGGCGTTGATACTTGGCGGGCTGCTCGCCGTGTTTACCCCGGTCCTGCTGTTCCGTTTTGCCCATGCCGCCCTTTGCGCGCAGTTCTTGCTGCTGCTGGGGCTGGCGTTGCATCTGCATCTTGCACGCGAGACCTCGCGCCGCGTGGTTGTCCTGTACTACCTGCCTCTCCTCGTCGTTGCGGTTCTCGTGCATATCTACCTGTTCGCAATGCTGTTCGCGATCATGCTGGCAAGCTTGCTGCAAGGATTGTGGACGGACCGACTGACGATCCCCGCAGCGGTCGCGCAACTCGCGGTGATGACACTGGTGATCGGCGCGGTCATGTGGGGTTGCGGCTATTTCGCGCTCGGCCCGATCCCAATGAAACCCTATGGTGAGTCGGCGCTCGATCTGGCCGCGCCATTTTTTCCGGCGCCGAGCGGTATTTTCGGCAATGCCGCCCTGCCACCCGGCCGTCCCGGCGAAGATTTCGCCTGGCTCGGCACCGGATTGCTCGTGCTGGCCGTCGCCGCGCTGGTCGGCTGGTGGCGGCGGCTCGGTGGCATGGCACGAATATATCTGCCAAGCATCGTGATCTGCGGCCTGCTGATCATCTTCGCCGTCACCTACGTCGTGCGCGTTGGCTCGCTACTAGTCCTCGGCGTCGAGCCGGAGCATGTTCGTCAAGCGTTGCTTGATGGCGCCGGACACGGCGGAACGCTGCGCATGTTGATCAGCTCGCTTGGTCCGGCGGATTATGTCCGCATCGGGCTCTATGGCGCGCTGCTGGCCGGGCTCGCGGCGCTGGTCATTATCCGAGCGTGGCAATGGCGGAAGCTGCGCTTCCTGCGCTTCATCGGTCTTGTGCTTCTGGCTGCGGTCATCGCTCTCGCCGTGCGACCCTCTGGCATCGCACTGATCGTCAGCAACTTTCAGGCGTCGGCGCGATTCGCGTGGCCGGTGATCTACCTGATCGGCCTGCTGGCGATGGCAGGCGTATGGCAAGCCTATCCACCTCAAACCGCGTTTGTACTGCTCTTTGTAGCACTCGGCCTGCAGGTCTGGGACACGGCGCCGCTTTGGCAGCGCCTCCGTCACGACGCCATGTCCCAGCCGGAACAACCACCGGACGAGCCAGCGATCCTTGCCGACGTTGCCAGGGCTGGTCGGGTCACTTTTGTCCCAACCTATCTCTGTGAATATGCCGAGCCTTTTGATCCGGCTGCACGCGACGTCTCTATCGATAGGCTCACCGATCTGGAGGTCTTGGTGTCGCGCTTCGTCCGGCCGACCAACTCGGTGCGGACCTCGCGTCAGACGGCGACAGATGTCGAAGCGTTGCGCAACCGTTGTGACATCGAACGTCGGGCAGCGCAAGCGCAATTGGGTGCGCCGCGAACCATGACGGTCGTGCTCGACGGCACGCCCGCGGAAGCGCCGCTTCGCGCCGTTTTGATGCAACATCCCGGCTGCACCAAGCTATCGAGAGCCATTGTGTGTGTGGGTCGATGACAGTTCCTGACTCGGAATTATCTTGACGCCATTCATCAGGCCGACGATGCGGATCCAATCGCAACGACAAGATATCACCGCCGCGCCCGCTTCACGTGATGCCCGAGATAGGCCGCCACCACCGCCGGATCTTCCACCACCTCCCGCGGTGCGCCCTGCGCAATGACCTTGCCCTGGTGGAACACCACCGCGCGCTCGGTCAGCGAGAGAATAACCTCCATCACATGCTCGACGATGACGATGGTGATGCCGCGCCCGCTGATCCGCCGCACCAGCTCGATCGCCAGCCGCGTCTCCGCCGGCGTCAGCCCGGCCAGCGCCTCGTCCAGCAGCAGCAGCCGCGGCTCGGTGGCAAGCGCGCGGGCGATCTCCAGCCGCTTGCGTCCGGGGGTGCCGAGCGAGCGCGCGGCTGTTTCCGCCAGCGGCGCCAGGCCGGTGAACGCCAGCACCTCGGCCGCGGCGCGGCGCGCATCGGCGCGGTGCGGATGGCGCAGGAACGCGCCGACCATCACATTGTCGGCGACGCTCATGTCCTCGAAGGTGACCGGCACCTGGAAGCTGCGCGCCATGCCGAGGCGCGCATGTTCCTCCGGCGTGGCGCGCGTCACGTCGCGGCCGGCGAAGCGGATGTCTCCTTCCGTCGGTGTCGCGTCGCCGGCGAGGCAGTTGAAGAACGTACTTTTCCCCGCGCCGTTCGGCCCGATCAGACCGACGATTTCGCCTTCCGTCACGTCGAGGTCGGCGCCGTCCACCGCGCGGAATGCGCCGAACGCCTTGGCGATACCGCGAGCCTCAAGCAACACGGTCATTGCTCCGCGCCGCCACGTTGCGACGCGCCAACCGCGTCGTGACATGGCGCCAGATCACCGCCATGCCCCCGGGTTGGAAGCGGGTGATCAGCAGGATGATCGCGCCATAGACGATGAAGGTGATGCCGGTGCCGCTGCCGCCGAACCAGGCGTTGGTGGTCTCCTCCAGCGGCACCAGGATCACCGCGCCGACAAGCGGACCGAACAGTGTGCCGGCGCCGCCCAGCGCCGCGGTGATCACCATCTTCACCGAGATCAGGATACCCAGCGCGCTGTCCGGATCGACGAATCCCACCATCACCGCATAGAGCGAGCCGGCGATCGCGGTGAAGCTTGCCGACAGCAGCAGCGCGTACAGCTTGTAGCGCAGGATCGGCACGCCGAGGCTGCGCGCTGCGCGGTCGCCACCGCGGATAGCGGCGAGATAGTAGCCCATGCGGCTGCGCTGCATCTGCCAGGTCAGCGCCAGCAGCACGATCAGCACGGCGAGGAACAGATAATGGTACGGCACCGGGCTGATGAACGACAGGTCGAAGACCGTGCGTGGCGTCGGCGGGCCCATCAGGCCTACCGCGGCGCCCAACAGCTTCCAGTTACCGGCAACGATGCGTGCCAACTCGGCCGCGGCGATCGTCGCCATGGAGAAATAATGCCCGCGGAGTCGAAAAGTCGGCGTGCCGACGACCAGTGCCAGCACGCAGGACACCAGCACGCCCAGCGGCGCGCCCGCGATCGGTGGCCAGCCCCACTCGGTATAGACCATCAGGGAGCTGTAGGCGCCGGCGCCGAAATAAAGCGCATGCCCAACCGAAACCTGGCCGGCATAGCCGCCGAGCAGGTTCCACGCGGAGGCGGAGATCGCCGAGAGTAGGACGAGAGCGCCGATGCGCTGGAGAAAAACGTCCTGCGTCAGCAGCGGCCAGGCAAACAGCAGGATAAAGCCGGCGGCAATCGTCACCCTTCCTATCGTCATCCTCGGGAAAGCGGGGACCCAGCTTGATGGGCCCCCGGTTTCCCGGGGATGACGAGTGGGGCGCGGGGCCGCGTGTGTCATGTCGTGCCGAGCAGGCCTTGCGGTCGCACCCAGAGCACCAGCAGGAACAGCGAATAGACGACAACGTCCTGGTACACCGCGCCGATCAGGTAGGCGGACAGCGCCTGGATCACGCCGATCGACAGGCCGGCGAGCAGGGCGCCGGGCACCGAGCCGAACCCTCCCAGGCACACCACGACGAACGCGATCAGCGCCAGCGATTCGCCGACGGTGGGGGAGATGTAGAAGAACAGCGCGATCAGCGCTCCGGCAACGCCGGTGGACGCGGCGCCGACTCCCCAGGCCAGCGCTTGCATGCGATCGGGGCGGATGCCCATCAGCATCGCCGCGTTACGGTCCTCGGCCACCGCGAGGATGCGGCTGCCGAGCATGGTGCGCGTCAGCACCAGGTGCATGCCGATGGTGATGACCAGCGCCAACACGCCGCCGAGGAGCCGAGACGCTTCGATGCGCAGGCCGGCGACGGCAAAGGTGCCGCCGACCAGATTGTCTGGCAACGAAACGAAATTGGCGGAGAAGGCCCAGAACGCGGCATAGCGCAGCACCAGCGCGAGGCCGAAGGTGCCGAGGATCTGCGCCAGCATCGGTCCGCGCACCATGTGGCGCACCAGACCGAAATAGACCGCGACGCCAAGCGCGAACAGCAGCACCGCGGCGGCGGGGATGAATACCATGGGGCCGACGTGCAGCAGGGTGTAGGCGAAGAACGCGACGTACATCGCCAGCATGACGAAGTCGCCATGCGCGAAATTCACCACGTTCATCATGCCCCAGATGAGCGTGAGGCCGGAGGAGAACAGCGCGTACACCGCGCCCATCAGCAGGCCACTGACGACCACCTGCAGCAGAATCACCCGCGTGAAACTCCCTTTCGTGCTCGGGGATGATCCTGGACGGTCGGGCGGGGTAGTGGCAAGCACTGGAATCCGGAGTGCACACACGTCATGCCGCCGACGGGTCAATCGTCAGCGCGGCCCTACCCGCGACCCCGCGCTTCAAACTCGCGTTGCGCGTCGGCCAAGGCCTGCGGTTCGACCAGCAGGCCTTGTCGTTCGTAACGCTCGCGGCTTCGGCTGAATCGCACGACAACAGCGAATCGCGCGCTCTTTGCCCTGACCCGGCGCGTAAGCAGTGCGTCACCCGCCGGCAGGAATTCGAGATCGTCGAGGCCGACACAGCGCAGGCACGCCGGGCCGGCATTTTCCATCACCAGCAAATTGCCGGTACTGCCGCATCGGTGGCATTTCCAGGCGTCGTTCAACGGCCGGATCGCCACCAGCTCGGGCGGTTTGCTCGCCTGCGCTGCCAGGCATTCGCGCTTCCTCTCCGGCAGCGCGGGTGAGACCCAATGGGTCCGATAGCGTGCCTCGGTGGCGGCATCCCCGCTCCGGCTGAAGCGCAGTTCCTGCCGTTGCGGCGAGGGCGCCACATACTGCGTCTCGCTCGCGAGCAGGCCCTTTTGTTCCGCCCAGGAACGGAACAGCGTCATGGCTTCAGCGATGCGAGACGGATTGGTCTGGATAGCGCCGTCAAGGCAATCGACCTGCCCCGTCTGCCAGCGCTTCACCGTCCCGCCGTCGATCCAGCGGAGCCCAACCAACACGTCGATGGGGCTCACGTATCCTTGCGCTGCGAGTGCCGCCTCCGCTGCCTGGGTGACGCGATCGGCAAGCGAGCTACGATTGCTCCTGCTCATGGCCCATCGACCAAAATCATTATGCCAGGGCTGAAGCTGTCATCGCAGGACGGTCCCCCGGCCGGCAGCTTCAGCGCTATCGTGCGAACTATACCACGGCCCTGCGCAACGACCACACAACAGCGCGAACACCGGACCTATCGGCGGAAAACTGACCGGCCAATTTCCGTCGTGCGGGCGAGAAATCGCACCGACGCAAGCGGGATTGATCGGTGGCAGTAATCATTGTCTTGTCATCGCCGACATGATTAAATTTTCCGGCTCCGGGGTCGTTGGCCGGAGGAGGGGGGGATCGTCATGCTCGCACGCGCTGCCCGTTCCATCCTGTTGCTGGCTGGTCTGCTGGCACTCGACCTGCCCGCGGTCAGCCAGGCGCAGCAAGCCGCCACCACCACGACGGCACCGACGTTGCCGCCGTATCTGCGGCAGGACCTGTATCCGAAATGGATCGACGCCAACGCACAGATCAAATGGCCACCGAATAACGGCTGCGCCGCCGCTCCGGTATCCGAAACCCTGGCGGTCGGCACGCTGATCGACCGCTTCGGCAGCGAAGGCGGCACCTTCTTCAGCCCCAAAGGCGAAAACTTCGCGGCGCGCGCTGTGCCCTACGTGTGCAGCAAAATGGTCTACACGGTGTATCGTGTGGACAAGGCGTTGCACGTGATGGACTGCAAGGCCGCCCCGTGGTTCGACGAACCGGGCGGCGCGACGCAGCTTCAGACCGACGACCCGGCGTTTAAGCTGCGCGAAAGCGGTGCGATCGAGGTGGTGCCAGGTGACAGTGTCGGAAATGCGAACGCGGCTTCGCCGTGCAAAGGTTCCTGACTGGTTCTACGTGACCGACCGCGGCCTCGGTGCCGGAGAGTGCGTCGGGATCGAACCGGTGCCAGGCGGCTGGGCAGTGTACTACAGCGAGCGAGGCGGCAAATCGCCGCTCGACACCTGCCGCGATGAGGACAGCGCCTGCCGCACAATGATCCAGCACGTGGACCGGATGATGCGTCAGGCCGGTCTGGGGTCTGTATCGGCGGATTGCTGACGCCACCGTGCCGGCCGCTTCGTTGACCCCTGCCCTACCCGGCAGTACCGTCCCACACCGCAAGGTAACATGGAGGAACGCAGCCATGAAAGTCGGAATGGCGCTGAACATGCTGTCCCAGTCGGGTCGCCCTGACGCCTCGGTGGTGCATGAACACATGGCGATGGGCGACCTGGTCGAGCCACTCGGCTACGACTCACTGTTCGCGCTGGAGCACCACTTCACCGGCTACGCCATGTCGCCGGCGCCGCTGCAATTGCTCGCCTACTACGCCGGCCGCACCAAGCGCATCCAGCTCGGCACCGCGGTCATTGTTCTTCCCTGGCACGACCCGGTCCGCGTCGCCGAACAGATCGCCTTGCTCGACATCATGTGCGGCGGACGCTGCCTGTTCGGCTTCGGCCGCGGCGCCGCCAGCGTGGAATACGAAGGCTTCCGCATCCCGATGGGCGAGGCCCGCCCGCGCTTCATCGAAGCCGCACAGATCGTCAAGCTGGCGCTGGCGCAGGAAAGCTTCGAATTCCACGGCGAGTATTACCAGATCCCCCGCACCGCCATCCGCCCTCGCCCGATCTCCCATCCCGAGCGGCGCCTCTACGGTACCGCGGTCAGCCCCGATTCGGTCGATGTCATGGCGAAGCTCGGCTTCTCCATGCTGGTGATCATGCAGAACGAGTGGCCGAAGGCCGCCGCCGACATCCTTCGCTACCGCGAGGTTGCGGCGAGCGAAGGTTTTTCCTCCCGCCCGCCGATGATCCTGACCAACGTGTCCTGCGCCGAATCACGCGCCGAGGCGCACGAGCGCGCCATGCAATGGCTCGGCCGGAAGTGGGAGTCGATCGACAACCACTACCATTTCTCCGACGGCCATCTGACAAATGTCAAAGGCTACGAGTCGTACGAGAAGATCGGCCAGACCTACGCCAAGATGAAAGAACCGTCCCGCCAGGCCAAGGCGACCGAGTTCTATGTCAGCATCCAGGTGGTCGGCACGCCCGACGACTGCATCCAGAAGATCGCCGAACTGCACAAGCTCAGCGGACTGGACCACCTGATCACCGAATTCTCCTTCGGCGGCATGCCACACGAAGAAGCGGAGCAAGGGATGCGGCTGTTCGCCGAACAGGTGCTGCCGGTGCTGCAACGCGACGCATTGTTCGCGCGTCCCCCGGCGATACCCGCACCCGCGCCCGAACCGATGCCGGAGGGCGTGTTCGCCCCGGCATAACTGGCCGAAGTCCCGCTCCCACCGCGCGGGAGCGGTTAGGTGAGGGTGCCGCGTGCACCCCGCTGCACCTTCACCCTACCCTCTCCCGCGCAGCGGAAGAGGAAATCTCACTTTTCGCCTCTGCCAATTTGTGACAGTATCACACCCAACGATAAACGCGCCGGGGAGGCTACGCCGTGACGTCCGATCCTAAGATGCTGAAGGCCGACCGCTGGTCGCAGCTTTGGCTCGGCCTGGTCTGTATGATCCTGATCGCCAACCTGCAATACGGATGGACGCTGTTCGTCAACCCGATGCACCAGGCAAACGGCTGGAGCATCGCCGGCATCCAGGTCGCCTTCTCCATCTTCATCGCTACCGAGACCTGGCTGACGCCGATCGAGGGCTGGATCGTCGACGCCCTTGGCCCGAGGCGCGGGCCACCGATCATGGTCGGCTTCGGCGCGGTCCTGGTCGGACTTGCCTGGGTGATCAACGCCAACGCCAGCTCGCTTGGCATGCTCTATTTCGGCGCGGCGCTGTCCGGCGTCGGCGCCGGCTCGATCTACGCCACTTGCGTCGGCAACGCGGTGAAGTGGTTCCCGGACCGTCGCGGCCTCGCCGTCGGCATCACCGCAGGGGGATTCGGCGCCGGTGCGGCACTGACAGTCATCCCGATCCGCCTGCTGATCGAGAACGCCGGCTACGCCAGCACCTTTTTCTGGTTCGGGATCGGCCAGGGTGCGATCCTGCTGCTCATTGCGCCGATCATGCGCGCGCCGATGCAAGGCGAAATACCGCAGACCGCGCCGCCCAAGGTGCCGCAATCCGCCATCAGCTACTCGCCAGCCCAGGTGCTGCGCACGCCGGTGTTCTGGTTGCTCTATGTCATGTTCGTGCTGATCTCCGCCAGCGGCCTGATGGCGACGGCACAGATCGCGCCAATCGCCAAGGATTACGGCCTTTCCACCCAGACGCTGCTGTTCGGCGGCAGCGCCCTGTCGGTGGCGCTGGTGGTCGACAACCTCATGAACGGCGCCGCGCGGCCGTTCTTCGGCTGGGTGTCAGACCATATCGGCCGCGAAACCACGATGGCGATCGCCTTTGCCCTCGGCGGCTGCGCCTATCTGCTGCTCGCCTATTTCGGCCACAGCCCATGGACGTTCGTACTCTGCGCCGCACTGATCTTCTTCACCTGGGGCGAGATCTTCAGCCTGTTCCCCTCCACCTGCACCGACCTGTTCGGCTCCAAGTTCGCCACCACCAACGCGATGTTGCTCTACACGGCCAAGGGCACCTCGGCCTGGCTGGTACCGCTGGCGAACCTGATGACAGCCGCGACCGGTAGCTGGCAAACGGTGTTCCTGGTGGCGGCGGCGACGAATTTCGTGGTCGTGCTGGCTGCGCTGTTCGTATTGGGCCCGGTGCGCCGTCGCTGGGCAGTGCGCGTCCCCGTGACGGCCTGACGCCGACCGGACCGCTGCTCAGGCGGCGGGCCGCACCCGCCGGCTTGCGGTGCGCAACTGGCCGCAGGCAGCCAGGATGTCGCGCCCACGCGGCGACCGCACCGGCGCGGCAAACCCGGCGTCGTTGACGATGCGTGCGAAACGCTCGATCGCCGAACGGGTGCTGGTCTGGTAGGCGCTGCCCGGCCACGGATTGAACGGGATCAGGTTCACTTTGGCGGGAATGCCGGCGATCAGCCGCACCAGTTCGCGCGCGTCCGCCGCGCTGTCGTTGATCCCACGCAACATCACATATTCGAAGGTGATGCGCCGCGCATTGGACGCGCCGGGATAGCGCCGGCACGCGGCGATCAGCTCGGCGACGGGATATTTGCGGTTCAGCGGCACCAGTTCGTCGCGCAAATCGTCGCGCACCGCATGCAGTGACACCGCGAGGTTCACGCCCAGCTCCGCCCCGGCGCGATCCATCATCGGCACCACGCCGGAGGTGGACAGCGTGATGCGCCGGCGCGACAGACCGATGCCCTCGCCATCCATCACGATGGTCATCGCCTTGGCAACATTCGCGTAGTTGTAGAGCGGCTCGCCCATGCCCATCAGCACGATGGTCGAGAGCAATCGCGGCGTCTCACCCTTGGGCGAGGGCCACTCGCCGTAGGCGTCGCGCGCGGCCATGAACTGCCCGACGATCTCGGCCGCGCCGAGGTTGCGCACCAGGGTTTGGGTGCCGGTGTGGCAGAAACGGCAGGACAGCGTGCAGCCGACCTGCGAGGACAGGCAGACGGCGCCGCGATCCTCCTCGGGGTCCGGGATGTAGACCGTTTCCGCCTCCTGTCCGTCGCGGAAGCGGAACAGGAATTTGCGGGTTGCATCGTCGCTGGTCTGCGCCGTCACGGTCTCCGGCCGGCCGATGACGAAACGCTCTGCCAGCCTGGCCTGCAGCGGCCTCGCGACCGAACTCATGCGTGCGAAGTCGGTCACGCCCTGGTGATAGATCCAGTGCCAGAGCTGCTTGGTGCGGAATGGCGCCTCGCCGATCGAGGCCAGCTCCGCGGCCAACTCGGCGCGCGACATGCCGACGAGGTCGGGCCGTCCGTCCGCCAGCGCGGCGGGCGGGGGGTCGAACAGCGCCGACTTGGCGAGGATGCGGGCGCGTTCGGCGGCGGTCAGAGCCCCGACAACCTCTCCCGCTTCGCGGGGGAGGTCGAGGCGAGGAAGCGCCGAGGGTGAGGGTGCCACGGATCGCACCATCATCCCTTCGGCGGCGGGCATGCCTTGACGATCGCCGCGTAGGCCGCGGAGAACCCTTTCAGGCTGAATGTATCGGTCACTTGCTGACCGTGCGACCCAGGCGAGCGAGCAATCGCCCGCTCGCCTTTCTGGAACGCCGCAATCGCTGCCTTGCCGTCGCGCGCATAGGCGTCGCGCTGCCTAGTGAAGAAATCGAGCCCGGCTTGATCGACCTGCACCGTCACGCTGGCGTCCTTGGCGTAGTCGGAGCCGGCCTCGATCGCCACGGTGTCGCGCGCGGTCGCGCGCTCGGTAACCGTCAGCACCACGTCGCCCCGACCGGGCGGGCTGGGAGTGGAACTCTGGGCGCGCGTGAGGGCGTAGCAGACAGTCTGGCCGCCTTCCTGGTGCGTCGCGGCCGTCCAATCGTCGAATTTAGCGATCTCCTTGGGCGCATTGGCGGACGCCGCCGCGGGATGCGCCGGCGGCCCGGGGTTCTTCGGCTGAGCCGCCGCCGGGACGGCCAGAACCAGGGAAAGACAGAGGAGGGATAGGATTCGGATGTTCATCGCGGAGAGATACGGCGGCGGAGGCGGTGGGACAACCTCCGGCTTTCGATCAATCGGAGGTGGTCCGGCGGAATGGCGGAGCACTATAACCCTCGGCCCGATGGGTAGCCGGAGCGACCGGAGCGACCCAGCGTGGGTTCGGCGATGAGCCGATCACGTTGCCCGGATCGGCATTGCGCCGGACATCCGCATAGCGCAACATATCGGTAGTAAGTCTCACGTTGTCATTGCGAGAAGCGAAGCGACGAAGCAATTCCCCGCCTGACAAGCAGCGGACCTGCCGTGGGGCCGCTTCCGCGAGGTCTTGACGACCAAAGCCGAAGCAAGATGAAAGACCAGAGGTGGCTAATGGGCGTCTCGTTCGAGAAGTTCATGGACGAGCATCTGGCCTGAAACCGAGGGTGACCGTAGCCTGATGCCGAGATTATCCCGTGCGCTTATCATGCTTGAGCACGCTGACGTCGTCAGGATTTACCAGATCCGACGCCACCCATCCGGTCAGATCATATTCCGCCATGCAGCTTTCGGCGAAGCCCTTCCATCGATCGGCATCCCCCGATGCCAGCGCCCCGAACAACGCATAACGCCGGATCTCCTCGTGGCTGCCGGAGTAGTTGATCTCGTACAATTCGTGCCGCCCGCCGAATTCCGACCCGACCGCGTCCCATAGCAGCTTCATCAACTTGACCCGCTCCTCGGCGGAAACGCCGCCGGAGCCGCGCACATACAGATCGAGATACTTGCGTAACTCCGGCGCCGCAAAGTCCGCCGCATGGGAATTCATGTAGATCAAGCCACTGGCCACGGTTTTCTCGATCAGGTTCTTCACCTGCACATAGGCCTCTGGCGCCAGGACCTGATAGGCGGCGCCAGGCTCACTGCCAGGCAGGATGCAACCGCCGGTCCAGGGAGCAGCGGTTTTCGCCATGGCATCGGACAGACCCCAGATCATGTTGCGCCAGGCGATCACCTCGCCAAGATTCGCCTCCACGCCGCGGAAGCCGCGGGAGCCGGTGACCTCGGTCGCCTTGATGAACAGACCGGCGATGAAATCCAGCTTCACCGCCAGACGCGTGCAACCATGCAACAGGGCGCGCGGCAGGAAACCAGTGCGCGGGAAGAAGTTGTTTGCCCGTTCGATATCGGCATGGACGAAGACGTTTCCCCACGGCACCAGCACATCATCCATCACGAAGATGGCGTCGTTCTCATCGAGCCGGCTGGACAGTGGATAGTCGAACGGGCTGCCAAGCGCGGCGGCGCGGTATTCGTTCGACGTGCGGCAGATCAGTTTTATGCCGGGGGCGTTGGTCGGCACCATGAACACGACGGCGAAATTCTTGTCCTGCACCGGGATCAGGCCGTGATGCGCGACGAAGGTGTAATGGGTCAGCGCCGACCCGGTGGCGACCACCTTCGCGCCACTGACCCGGATGCCGGCGTCGGTCTCCTGCGTGATGTGCAGATACACATCGGTGGGACCGCCCGGCGCGCCAGGTGCCATGTTGCGATCGACCGGGGGATGGATGATCGCATGGTTGATGAACGGCACGCGCTCCTGGCTCAATCGGTACCAACGCAGAGCGTTTTCCTGCCAGGGGGCATAGAACTCCGCATTCGCGCCGAGCGTCGCCAGGAACGCGGCCTTGTAGTCGGGTGAGCGGCCCAGCCAGCCGTAGCTCAGACGCGCCCAGCCGGCGATGGCGTCGCGTGAGGCGACCTGTTCCTCGATGGTGCGCGGGGCGACGAAGTAACGGTGCGTGAAACCACCCCATTCCGTCGGACAGGTCAGGACGTGTTTACCCTCGTTATGGTCGGCATGCAGCGTGTCGTAGAGGCGAGCGAGCATGCGTGCGGTATTGCGGAACGCGGGATGTTCGGTGATCTTCCCCACCCGCTCCCCGTAGATCCATACCTCACGCCCATCGTCCAGGCTGTCGAGGAATTCCCGACCGGTATATGGGACTGTTTTGGAGACGGTTCCATCGGCCATGATGACTGCTCCTCCCGAGTTGTTGTCGATGGCGCGGCTTGTTTTCGGCGCTCGATATCGTGTCGCAGGTGCGCAGGTAGCGGAAAGCGAGCGCAGTCGCCGCGCTTCATCCGCGCTCGTTCACCGGTGCGAAGTACAACTTCGGATCCGCCGCGCGCACCCGCGCCTCCGGCAGCCCCAGCTCGCGCCGCACGATATTCGTGCCCTCCACCATCGAGACGCACTTGTAATACGCAATCCGCCTGCTCAGCCCCTCGCGGCCGAAGCCGCAATCGGTGGTGATCACCAGCCGCTCGGGCGGAATGAACTCCAGTGCGCGGCGGATCAGCCCGGCGACGTATTCCGGCGGCTCCACCACCGTGTTGCAATGGTTCACCACGCCGATTCCGATCTTCTTGTCCGTCTTGTATTTGCCGAACAGGTGCAGATCCCGCCCGTCGCTGCTGGCGCATTCGAAGGTGATCACGTCGGCGTCCAGTTGCAGCAAATACGGCATCGCCCGCTCGTAGCTCGGCACCTCCCAATAGACGCGCTGCTGGTTCGGATTGCCCCAGCACGTGTGCACCCAGATCTCCGCATCCACACCGACAAGCTGCCGGTTGAATGCCTCGGTCAGGAATGCCAGATCCGCCTCGGTGCAATCGGGCCGCAGCGAGCGCCCGTGATGCGGCGGCTCCTCCACCTGGATCAACGAGCATCCGGCGGCAGCCAGCTCACGCAGCTCGGCATTCATGATGTCGCACAGGTCGAGGATCATTGCCTTGTCGTCGGCGTAGAACTCGTTCCACAGCATGCTGGCCAACGCCGGCGCGCAGATCGCACCGAATTTCACTTGTTTGTCGGTCAACCGCTGCGCCACCTGCCACAGCGCCGCGTATTCCCACGGCCCGCGCGTCAGCTTGTCGGTGACAATGGCGGGCTGATACGCCTCCTGCACCTCCCACAGGATTTTCCCCGGCCGCAGATCGTGCCGTCCCATCCAGCCGCGCGAGGTGTCGCGATGGCCGTGGACGCCGCCCAGCCGCTCGATCGGGTAGAAGAACCACGACTTTCCCCCAACCGCGAGGTCGAAGCGGCTGTCGCCGTCGGTGACGATGTCCAGCCCCGCCGCTTCCTGCGCGTTGATGATCGCCGCCACGGCGTCAAGGTATTGCTCGCGAAACAACGATTCGCCCAACGCCGCCTTGAACGAGCGCCCGCTCAGGCTGGCATCGAACCACAACGGCCGCGGATACGAGCCGGTGATCGCCGTCGGCAGCATCATGTCGCGCGTGACGGTCAGCATGGTTGGAACTCCCCCGAAGCTTGCCCCTCCCCTTGTGGGCTTGGGCCGCGAAGCGGACCAAGGTTGGGGGAGGGGGAGTTTCTGCTATCACTCGAACATCAGCACCGTGCGCGCGACTTCGCCGGCCTTCATCGCGCGGAATGCCTCGTTCACATCTCCCAGGTGGCCGCGCCGGCTGATCATCGAGTCCAGATCAAGCCGGCCCTGGCGATAGAATTCCAGGTAGTTCGGGATGTCGGTGCGGAACTGGTTCGAACCCATGCGCGAGGTCTGAACCTTGCACTCCGGCCGGATCGCCATCCACGGGAACTCGATCGTCGCATCCGGCGGCAGCACGCCGACGATCGTCGCGGTACCGCGCACGGCCAGGCTCTCGATCGCCTGGCGGCACAGACTGGCGATGCCGACCGCCTCGAACGCATGATCGACGCCGAGCCCGCGCGTCAGCGCCCGCACCGCCTTCACCGCATCATCCTGCGTGCTGTTCACTGTGTGCGTGGCGCCGACCCCCTTCGCCATTTCCAGCTTCGAATCGAACTGGTCCACCGCGATGATCTGCCGCGCGCCACCGATGCGGGCGCCCTGCACGATCGACAATCCGACGCCGCCGCAACCGAATACCGCCACCGTCTGCCCCGCCTGCAGCCCCGCACTGCGCAGCGCAGCGCCGACACCGGTGAGCACGCCGCAGCCAACCAGCGCGGCGCGGTCCAGCGGCAGGTCGGGATCGATCCGCACCAGCGAATTCTCGTGCAGCAGCATCTTCTCGGCGAAGCTGCCGATCGCGGCGAAGCTGCGGAACGGTTTTCCCCCCTGCGACAACCGCGGCGTCGCATCCTCGGCCCGCGCCACGATGCCGCCGGTGCAGACATTCGGATGCCCGCTCAGGCATTGCGGACAGGTGCCGCAGAATCCGGACAGGCACGCGACGACATGGTCGCCTGGCCGCAGCGTGGTGACGTCGGCGCCGACCGCCTCGATGATGCCGGCGCCCTCGTGGCCCAGCACGAACGGCCGATCGAGCGGGAAGCGGCCGTTGCCGTCCACGACGTGCAGGTCGCTGTGGCAGACGCCGGTGGCGACGGTGCGCACCAGCACCTCGCGGCCCCACGGCTTGTCGATGTCCACCGTTTCGACCGTCAGCGGCTCGTGCACCTTGCGAAACACGGCGGCGTTGATTTGCATGTTGCCCGTCTCCTCCGTTCGGAAGCCGGGCGCAAGCTACGCCGGAGAAGGGCTGCCTGGCAAAAAACGCCAAAGCGGAGACATACGGGCGGCGGGGACCTCAGTGCCAATGTCATTGCTTCGTCGCTATGTTCCTCGCAATGACAGCGTTACGATGACGGCGTTACACGATCACCCAAAACCCCGAACCACCCCCAGCACCGCCGTGCCATAGCGTTGCAGCTTGGAGGCGCCGACGCCCTTGATCTGCCCCAGTTCGTCCAAATTTGCCGGCCGCACCGCCGCGACCTCGCGCAGCGTCGTGTCGTGGAAAATCACGTAGGGCGGCACCGACTGGCCCTTGGCCTCCGCCGCGCGCCAGGCACGCAACGCCTCGAACAGACTCTCCGCCGCCGGCCCGGCACCCACTGCGATCCCGGCAACACCGACCGCCGCCCCACGCCGCCGCTCCGGCCGTTCCACCTCGCGCGAGCGGCGCGGCGTGTCCTGCCGCAGCATCACCGGCGTCTCGCCGCGCAGGATCGGCCGCGCCTTGTCCTGCACCAGGAACAGCCCACCATGTCCCGCGGTATCCACGTCCAGTGCCCCCAGCGCGATCAATTGCCGGATCAGCCCGCGCCAGAACGGCGCCGCATGCCCGGCGCCCACGCCGAAGGTCGGCAGCTTGTCGTGCCGATGCCGCAACACCGCTTCCGTCGCCTCGCCACGCAGCACGGCGACGATGTGCAGCGCGCCGAAGATCTGGTCGGTCCGATACACCGCCGACAGCACCTTCTGCGCCTCCACCGTGGCATCCAGCGTGATCGGCGGCGCATCACAATTGTCGCAGTGCCCGCAATCGCCGGAAAATTCTTCGCCGAAGCAGGCGAGCAGGGCGCGCGTGCGACAGGTCACCGCCTCGGTCAGCGCGACGATTTCCTCTAGTTTGGTGCGCATCACCCGCTTCTGCGCTTCGGGCGCGGCGGACTGTGCCAGCCAGTGCCGCGCCTGCGCTACATCCTGGCCGCCGAACAGCAACAGCGTCTCCGCCGGGTCGCCGTCGCGGCCGGCGCGGCCGATCTGCTGGTACCACGCCTCGGGACTGTCCGGCATATCCAGATGCACGACGAAACGCACATCCGGCCGATCGACGCCCATGCCGAAGGCGATCGTTGCCGCCACGATCACCGGCTCGCCGGAACGAAACCGCGCCGCCGCAGCGCGCTTATGCTCCGGATCCAGTCCGGCGTGGAAGGCAACCGCTGGAAACCCTTTTTCCCCGAGCTTCGCCGCGACGCGCTCGGTCTTGGCGCGCGAGCCGCAATACACGATGCCGCATTCGCCAGGGTGGCGGGCGAGGAACTCCAGCAACTGCGCCGTCTCGCCAATTTTCGCTGCCGCGGCGAGATGCAAATTTGGCCGATGGAAGCTGGAAAGAAAAACCGCCGCGTCGTCCATGCGCAGCGCGCTCATGATGTCGCGGCGCGTGCGCGGATCGGCCGTCGCGGTCAGCGCGATGCGCGGCACGCCGGGAAACCGCTCCGGCAGACACGCGAGTTCCCGATATTCGGGACGGAACTCGTGGCCCCATTGTGAGACGCAGTGCGCCTCGTCGATCGCGATCAGCGCGATCTGCAGCCGCGACAACCGGTCGAGCGTCCCGTTCCCCAGCAACCGTTCCGGCGACACATACAGCAAATCCAATTGCTGCTCGATCAGGTCACGCGTGACGCTGCGCGCTTCCGCGGGATCGAGGTCGGAATGCAACGCGCCGGCGGCAATGCCGACCTGCCGCAGCGCCGCGACCTGATCGTCCATCAGCGCGATCAGTGGCGAAACGATCACGGCGGTCCCACGACGACACAGCGCCGGGACCTGATAGCACAGGCTTTTGCCGCCGCCGGTCGGCATCAATACCAGCGCGTCGCCACCGGCGAGCACGTGGCTGATCACCGCTTCCTGCGCGCCGCGAAAACCGGGAAAGCCGAATACCCGGCGCAGCACCACATGCGGATCGGCCGCTTGCGGTGGCTCCAGTAACGATTGCAGCACGGTCAGTGCCCGCCGAGGCTGATCTCGACTCGTCGACTCTCCTGCGATGACAGCGCGAACTGCACCGAGCCATGGCCGCGTCCCCGGATGCGCGCCGCCGCCACGCCATCGGCCTGCAACTGGTCCATCACCACCTGCGCGCGCAGATCCGTCAGCAGCGCGTTTGCCTTGCGGCTGCCGGTGGGATCGGCAAAGCCTTCGACATGCACGACAGCGCCGGAATGGGCCTTGGCATTGTCCGCAGCGTGGCTGATCACCGCCAGTGCGGCGTCGTCGAGCGCGGCGGACCATTCCTGAAAGAACACCACGAACTTCTGCGCGGGCGGCTCCGCGGCACCGGCGCGCACCGCCGCGAAACACAACAGGAACAAAAACACGACGCGGCGCATGGCCGATTCCCTCGGAGACGGAACTGTCCTTTCTCCTGCACGAGTGGTGAACGCGCCGTCAACAGCGATGCGGCATGCGATGGATTCTTAACCAACCGCGTTGATCCTGGTGGCGTTGCAGGAGCGCACGACATGCCCGATACGCCCGTTGCACCGCGTGACGGTGGTCCCTACGATCCGCTCATGGAAGCACGCGTTTCCCGGCTGGAGGAGGACATGCGCGAGTTGAAGGCCGCGTGGCCGCGCATGGAGGCGGCCATCATCCGCATCGAGACGACCTTGGCCGCGACCTTGCCGCATCTCGCGACCAAAGTCGACCTTGCCCAGCTCGAAGGCAGACTCGAGGCGAAGCTCGCCGACAAGCCGGGCAAGGGCTACATGTGGGGCATCCTGGCGGTGTTGCTGACCGCACACGCCTGCGGCCTCGCGGGACTCGCAGTCCTGAAATAGCCGCCCGGCTACGCCGCCGCCGCCACTGCCTTTCCTCCCGACAGCCGCCAGATCCGGTCCAGCCGCTCCACCCCGGTCAGCCGGTGGGCGATCAGCAACAGCGTGCGGCCCTCGGCAACCTCGTTCAGCGTGGCCAAGAACTCACGCTCGGTCTCGGCGTCCAGCCCGGCGCAAGGCTCGTCAAGCACCAGGATCGGAGCAGCCGACAACAATGTGCGGGCGAGTGCCAGTCGACGTCCCTGCCCCCCGGAAAACTGCGTGCCCCCCTCGCCCACCCAGGTGTCCAGCTTGTCCGGCAAGGCGCGCACGACGTCGCCGATCCGGGCGGCATCCAGCGCTTGCCACAACGCGGCCTCGTCCGCCTCGGGACGCGCGAGCAGCAGGTTGGCACGGATTGTGTCGTCGAACAGGTGGGTGGCCTGGCTGAGCCAGGCGAACCGCGCGTGCACGTCGGCGGCGGACAGCGTGGCGAGATCGACGCCGCCCAACCGCACACAGCCCTGTTGCGGCGCCACCACCTTCAGCGCCATGGCGGCGAGGGTGGACTTGCCTGCGCCGGACGGCCCCAGCACGGCCACGCGGGTGGCCTGCGGGATTTCCAGCGTCAGACCATCGAACACTTGTGCCCGATCGGGCGCCCAGCGGAAATGCACGGCCTCGAAGCGCAGCGCGAACCCGCTGGGCATCGGCGCCGGTGCCGACGGATCCGGCACCGCGACGGGCGCCTCCGCCGCTTCCAGGACACGCCGCGCCGCGGCTGCGGCATGACCGGCGAGCGCGCCGGCGCGCGGCAAGCCGCCAACCGCCTCGAACGCCGCCGTCACCAGGAAGGCCGCCACGATCGCGCCGGTCGGATTGGCGCCAGCCGCCAGCAGCACCGCGAAAATCGCCGCCTGGCCGCACAAAAACGCGCCGGCACCAGCCAGCGCGGTGCGCCGGGCCAGATCGTGTTGCGCCGAGAGCAGGGCCGACTCGCGCGCCTGCACTGCGGCGATCATGCGGCCCTCGGCGCCGAAGGCACGCACCTCGCGCAATCCGGTCAGCGCATCGAGCGCGGCGATCCGCAGGGAGCTAGCGGTGGCGGCGAGCCGGCCGCCGGATTCCGTGGCCGCGCGCGCGGCCAGCCAGGGCAGCAGCAGGGCGGCGATGGCGAACAGCACGCCGATCGCCGCCGCGAGCCCGGCCGCATGCCGGCCGATCACGATCACCAGCACCGGCAGCAGCAGCACCGCCCCGGCCAGCGGCAGCAGGATGCGCAGATAGAGGCCGTCCAGCGCCTCCACATCGCCGACCAGCCGCGCCAGCACGTCGCCGGCATGGCGGAAGCCCAGGCCACCCGCGGCAGTGCGCGCGAGGTGGCGGAAGAACCACACCCGCAGGTCGGCCAGCGCGCGGAAGGTGGCGTCGTGCGTTACCACGCGCTCGAGATAGCGCAGCACGACCCGCCCCAGGCCGAGGCCGCGCAGCGCGACCGGCGCCACCAGCACGCCGGTGGCCACCGCGGCGCCGATCATCTCGCCCGACACCGCCATCAGCGCCACCCCGCAGGCGAGCGCCGCCAGCGAGATGACAAGGCCGGCGGCGAGCCAAGCGGCTCGACCGCGCCACAGGGCAAGGATGCGCAGCAGGTCCATAGGGGGTGTTTTCACCCCTGCCCGCGCGGATGCAAGGGGCTGGGCCTGTCAGCCCTGGGCATCCGGAACGCTCGGCTTCTTCGCAGTCTTCATGTTCCACAAAATCCGCCCCCGTGCGGGTAAATGCAGGCGGCATCCCCCGCCCCGGATCACCGGTTGTCGCGCAGCACGGGAGCAACGGCGAGCCCGCCGAAGCTAACGATACCCTGTCCTGGTACGCATATGCGGGACGTGCTGCATCTTGTGAGCAGGTTTTCAGGAGCGTGACGCGGCACGTGACCTGCTGGCCCCCTATGTGCGTGGTTCACCCAGGGCCTCGATGGTCCGGACCTGGTTGCGGTACGGAAAGTGCTGGAGGTGAGGTAAGGCGACCTCTCCCGCGCTGCGCGCGGGAGAGGTTAAGACACGCCAGGGACGATGCACCGCCGGGATGAAACGCCTGGGCCAACGCGACCAAGTCCCCCGTCATGCCGGCGCAGGCCGGCATCCACGCCTTGCCTTTGTACTCGCGGCAAAGTCGTGGCCACCGACCTGCGCAGGCATGACATCAGCGCGGCATTCGCCGCACTGATGTCACTTCACCGCGGAGAACAATGTCGGTGCGAGGATGAAGTTCTTCACGTTGGCGACAATCGGACCGTTCTCCTCGGTCTTGGCGCGTGCGCTCAGCCAGTCCGGATCGGCGCCGAACCCGGCCCACTTCTTCTCGCGCTCGGCGAGCGATTCCCACTTCACGAAGTAGTACAGCGTCTGGCTGGATTCGCCGATCACCGTGGTCCAGAAGCCGGCCTGGTGGATGCCGTGCTTCTCCCACAGCTTCAGCGTGATCGTGTCGAAACGCTTGAGCAGATCCGGCAGGCGCCCCGGGACGCATTCGTAGACACGCAGTTCATACAACATCGCTTCTCTCCCCTTTCACTGGATCGACAACGGCCGCGAGTGTGCGCGGCGTCGGCGCACACCTCAAGGGGGGCCCAGCGGGAGACGCCTCAAGGTGGCGGCGGCGCGCCGGGCTGGTTCATCGGGCGATAACCTGACGTGCCCCAAGGATTGCGCGGATCGCGCGGCATCGGTGGCGGATGCAGCAGCCGGGCGGTCATCACCGCGGCGCCAACCCCGGCCAGCACCGCGGCGCTGAACCATTTTGTGCCCGGCTCGTACCAGCGCGTCCCGACCAGCACCAGGAACAGCACCGAGACGACGAAAAATGCGCCGCCGCTGCGTAGCCCGCGCCGTCGCGCCAAGACGGCCAGCACCACGAACACGGCATAAAGCGCGATCGCCGCGGCGCGCACGGCGTTAAAGGCACGTACTGACAAGGTTTCGATCAGATCGCCCAGGAACCACCAGAGGCGCGACAAGTACGCCTCGCACGCCTCGATGAAATTCTGCGGACCGATGAGATACAGCACGACCATCAGCACGATGCCGCCGATCCAGATAAGTCCGATCGTCCTGCGGTCCAAGCTGCCTCCGTCCGGTCGCCGCGCCACGCCGCCAATGTGGCGCGCGCGTGCGCCGGCGTCACCCCCCGCCAGAGCCGCGGTGCCCGAAGCCGCACAGCTGCCGGGGATCCGCCAACCACCACCAGCGCCACTATCGCTCCGCGCCACGAGTTGTGGGATCATGGCGTCCATCAACAACCAAGGGAGTGTTCCTATGGCACGGACAGCGGTCACACCGGCCGGTCTCAACCACCTCGTCCTCAATGTGCGCAACATGGAGGAGTCGCACCGGTTCTGGACCGAAGTGCTGGGCTTCCAGCAGGTCGGCGAGCTACACGCGACGCCGCAACGGCCCAACCCGCCGAAGATGCGGTTCTACAGCGGCGATCACGGCGGCGGCAGCATGAATCACCACGACGTTGCGCTAGTGGAGAATGCCAGCCTGCCGGCGCCGCCGGCGCAATGGAGCATGTTCGGCATGCCCTGCGCGATCAACCACATAGCGATCACGCTGCCCAGCCGCGAGGCATGGCTGGAGCAACTGGCGTTTCTGCAGGAACGCGGGGTAAAATTCGACCGCCGCGTCGAGCATGGCATGACGCACAGCCTGTATATCCACGATCCGAACGGCTACGGCATCGAACTGCTGTACGAGCTGCCGCGCGAGGTATGGGAAGGCGACATCGACGCGGCGCTGAACTTCGCCGTGCAGTTGCCGACGGAAGGCAAGGAGGCGCTGGCGGACCGCGACGAGGCGGTGCCGGTGTTCGGTCGCCGCGAAACCGTCGCATCCTGAGGGGCAGACCGATGTTGGACGAGCGTACGATCGAGGCGTTGGCGCGCGCCTACCACACGGCGGAAAAGGAGCGGCGGCGGACCCGGGCGCCCAGCATCCTGTATCCGGGGTTTTCCACCGAAGACGCGTACGCCGTCCAGCGCAAATGGATCCAGATCAAGGTCGCCGAAGGCGCCGTGATCAAGGGCCATAAAATCGGCCTGACATCGCGCGCGATGCAGCGGCAGGCCAACATCACCGAGCCCGACTACGGCGCGCTGCTGGAGGACATGTTTTACGCCGATGGGTCGAACCTGCCGATGAGCAGGTTCATCCAGCCTCGGCTGGAGTGCGAGCTTGGCTTCGTCATCGGCCGGCGGTTGAAGGGGCCGAACTGCACGATCTTCGATGTGCTGAGCGCGGTCGACTACGTGTCGCCGGCGGTCGAGATCGTTGACGGCCGCACGCACCGGGTCGATCCGGAGACCGGTGGCGGACGCCATGTGAATGACAGCATCGCCGACAACGCAGGGAATGCCGCGCTGGTTGTGGGCGGGCGGCCGATCAAGCCGATGGAGGTCGATCTGCGCTGGGTGTCGGTGCTGTGCTATCGCAACGGCATCATCGAGGAATCCGGTGTTGCCGCGGCGGTGCTGAACCACCCGGCGAACGGTGTGGCGTGGCTGGCCAACAAGCTGGCACCGTTCGACATCGCGCTGGAACCCGGGCAGTTCGTGCTGGGCGGGTCGTTCACCAGCACGGTGGAAGCGCACGCGGGCGACCAGTTCCACATCGACTACGGACCGCTGGGCTCGATTTCGTGCCGGTTCGTTTGAAAACCTCTCCCGCCGCAGGCGGAAGAGGTTTTGTGGAGAGATGCCCATGAACGACGTTTTCGAGTCCTCCGCCACTATGAAATTCGGCGTGGGCCAGCCGATGCGCCGGGTGGAAGACCTCCGATTGCTCACCGGCAAGGGGCGCTATCAGGACGACCAGACATTTCACCGGCAGGCCTGGTGCGTGTTCGTCCGCTCGCCGCACGCGCACGCGCTGATCCGTTCGATCGACACCCAGGCCGCCGCCAACGCGCCGGGCGTCATCGCCGTCTACACCGGCACCGACTACGTGAATGACGGTGTGGCGATGCCGAAGGCGGCCATGCCGCGCAAGAAGCGCGACGGCTCGCCGATGTTTGCGCCACAGCGTCCGGCGATGGTGGTCGACCGTGCCCGCTATGTCGGCGATACCGTGGCGATGGTGATTGCCGAGACCCTGGCGCAGGCGAAGGACGCCGCCGAGCTGGTGGCGATCGATTACGAGCCGTTGCCCGCGGTGACGTCGGTCGCGGAAGCAGCAGAGCCGGACGCGCCGCGCCTGTGGGACGAAAACGCCGACAATATCTCCCACACCACCGAGCGCGGCGACCGGGCGGCAACCGAGGCGGCCTTCGCGCGCGCCGCACACATCGTCAAACGCCGCTACGTGATCACCCGCGTGCATGCGCAGTACATGGAGCCGCGCGGCTCGATCGGCCTCTATGATTCGGCGGAAGACCGCTACACGCTGTATGCCGACGTGAACTATCCGCACCGTGTGCGCAACATGCTCGCCAACATGGTGTTCAAGGTGCCGGAGAGCCAGGTGCGTGTCGTGTGTCGAGACGTAGGCGGCGGGTTCGGCGCCAAGGGCTGGCAATACGTCGACCACCGACTGGTCTTGTGGGCGGCGCGCAAGATCGGCCGGCCAGTGAAGTGGAAATGCGAACGCTCGGAAGTATTGCTGGCCGACGAGCATGGCCGCGACAATGTCGGCACCATCGAGCTGGCATTCGACGAGGGGGCAAAAATCATCGGCCTGCGGCTGCACATGCTGGCGAGCATCGGCGCGTATATCGCGTCGGACCGGCAGTTGCTGACGCCGTTCGGTCAGATCGGCACCGTGGTCGGCGTCTACGACATCCCGGCAGCCTGCGTCACCATCGATGCGGTGCTGTCCAACACCAGTCCCACTGCGCCGTATCGCGGCGCCGGCCGGCCGGAAGCGATCTATCTCATCGAACGCGCGATGCAGGCGGCGGCGAAGGAATTGCAGATCGACCCGATCGAGCTGCGCCGCCGCAATGTCATTCCCGAAGCGAAAATGCCGTACAAGACCGCGCTCGGGCCGTTCTATGACTGCGGCCAGTTCGGCCGCAACCTGGAGATCGCGCTGGACGCATCCGACTATGCCGGCTTTGCCGCCCGCCGCGAGGCGTCGCGCGCGCGCGGCATGCTGCGGGGCATCGGCCTGGCGAATTCCATAGAGCAAGCAGCGGGACCAACGCCGGAATATGCGGAGGTGCGGTTCAATCCAAGCGGCAGTGCGCTCCTGCTGATGGGCACCAAGACGCACGGCCAGGGACATGAGACGGTGTTCAAGCAGATCCTGTGCGGCAAACTGGGGATCGATCCGAAGGAGGTGCAGTTCATCGACGGCGACACCGACCGCGTGGCGTTCGGCATGGGGTCGAACGGTTCGCGGTCGATGGTGACAGGCGGATCAGCGCTGACACTCGCGGCGCAGAAGGTGATCGACAAGGGCAAGAAGCTTGCCGCGCATCTGTTGGAAGCGGCGGAAGCGGACATCGAATTTGCCGACGCCAAATTCAGCGTCGCCGGCACCGATCGTGGCATGACGTTGAAACAGGTGGTCGCGGCGGCATTCCAACCGGCGCGGCTGCCGCTGGGCATGGAGCCGGGGATGTATGAGCATGCGACCTATGCGCCGAAGCGTGACACGTTTCCCAACGGCTGCCATGTCTGCGAAGTGGAGATCGACCCTGATACCGGCGTCGTCGATTTGCAGTCCTACCTCGTTGTCGATGATGTCGGCACGGTGATCAACCCGCTGACGCTCGCCGGGCAGATCCATGGCGGCGTGGCGCAGGGCGTCGGCCAGATTCTAATGGAGCAGGTGGTGTATGAACCGGAATCTGGGCAGTTGCTGACAGCGAGTTTCATGGATTATTGCATGCCGCGCGCGGACAATATGTGCAACATCAAGATCGTCAGCAATCCGGTGCCGACCGCGGGCAACCCGTTGGGTGCGAAGGGCGCTGGCGAGGCGGGCACGGTCGGCGCACTGCCCTCGGTGATGATCGCCATCATGCATGCGCTAGAACCTCTGGGTGTGCGCGAGCTCGACATGCCGGCGACCAGCGACCGTATCTGGCGGGCGATTCAGGCGGCGCAGGCGGGAAGATAGACACCGATGTCATTGCGAGCAGCGCCACGACGAAGCAATCTCCCGCGGGGAATTGCTTCGTCGCTGCGCTCCTCGCAATGACAGGAAGTCGTGGCGATGCATATGGAACAGGGAACGCACCATGCGAACCGGCGCTGAGTACCGCGAGTCGTTGCGTGACGGGCGCAAGGTCTGGGTGGTCGGCGAAGGCCGGGTCGAGGACGTCACCACGCATCCCGCCACGCGCGCGATGGTCGATGAATACGTCGCCTGGTACGACCGCCACCTCGATCCGGCATGGCAGGATCGTCTTCTCTCGCCGCCGGATGCCGGTGGCAAGCGCATCCCCTGGGGCTATGTGCTGCCGAAAACCTCCGACGACCTCGTCGCAATGGGAAGAAGCTTCGCCGCGACGACGTTTCTTAGCGCCGGCAATATCACCCACACGCCGGCTTATGGCTGCCTGATCGCGCTCGGCATCCTTGGCGAGGTGCAGGAACGTAATGCCTCGCCGCAGCAGATCGACAATGCGCTGACCTATCGCGACCACATCGCCCGCACCGGCCGGTTCCTGACGTTCTCCTCGGGCGCGGCGACGATCGGCGCGCGCATGCGCCCGGACCCGCAGGAGCGCAACGCGCTGCGCATCGTGCGCGAAACCGATGCCGGCCTGGTGATATCAGGCAAAGTCGGCATGCACACCAGCCCACCCTATGCCGAGGATGTCTATGTCGGCTCGCTTTGCGGCGTCGATTTCCAGGGCCACCGCGCCACCTTCATCGTGCCGGTGGCCGCGCCCGGCGTTACCGTGATCTGCCGCCGTATTGCCGTTCGCCATGCGAATCCGTTCCTGGGCCCGCTCTCCAGCCGATACGACGAGCTCGACGGCCAGATGTGGCTGGAGGACGTGCACATCCCCTGGGAACGCGTCTTCCTTGCCGAGCCAGCACCACCGGAACGCATTGCCCGTTGGCTGTTCTGGCACCAGCTCTATTGCTGGCTGTCCAAAGCGGAGTTCACGCTGGGGCTCGCTCTGGCCTGCGCCCACACCATCGGCCTCACCACCCACGATCCCACCATCAATTACCTGCTCGATCTGATGACCGACGTGCAAACCGTGCGAAGCTGCCAGACCGCGGCAGAGCGCGATCCGCAGTTCACCGCGGCAGGCTATTGCTTTCCGAATGTCTGCCACGTCGCGGCCGGCAGCATCGCGATGCTAAAGGCGCGCCCGGGCATGAGCGAGATGTTGCGCATCGTCCCCGGCTCGTCGCTGGTGGTGGCGCCCGGCGATACCGATCTCACCACGCCCGAGATTGCGGCCGGGCTGGAAGAATCGTTCAGCGGCGGCGGCTACAGCGCCTTGCAGCGATCCGCGCTGTTGCAGATGGCGTGGGACCATGTGTCGTCGGCGCTCGATGGCCGCGAATCCGCGTTCGAGCTGCATGCCAATGGCGGCATCCCCGCCTGGCGCGGCCGGTTGCGGCGCGGCTTCGAGGATTACAACGGACTCGCCAACAGCGTGTTGCGCCAGCTCAGCGTGGCGATGCCGGAGATCGACCTCGGTCACATCCGCAACATGCCGATGGCACCGCGGCGTGTGGTCGAGGTGCCGCCGAAAAACCCATAGACCACCATCCCATAAGCGTTCCGGAGGAAAGTTCGCCATGACCGAATTGCTGCCGAAAACCCGTGACGCGTTGATGCGCGTCGGAACCTCGACTCTAACCGGCGCGCTGCAACGGCGCGGCATGCGCAGCATGTTCATGCAGGATGTCTGGCCGGTGCGCCCCGACATGAAGCGCATGGTCGGACCTGCGTTCACCATGCGCTTTATTCCGTCACGCGAAGACAAGGATGGGCCGACGGCGAAGGGCCCGCGCAGCCAGATCCAGCCGCAGGCGATGGAGACATGCCCGCCAGGCCATGTGCTGGTGGTCGATTCACGCGGCGATGCGCGTGCGGCCTCGGCCGGCGATCTTTATGTCGGGCGACTGGCGGCGCGGGGCTGTGCCGGCATCGTGACCGATGGCGGGCTGCGGGATTCCGAGGGCGTGTTCAAGACCGGATTGCCGGCGTACCACCGCCGACCGTCCTCGCCGCCGAGCCCGGTCGCGCATCATCCGTGCGATCTCAACTTGCCGATCGGCTGTGGCGGCGTGGCGGTGTATCCCGGGGACATCATCGTTGGCGATTGCGACGGGGTCGTGGTGATCCCGCCCGACATCGTCGATGAGATCGCCGAGGAATGTCTGGCGACCACGCTGTACGAAGAGTTTGCGGAGGAGGAAGTGGCGCGGGGCCGTCCTCTGGCCGGGTTGTTCCCAGTGGCGGGCGACGAGGCCAAGCGTGATTTCGAAGTGTGGAAGCAGAAGCGCGGTTAGTTTCGTAATCCTCTCACACCCGCGGCGGGAAAGGTCGGCGTGTAGCGCCGGGTGAGGGTGATCGGGTCGCCTCGCAGCAGAAAAGTGCCGCGTGCCGACCCGATCACCCTCACCCTCGGCGCTTCGGTTGGTTCGCTTCGCGACCCAGCCGCGTTGATCCGCGACTCGGAGCAACGCGAGGCGCAGCGCGGGCGAGGTTACCTACCGTACACTGCGGCTTCAAACCGATCGAGCAATCCCAATACCGCCGGATCGGCAAACGGCAAGACCTGCGTCATCAGCACGCCGGCGACGCGCTTGTTCGGATCCAGCCAGAAATACGTGTTGTTAATGCCGGCCCAGGCCAGGCTGCCGGCGCTTCGTCCGGTCGGCACATCCTCGGTGTTGATCAGGAAGCTCAACCCCCACTTCTTCGACATGCCGGGGAAGAACTCCGCGTCGTTGGAGAAGCTCGGATTGAAGGTCTGCAACGGCTGCACGTCCAGATCTCCCATGTGGTTCTGCGCCATCAGCGCCACCGTCTCCGGTTGCAGCACACGCGCACCGTTATAGTCGCCTCCGTTGAGCAACATCTGCAGAAACGCAATGTAGTCAGGCGCAGTGGAAAACAGGCCGCCGCCACCAGGATAGAATTCGCGGTTCGCCGGCGGCGGCGGCGTCTCGATCGGCTCCAGCGATCCGTCCGCCTGTCGCGCGTGAACCTGTACAGTGCGTGAACTCCAGTCGGGGCGCGGATCGAAGCTGCTGTCACGCATGCCCAGCGGCGCGAAGATGTGCTCCTGCATATAGGCTTCCAGGTTCTCGCCGCTGACCGCCTCCACCATGCGGCCGGCCCAGTCGATATTGATGCCGTATTCCCAACGCTCGCCGGGCTCGAATCCCAGTGGCGCGTTCAGCGCCTCCAGCTTGCCGGTGCGCGCCGCCGGCAATCCGGTCACCTCGGCGTACCGCTTCTGGTTGGCGTTCCACGTGTCGTACACAAAGCCTGCCGTGTGGGTAAGCAATCGGCGCAGCGTGACCTTCTCCCGAGCCGGCCGCATCACCGGCTCGCCGGAGGCGTCGAAACCCTCCAGAACCATCGGGTTGGCCAATTCCGGCAGCACCTCGCCCGCCGGCTGGTCCAGCGCCAGCTTCCCCTGCTCCACCATCTGCATTGCCGCGGTGGCGGTGATCGCCTTGGTCATGGAGGCGATGCGGAACACCGTATCCAGGCTCATCGCCGCGTCGCTCGCCAGGCTGCGGCGGCCGAACGCGCCTTGGTAGATCACCCCGCCGTCATCGGCGGCGACGGCGACCACGCCCGGCACCTCGCCGGCGGTAACCGCCTGTTGCAGCGCCCGATCGATCGCGTCCGTGTCCGCCATCCGCCTGCCCTCCCCCGTTGCCAATCCCCTTGGCGCCGCGCGAAGATGCGCCCGGCCGCACGGAACGTGCAAGCATCGGGGAGAGTTCGGATGTTCGAGCAGCAGATCGAGGTCACCACCAAGCATGGCAGGATGCCGTGCTTCGTCGCATGCCCGGACGGCGCAGGGCCGTTCCCGCCAATCATTTTCTACATGGACGCGCCAGGCACGCGCGAAGAGCTGCGCAACATGGCACGCCGCATCGCGCGGCACGGCTATTTCTGCATCCTGCCGGACATGTACTACCGGCTCGGCACGGTGCGCTTCGACCTGCCGCGCCGCGACGACGGGATGTCGGGGGTGATCCGCGCCTCGATGAACAGCCTGTCGATTCCCTATGTGAATGACGACACCGCGGCGATGATCGCCTGGCTCGACGCGAACGACAAAGCCAGGCCGGGACCACTGGGTTGCGTCGGCCACTGCATGAGCGGCCGCTACATCACGTCGGTGTCGGCGGCGTTCCCGCATCGCATGGTCGCGGCGGTGTCGCTGTATGGCGTTGGCATCGTCACCGACAAGGACGACTCGCCGCATCTGTCGCTGAACAAGATCAAGGGCGAGTTGTATTACGCGTTTGCCGAACATGACCAATCGGTGCCGGCGAACGTGATTCCCGACCTGAAGGCGGCGTTGCAGAAGACCGACGTGAAGGCGGACGTGGAAGTGTTCCCAGGCACGCATCACGGGTTCTGCTTCGCCGAACGCGCGGTGTACGACACGCTGGCCGCCGAGGCCACTTGGGCGAAGACGTTCGCGCTGTGGGACCGGCATCTGAAATAGGCGGCCGCCGATGCACCTCCCCGGCACGATCCTGTTCACCGGCGAACAGTCTCGCCGGGGCTACCGGTTGAACCGCATGGCGATGTCGCTGACCGACGCTGCCAACCGGACGAACTTCGTTGCCGACGAGGTGGGCTACATGCGCGGCATGGGCCTGAGCGACGACGAGATCGACATGGTCAGCCGGCGCGACTGGCGCGGCATGCTCGAACATGGCGGCAGCATCTACCTGTTGATCAAGATCGCCGGCGCCCTGGGCTGCAGCATTCAAGAGGTCGGACGGCACACCAGTGGCCGTAGCGAGGGACACTGAACATGGCGCGAATCATCGGTGGCATCGGCAGCTCGCACGCGCCGTCGATCGGCGCGGCCTGGGACAAGGGATCGCAGCGTGAGGAGCGCTGGGCACCGGTGTTCGACGGCTATCTGCCGGCGAAGCGTTGGATCGAGGAAGAGCAACCGGACCTGCTGGTGATCTTCTATAACGACCACATGAATCGTTTCTTCTTCGACGCCTATCCCACGATCGCGCTCGGTGTCGGCGAGGTGCACCGGCAGGCCGACGAGGGCTGGGGCAAGCGCAACCTGCCCGATCTGTGCGGCGACCCCGACCTTGCCTGGCATCTCGCCCGTTCGCTGGTCGAAGACGAGTTCGACCCGACGATCTGCCAGGAGATGGCGGTGGATCACGGCATTCTGTCGGTGCTGCCGCTGTTCGGCGATGCGGCGATGATGCTGCCGGTGGTGCCGATCGCGATCAACGTAATCCAGCACCCGCTGCCGACCGCGCGCCGGCTATTCCGGTTGGGAAACGCCGTCCGACGCGCCATCGAACTTTATCCGCGGGACGAGCGGGTGCTGGTGATGGGCACCGGAGGCCTGTCGCACCAGTTGCATGGTGAACGCTACGGGTTCGTCAATCCGGACTGGGACAATCGCTTCATGGACCTGCTGGAGAGCGAGCCGGAGACGCTCGCCGCCCTGCCGCATCAGGACTGGATGGAACGTGGCGGCACCGAAGGCGTGGAGATGATCATCTGGCTGGCGATGCGCGCGGCGCTCGGCACGCAGGTCCGGCGCGTGCATCGCAACTACGTGGTGCCGATGACCACCGGACTGGGGCTGCTGGCGCTCGCGCCGGCATAGGAGTCCCCCGCATGGCGATCCGCACCGGCCCCGCCTTTCTCGAATCGCTGCGCGACGACCGGCAGATCTGGATCGACGGCGAGCGCGTGGCCGACGTCACCACGGATCGCCGGTTCGCCGCCGCGGCGCAAACCGTGGCCGAGCTGTACCAGATGCAGCACGACCCCGCGCTGACGCCGGTGATGACCTACGCCTCGCCAAGTAGCGGCGCACCGGTTGGATTGTCGTTCATCCAGCCTGGCTCGGTGGACGACCTGGTACGGCGGCGCGCCATGGTGAAGATCTGGTCGGATGCCACCTGCGGCATGTTCGGCCGCAGCCCGGACTATATGAACATCATGACCGCCGGCTACGCCTCGGCCAGCGAGGCGTTCGGACATCGGGAAAAGCGCTTCGGCGACAACATGCGCGGCTACTACGAATATGCGCGCGAGAACGACATCACGATGACGCACACGCTGGTCAACCCGCAGGTCGACCGCTCGCGCCCCGTAGAGCGGCAGGAAAAGGACCTCGCGGCGCGCATCGTGCGGGAGACCGATGCCGGAATCGTCATCCACGGCGCGCGCATGGTGGCCACACTGTGTGCGTTCTCGCACGACATCATAGTGATGCCGTCAACCTTCGTCACCAACAACAAGGAAGGCGAGCCGTACGCCTTCGGCTTCTGCATCCCAGTGGCAACCAAAGGGATGCGGTTCATCTGCCGCCCCCCGGTAACGCATCGCGAGGCGGCGTCGGCAATGGATTTTCCCCTGTCCTCGCGGTTGGACGAGACCGACGCGATGGTGGTGTTCGACGACGTGCTGGTGCCGTGGGAACGCGTGTTCATCCATCGCGACCCCGAGTTGTGCAACGGGCTGTACAACCGCACCGGCGTCATGCCGCAGGTGATGCACCAGTTCACCACCAAGAACCTGGCGAAGTCAGAGTTCATGATGGGGCTGGGCTTCGCCATCGCGAGATCGACCAACGTCGACCAGCATCTGCATGTGCAAAACATGCTGGCGGAGCTGATCCAGTTCACCGAATTCAATCGCGCCTGCCTGCGTGCGTCGGAAGTGGACGCGGCGCCGAACACGCAGGGTGTAATGACGCCCGCGGCGATGCCGCTTTGGACCGTGCGGCTGATGTACGCGAAGATGTTCCACCGCTCGTGCGAGATCATCCAGACGCTGGGCGCCAGCGGACTGGTCGCGGTGCCGTCCTACGCCGAGACGACCAGCGCGGCGTGGCCGGACGTGGAGACCTACTTCCAGGCGGCCAACCTCGATTCGCGTGCGCGGATAAAACTGTTCCGTCTGGCGTTCGACGCCGCGGTGTCGTCGTTCTCCGGACGGCAGCAATTGTATGAGCGGTATTACTCGGGCGATCCGGTGCGGCTGGCGGGAACGCTGTACCAGCTCTACGACCGCGACAGCCACATGGCGCGCATCTGGGCGCTGCTGGATGAGTTGGAGCAGAGGGCGCAGGGGCCGGGGTTCGCGGCGAATCTGTAGCCGAGGTCGCGCGGCTACAGCAACGCAGCGAGTTTCCGTGCGGCCGTGGTCCCATCGTGCAGTTGCAGCAGCCGCTCGGGTTCCGAGACGAACCACGCGAAGGATCGCCAAGCCAAGCTCGGTACCGTGCGCCGCGCCGGCTCGGCACCACGATCGCTATACGCCGTGACGAATGCGGCATCCTCCGCCTGGTAAGATCGCGGGCTGGCCGCCAGGAGATCGAGCAGCGCACGCTGCCGCTGCGCGGTGACAGGACCATCGGACGCCACGACCTCAACGAACACGATCAACACCTTGCCCAGACGGCCCGGTGGAGCGAGGTCCACAAGCACCACATCCGGCAGCAGCTCCGCGGCGTCCAGTCTGATTTGCAGCGCGCGCTCCAACGGAGCGTCGCGGTACGGTCGCTTCGATGCGCTGTCGCTCACCCAGGCGACCCGTGGCTCACCGAGAAAATAGGGGGCGAATTGCTCAATGACCGCTTTGGTGATCATCGGACTTGGTCCCGGTGGCAATATAATTGATGAACCACCCGGGCATTGCACACTGATGTTGGCGCTCGCGGTGCTTGCGCTTGATCGCACCAGCGCTGCACGGGCAAGCGCTGCGGCTGACAGATTGTGGGACCGCCACTCCTTGGCAGCACGCTCAAAGTCGGCGGTGTCCAAGTCGGGATGAAACAGACTCGCGAAGCCACGCTGCAATGCGTAGCGGCCAAGCGGCGACGTGGTTGGCAGGCCGCTGCGTTCGACGACCGCGTTCACCGGCACGAGACCCTGTCGAATGACCTCGTCCCGCAAAGGCTCGCGCGTATTCTCCGCGTACCAGCGGCCCGCTGGCGACGGTGCCTTCGACCGGTTCATGGCCTCGTAGTAGCCGATACGCGCAGCATCATCGGGTTGCACGGCCTGCGCATCGCTCATGCGGACCACATGCCGCGGCGCGATCCATCGTTCCGAGCCTTCCACGGCACCGACATAGAGCGCAACAAACACGGTGCGGGCCGTAGCCTCCCTCACCAGGAATTGCCGCTCCGGGACGCCTTGGGGAAAGATGATCTGCAAGCGCTCGTGCACGTTCTGCCAAGGCAGGAGCGGCAGCACCGTCACCCTCAACCGATCCTGTAAATGCTACGCACCGCGGCCTCGACATCCACCGCGCGCGTGGCGGCGACGATCTGCTCCGGGGTCGGCAGCGGCATGGCCTTTAGCTCGAATGCGCTGACAGCGACACTGCCATTGATGCATCGCAGCACCCGATCCGCCGTGGTGGTGGCGAGAAACGCAGCCAGCACACGCAGCGGCACCTTCGGTTTTCTTCCAGTCGGCCGCACCATATTAAGGTGGTTTTCCACTGCCACCGCTTTGAACTGCGCGAAAATACTCGCCGGCATCTCGGCGCAGATCAGCCGCCGATGCTGCTCCTTTGCCGTGGTACGTTGCACCAGCACGCACGGCCGGTCTACCAGATTGGGATCATCGGGACCGCGCGGCTGGAACCAGGCGCGGTGGTTCCTGCGCGTGGCCTTCAGCACAAAGTGGCTGTCCGGCGTAACCGCTTCGGCCCATACGACGGGCACCCGTCCCGGCTTCGACTCGTTATGCAACCGCGGCTTGTGGCGATTCCAGACCAGCGGACCCGTGCTGACCTCGTAACCCCAGTCAGCCAGCCGGGTCGGCATCTTGCGCAGACGCTCGACAAGCTGCGTGTCGTCCGCGCTGCGCGGCAGGGTCCATGGTGCGTCCGCATCGGCTGGCAGGACGAGCATGCCCGTTGGCTCGTCGACCATTCCACGCGGCGTCACCGTGAGCACGGCGCACGCGGCGGGGCCCGCCGTGCCGCCGCGCTTGAAGGCCGATAGCGCGACTTCCTGGAGCACGTCCTCGAAAGCGTCCGTGCGGCTCTCCACCAGATCGACCGAAACAGGCGGAGCATGGTCGTGCAGCACGCGCCGCAGATGCTTGAAGTAGTCGCCGGCAAGGAAACTCGTGGGGGTCAGATAGGCCACCACTCCCCCGTCCGACCGCGCCAGATGCACGGCGAGGTCGGTGAACAGCCCGTAGAGGTTGGGGTGGCCGTGCAGGCTGCGGCGGAACCTGGCCCGCAACGCCGGGGTGTCCTTCACCTTACCGAAGGGGGGGTTGCCCATGACGAGCTCCCACCGTCCCGTCGCATCGGCGAAGTCCACCAATGCATCGCGGACCTCGGTGACTGCTCCGAGGCGGCGGCCGGTGACGAGCGTCTGCTCCAACGCCACCACCTCAACCGCGACCTGTGCGAGCCACGCTGCGAAAGGATCGATCTCCCATCCCCTGAGTCGTGAAGCGAGGTTGCTCAGAACGATGGCCGGGTTGACCCCGTGCAAGGCGGCGATCATGCGGGAAGCCGCCTCGACGAGGAAGGCTCCGGCCCCACAGGAGGGGTCGATAGCCCTGTCTCTCGCCCACTCGTGTCCGGCTTGTTCGGCCTTGTTCAGCAACCGCTGGACCAACACGGATGGGGTGTAGAATACACCGCTCGTGGCGCGGTCAGCCGCAGGGAGCGCCTGGGTGTAGAGCCGTCCGATCAAGGCATTCGCCTCAGCCACCGGCAGCGCCGCCAAGTCGCGTCCGAACTCCTTCGCTTCGGCGTCAATTCCATTCGGCAGGTCCAGCGGCACGGGCGGGCTAGCGGTCAGAGGCACCCGAACCGGATCGCCACCAGCGTTCTTGACGCTGGCTTCCCACCAGCCTTGTGTCGCCACCTGCGCCACCATCCGCGCCGTTTCGAAGGATGCGGCGTTGGCAACAAGCGCGAGGCTACGGGCCCGGTCGGCAAACGGTACCGAACGCGGCAGGACTGGCAGATCGAACAAAGCCGGCTGGCGCGGCTGTAACATGGGATGAGTGGACCCGATTCGTTCCACCAACTATCGCACGGCGTCGCATTGGCTGCCACATGCCAGTGGAAATCGCCCCCAGCATCACCCACCCAGGACTTATTCCTGCCTTGCCGAATGGGAGCGGGCTCGTCGCTATCGTTCTCAGTGTCGGGCGTCTCAGTTGCCTGCCAGGTCAGTACCGCCCGTCGCCGTTCCCGTTACGATGAGCCGGCCCGCCCCCTTGGATCGCAGCAAGCCGCTCGCCGCCACCGTCCTGTCCCGTCGCTTCCAGCGCGCTCACCAGCCGCGTCACCTGCTCCTGCAAGTCCTCGATCTTGGCGGCTGCCAGATGGAGCGTGCGGCGGATGTGCACGTCGTCATCCAAACCGACCCGCAACGCACGCAGCGACGTGGGTAAATGGCTGGTTTGCAGCGTCTGGCTCACGACAACCCTCCATCCTTGACCCGCAAGCGGGCCACGCGCGCAATTTGCGCCCGCCCGCTTGCCCGGAAAAATCCCGATCCAGCCGGCAAGCCGACCAATCACGCTGGGTTGGCCCATCGATTCGCAATCATATGGCTGCGTCGATTAACGGTTCGTTGACGCCGCTCACGACTTGCCGATGGCGTGCCACCGCACCAGGCGCAGCGCATGGAGGCGGAACAACCGGATACGTAGCAGCCACAGCTCTGCTTCCTTGATCAGTTGCGCGGCCTCGCGGTGGGTCGGTTTCGCCTGCTCCATCCCCTGCACCGCCTCGCGCCAGCCCGCCACCGACTGCTGGATATGCCGGCGCGACAGGTCCTCGACGATGCGAACGTCGAACCCCAGCCGGCCGAGCGCCCTTGTGATGGCGATCTCGGTCGGCAACCGGTCGAGCCGGCGGCCGTCCAGCCGCTGCCAGGCGGCCACCTGCGGATCCGTTGGATCCAGCGGGGTGTCCGCCACGGTCTCCAGCAGCACGAGGTGCCCGCCTGGTCTCAGCGCCTGCGCCAGCGCGGCCAGGGTTGGCTCCAGCAGCGCGTCGCGCAGCGGCTCCAGCGCCAGCCCGTGATGGAAATAGCCGCGCTCGAAACTGGGGGACTCGGGGTCCCAGGCTTCGACCTGTGCCCGTCGCGCCAGACCGGAGCGGACGCTGCGCTCGGCGGCGGCGTTCAGCAGCTCATGGTCCGATTCGTAGCCGGTCACCCAGACGCCCAGGTCGGTGGCGATGCAGCAAGGTGGCCCGCCACTCCCGGCACCAAGCACCAGCAGGCTGGTGGCCGCGGACAGGCCCAGTGGCTTGACCAGCCGCAGCGTCTCGGCCTCGCCGCCAGGAAACTGGAAACCCTCGCCCCACAACGCATCCGACACGTCCAGCCGCTCGGCCGGCCATGGGCAGTCGTCGGCAACGTCGAGGGACGCTTGCGGCAGGCGAACCGGCGCCGGCGCGGCCACCCGCGACGGCGACGCCGACACTTTGGGCGTCGGTTCCAGCCCAAACCAGTGCCGCATAGCGGGCAGCTTCATAGCCCATACCTCCGTGCGCAGAGTGGCCGCAAAGCATTGACGAAGCGTTGAGATTTAGACGGCCAAGCGGCAATGGAAGGCATTTCAGCCAACGCCGCAGAACACAATCGTGCCTCTTCCGCTGAATACCGAGGTGTGATAGAGACTTGAAATTGTTACTGAGACCAGACTACCGGCGTGCCCTTCCGGAAAGGGGCACGCCGTTTTTTCTCACCTCGCCTCCCGCGTCAGGCGTCATCGAGCAGCGCGGCGCAGACCTGTCCCAGCTTGCCGCCAAGGGCACGGTATTCAGCGGCACGCGGCGCCTTTGGCCGCCACGCCAGCCCAAGCGTTCGCCATGCCCCGGCCCCCGCCACCGGGCGCAGCACCAGCCCGGTGCCGGCCGCGACGCCGGCGCAGATCGCCAGACGCGGCAGCAGCGTGACGCCCAGCCCGGATGCAACCATCTGCACCAAGGTATGGAGGGAGGTGGCCGCGAAGCTGTCCAGTGCCTCACCGCGTTCGCCGGCCAGCAGGCCGCACACCGCCAGCGCTTGCTCACGCAGGCAGTGTCCTTCTTCCAGCAGCAGCAGCCGCTCGGTTGCCAGTGCGCTCGGCGGGACCGACTCCAGCCCCGCCAGCCGATGGCCGGGCGGCAGCGCGACAAGAAACTCGTCGCGCGCCAGCGTCACCGTGTCGGCACCGCCGCAGTCGCACGGCAAGGCGAGCAATACGACATCGAGCCGGCTCGCCACCAGCCGGTCCACCAGACGCGCAGTGGTGTCCTCGCGCAGCCACGGCTTCAGGCGTGGGAAGGCTTCGCGCAGCGCCGGCATCAGGCGCGGCAGCAGGAACGGCCCGATGGTCGGGATCACGCCGATCCGCAACGGACCGCTCATCGGCGCGCGCGCCGCATCCACCGCCTCCGTCACCGCCGCCAGGGCCGCGAGCGCACCGCGAGCCCGCTCGACCAGTTCCAGCCCGAGCGGCGTGAACACCACGTGCTTGCCTGCGGTGCGATCGAGGATCGGCGCATCGAGCTGGCTCTCCAGCGTCAGGATGCCGGCCGAGAGCGTCGACTGAGTCACGGTACAGGCCAAGGCGGCCCGCCCGAAATGCCGGGTTTCGGCAAGCGCGACCAGATAGCGGAGTTGCTGTGGGCTGGGGAGTGGAGTCATCGTTTCAATCAATCGAAATTGCCTAAATCATTCATTGGCACGAAATTCTGCCGGATGACATACCAAACACACCAAGCCGACCCCATCCAGCTCGCCCGGCATGCGCACATCGCTGAACACCAGATCGACATGGTCCGCGCTGTTCGCCAGGTCGATCGCCGCAGGCGTGCCGTCCGCATCCACCACCTCATAGCCGACTTCGTGCAGGTCATCGGCGATCGCCTCGCGCACCAGCAAGTCGTCGTGCACCATAGCAACGATGGGCGGTTGAAGCGGGTCGAGGGCGGGTGCGTGCATATGCATAGCACCATAGCGCCGAACTGCCCTTTCAGTCGGCCGCAACGGCGCCGCATCCAGGCAAATTTATAGCGTTATTTCAATCTGTTGCGGCTACTGTATGAGTCACGCAGAAGGCTTGCACAAGCTGGCCCTGGCAGCCCACCCCGTCACTGCCACCGATTGCCTCCGCCAAATTCCCCATAGCCGCCGGCACGCCGTGGTGACAAAACCCCACCGAATGCAGCGACAGGAGGGCGGAGCGATGGCGACGCGCGACGTGGCAACGGTGTTCGGCGGCTCCGGGTTCATTGGCCGCTACGTGGTAAAGCGGCTGGCGCACAAGGGATTCGTGGTGCGCGTGGCGGTGCGCGACCCGGAGGCCGCGCTGTTCCTCAAGACCGCCGGCGCCGTTGGGCAGATCGTGCCGCTGTTCGCCTCGCTGGAGAACGAGGCCACCGTGCATCGCGCGGTGGAAGGCGCCGAACTGGTGGTCAACCTGGTTGGCATCCTTGCCGAGAGCCTCCCTGGCGATTTTCAGCGCATCCATGCCGAGGGGGCGGGCCGCGTGGCGCGCCTGGCAGCGGCCGCCGGGGTGGAGCGGCTGGTGCACATGTCGGCGATCGGCGCCGATCCGGCCAGCCCGAGCAACTACGGGACCAGCAAAGCGGCGGGCGAGCAAGCGGTACGGGCGGCATTCCCGGGCGCCACCATCCTCCGTCCGTCGATCGTATTCGGCCCCGAGGACCGGTTCTTCAACCGCTTCGCCGGACTGGCGCGCGTGTCGCCGGTCATGCCGGTGATCGCCGGAGCGACGAAGCTGCAGCCGGTCTATGTCTGCGATGTGGCGGACGCCACGATGGCGGCGCTGGCGCGGGCCGATGCCGTCGGTGCGCTGTACGAGCTGGGCGGGCCGCGCGTCTGGAGCTTCCGCGAATTGCTCGCCTACATCCTGCGGGAGATCGGGCGGCACCGGCTGATGCTGGATGTGCCACCAGCGCTGGCTCGGTTCCAGGCGCGCTTCCTCGAACTGGTGCCAGGCCAGCCGCTGACCCGCGATCAGTTGCTGATGCTGTCGCGCGACAACGTCGTGGCGGCGGGCATGCCGGGACTGCCCGAGCTCGGTGTGATGCCGACCCCGGTCGAGCTGGTGGTGCCCGGCTACCTCCGGCGCTTTCAGACGGGCGGCGGGACCCGCCGGGTCCCGCCGGAGATGCAGCACGGTGGGCCGAACGACATCTCGCTCCAGACCCGCGACGCGGGATAGGCATTGCAGGCTGACGTCCCGCCATTGATCCTGGCCTCGGCGTCTGCTGCGCGCCGCGCCGTGCTGGCGGGTGCGGGATTGCGCTTCACCGTGCGTCCGGCGGCAATCGATGAAGCCGCGGTGAAGCGCGCCGCGCGTTCCGAAGGTCTCGACGCATCCGCCGCCGCCTTGCGGCTGGCGGACGCCAAGGCAGCCGAGATCGCCCGGCAGGAGCCGCGGGCGCTGGTGATCGGCGCCGACCAGATCCTGGCCTGCGACGGCACATGGTACGATAAGCCGGAAGATCTGGCGGCGGCGCGCCGGCAGTTGCTGGCGCTGCGTGGCCGGACGCATGAGCTGGCGACCGCGGTGGTCTGCCGGGCCGGCGCGCAGCTTCTCTGGCAGCATGCCGCACTGCCGCGGCTGGCGATGCGGGCGTTCTCAGAGGCGTTCCTCGATGCCTACCTGGCGGCCGAGGGCGAACGTGTCCTGGGCAGCGTCGGCGCCTATCGGCTGGAAGGACCGGGCGTGCAGCTTTTCGCGCGTGTGGAGGGCGACCACGCCACCATCCTCGGCCTGCCGCTGCTGCCCCTGCTGGAGTTCCTGCGTAGCGCGGGGGTGATCCCGGGCTGAAATTCGCCAAGTGTATGGGGTTCTTTCGCTCCACCGGCGCATGAGTGCCTTCAGCCGAAGGCCGGTTGGCGGCAGGAGCCTTTTTTCCGGCCTGGGTACCCGCGAGAAGGAGTTGGTGCGGCGGCCCGCTGTCACTCAGCTTACTTGACCCAATGCCGCGCGGATTTTCTCGGCCAATTGGTGCCGAAGGTACGGTTTGTGGAGAATAAGGTCAGGTTCGACGTCAGCACCGGCGTCGTTCAGGTGGGGCGTGTAGCCGGTCGTGAACAGCACCGCGATCCCGGGGCGCAATAGCCGTGCCGCCTCGGCGAGCTGAAAGCCGGTCATGCCTCCCGGCATCAGCACGTCGGTGAACAACAGGTCGAACTGCTCGCGGGAGCGTAAAATATCGAGCGCCGCGGGCCCATTTTCAGCGACCCGCACCGCGTAGCCCAGCGTTGTCAGGTGGCGCGCGCCAACGCTGCGTACGGCGGCGTTGTCGTCGACCAGCAGGATGGATTCGCTGCCGCGCGGTGAGGCCACGGTAGCGGCCACGGCTTCCGCGGCAGAGGTGATGTCAGGGGCAAATGAGCGAGGCAGATACAAGCCGACCCTTGTGCCGACGCCTACCTCGCTGTGGATTTCGAGTTGTCCGCCCGACTGCCTGGCGAAGCCGTAGATCATCGACAACCCTAGGCCGGTGCCCGTACCAGGCGCCTTGGTGGTGAAGAACGGTTCGACGGCGTGCGCGACCACCTCTTGTGACATGCCGCCGCCAGTGTCCGTTACCGATAGAATGACATAATCGCCGGCGGTCACTTCGTTGTCATGCGCGGCAGTGTCCTCATCCAGGTGCACGTTGGCGGTTTCGATGATGAGTTGGCCGCCGGCGGGCATGGCATCACGTGCGTTGATCGCCAGGTTGAGCAACGCGTCGCCAACTTGCGACGGGTCGGCGTGGGTCAGCCAAAGACCAGGGGCAAGGGTCGCCGAGACGGCAACCGCCTCGCCCAGAGTGTGCCGCAGCAGTTCGATTTGCGGGGGCAAATATTCGTTCAGGTCGAGCGGCGCCGGCTGCAGCGGCTGTCGGCGCGCGAAGGCGAGCAGACGGCGGGTCAGTTCCGCGCCGCTGAGCGCGCTCTTGAGGATCTCATCAGCGAGTTCGAGATCGGCAGGCCTGTCCTTCAAACCATCGATCAGGACCTCGACGCCACCAACGATGACACTGAGCAAATTATTGAAGTCATGCGCCATTCCCCCGGTTAGCTGACCGATCGCCTCCATCCGCTGTGAGTGGCGCAGTTGGGCCTCGCTGTCGCGCAACCGTTCCTGCGTACGTCTTTGTTCGGTCAGGTCGTGGATGATGCCGACGAAGGCGTGCTCGCCAGTGTCGGTGGTTTCGCCGACGGCGAGGCGCATTGGGAACACCGAACCGTCCTTGCGTTGGCCGAACACGTCGCGACCGATGCCAATGATCGCTGCGTCGCCTGTGGCGAGATAATTCCTGAGGTAGCGATCGTGCCGGCCACGATCGGGTTCCGGCATCAGCATGTTGACGTTTCTGCCGAGGACTTCCTCCAGGTTGTAGCCGAACAGGCGGACGCAGGCCTTGTTGTAGGATTGGATCTGGCCGCGGCGGTTTATTGTGATCAGTCCATCCACGAGCGTATCAAGCAAGGTGTCGACCAGGGTGCGCAGGCGCCTCTCGCCGGCGTTCACGCGTTCCTCGACCATGACCCGGTCGGTAAGGTCACGCGTGACTTTGGCGAAGCCGAGCAGGTCGCCGTCCGGGCCGCGGACGGCGGTAAGGATTACGTTGGCGAGGAAGCGCGAGCCGTCCTTGCGGACACGATAACTGATGTCCTCGCAGCGGCCCGTCGCCGCGGCGAGTTCGAGGTGGCGTTGGGGCTTACCGGCGGCGACGTCCTCCGGTGGGTAGAAGCAGGACCAGTGCCGGCCGATGACCTCGTCGGCAGCGTAGCCTTTGATGAGTTGCACCCCCTGGTTCCAGGAGGTGATATTGCCGGTGGGATCGAGCAGTACCAGCGCGTAGTCCCGCACGTTGTCGATGAACAAGGGCAGAGCTTGAGCAGGCTCCATGGGCAACGGAATGGTCCCTGGCATCGTTTGCCTCCCCGGCGTCGCACCAGCCATGGCGCACACGGTCCGATGAGATGCCAACTGGCCATATGCTCCTATCACGCGCAGGAAAGATACAGGAATAAACAACCTGGATCGCGTCGGTTTCCTGCGAGACGTCAATTTTTGCGCAAATAGATACGCTTCTTGGCCTGGGATTTTGAGGATTAGTTGGCGTGGTCTGGCGTCCTGGCAGATCGGGAAGCCCCGGTCAACCTACGGCACGGCCGGCAGTCGCCCGGGGCTTCCCCGGTGGGATGGGAGCTGTCCCCGGGCTGTCCGCCAACGATCGTTTGCGGGACAGCCCGCAGGCGGCAAGCCGGCGAGGATCATACGTCCGTGTCTCGCTCCCGCTGATCGGCGATGGCGTCGATGCGCTCGGCGACCTTTCGCAAGCCGTCCATGACCGTCGCCGTTCTGGCGGTCTCGGCCAGGCGACGATATTCCGCCGCCCGCGCGCGAAGTTCGGCAACGGATCGCTCGGAGAGGGGGCGCCAACTGAACCCGCGCGCCGCGGCGGGGAACTCCTCGTCCTTCGCCACAACCACGACCCTTCCCGTTCGTGTGCCAAAAACGTTCAGTTCCTCGTATACGCCGGAACGCGGCGCGACTTCACCGGGATAATGGTCGCTGAAAGCCATTTGGCCAGCCTACGGTTGCCGCGTGGTCGCAGGCACTGATCTAAGTCAATTGGCCGAGTCCACCGACGGAGTACGGGACCACACTACTTGATCCTGATCAATGCGCCGGGCACCCGCTTATGTAACAGATTGTGCGGGTCCGAATTGGAGGGGCCGGCCATGACAGACACGATCGATGTCGTGGAACTGGCGCACGAACTCGCTGAAATCGCCAGCACAACAAGCGACCCGGAGACTGGCCGCCAACTGATGGAGGTGGTTGAAAGGATAATGAGGGTAGTCGGATTGCCGCCTGGAAGCGGCTAGCTATCGAACTGAGGCTCGGCCAGAAATTGTGAAGGGGTGTTCGGCGCCGCCGAGCATGCCATGCTACGCGTACGTTACAGACTGGGAAGCTGACGACCGTCAAGGAAATTGGCCTGCCGGGGCAACGCGGCGGGCCTTTTCGTTGTGCAGGAATGCAATCGATCGAAGGCGTTGGTGACAGAATGAGTTCGACGCGCTCGGTTGGACGCCTGGTCAAATCTTCGGCTCGGAGGCCGCCCGACACAGACACTTCACTCGTACAGGTTGCGTTGCAGCATGTCGAAATTCCTCCCCAAAGCGCCTGGCCTGCGCCCGCCGCGACACCAGGCGGATCCGCCATCACCGAATTTGCTACGCTATTCGCCGCGATTGGTACGGTTCCCGCGTACCCCTGCGCCCCGGCACGGCGACCTTTCGCCGCCGCCGCGGTCCCCGGCCCGCGCCACGGCCCCATGCGGCCGCCGGGTATGGACCCAGCGACCGGTCAGCGTTACGCAGCAGACCCCACGAAATCCAGCCCGCCGTAGATCGTGGCTACGGGGATCGAGATGCCGATGCCGGACAACGCGAGCGTCGTGTCGAGGTCTTCCAGCAAGATCGCATCCCGGATGTCAAGCCGTCCGTTGTCGTTGCGCATGTAGACCATGATGCGGGGTTCGTCTTGCGAGATGAGGACGTAATACCTGATGCAGGGGGTTGCGTCGTAGTCGCGGAGCTTCTTGCCCTGATCGACCCAGGCCGTGCTGCGTGAGAGTACCTCAAACACGGCGACCGGCTCCTGCGCCTGCAAGGCCTCTGGAATATAGGGACCGCAGTCGATGAGAGCGTCCGGATAGCGGCCGTTGCCAGTCCCGGTCTGCACCTTCATGTCGGGGCCGTGTGGTCGGCAACGGCCGCCGCGCAGTCGCACGGTCAGCTCGACTCGCAATGCGTTGGCGATCCGATCATGCGCGGCGGTCCCGCCGCCCATCGCGTAGACCTGGCCGTCGATCAACTCGTGGCGAACAGGTTGGGCCGCTTCCCAGGCGACATAATCGTCCCAACTCCAGCGCGTTCGCTTCTGCTGCCCGGACATGCCTGAGCCCCTGCTATGGATGCTTTTGTAGCATAGGGCGGCCAAGCCGGCGACGGTCCGGTGCTGCCATTCCGATAGCAGACCAAGCCACGCGTCGGCAGGCTCACAGGGAGAGCCCTCTGCCGGAAAGAGGTGGATGGCTGGCGCTGTGGGGCGAGGCCGGCTGCGGCAAGACCCACAAGCTGCGGATCTAGCAGCCTGTCGGACTTAGGACCTGGCTGCCTCCGTGGGGCCGTGTTAGAATCGTAACGTCGATTCGCACCCA